>Ga0308163_10000640_pt1 | contig 53729 bp, 52 predicted proteins | sample PhyTR1_FD_201037 | JGI IMG/M metagenome (GOLD analysis project Ga0308163, IMG submission 201037) | Phyllosphere microbial communities from UC Gill Tract Community Farm, Albany, California, United States - DLSLT.R1 | ecosystem: Host-associated > Plants > Phyllosphere > Unclassified | place: USA...
CTTCCTGGCGTGTGAAGTCCTTAAATGCCATGCGGCTGTAGCCGGGGACTTGGCTGGCCAGGTCGCCACGAAGGCCATCAGCGGCTCACGGTTCGACCCCTACATGAGCGGCCTTTTACGCTGCGACACTCACCGAGAACAGCGCTCGTCTGACGGGTGTGGTGACTGGGAAGCGGGTGGCCGCGCGTCAGCGGCTGGCCGAAGAGTTCGGGCTCGGGTCAGTCTCGATGCATTTTTCCAGCGCCGAAGGCCTCAAGCCAGAAGATGTCGGCGCCAACAGTTTTCTCGCCGATAGACGCTTGAGCGGGAAAAGGTTTCTTGCCTGCAGAAACTCAAGCCGGAAGTGGTTTCTTGCCCTGTAGAAACTCGAGCTGGAAGCGGTTTCTTGCCTGCAGAAATTCGAACCGGAAGTGGTTCTCCACCTCCGCAGCAATTCAAGCTGGAAGTGGCGCCTCCCCTGCAGAAGCTCAAGCTGAAGCAGTTTCTCGCCTGCAGAAGCTGCAAGAGTTCTCTGGCAATAGACGCCCGAGCCCCAAACGGTTTCTCGCCTTTAGCAGGTCAAACCGCAGGTGGTTCCTCGACTGCAGAACTCAAGCTGCAAGCGTTTTCTTGCCAGTGGACGCCCGCGCCCGAAGTGGTTTCTTGCCCGCAGACTCGAGCTGCAAGCGCCTTCTCACTCGCAGAATTACAAACCGAAGCGCTCTCTCAGCAGAGCCCCGAGCCCACGACGGCGCCACGCATCATGTTCACCATTCGCGAACAACGACGAGAAAACTGTTGGCGTCTATATCCTCCGGCTTGAGCCCTTCGGAACCAGAAAAACCGCATCGAGACTGAGCCAAGCCCGAACTCGCCCAGCAGCAACTGACGTGCGCCCACCCGCTTCCCAGTCACCCCACCCCCAAGAGGGTCGACGATCTTGTTAGTTGCCGAAGCGTAAAAGGCCGCTAATAAACGGACCGAAACGCGAGCCGCTGACTCGCTTCGTAACGACCTCGCCAGCCAACTCCCCGGATACAGCCGCATGGCAGCCAAGGACTTCACACGCCAGGAAGCGGGAGCCGTGTACAGCACCCGAATAGGCAGAGATGTCGAATCACCCGCAGGCGGGATCAGCTTTTAACCAAGACAGTTTGAAGGCGCGGGTGGTGGGGGCGGGGCGACTGGCCCTCTGGAGGACGTGGGGGCGGGAGCCCCAACGCGGAAGTCTGGCGGGACAGGCGACGCGCCCCCTCCACCCGCGACTGGCTACGCAGCACCACACCGCCACACCGCCAAACTGTCACGCCAAAAACTCACCCCAGTTTCAGCCCAACCCATAACCCGATCGGCACAAACAGCAACGCCATCGCATTCCCGATCAGCACGATAGAAGCGACCTTCTCAGGCTCACTCTGATACTGCTCCGCCATCAAATAATTCACCACAGCCGGCGGCAAGGCCCCATACATCAGCAACAGGCCCCGCTGCTCGCCAGACAAAGGCAGCAACCACGCCAGCGGCAAGGCCACGATGATGCCCGCCAGTGGCCGCAAGGCACCGCCGATCACCCCGATCCGCCAATCGCGCAGATTCACATCCGTCAGCCGCACGCCCAGCGAAAAAATCATCAACGCGATGCTGGCATCGCCCATCATCCGCAGGCCCGGCATCACGATCGCCGGCAAATGCCAGCCGCCAACCGAAAATATCAGCCCCAATGCCATCACGATCAGCAAAGGCGAGCGAATCAAGGCGCGCCACGATGCCGTCTCGCTGACGATGCGCACGCCCAGCGTGAACTGCAGCAGATTGCAGACCAGCCACAGCGCCACAAACGCCGGCAGCGAAGCCGGGCCGAAGGCCAGGACGGCCATCGGCAGGCCCATGTTGCCGGCGTTCATGAACATCATCGACGGCATCAGCGCGCGCCGGGATATGCCCAGCGGCTTGGCCAGCGGAATGGCAATCGCACCGCAGATCAGGATCAGCAGGAAACCGCCGATTGCCAGCGGCAACTGTTCGACGATGTGGAAAGACTTGTCCGTGAGCGCCGTGAAGATCAGCGCCGGGGTCAGCACCTCCAGCGTCATGCGATTGACTGCCAGCATGTCCGGCCGCCGCTTGCGGCCGTACAGGAAGCCAAAGGCAATGATCAGGAAAACGGGGATGATTGCCCCGAAGACGCGCTCAAGGACGTCCACGTCGCTCAGGCCTTCAGGAAGTTGGCGCGGTAATACTTCAGCTCGGCAATCGACTCGTAGATGTCGGCCAGTGCCTCATGCGGGTTCTTTTTCTGGAAGCCCTTGTACACCTCGGGCTGCCAGCGCTTGCACAGTTCCTTGAGCGTGCTCACGTCCAGATTGCGGTAGTGGAAGAATTCTTCCAGACGCGGCATGTAGCGGAACATGAAGCGGCGGTCCTGGCTGATCGAGTTGCCGCACATGGGCGACTTGCCAGCCGGCACGTACTGCTGCAGGAAGGCAATCAGTTGCGCTTCGGCCTCGGCTTCGGTCAGGGTGGACGCTTTCACCTTGTCGATCAGGCCGGTGCGGCCGTGGGTCGACTTGTTCCAGTTGTCCATCGCGTCCAGTTGTTCGTTGGACTGGTGGATCACCAGGGTCGGGCCTTCGGCCACGGTTTCCAGGTTCGAATCGGTGACGACGATCGCCACTTCGATGATGCGTTCTTTCTCCGGGTCCAGGCCGGTCATTTCCATGTCGAGCCACACCAGATGGGTCTCGTTGGGCTTCAACGTTGCGTTGGGGTTCGACGCCATATAATCCTTGCTCCAGGGCCGCGCGCGGTCTTGCCGGAACCACCAGCGTCCGGCCACCCGCGCCAAACCCAAAATCTTCTCATACCGTCACGCTTGCAGGATGCAAACGCGGCGATTCCCTGGGTTGTGCCACATGTTCACGCTGCTGTTCGTTGTTTTTCTCGTCGCGGGGGTGCTGATCCGCATGTGGCTGGGCGCACGCCAGATGCGTCATGTGGTGCGCAACCGGGACACGGTGCCCGCGGAATTCGCCGGCCGCATCGGCGCGATCAGCCATGAACGCGCCGCCGACTACACGGTGGCGCGGGTGCGCCTGAAGATGTGGTCGCTGCTGTTCGACAGCGCGGTGCTGGTGGGCTTGACCCTGCTGGGCGGGCTGGAATGGATCAACACCTGGCTGGGCGGCCTGATCGACAACGACTTCGGCCGCCAGCTGGCGCTGCTGGGTGTGGTGGCCGGCCTGCTGGGCTTGCTTGGCCTGCCTTTCAGCATCTACCGCCAGTTCGGGCTGGAAGCACGCTTCGGCTTCAACCGGATGAGCTTTGGCCTGTTCATGGGCGACGCCATCAAGGGCCTGATCCTGTCGGTGGCCCTGGGCCTGCCGCTGATCGCCGCCATCCTGTGGCTGATGCGCAGCGCGGGCACTGCCTGGTGGATCTGGGCCTGGGCCGTCTGGGCCGGTTTCAACCTGGTCGTGATGCTGGTGTATCCGCGTTTCATCGCGCCGCTGTTCAACAAGTTCTCGCCGCTGGACGACCCGGCGCTGGCCGGCCGCATCCAGGCGCTGGCCAAGCGCTGCGGTTTTGCGCTCGATGGTTTATTCGTGATGGATGGCTCGCGCCGCTCGGCCCACGGCAATGCGTATTTCACCGGCATCGGCCGCGCCAAGCGCATCGTGTTCTTCGATACCTTGCTGGCCAAGCTCAACGCCGACGAAATCGAAGCCGTGCTGGCCCACGAGCTCGGCCATTTCAGCCACAAACACATCTTCAAGCGCCTGGTGCTGAGCTTCGGCATGGCGCTGGCCGTGTTTGCGCTGCTGGGCTGGGTGTCGCAGCAGGTGTGGTTCTACGAACAGCTGGGCGTGTCGCCCTCGCTGACCGGCGGCAATCAGGGCATGGCGCTGCTGCTGTTCTTCCTGGTGTCGCCGGTGTTCATGTTCTTCCTGACGCCGCTGGCAAGCTGGTGGTCGCGCCGCCATGAATTCGAGGCCGACAGGTATGCGGCCGACCATGCCGATCCGAACCATCTGGTGTCGGCACTGGTCAAGCTGTATGACGACAATGCCGCCACCCTGACCCCCGATCCGGTGCACTCGGCGTTCTACGACAGTCATCCGCCGGCCACCATCCGCATCGGCCGGCTGATTGCCGCCGGTGCCAGCTTGCCCAATTCCGACGCAGCGCAGGCCTACCCCGCGTGACCAATCACGCCGACAGCGGGCCCGCCGCCGACATATCCCCGATTCCTGGAGTCTCCATGACCATTCTTACCCTGGACGCGCTGCGCGCCGCCTACAGCTTGCCGCAGGAAGGCGGCAAGGCCCTGAACGATGCCGCCATTGCCGAACAGCTCGCGGTGCTGCCTGCGTGGTCCTACGCCGACGGTGCGATTCGCCGCGAGTACAAGTTCAACGACTACTACGAGACCATCGCCTTCGTGAACGCCGCGGCCTGGATCATTCACCGCGAAGATCATCACCCTGACCTGGCGGTGTCGTACAACCGCGTCGGCGTGGCCTTCAACACGCATTCGGTGAATGGAATCTCGATCAATGATTTCATCGCCGCCGCCAAGCTCGACATGGTTTTCGATCGGTGAGCAAAAAGCCTTCGCGTAGAGCCGCTGCTGCCGCAGCCGCCATTCAGAACGACATCGAGCTTGGCCTGGGGGAAGCGCTGCAAGGCGACGACCAGGCCGATTCGGCCGCCATTTCCTTTGCGCCTATCCCGACCAAGCTGCGCGGCCGCGTGATTGCCGCCTTCGGTCGCCACTTCACGGTGGAGTTTCCCGACGGCTCGCAGCGCCAGTGCTATCCGCGCGGCAAGAAGGGCCTGGCCACGGTGGGCGATGACGTGGACATCGCCATCGAAGGCCAGAAAGAAGGCGCCATCGACGCCATCTTGCCGCGCCGCAATCTGCTGTATCGCTCGGACGACATGCGCAGCAAGCAGTTCGCGGCCAACGTCGACCAGTTGCTGGTGGTGGTGGCGACCGAGCCGGAGTTTTCGCACGACCTGGTGGGCCGCGCACTGGCCAGTGCCTGGAGCGTGGGCATCTCCCCCGTGCTGCTGCTGAACAAGGTCGACCGCCTGCCCAAGCTCGAGCATGCGCGCAGGCGCGTGGCCCAGCTGGCGTCCATTGGCGTGCCGGTGATCGAGCTGTCAGCCCATGACCTGGACGCCACGCGAGCCACGCTGGCGCCGATCCTGCGCGGCAAGACCAGCATCCTGCTCGGCCAGAGTGCGATGGGGAAATCGACGCTGTTGAACGCGCTGGTGCCTGATGCGATGGCTGCTACCCGTGAACACTCGGAAGCGCTCAACGCCGGCAAGCACACGACCACCAGCACGCGGCTGTACCACCTCCCGCCCAGCCTGTTCGGCGAGACGCTGGATTCGCCGAATGCCACGCCCACCGGCGGTTATGGCGACCTGATCGACTCGCCGGGATTCCAGGGCTTCGGTTTGCAGCATTTGTCGGTCGAAGACATCGAACGCGGATTCCCGGAGTTCGCCAAGTACGCCGAGCAATGCCGCTTCTACAACTGCACGCATCGGCACGAGCCGGGCTGCGCGGTATTGGCGGCGCGCGATGCGGGCGAGATCCACGCAGAGCGCTACACGCTGTTCACGCGCATCTTGAGCGAGATCGAGTCGGCGCCGAAGTATTGAGTTGGCAGGCTGGACGATGAACAGACAAGTTGGCTGAAACCAGCCAGCCGGCAACCTTCACCCGCTCAGCCACCGTACTGATACTGCTCAACACGACATCGCACCCGTCAGACAAGTCGGCTCCAAAAAGCAAAAAGCGCCTGTCACCCAGGCGCTTTTTGCATTCACGGCGGCCCACACTGGGCCTGCCCTGTCTCAGTCCATCACACCGCAGCCAACGCCTGCGTCAGATCGGCCAGCAGATCGTCGATGTGCTCGATGCCGATCGACAGGCGCACCGTCTCTTCGCGCACGCCCGCCTTGATCAGCTCGGCCGGCGACAGCTGGCGGTGCGTGGTCGAAGCCGGGTGGGTGGCCAATGACTTCGCATCACCGATGTTGACCAGGCGCGTGAAGAGCTTCAGCGCGTCCTGGAACGCCGCACCGCCAGCCAGCCCCCCACGCACCCCGAAGGTCAGGATGCCCGAGGCCTTGCCGGACAGATAACGCGCCACCAGCGCGTGATCGGCATGCGTGGGCAGACCGGCATAGTTCACCCACTCAACCTTCTCGTGCGCTTCCAGGAAGTGCGCGATCTTCAGCGCGTTTTCGCTGATGCGGTCCATGCGCAGTCCCAGGGTTTCGATGCCCTGCAGGATCAGGAAGGCATTGAAGGGCGAGAGCGCCGCACCGGTATTGCGCAGCGGCACCACACGTGCACGGCCGATGTAGGCGGCCGGGCCGAAGGCCTCGGTGTAGACCACGCCGTGGTAGCTCACGTCGGGCTCGTTCAGGCGCTTGAAGCGTTCCTTGTGCTCGGCCCAGGGGAACTTGCCCGAATCGATGATGGCGCCGCCCAGGGTCGTGCCGTGACCGCCCAGGTACTTGGTCAGCGAGTGCACGACGATGTCGGCACCATGCTCGATCGGGCGCAGCAGATAGGGCGAGGCCACCGTGTTGTCGACGATCAGCGGCACGCCATGGCGATGCGCCACCTCGGCAATCGCGGCGATGTCGGTGATGATGCCCGACGGATTGCCGATGGACTCGACGAAGATGGCCTTGGTGCGTGCGTCGATCAGCGCGGCAAAGCTCTCTGGGTCGCGCACGTCGGCGAAGCGCGTGGTGATGCCTGACAGCGGCAAGGTGTGGGCAAACAGGTTGTAGGTGCCGCCATACAAGGCGCTGGCCGACACGATGTTGTCGCCGGCTTCAGCAATCGTCTGAATCGCGTAGGTGACCGCAGCCTGGCCCGAAGCGAGGGCCAGCGCCGCAATGCCGCCCTCGAGTGCCGCAACGCGCTGTTCCAGCACGTCGTTGGTCGGGTTCATGATGCGCGAGTAGATGTTGCCCGCCACCTTCAGGTCGAACAGATCGGCGCCGTGCTGGGTGTCGTCGAAAGCAAAGGCCACCGTCTGGTAGATCGGCACGGCCACCGCACGGGTGGTCGGGTCGGGACGATAGCCGCCGTGGACAGCGATCGTGTCCAGCTTCCAGTTGGCTGCGGGTTGGGTGGTGTCGCTCATCTCATCTCCTGGGAAGTGTTTATTGTTTTGGGGTGTAGAAGCCCGCGAAGCGCTGCTTCACGACCTCACCGAATTCGGCCGAACGATAAGCGGCGGCGATGTCTTTGACGAACTGGCGATCCTTGTCCGCAGTGCGCACGGCCACCAGGTTCATGTACTTGTCCGGAATGGCTTCCAGGGACAACGCATCGGTCAGCTTCAAACCGGACGCAATCGCGAAGTTGCCGTTGACGAACGAGAAATCGGTGTCGGCCAGCGACCGCGGCAATTGCGCGGCTTCCAGTGGCACCAGCTTGATGTTCTTGGCGCTGGATTCCACGTCTTTCTCGGACGCCGTGACCGGGTTGAAGTTGGCCTTGATCTTGATCCAGCCCAGGTCCTGCAACATGATCAGCGCACGCGCCAGGTTGGTCGGGTCGTTCGGAATCGCCACGCGCGCGCCGTCCTTGACCTCGGATACGTTCTTGAACTTGCTGCTGTACAAGCCGATGGGGGCGGTCGGCACCTGCACCAGCGGGCTCAGGGCCAGTTTGTGGTCGGCGGCGAACTTGTTCAGGTAGACGACGTGCTGGAAGGCATTGGCATCGAGTGCGCCCTCGGCCAGTGCATGGTTGGGCTGCACGTAATCCGAGAACTCGACGATCTTGACCGTGTAGCCCTGCTTTTCCAGGATCGGCTTGATGCCCCACTTGATCTGGTCCGCATACGGACCGGCAGTGGCGCCGAATACCAGGTTCTTTTTCTGCGCGTCCTGGGCCTGGGCACCAAACGGGCCCAGGGAGGCGGCGAGGACTGCCGCGAACAGGAGCGACTTGACGACGGTTTTTGAAGAAACTGCGGACGTGACTACGCGTGCAAACATGGAAGATCGCTCCGGGATACGTGGGTAAATCTGGGGTGTATCCGCGGCCTGCGCCGCGGACAGAGTTACTACGCTTTTCCCGGTGATCCGGTCAGCGCTTATCGAGTCGGCGTGCCAATACGCTGCCAGCCCATTGAATGATCTGCACGAGCACCACCAGCACGGCGACGGTCAACACCATCACATCGGTCTGGAAGCGGTAATAACCAAAACGGATGGCCAGGTCGCCGATGCCGCCGCCGCCCACCACACCGGCCACGGCCGAATACGACAGGAAGCTGACCGACATCACAGTCGCTGCCAGCACCAGGCCAGAACGGGCTTCCAGGATCAGCACCTTCCAGATGATCTGCATGTCGGACGCGCCCATCGCGTGGGCCGCCTCGATCACGCCGCGCGGCACTTCGCGCAGCGACTGTTCCACCAGGCGGGCAAAGTACGGGATGGCAGCAAAGGACAGCGGCACGGCAGCGGCCAGCGGGCCGATGGTGGTGCCGGCAATCACGCGGGTGAACGGCACCAGCGCAACCAGCAGGATGATGAAGGGAAAGGAGCGCACCAGGTTCACGATCACGCTGAGCACGCGGTGCAGCACCGGGCGATCCAGCGTCTGACCCGGGCCGGTCAACAAAAGCAGCACGCCGAGCGGGCCGCCGATGAACAAGGCGCTGGCCAGCGCAATGCTCAGCATCAGGAAAGTCTGGCCGATCGCGACGACGAGATCAGGGCCGATGGAGAGAAGTTCTTCGGAAATCATGCTGCAGCTCGGAGTGCGTTCAAACGACGGACGTTGACATTGGTGGGGACGTCGTCGAGCAATTTACGAGCGACTTCGGTGACGGGGGTGACCACGGAATCGGCCAGGTCGATACGCTCGACGATGTTGCCGGCATCCATGACGGAAATGGTGTCGCAGATGGCTCGCACCACGCTCATCGAGTGGCTGACGATCACAATGGTCACGCCCAGGCGCGCATTGATATCGGCCAGCACTTCCAGAATGTCGCGGGTGGTGTAGGGGTCGAGTGCGGACGTGGGCTCGTCGCACAGCAAGATCTGCGGGTGGCTGGCCAGCGCGCGCGCAATCGCCACGCGTTGCTTCTGGCCGCCGGACAGGCGCGACGGGTAGCTGTCTGTCTTGTCGGACAGGCCCACGATCTCCAGGCATTCCTTCACGCGCGCGTTGATCTGGGCGCGCGGCGTACCGGCGACTTCCAGCGCAAACGCCACATTGCCGGCAACCGTGCGGTTATGCAGCAGGTTGAAGTGCTGGAAGATCATGCCGATGTTGCGACGTGCCGTGCGCAGTTCGGACTTCGGCAAGGCAGTCAATTCCTTGCCATCGACGACCACGCGACCGCTGCTCGGCACTTCAAGCAAATTGATCAGGCGCAGCAAGGTTGATTTGCCCGCGCCCGAGAAACCGATGATGCCGTGGATTTCACCGGCACCGATCTGCAAGGACGTGGGTTCCACCGCCGTGAAGGTCTGGCCTTGGGGCGTCGCAAAGCGTTTGCTTACCTGGTCGAGCTGAATCATGGTCGTTCACAACTGGAAAGAGCGCACATCATGGTGCGGGAGACGTTCGACAGGAACGATTCTTTGCTTAGGTACAAATTACCTGAAGCTATATAAAACCCAAAAATCGAGATTTATGACTTATATGGGCTGATATGCCGGAAAAGCTGCTTTCCGGGATATAAGCGGCATGAGCAGCGTGGCCGCCATGCGACCCGGTTGGGAAGCAACCGAGGGGTAAAAAGAGGCGCGGCCCGGGGGCTCAGCCGATCCAGTAGACCAGCGAAATCATCAGCAGCAACACCATCCACAAGACCACGGCGCGCCAGAGCAGGCCCACAGCAGCATGCAGTGTGGCGGGCTGCGGCGGATTGCGTTCGGGTTCCGGCAGGATGCCTGGGTCAATGCTTGCCGACGCTACGGATGCGTCGGCAGGGCTGAGCGGGCCGACCGGATCGATACGATCGATCGGATCAAGCGACGCCGCCGGCACGGTCGATGCCATGGCGGCAGCGTTCAACACGCGTGGCGCCAATTGCACGCCCAGCGCGCCGGCAGCGGCTTCGACCACGATGCCGCGTTGGCGGTCCGGCCAGGCTCGCGAGCGCTGGCGCCATCCGTAGAAGGCGTCTTCGAAATTGCCGACGATCGCGAAGCCGATGGCGGTCAGGCGGGCCGGTACCCAATCGAGCACGTAGAAGGCCTTGCGGGAAGACACGCCGAACCCGTCCACGCGTGCTGCCCAGTGCTCACGCAGCAATACCGAGAATCGATACAGCACCGCGCCGCAGGGGCCGGGCAGGACCGTATACCAGAACAGCACGCCGAACACGTGGCGATGCGCATCGACCACGCCTTCTTCGATGGCGACCCGGCACAGTTCCGGCACCGTCAGCGCGTCGGCCGACCAAGACGGGTCACGGGCGCGCAACCAGGCCTGCAGATGCTGACGTGCAAGCCCGGTGTCGCCCCGGGCCAGCGCAAATTGCATCTCGGTAAAGGGATGGCTGAACTGACGGAACCCCAACGTGAACCACAGCACGGCCACGTGGAAGATCAACTCGAAGATCGGGTGCAGCGCACCCAGCAGCAAGGCCACGCCCCAGACGGCCAGTGTCGGCACGACCACCACCACCGCCCACGCAAGCGACGCATGGTATTGGCTGGCCGCATCGAAACTGCGCGTGGCCCAGTCCGCCAGGCGACGCATGCCTTCGTGCACGGGATTGACGCGCGGCAAGGGTCGAAGCTGCTCAACCAGGAAAGCGAGAAGAAGGGCCAGAAAGCTCATTGCGTGATTCGGTGATGGAAAACATGCACAACAGGAACACGGCCGGTCATGCCCGCAGGAAATGGTACAGGTTGCGCAACATGCCTGCTGTCGCGCCCCATATGAAGTAGTCCTGCCAGGGCATCGAGTAATAGTAGCGGCGACGGCCTTCAGGCAGGTCCACCGTATGGCGGCGATGATGCGCCGGGTCCATCAGGAAGTTCAGCGGTACCTCGAAGACCTCGGCCACTTCGAAGGGATCGGGCTGCAACGTGAAGCCAGGCGTAATCAGCGCCACGATCGGCACGACCCGAAAGCCGGTGCCGGTATAGAAATCGGGCAGGCTGCCGATGACCTCGATGTGCTCGGCGCCCATGCCCACCTCTTCCGCCGTTTCGCGCAAGGCAGTGGCCGTGGCGTCTGCATCGTAGGTCTCGGAACGACCGCCGGGAAAACTGATCTGGCCGGCATGATCACGCAAATGCGCCGTGCGCTGGGTCAGCAAAACGGTCAGCCCGGCTTCGCGCTTGACCAGGCCGATCAGGACCGATGCCTGGGTGAACTCGGGCTTTTGCTCGACGCGCCTGAACCACGCTTCGTCTGACAGTTCCGGCGTCCACGCGGGCGGCGTGCGGAACCGCGCACGCAAGTGCGCTGCGTCCAGGCGTTCGGCAGGAACCGCGGCGAAATTGCTGGTGTCGACCGTCCAGGGCTGGATGACCGGATCGAAGGACGGAAGCTGCGGAAGGCGGGCGTCGGACTCGGGAACGGCCGTGACGTCAGCCGGATCGGTCGACAGGTCGGCAGAAAGAGGGGGCGTGATCGAGCCTGACATCGAATATCCGAAAGACGGTTTCACAGATCGTAAGCGATCAGGAAAGAAGACGCCTGATCGAGGGCAAAGTTCAACCGGGCAGCGCACAAGAGAATGGCGCTTGAGCAAACAGGGAGGCACCAAGAAAAAAGGCGCCGGAGCAAATACGTGGCCGCCAAGAAAAAAGGCGCCTGAACAAACAAGTGGCCGCCAAGAAAAAAGGCGCCTGAACAAACAAGTGGCCGCCAAGAAAAAAGGCGCCCACGTGGGGCGCCTTTTCTTCACGGCTTGCGCCGTGCTTAGCCCTTCGAGGCTGCTGCGTGCGACGGATTGCGCACCAGCTTTTCCTTGATACGAGCCGACTTGCCCGAACGGAAGCGCAGGTAGTACAGCTTCGCGCGACGGACGTCGCCGCGACGCTTGACTTCGATCGACGCGATTTGCGGCGAGTAAAGTTGGAACGTACGTTCGACGCTTTCGCCAGACGAAATCTTGCGCACGATGAACGCAGAGTTCAGGCCGCGGTTGCGACGCGCGATGACCACGCCTTCGTAGGCCTGGACGCGCTTGCGCGTACCTTCAACGACGTTGACGTTGACCACCACGGTATCGCCAGGAGCGAACGCGGGGATGGTCTTGTTTTCCGTCAGACGGGCGATTTCTTCTTTCTCGATCATTTCGATGATGTTAGCCATCATGCACTCCGTTAACCATCATTCAAGGCGGACTGTTTTTGTGCAGCATTCGCTGCGTGCCGCCCCCAGAGGATGGGGTTAGAACATTAACCAGCGGGTACCGTTACCCGCCGGATCAATTCGCCTGCCCGGCTTGCGCCAGACCGGTCAAATATTTCTCATCGTCGCGACTGAGCCAACCTTGCCTGCGGGCAGCCTCGATCAGATCGGGCCGTCGTTGCAAGGTTGCGCGCAAGGACTGCTCACGCCGCCAGCGCACGATGTTCTTGTGATGCCCGGACAGCAAGACCTCGGGCACCGGTTCGTCCCCGTATTGCTCGGGACGGGTGTAGTGCGGGCAATCCAGCAAACCGGACAGCGAGTCGTCGAAGGAATCCTGGACTGCGGATTCCTTGTCGTTCAACACGCCTGGCAACAGCCGGACCGTCGCGTCGATCACTGCAAGTGCCGCGATTTCCCCGCCTGACAACACGAAGTCGCCCAACGAGATTTCCTGCGTCACCCAACGATCGATAAAACGCTGGTCGATACCTTCATAGCGGCCGCAGATCAGGATTGCGCCTGGACCTGCCGCCAACGCCTGAGCCTCACGCTGGTCGAAGCGCCTGCCTTGCGGCGAGAGCAGCACCACCGGTGCATCGGCTGCCTGGCGAGCCTCGCGCGCCGCCTTGACGGCGCGCTCGAGCGGCTCGACCCGCATCACCATGCCCGGTCCGCCCCCGTAGGGACGGTCGTCCACCGTGCGGTGTACATCCTGCGTGAAATCACGAGGATTCCACGTGTGCAGGGACCAGCGTCCTTGCGTATGCGCGCGACCCGTGACACCTAGTTCGCTGACTGCCGAGAACATCGGCCCGAACAGGGAGATCACATCGAAGCGCAGCGCTTGCGCGCTCAGAAGTCCACCGGCCATGTGGTGTCGATACGCTTCGCAGCGATATCGACCGTCCCGACGAACGCTTCGACAAACGGCACCAGAACTTCCTGGATGCGCCCTTTGGCGTCGCGCTGCCACGGGTCTGACTCAGCACCCGGGGCCGGGTTGTCCGACACCCCACCTTCAGCCGGCACGGACCCTGGCGCTGCATAACGCTGCACACGCAGGATCGCGTGCGCGCCGTTGTCCAGCACCTCGGCCACTTTGCCCAGCACTACACCGCCTTCCGCAGTGACTTCGCAGCCCACCAGATCGATCCAGTAGAACTCGTCCTCCGTCGTGGCGGGGAACAGGCTTCGCGGCAGCCAGACCGACCAATTGCGCCAGGCGTCAGCCTGATCGCGATCGGACAGGCCAGACCAGCTTGCCACCAGCGTGCCACCGTGCGGTTTAGCCGACAGCACCGTGGCGCACATCGTCTGACCGCTCCAGGACGGCTGCCCCGCTTGCGCGGCGAGCCTTGGATCGTGCTTGCGCAACCACCACTTCTTGGATTTCACCAAGGTGTCGGATTGCGAATGGGCCTGGATCTTCAACCATCCCTGGACCCCGAAAGGCTCGACGATACGGCCGAGCTCGACCAGGTCTTCGGGCGGATTGGCGTCCACGGCAGGCGGAACAAGCATCTGCGAGATGCTGGTTACCCGTGTGGCGCGCCCCTCAGCTGAGCTGGTTTTTCCTGCGGAAAACTTACCTGCTACCGGTTTGATCACGGTAATCAGGCTGCTGCGGCAACCTTCTTGCCGAAGTCTTTCACCAGACGAGCAACTGCCGGGGACAGTTGGGCGCCAGTGTTGGTCCAGTATTCAACGCGGTCGAGCGACAGGCGCAGGCCTTCTTCGCCTTCAGAAGCGACGGGGTTGTAGAAACCCAGACGCTCGATGAAGCGACCGTCGCGACGATTGCGCGAGTCCGTCGCAACCACGTTATAGAACGGGCGCTTCTTAGAGCCGCCACGCGCGAGACGAATCACCACCATATCGGTAATCTCTTAAAAAAGTTGACGTGCGAAAAGCCGGAAAGTATAGCGGGCAGGCAGGACCATAGCAAGCAGCGATGCGGTAAAGTCCTTCATAATCAACAAGTTTTGACGTTTTATGGCGACCGGAAACGGCAAGATCGGGGCAGGAAAGCCCGACCCAAGCCGGGCAAAAACGGCGGCTGCTCAAGCCATGCGGCCGGTTGCCACCCATTGCCGGCAAGTCACCTGCCCGTCGCCTGCATCAAGACTTCGACAACACCCTCATGTGGATCAACATGACCGACACCGCGAACGCCACCGACACCCTGGCCTCCCCTGCCCCGTTCTTTCGCCACAAGGCGATTGCCGGGCTGCTCGCGCTGCTGTTCGGCTGGGCGGGCGCCCACTGGTGGTACCTGGGCCGACGCCACGGCTGGGTGTTGCTGCTGTTCTCGATGCTGATGATCGGCACTGCCATGCGTGCCGAGGTCTGGTATCAGTCGCCGGCGTTCTTCCTGTTCCTGATTCCCGCGATCGGCAGCTACATCGAAGCCATCGTGCTGTGCCTGATGTCCGACGCCCGCTTCGATGCGCGCTACAACCCGGCCACCCTGCGCCGCTCGAAGACTGGCTGGGCGCCGGTGCTGGTGGCCATCGTCACCTTGCTGCTGGGCGTGACCGTGATGGTCAGCGGCATTGCGATCCTGGTCGAGACCACTTACCGGGCAATGGCGGGCGTCTGATCAGCCGATCTGCCTCACCATGCCGGCCGCTGCCGTCTGGTTGGTGGCCTCGTCGATCAGAATGAAGGCACCCGACGCAGGCAATGTGTCGTAGGGGTCGATCGCCAGCGCGTCGCGCGTCTGCAAACAGACACGGCCGATGTCGTTCATGGCCAGCACCGCCCCCACTTCCGCCGGGCGCTCTTCCAGTTCGTGAATATCTCGACGCGTGAGCACGCCGCGCAATTTGGCCGCCGTCAGCCGCGTCCCCTGCTTCAGGAAATATTTGCGCGCCGGGTTCAGCGGCTGGGCGTCGAGCCAGCACAGGTCTGCCTCGAACTGCTTGCTGACTTGCGCCGGTGCATGCGCATGGACCAGCACGTCGCCGCGTGAGGCATCGACGTCTTCGGCCAACACGATGGTGACGGGTTGACCGGCCACTGCCGTGTTCAGATCGCCGTCATGCGTGACCAGACGAGCTACCGTGGCTTCCACCCCCGAGGGCAGCACCAGCACCCGATCGCCGCGATGCACGGTGCCGCTGGTGAGCTGGCCCATGTAACCGCGGAAATCGTCGGCGCGGTCGCCATGGTGACGCGCAACCTGCTGGATCGGGAAACGCAGCGGACCGCTTGTGGCCTCGACCGGCAGGTTTTCCAGCAAGGTCAGAAGCGGCTCTCCGGTGTACCAAGGCGTGCGCACGGACGCCGTCACCACGTTGTCGCCGGTCAGCGCAGACAGGGGCAGCACATGAAAGTGGGCAATGCCCAGCTTGCCGGCCAGCGCCTGGTAGGCATCGCTGATGCGCGTGTAGACGGCCTCATCCCAATCCACCAGATCCATCTTGTTGACGGCGACGATCAGGTGCCGGATGCCCAGCAGGTGGGCGATGGTGCTGTGGCGCTTGGTCTGTGCAAGCAGGCTGCCGTCTTTGGCGCGTGTGGCGTCGATCAGGATGATGGCGGCATGCGCGGTAGATGCGCCGGTCACCATGTTGCGTGTGTACTGCTCGTGACCCGGCGTGTCGGCCACGATGAACTTGCGGCGCGGCGTGGCGAAATACCGGTAGGCCACGTCGATGGTGATGCCCTGCTCGCGCTCGGCCTCGAGGCCGTCGGTCAGCAAGGACAGGTCGACGGCATCGCCGCTGGTGCGCTTGTACTTGGCGCGCGAAATGGCATCCAGCTGGTCGGCGAACACACCCTTGCTGTCGAGCAGCAGGCGGCCTATCAGGGTGGACTTGCCATCGTCGACCGAGCCGGCAGTGATCAGGCGCAGCACACCCAGGTCGGCATCGCGACCATCAAGCACGTCGTCCGGCAGATCGTTGATCGTGTTCATCAGAAATAGCCCTCTTTCTTGCGGCGCTCCATCGAGGCCTCGGATGTCTGGTCGTCCATGCGGGTGGCGCCACGCTCGGTGATGGTGCTGAGCGCCGTCTCGGCGATGATGGCGTTCACATCGGCGGCGTCGGACGCCACCGGGCAGGTGCAGGAAATGTCGCCCACGGTACGGAAACGCACGTCCAGGTTTTCGACGGTTTCACCGGCCTGCGGCGGCGTGAGCGGCGTCACCGGCACCAGCAAGCCCTTGCGGCGGACCACGTCACGGCGATGGCTGAAATAGATGTTCGGCAGGTCGATGCGCTCACGCCCGATGTACTGCCACACGTCCAGCTCGGTCCAGTTCGAGATCGGAAACACACGCATGTTCTCGCCCGGGTGCACGCGGGTGTTGAAGATGTTCCACAACTCCGGGCGCTGGGCCTTCGGGTCCCACTGGCCGAACTCGTCGCGGAAAGAAAAGATCCGTTCCTTCGCACGCGCCTTTTCCTCGTCGCGGCGGGCACCGCCGATGCAGGCATCGAAGCGGAATTCCTCGATGGTTTCCAGCAGCGTGACCGCTTGCGAGGCGTTGCGCGAATCGGTCTCGCGGCGCAGCACGACGGTGCCGCGTGCGATCGAGTCCTCGACCGAACGCACGATCAGCTGCTCGCCCAGTTCAGCCACCCGGCGATCGCGGAAGGCGATCACTTCGTCGAAGTTGTGGCCGGTATCGATGTGCACCAAGGGAGACGGGAATTTTCCAGGGCGGAAGGCTTTTTCGGCCAGGCGCAGCAAGACGCAGGAATCCTTGCCGCCCGAAAACAGCAGCGCGGGACGAGCCGATTCGGCCGCCACTTCGCGCAGAATATAGATGGCCTCGGCCTCGAGCCAGTCGAGGTGGCTACGGGTGGCAGCGCGTGTTTGGGACATACGATCACCGACAGACAAAAAGGGACGTGTGGACAAGACCAAAGTTCGCGATGTCGCCCTGTGGGCAAGTCGATACTTCAGCGCCGATCCGCGAGACGTTCATCAAGCAAGCAGATGGAGAAAACCAGGGCGAGAAAACAGGGGCTGCTTCCTGCCCTGTCAGGACAAGACCTTCACCGGAATCGCAGACAGGTTGCCGGCGTGCAAGCCGCACTCTTTCGAGTCGGATGACTCCCACCACCAGCGACCGGCACGCAAGTCTTCTCCCGGCCGGATCGCACGGGTACAGGGCTCGCAACCGATCGATGGGTAACCCCGGTCGTGCAAGGCGTTGTAGGGAATGTTCAGGGCCCGGATCGCGGCCCAGATATCGTCGAAGGTCCAGGCAGCCAGCGGATTGAATTTCTCCAGGCCGAACACGCTGTCGAACTCCTGTTCCGGCAGGCTGCCGCGGGTGACCGCTTGTTCGCGCCGCTGCCCAGTGATCCAGGCTGGCCGGCCAGCCAAGGCACGGCGCAAGGGAATCACTTTGCGGATCTCGCAACAAGCTTTGCGCAGCGGCACGCTTTCATAAAACGCATGGGCGCCGTGCTCGGCCACGTAGGCTGCGACGGCGTCTGCGTCGGGATACACCACGGTCAGGCCGCGGCCATAACGCGTCTGCACAGCATCGACCACCGCCAGCGTTTCCGGATTCAGCCGGCCAGTGTCCAACGTGAACACCTCGATGGCCAGGTTCTCGGAAAAGATCGCATGGGTCAGCACCATGTCTTCAGCGGCCAGCGACGAGGCCAGGCCAAGGCCCGGGTACTGCGCAGCAATGCCACGCAGTGTATGCAGCAGCGTTTCCCATCGGGTCTGCCAGGTGGCGGTATCGACGCTCACGTCAAAAACACCTGCGCCGAGCGCGGACGGACGACCAGCGTTTCGCCTTCCTTGAAGTCCAGCGCCTGGAAGGCGGCCACCGGAATCTCGGCTTCGATCGGCACATCGTGGCCGGCACGATCGAGTTCCAGATAGGCGCTGGGGCCCGCCAGATATACACGCGACAGCTTGACCACAATCCCTGTGTCGCCGGGACGATAGCGTTCCACGTCGAGTTCATGCGGACGAACGTAGGCAGTCGCCTTGGCGTTGCTGGCATCGGGATGCGCCGGCACCGGCAAGGTGTAGTCGTCGATGCGCAGGCCGCCGTGATCGGCCACGCCATCGAATTGGTTCACGTCGCCCAGGAAGCCATACACAAAGGGCGTGGCCGGCGACTGCCAGACTTCACGCGGCGTACCCACTTGCTCGATGTTGCCGGCATTCATCAGCACCACACGGTCGGCCACTTCCAGTGCCTCTTCCTGATCGTGGGTGACGAACACGCTGGCCACGTGCAGGTCGTCATGCAGGCGACGCAACCAGCGGCGCAGTTCCTTGCGCACCTTGGCATCCAGCGCCCCGAAGGGCTCATCGAGCAGCAGCACACGCGGCTCGACCGCCAGCGCGCGAGCCAGCGCAATGCGCTGACGCTGACCGCCGGACAGCTGCGAAGGATAACGATCGGCCAGCCAGTCGAGCTGCACCAGGTTCAGCAGGCTGTGCACTTTTTCCTGGATCTGTGCTTCCGACGGACGCAGCTTGCGCGGGCGCACCCGCAGACCGAAGGCCACGTTTTCGAACACGGTCATGTGGCGGAACAGCGCGTAGTGCTGGAACACGAAACCGACCTGACGCTGGCGCACATGCACGTCGGTGCTGTCTTCGCCTGCAAACAGAATGCTGCCGCTGTCGGGCGTCTCCAGGCCTGCGATGATCCGCAGCAAGGTGGTCTTGCCGCAGCCCGACGGCCCGAGCAAGGCCACCAGCTCACCGGTTTCGATGTGCAGGTTGACGTTGTTCAGCGCAGTGAAGCTGCCGAACTGCTTGTGGACGTTCTTGACTTCGATGCTCATAGGACTTCGATGCTCATGTTTTTTCCTTCATGCGTCCAGGGCTGCTCTCAGGCACTTGCAAGCGGCGTGGGCGTGGTGCGTGCCGGACTGCTGACCCGCGCCAGCGGCTGCTCGGGCGGCAGCTCGACCGCCAGCGCACGCTCGTGACGCCACTCGATCACCGACTTCAGGACCAGGGTCAGCAGCGCCAGCAAGGCCAGCAGCGACGCCACCGCGAAGCCGGCTTGCAATTGATATTCGTTGTACAGGATCTCGACTTGCAGCGGGATGGTGTTGGTCAGGCCGCGGATATGGCCGGACACCACCGACACCGCACCGTACTCACCCATGGCGCGCGCATTGCACAGGATCACGCCGTACAGCAGGCCCCACTTGATGTTGGGCAGCGTGACATGCCAGAAGGTCTGCCAGCCGCTTGCGCCCAACACGATGGCTGCCTGCTCTTCGTCACTGCCTTGTGCCTGCATCAGCGGGATCAGCTCGCGCGCCACCAGCGGAAGTGTAACGAAGGCAGTCGCCAGCACGATGCCCGGCACCGCAAAGATGATCTTCAGATTGTGTTCGAGCAGCCATGGCCCGAACCAGCCTTGCGCACCGAATACCAGCACGAAGGCCAGGCCGGCAACGATCGGCGACACCGAGAATGGCAGGTCGATCAGCGTGGTCAGCACCGACTTGCCGCGGAACTCGAACTTCGCAATCGCCCAGGCAGCGGCCACGCCGAACACCACGTTGAGCGGCACCGCGATCGCGGCGGTCAGCAAGGTCAGTTTGATTGCCGACCAGGCGTCCGGGTCCACCAGCGCGGCAAGATAGGCGCCGAAGCCTTTGCGCATGGCCTCGGTGAACACTGCGACCAAGGGCAGTACCAGGAACAGCAGCAGGAAAGCCAGCGACACCCCGATCAGACTGCGGCGAACCCAGGCGGGCTCTTCCGTGCTTGACTCGATGCGACGCGACGAACTGGTCGAGATGCCGGGTTTGCTCATGGCGTCGTCCTTTCACAGGGCGTATCGATGCGCGCCGCTGCGGCGAATGTGTCTGCAGTGAATGTCATGGTTCTCATCACGTTGGCGCACTCGTCAGGCGACGCTGCCAGGCCTGCAAGGCATTGATGGCCAACAACATCAGGAAGGACACCACCAGCAGCACGACCGCCACCGCCGACGCACCGGCATAGTCGAACTGTTCCAGCTTGATCAGGATGATCAGCGGCGTGATCTCGGAGATCATCGGCATGTTGCCGGCGATGAACACCACCGAGCCGTACTCGCCGACCGCGCGGGCAAATGCCATGGCGAAGCCGGTCAACAAGGCCGGCGCAATCGCAGGAAACAGAACCCGGCGGAAAGTCTCCCAGCGACTCGCCCCCAGGCTGGCAGCGGCCTCTTCTAGTTCCTTTTCCACGTCCTGCAAGACCGGCTGCACCGTGCGCACCACGAATGGCAGGCCGATGAAGGTCAGCGCCACCACGATGCCTGCGGGCGCATAGGCCAGCTTGATGCCCAGCGGTTCCAGATACTGGCCGACCCAGCCATTGCGGCCCAGCAGCGCAGTCAGCGAAATCCCAGCCACCGCCGTGGGCAGCGCAAACGGCAGATCGACCAGCGCATCCACAATGCGCTTGCCCGGGAAGCGGTAGCGCACCAGCACCCAGGCCACCAGCAGGCCGAACACCAGGTTGATCAGCGCGGCGATCAATGAGGCGCCGAAGGTGATGCGGTAGGTTGCCATCACGCGTGGCGCGCTGACTGCCGTCACGAACGCATCCCAGCTCATGCCCGCCGCCTTGAAGAACAGCGTCGACAAGGGAATGAGCACCAGCAGGCCCAGGTAGAACAGCGAATAACCCAGCGTAAGGTGAAAGCCCGGCAGCACCCGCCTGCGCTTGCGGCGCGGGGCAAGCGGCGCCGTGCCGCCGGCGCCATTGCGCAGAGCTAATGTGCTGCCGTGTGCCATTTATTTCTTCACGTAGATCTGGTCGAAAGTACCGCCGTCGGCAAAGTGCAGCTTGTCGGCATTGGGCCAGTTGCCGAAGGCGGAATCGAGCGTGAAGAGGTCGATCTTCGGGAACTGGCTGGCGTACTTGGCCTTGACCTTTTCATCGGTGGGACGGTAGTAGTTCTTGGCGATCAGTTCCTGCGCCTGCTCGGTGTAGAGGAACTTCAGGTAGGCCTCGGCCGCGGCGCGCGTGCCCTTGCGATCGACGTTCTTGTCGACCACCGCCACCGTGGGTTCGGTCAGGATGCTGAGCGACGGGTAGACGATCTCGAACTTGTCGGCGCCGAATTCGGCCAGTGTCAGGTAGGCCTCGTTTTCCCAGGCCAGCAGCACGTCGCCCACGCCACGCTGCGAGAAGGTGATGGTCGAGCCGCGCGCACCGGAATCCAGCACCGGCACGTTGGCGAACACCTTGGCGATGAAATCCTTGGCGCCGGCATCACCACCGAACTTGCGCTTGCCGTATTCCCATGCAGCCAGGTAGTTCCAGCGTGCACCAGCAGAGGTCTTGGGATTCGGCGTGATCACCTGTACACCCGACTGAGTCAGGTCGCCCCAGTCCTTGATGCCCTTGGGATTGCCCTTCTTGACCACGAATACGATGGTCGAGGTGTACGGCGCCGAATTCAGCGGCAGGCGTTTCTGCCAATCGGCGTTCACTAGGCCGCCATGCTTGACCAGCGCATCGATGTCGGGCGCCAGGCCCAGCGTGACCACATCGGCGTCCACGCCATCGATCACGGTGCGCGCCTGCTTGCTCGAACCGCCATGCGATTGGCGAATGGTGATGTCGCCACCGGTGGTTTCTTTCCAATGCTTGGCGAACAAGGGGTTGAATTGGGCATAGAGCTCACGCGTCGGGTCGTAGGACACGTTCAGCAAATCGATCTTCTGCTGCGCGGCGGCGGGCAGGTGAATGCCGGCGAGGCCGGTGGCGGCGAGCGCAGCGGCCAGGCCGAGCTTGATGAAATGACGTTTGGCAGTGCGCATTGGCGTTCCCTGGGCTGGCGATGGGTGGCGAACGTGTGGGCGTCGAATTAAGTGTCGAACAGGTGTCGAACAGGTGTCGGACAAGCGTCGAATGGAAAGCATGGTGCCAGCCGTTGATGACTGCGCGAACGACATATTCGGTAGTTGCTAATGCGTGCGAAACATAAGCTTGCTCGGTTTTTTCGCGCCCGCACGCGTGGGCGGTGCCTCATGCTTTTCCGTAGCAAGCTAATGCCGAATCGGTCTTTCAGCGGACTGCCCGGCCACGGCAAGATGGCCTGCCTCTGTCAGGACATATCCGTGAATTTCCAGCAACTCCGTTCGGTACGCGAAGCCCTGCGCCGCGACTTCAATCTGACCGATGTCGCGCATGCGCTCGACGCGTCACAGCCTGGTGTCAGCCGCCAGATTCGCGAATTGGAAGACGAGTTGGGCGTGGCGATCTTCGAGCGCGCCGGCAAGCGCCTGACCGGGCTGACCGAGCCCGGCCGAGAGATTGTCAAGGTGGTCGAACGCCTGCTGATCGAGCAGGAAAACTTGAAGCGCGCCGCGCTGGAATTCACCTCGCACGATGTGGGCCGCCTGACGATCGCCACCACCCACAGTCAGGCGCGCTACGCCCTGCTGCCGGTGATCCAGGCGTTTCGCCAGCGCTTTCCCGGCGTGCACCTGAACCTGCAGCAAGGGGCACCCGAATACATCGCCGCGCGGGTAGCCACCGGCCAGGCCGACATCGGCATTGCCAGCGAAGGTCTGTCGCATGACGAGCGCCTGTCCACCTTTCCCGGATACCGATGGAACCACGTGGTCTTGGTGCCGCACGGCCATCGCTTGCTGGAAGCCGAGCGACTGTCGCTGCATGAACTCGGTCGCCATCCGCTGATCACCTATGACCTCGGACTGACCGGCAGATCGAGCATCGATGAGGCCTTCGCCCGTGCAGGCCTGGCGCCCGACATCGTGCTGACTGCGATGGATGCCGACGTCATCAAGACCTATGTGGCCGCCGGCCTTGGAGTGGGCGTCATTGCCTCGGTTGCCTTTGATCCAGAAGAAGACCGCCAGCTGCGGTCGATCGCCTCGACCCATTTGTTCAAGGCCAACATGACCCGCGTGGCGGTGCGGCGAGGCGCCTACCTGCGCGACTTCACCATGGCCTTCATCGAGATGTTCGCGCCGCATCTGAATCGCAGCATCGTGACGCAGGCAGACGCTGCGCCATCGAGCTTGCCGCCGGAACCTGCGGCGTCCCGCATATGCATATCCGAAAACAGTCTTTCGCGTTGAGGATGTGGTGACGGATCATATCCGCCCCCTTTCGCACTCCTGACCCGTTCCCATGAATCGCCGATTTGCCCTGAAGACCCTGGCTGCACTCACCGTTGCCGCAGGCCTGCATGCCCCCGCTTTTGCTGAACAAGCGGCCGACAAGACCGTCATCAGGGTCGGTCAGACCAGTGGCCCGCACGCCAAGATCATGGAGGTCGTCAAAGGCATCGCCGCCCGTGACGGGCTGAGCATCGAAGTGATCGAATTCGGCGATTACATCCAGCCGAACGCCGCGCTCGACGCAGGCGACCTCGACGCCAACAACTACCAGACCAAGCCCTTCATGGACGCGCAGATCAAGGCACGCGGCTACAAGATCGTCAGCGTCGGCAACACCGTGCTGTTCCCGATGGGCTACTACTCCAAGCGCTTCAAAAGCGTCACTGACCTGCCCGAAGGCGCACGCGTCGGCATCCAGAACGACCCGGCCAATTCGGGCCGTTCGCTCTTGTTGCTGGAAAAGTATGGCGTGATCAAGTTGAAGCCGGGCGTCGGCATGAACGCAACGCCCGCAGACATCCTGGAGAACCCGAAAAAGCTGCGCTTCCACCAGTTGGATTCTGCACAGCTGCCGCGTTCGCTGGATGACCTGGACATCGCCTCGATCAATACCTCGTTTGCGATCAAGGCCGGCCTGGTGCCCAATCGCGACGCCATTGCCATCGAGGCTGCGGACAGCCCCTATACCAACCTGCTGGTGGTCCGCACCGAAGACCAGGACAAGCCCTGGGTCAAGAAGCTGCTGAAAGCCTACCAGTCGGATGAGATCCGCAAGTTCATCGAGACCGAGTTCAAGGGTGCGGGGATCGCGACCTTTTGATCATTCGCAGGCCGCTTCCCGCGGCACGCCAGATGCGATAAGGGCGCGCCGAGAGGCGCGCCCTTTGTCATTGTCAGCGCAATGCCGACGTCAGACGTCGCTCAACGTCCTTCGAATTTTGGCGCGCGCTTTTCCATGAACGCGCGCCGACCTTCCTTGTAGTCCTCGCTGTCGAAGCACGCCTTCACCGCATCGGCCACCACTAGTTCGTCCCGCTCGCCCGGATCTTTCTGGGCTTCGCGAATGGCCAGCTTGGCAGCCAGGATGGGCAGTGGCGCATTGGCGGCGATGCCGCTGACGATGCCGGCAATGGCGTCATCGAAGTCGTCATCAGCAAACACCTTGTGCGCAAAGCCGATGCGTTCGGCTTCGTCACCGTCGAACATGCGTGCGGTGTAGAACAGCTCCGCGGTACGCGCCGCCCCCAGTACGTCGACGAAACGCTTGGTGCCTTCCAGGCCGTAACCCACGCCAAGACGTGCGGCGGGCATGCGAAAACGCGACGAACGCGTGGCGTAACGCAGATCGCACGCCCCGGCCAGGCCCAGGCCACCGCCCACACACACGCCACGGATCGCCGCAATCACCGGCCGCGAGCAGGCAAGCATGGCGTCGCGGGCGCGATCGCCTTCTGCTTCGTAGGCCAGCACCTGCGCGGCAGAATTGCGCTGGGTCTCGAATTCGGAGATGTCGGCGCCCGACACAAAGGCCTTGTCGCCGTCGCCGGCCAGCACCACCACCCGCACGCTGGCATCTTCTGCGATCGCATCGAAAGCATTGGCGAGCTGTGTCCACATGGACATCGTCATCGCATTCAGACGCGTGGGGTTGGACAAGGTCACGCGGGCGACCGCGTCCTTGATTTGCAAACGTACTTCAGGCATCGGGAACTCCTTCAGATTGCACCGGCGGCGCGCAGGGCGGCAATGGCCGCGTCGTCGTAACCCAGCGAAGCCAGGATCTGCTCGCTGTGCTCGCTCAGGCCCGGCGCTGCAGTATGCAACTGCGCCGGCGTGCGGGCCAACACCACCGGCTGGGTGATCAGACGCAAAGGGTCACCATCCGGCCCCGGCACTTCACCCACTACGCCCAGGTGTTTGACCTGCTCGTCGTCGAAGACCTGCGGCACGTTGTAGACCGGGCCGGACGGTACGCCCGCACGGTTCAGCAGCTCGGTCCAGTGCGCCACGGTGTTGCGCTTGAACAGCGCGTTCAATTCCAGGTTCAGCCGCTCGCGATTGACGACGCGCAGCTTCTCGTTGACGAACTCCGGGTCGGCAAACCACTGGGGCTGTTCCAGCGCATCGCACAGGCGCTTCCAATTCCCCTCGCCTGACGCACCCAGGTTCAGCGCGCCATCGGCTGCGTAGTACAGGCCCATGGGGCTGGACAGCGGATGGTCGTTGCCGATCTGCACCGGATTCTTGCCGTCGACCAGATAACGCACGGCCTGGAAGTCCATCATGGCGATCATCGAATGCAGCAGCGAGGTCTGCACCCACTGGCCCTGGCCCGATTGTTCGCGTTCCAGCAGGGCAGTCAGCACGCCCATGGCGGCGAAGATGCCGGCGCTCGAATCCGAGATCGCCACGCCCGCCCGCACCGGGCCCTGACCGGGGAAACCGGTCACCGACATCAACCCGCCCATGCCCTGGATGATCTGGTCGAAACCCGGCCGCCACGCATAGGGGCCGTCCTGGCCGAAGCCCGAGATGCTGGCCAGAATGATGCGCGGGTTGATGGCCTTCAACGACTCGTAGTCCAGACCCAGGCGGGTCTTCACGTCCGGGCGCCAGTTTTCCAGCACCACGTCGGCGTCTTCCACCATGCGACGGAAGATCGCCAGGCCCTCGGGCTTTTTCAGGTTGAGCGTCAGCGAGCGCTTGTTGCGATGCAGGTTCTGGAAGTCGCCGCTGTCGCGGTCGGCAAAGATCGCTTCGTTCGGATCGACCCCGGCGGGCGCTTCGATGCGGATCACATCGGCGCCGAAGTCGGCCAGGAAACGCGCGCAGGTGGGGCCGGCGCGAACGCGTGAAATGTCGAGCACGCGAAAACGTGCAAGGGGAGCTGAAGTCTGGGAGGTCATGGCAACGCGTGGAGAAACGAGAACGGCGAGGCGGCGCTCAGCTGCGGACGACACACGGTACGTCGACGCGCAGCAAGGCAAGAAACGGAAACGCCCGATGCGGAAAGCAGGTCCGGATCGGGCGAATCGGGACAATCATGTCCAAGATCAGGCCGGAACTGGACGCCTGTTCAAGGAGACAAGCCGCCTGAATGCCAGGCGGGTCAGGGCCGGATTACTTGTTTGGTTGCGGCGTGATGCGCAGATACGGACGCACTTCGGTGTGGCCCTTGGGGAACTTCTGCTTGATGATTTCCGGGTCCTTCAGCGAGGGCACGATGATCACGTCGTCACCGTCCTTCCAGTTCACCGGGGTGGCCACGCTGTGGCTGTCGGTGAGTTGCAGCGAGTCGATCACGCGCAGGATTTCGTCGAAGTTGCGCCCGGTGCTGGCCGGGTAGGTGATCGTCAGGCGGATCTTCTTGTTCGGATCGATGATGAACACCGAGCGAACGGTAGCGGTGACGCTGGCGTTCGGGTGGATCATGTCGTAGAGCGTGGCGACCTTGCGATCCGCATCAGCCAGGATCGGGAAGTCGACCGTGGTGTTCTGCGTGTCGTTGATGTCCTTGATCCAGCCGTGGTGGGATTCGAGTTCATCCACGGACACGGCCAGTACCTTCACGTTGCGCTTGGCAAATTCGTCTTTCAGCTTGGCGGTATAGCCCAGCTCGGTCGTGCAGACCGGCGTGAAGTCGGCCGGGTGCGAGAACAGCACGCCCCAGCTGCTGCCCAGCCAATCGTGGAAACGGATGGTTCCCAGCGAAGATTCTTGTTCGAAATCGGGGGCGACATCACCCAGACGCAAGCTAGTGGACGACATGTTTATCTCCGTGAAATGGCTGGCAGCAGAGGATTGTGGCACCGCCGGCCAGCTGTCGATAATAAGCTTTCGATATAAGGATATGCCTATGACGCGACGCTCCTACATACGGCCTGCGGCATAAGCGCTGCCCTTCACTTATTCTTAAAAGTAATTTGTAAACTCGAAAAATATACTTCCGCGTAATTAAGCGTTACCGCATGATTCGGACTCCCCCACGCCCTCCAGGAACCGGATTCATGTTGAAGAAAGCACTTGTCATCGCACTGGCCTCGGCCGCCCTGCTTGGCGTCAACGCCCACGCGCAAGACAAGGAAAAAGTCTTGCTCAACACGTCCTACGATGTGGCGCGGGAGCTGTTCGATGCGGTCAACCCGAAGTTCGTCGCCCACTGGAAGGCGGAAAGCGGCCAGAACATCAAGATCGAGCAATCACACGCCGGCACCTCGCGCCAGGCCCAGGCCATCATGCAGGGCCTGAAGGCCGACGTGGTGACCTTCAACCAGGTGACCGATGTCGACGTGCTGGCACAGCGGGGCTTGCTGAACAAGGACTGGCGCAAGGCCTTCGCCAACAACGCATCGCCGTACTACAGCACCATTGCCTTCATGGTCCGCAAGGGCAATCCCAAGGGCATCAAGACCTGGGACGACCTGGTACGCAGCGACGTGAAGGTGGTGTTCCCGAACCCCAAGACCTCGGGCAACGCGCGCTACAGCTACCTGGGCGCCTGGTTGTATGCCAACGAGAGGTTCAAGGGTGACGAAGCTCAGGTGAAGCAGTTCGTCGGCAAGCTGCTGCACAACGTCGAGAACTTCCCCACCGGCGGCCGTGGTGCCACCGTGGCGTTCGCACAGAACGGCCAGGGCGACGCGCTGCTGACCTTCGAATCCGAAGTGAAGAACATCGCCGCCAGTGAAGAATTCAAATCGGGCGCGTTCGAAGTGATCGTGCCGCCGATCAGCGTACTGGCCGAGTTCCCGGTTGCCGTGGTCGACAAGGTCGTCGACGAAAAGGGCACCCGCAAGGAAGCCACGGCCTATCTGCAATATCAGTACAGCAAGGAAATCCAGACCCTGCTGGCCAGCTTCAACCTGCGTGTGCACCACCCCGATGTCGTCAAAGCCACTGCCGGCCAATTCCCGGCGATCAAGCTGATCAACCCGACGGACGTGCTGGGAAGCTGGGACGACATCACCAAGACCCACTTCGCCAACAATGGCGTGCTGGATCAGTTGCTGGCGCAAAAGCGCTGATGCGGCACCTGCGCGTCATTGGCTGACGCGCACCCACCGGGGTCGGTAAACTCTGCCCCGGTACTCGCCGGTGAGCTGCCTTGTGCACCTCACCGGCGTTTTCATTCATTGCACGTGATCCTTCTGCGCTTTGCACGAGCCGGATTGCGTGCCTTACCGGATCGACGGGCAGACGTGGCCAAGACTTCCTGGTTTTTCACAAAGCACCCTGTGCTGCCGGGCTTCACGCTCAGCTTCGGCTTGAGTGTCACTTTTCTGAGCCTGGTGATTCTGCTGCCGCTGTCGGCGCTGTTCCTGTACACCAGCGACATGGGCTGGCCGCAGTTCTGGCGCGCCGTGTCCGATCCGCGTGTGGTCGCCAGCTATTGGGTGACGGCCAGCGCGGCCTTCTACTCAACCGTGGTCGTGACTCTGATCGGTCTGCTGCTGGCGTGGATTCTGTCGCGCTACGACTTTCCCGGACGACGCCTGATCGACGCCCTGGTCGACCTGCCCTTCGCGCTGCCCACCGCGGTGGCCGGACTGACATTGGCCACGCTGCTGTCGCCCGGCGGCTGGGTTGGCCAGTTCTTTGCCGACTACGGCATCAAGATCGCCTACGCCTATCCCGGCCTGGTGATTGCGATGATCTTCACCAGCCTGCCCTTCATCGTGCGATCGGTGCAGCCCGTGCTGCAGGACTTCGGTCCCGAATACGAAGAAGCCGCCACCACGCTGGGCGCCACGCGCATCCAGATCTTCTGCCGCGTGATCTTCCCGTCATTGATCCCGGCGCTGGTCACCGGTGCGGCCCAGGCCTTCATCCGCAGCCTGGGTGAATTCGGCGCCGTCGTGCTGATCGCGGGCAACATGCCCTTCAAGACCGAGGTGACCTCGCTGATGATCTTTGTGCGCCTGTCCGAGTACGACTACCAGTCCGCGTCGGCCATCGCCGCCGTGGTGCTGGCCGCGTCGCTGACCCTGCTGTTCACCCTGCAGGTGCTGCAAGGCCGGTTCCTGTCCTGGCAACGTCGAGGCGCATGATGCAAAAACCCCGTGGTTGGCAACAATGGAGCCTGATCGGCCTGGGCCTGGTACTGGTGACGCTGCTGCTTCTGCTGCCGCTTGCGCTGATCTTCGCCAAGGCCTTCTCGGGCGGCGTGGGCGTGTTGCTGAGCAACCTGGCCGACGAGGACATGCGTCACGCCATCTTCCTGACCCTGCTGGCAGCCGGCCTGACCGTGCCCATCAACCTGGTCTTCGGCATCTTGCTGGCCTGGTGCGTGACCCACTACGAGTTCCGCGGCCGCAAGCTACTGGTGACCTTGATCGACATCCCCTACGCCACCTCACCGGTGGTCGCCGGCCTGTGCTACCTGGTGATCTACGGCCTGGAAAGCACCATCGGCGGCTTCCTGTCGGCGCGCGGCGTGCAGCTGATGTTTGCCTGGCCCGGCATCGTGATGGTCACCATCTTCGTCACCTCGCCTTTCATCGCGCGCATTTTGATCCCGCTGATGCAGGCCCAGGGCAGCGACGAGGAACAGGCGGCACTGACGCTGGGCGCCAGCGGCTGGCAGATCTTCAGCAAGGTCACGCTGCCGAACATTCGCTGGGCATTGTTGTACGGCGTGGTGATCACCAATGCACGGGCAGTGGGCGAGTTTGGTGCGGTGTCGGTCGTGGCCGGTGCGATCCGCGGCCGGACCGTCACGCTGTCGCTGCTGGTGGAACAGCTGAACGAGGACAACAAGGTGATCGGCGCGTTTACTGCGGCGGCACTGCTGGCTTGCATGGCGCTGATCACACTGGTCGCCAAGAGCATCATGGAGTGGCGGCTGGCGAAGAGAGGCGAAGCGCCGGTGCGCGCCGCAGGGCATTGACCCCGTCTGTGGATAGAAGCAACACCTAACTACAACGTTGCGTGCCTTTATCGAGCGTTTTACGAGTGCCGGTTTCGGTCTAATCCTGCGTCTCGGTGTCGCAACCCACTGTCAAAAGCTGGTTATCGACAGCCAAAAGACTGGAACTACAAAGGTGCATCAAACTATCCCAGCAATGAAGGCCCGCGAATCTTTGCTAGGGCCTCGAACGCCTTGCTGACGAGCCGACTTTCGGCTAAGTCGTGTTCTAGGTGCAAACACGCCAAAACCTCCGCCAACGTAAGCCACAAAGTCAGCTTCGGCGCCTGCGCGATTACTACTTCACTTGGGGTACCTTTGATTGAAGGCTGGATGCCGTGACTGACAACCTTGACGAAGCGATTCCGGACGGCTTCCTGTTGAAGATGAGATTCAAATCTGAAATTGATTTGCCCAATATTGTGAGCAAGGATATTTCTAAGTTCATACAGAAGCTGCAGCACGGCAGCTTGCTCTTTATTGATGGCGCCGAGGGTCCGAAGGAGCGCGACTTTCCCATGTTTAGGATGGCCTAATTCCAAGGTAGCTAGGCAACTGGCCAGTAGCGGCTCGTGAAGTCTTGCTGAGAGTGCATCACTGCATGCAGCCTCTACAAGTGCATTGGCTTTTATGACGAAAGACCAATCATCTTCCTTAACGAGATTAGTGTAGAAATCCGCAGGCAGACCCAAGCGCTGTGCTAGAGCTTCTACTTCTTTGTAGATGTCACCTTCCATGACGCCTCAAAATGTTCACTAACTTGAAGTGCATGGAACCTGCCAGCCGAGCAAAGCGGGCGTGACGGAATCACGATGCCGGTCAACGCACACCATGCCGGCTAATTGACATGGCTCAGAACTGATCCGCCCCCAGCGCCAGCACACTTTCCGCGCCATCCACCACGCTTGCATGCAGCGACAGCGCACGCGGCAGCAGGTGTTCGGCGTAGAAGCGCGCCGTCACCAGCTTGGTTTCATAGAACGGGTCCAGGTCGCCGGCTTCGATCTTCTTTACCGCCGCCTGGGCTGCACGGGCCATCTGCCAGCCGCCGTGCACGTAGCCGGCCAGCATCAGGTAGGCCACGCTGCCGGCGTACACACCACGCACGTCGTCCTTGACCTCCTCCAGCACGAACTGGATGGTCTGCGCATAAGCCTCGACCGCCATTTCCAGGCGCGCGCCGATGGTCACCAGCGAGGCGTGCTTCGAGCGTTCCAGCTCGTCGACCGTCTTGCGGATTTCCTCGACGATGCGGTAGGCGGTTGCACCCCCATCACGCACCGTCTTGCGGCCGATCAGGTCGTTGGCCTGGATGGCGGTGGTGCCCTCGTAGATCGGCAAGATGCGGGCGTCGCGGTAGTGTTGCGCTGCGCCGGTTTCTTCGATGAAGCCCATGCCGCCATGCACTTGCACGCCCAGTGACGTGACTTCCAGCGACATCTCGGTCGAGAAGCCCTTGATGATCGGCACCAGGTATTCGTAGAAGGCCTGGTTCTGCGCGCGCACGTCTGCGTCGGGGTGATGGGTGGACAGGTCGTGCGCACCGGCTGCGACGAATGCCACGGCGCGTGCGCCTTCGGTCAGGGCACGCATGGTCATCAGCATGCGACGCACGTCCGGGTGTTCGATGATGGCCACCGCCGCGGCCGATCCTTCGACCGCGCGGCTTTGCTTGCGGTCGCGCGCGAAATGCACGGCTTGCTGGTAGGCCCGCTCGGACACGGCCACGCCTTCGACGCCAACCGCAAAGCGTGCGGCGTTCATCATCACGAACATGTATTGCAGGCCGCGGTTGAGTTCACCGATGGCATAGCCCACCGCACCTTCGCCCACATCGCCCTTGCCGTCACCGAACAGCAGCACGGTGGTCGGGCTGGCCTTGATGCCCAGCTTGTGTTCGATGGATGCGCACCACACGTCGTTGCGCTTGCCCAGCTTGCCGTCGGCATCGACCAGGAATTTCGGCACGACGAAGAGCGAGATGCCCTTGACGCCTTCGGGCGCGTCGGGCGTGCGGCCCAGCACCAGATGGACGATGTTTTCGGCCATGTCGTGCTCACCGTAGGTGATGTAGATCTTCTGGCCGAACAGGCGGAAGCTGCCGTCGTCCTGCGGCACGGCGCGCGTGCGCACTTGCGACAGGTCCGAGCCCGCCTGCGGCTCGGTCAGGTTCATGGTGCCGGTCCAGCTGCCGTCGATCAGATGCGGCACGTACAGATTCTTTTGTTCTTCGCTGCCCGCCGTCAGCAGCGCTTCGATTGCGCCGTCGGTCAGCAAGGGGCACAGCGCGAAGGACAGGTTAGCCGCGTGCAGGTTTTCCACGCAGGCCGAGGCCACCAGCTTGGGCAAGCCCTGGCCGCCAAATTCCTGCGGATGCTGCAGGCCTTGCCAGCCGCCGCTGGCGTATTCCGTGAAGGCTTGCTTGAAGCCCGGCGTGGTGATCACTTCGCCGTCTTTCCAGGAAGACGGTTGCTCGTCGCCAATGCGATTGAGCGGTGCGATCACGTCCTGGACCAGGCGGGCGTTTTCTTCGAGCACCGCATCGACCGTTTCGGTACTTGCGTCTTCGAAGCCCGGCAACTTCTGGATCTGGTCCAGTCCGGCAAGTTCGTTCAACACAAAACGCATGTCTTTGATCGGTGCGATGTAGCTCATGTTCTATTCATCCAAGCAAAAAAAAGCGCCTCTCGGCGCTTGAGACAACATGACGGCATGGTGTTCGCCAGCGGGCGATGCGTGATGCACCGCCCGCCTCGACACTCAGGTCAGAGCGCCTTGACCAGTGCCGGCACTTCCTGGAACAGGTCGCCAACCAGACCGTAGTCGGCCACGCCGAAGATCGGCGCCTCGGCATCCTTGTTGATCGCCACGATCACCTTGGAGTCCTTCATGCCGGCCAGATGCTGGATCGCACCCGAGATGCCGACCGCCACGTACAACTGGGGGGCGACGATCTTGCCGGTCTGGCCCACTTGCCAGTCGTTCGGCGCGTAGCCGGCGTCGACCGCAGCGCGCGAGGCACCTACGGCTGCGCCAAGCTTGTCGGCCAGCGGATCGAGAATCTTGAAGTTCTCGAGGCTGCCCAGGCCACGGCCACCAGACACAACCGCCTTGGCGGCGGTCAGTTCGGGGCGGTCGCTGGTGGCGACTTCACGGCCGACGAAGCGGGACTTGCCCGAATCGGCGACGGCATCGACGTTTTCCACAGCGGCCGAGCCACCGGTGGCGGCAACGGCGTCGAAGGCGGTCGTGCGGACCGTGATCACCTTGACGGCGTCGGACGACTGCACAGTGGCGATCGCGTTGCCGGCATAGATCGGGCGCTGGAAGGTATCGGCCGATTCAACCGAGATGATTTCCGAGATCTGCGCCACGTCGAGCTTGGCAGCCACGCGCGGGGCGACGTTCTTGCCCGATGCGGTCGCGGCGAAGACGATGTGGCTGTAGCCGGCGGCCTGCTTGAGCACTTGCTCGGCCACGTTTTCGGCCAGGCCGTCGCCCAGCTGGGCAGCGTCGGCCAGCAAGACCTTGGATACGCCGGCGATCTGTGCGGCAGCCTGGGCAGCGGCGCTGGCGCCGACGCCAACCACCAGCACATGCACATCGCCGCCGAGCTTGGCGGCAGCGGCCACGGTGTTCAGCGTAGCGGGCTTGATCGACGCGTTGTCGTGTTCTGCGATGACGAGAATGCTCATGTCTTTACACCACCTTCGCTTCGTTCTTGAGCTTGTCGACCAAGGCGGCGACGTCGGCAACCTTGATGCCTGCCTGGCGTGCCGGCGGCTCGGTCACTTTCAGCGTCTTCAGTCGCGGGGCGACGTCCACGCCGAGGTCTTCCGGCTTGATCGTTTCCAAAGGCTTTTTCTTGGCCTTCATGATGTTCGGCAGCGTGACGTAACGCGGCTCGTTCAGGCGCAGGTCGGTGGTGACCACGGCCGGCAGCGTCAGCGCCACCGTTTCCAGGCCGCCGTCGACTTCACGGGTGACGGTGGCGACACCGTCGGCGACCTCGACCTTGCTGGCGAAGGTTGCCTGCGGCCAGCCCAGCAGTGCAGCCAAGGCCTGGCCGGTCTGGTTGGCGTCATCGTCGATGGCCTGCTTGCCCAGCACGATCAGGTCGGGCTGTTCCTTGTCGGCCAACGCCTTCAGCAGCTTGGCCACGGCCAGCGGCTGCAGTTCGACGCTGGTCTCGACCAGAATGGCGCGGTCTGCACCGATGGCCATGGCCGTGCGCAGGGTTTCCTGGCACTGCGCCACGCCGCAAGACACGGCGATGACCTCAGTCACCACGCCTTTTTCTTTCAGACGAGTCGCCTCTTCCACGGCGATTTCATCGAACGGATTCATCGACATCTTGACGTTGGCGATGTCCACACCAGTTTGATCCGACTTCACGCGAACCTTGACGTTGTAGTCAACCACACGCTTGACGGGCACCAACACTTTCATGAAGCGGCCTCTTGTTTGGACCCCGGCTTGACCGAGGTGAATTGAAAACAGGTCATGTATGACGACAGTGCGGACGACCATGCGCGCAAACCATCAAAGTCGGCGCAGAAGCGATCCGTCGAAAAAAGACCAATCTTTCGATTATAGGCATCTCGCTCCCGATCGCATCGGGATTGGCCCCGCACCTGCCACGCCTCGGCCCTGGCTCGGCCAGATGATGGCACCCGCAGGCCGCTCACAGACCCGCCAGTGCGCGCAGATGTGCGGTCACGCTGCGGCCCAGTGCGGACAGGTTGTAGCCCCCTTCCAGACAGCTGACGATGCGCCCCTTGGCGTGCCTGGCGGCCACGTTGACGATCTGTTCGGTCATCCACGCATAGTCGGCCTCGACCAGCTTCATCTGGCCCAGATCGTCTTCGCGGTGCGCGTCGAACCCGGCGGATATCAGGATCAGCTCGGGCCGGAACGCATCCAGTCGCGGCACCCAGTCCTGAGCCACCAACTGGCGCACGGCAGCGCCGTCGGTATAGGCCGCGAACGGGGTGTTGTCCATGTTGTCGGCGGGATGTTCCACCGCACGGAATGGGAAGAACGGATGCTGGTAGAAGCTGCACATCAACACGTTCGGGTCGCCCGCCAACGCAGCTTCGGTGCCGTTGCCGTGATGGACATCGAAGTCGATGATGGCGATGCGTGACAGCCCGTGATGCGCCACCGCGTGACGCGCGGCAATCGCCACATTGCCCAGCAGACAAAAGCCCATGGCCTTGTCCGGGCAGGCATGATGGCCGGGCGGACGCACGGCGCAAAAAGCGTTCTCGGCCTCGCCCGCCATCACCGCGTCGACGGCTGCCACGACCGCACCGGCGGCACGCTCGGCAGCCTCCAGGCTGTGCGGATTGACCATGGTGTCGGGGTCGATGGAGGCGTATCCCTCGCGTGGTATTCTGCCCGCGAGCTCGTCGAGGTAGGCCGCCGTATGCACGCGCAGCGCCGCTTCCCGGGTCACGCGCGGCATGTCATCGCGCGTGTCCAGGTGGGGCATGATGCCCGACGCCAGCAACTGATCTGAAATGGCATCCAGCCGTTGTGGTGACTCGGGGTGCCAGCTCCCCATCTCATGCAATCGGCACGCTGGATGTGTGATGTAAAGGGTGGTCATGCCACAGATTATGCCGCCTGCGTTGCGGGCGCCAGTCAGCCGTCTTGCGTTCCTGCTACGCATTTTCCCCAAGCTGCCGGCAGTCCCAGGGTTATCCCCCGGACGATCCGGCCAATCTCTTCCCCAGATGCCTCATCAAATTTTCGCCAAGCATGCCCGCGCGACCGTGCTCGGCCTGACGATCGCTGCTTGCATGGCACCGATCGCCCCCGTTGCGGCGCAAGCTCAGACCCAGACCCAAGCTCAGCCTGCGGCCCCGCAAGGCCAGGCCAGGCCGCAAAGGCCGGTGCCGGCTGCCAAACCGGTGGCAAAACCCGCCGCACCGGCGGCCGCCTCCCACGCAGTCAAACCCGCTGCGCCAGCCACTCCGGCGCGCGCAGCCGTGCCGGCCGCCCCCAAGCCCGAGGCGCTGAGCTATGCCACGCGTCCGGCTGGTATCGCCTTCATCGACAAGATGGTCGCGCAAGGCCTGGAACGGCAGTACGTGCAGGCGGCATTGGCCAGCGCACGCTTCGCCTCGGTCGCTGCTCGCGCCATCCTGCCGCCAGCCTCGCCGTCGGTGCGCAGCTGGAGCCGTTACCGCGCCCGCTTCGTGGAACAGCAGCGCATCCAGGCAGGTCTGGCGTTCTGGGATCAGAACCGTGCCGTGCTGGCGCGTGCGCAGGCGCAGTACGGCGTACCGGCCTCGGTGATCGTGTCGATCATCGGCGTGGAAACTTTCTACGGCCGCGTGATGGGCGACTTCCGCATCCTGGATGCGCTGGCCACCCTGGGCTTCGATTTCCCCAGCGATGCGCCGCGTGACCGCAGCGATTTCTTCCAGGAGCAACTGGCGGAATACCTGATGTTCTGCAAGGAACGTGGGCTGGACCCACGCACGCTGCGCGGCTCGTTTGCCGGTGCGATCGGCCTGCCGCAATTCATGCCGGGCAGCATCCGCCGCTTTGCGGTGGCTGCCGACGGCGGCACGCCGGACCTGGTGAACCACCGCGATGACGCCGTGATGTCGGTGGCGAACTTCCTGGTACAGCACGGCTGGCAGCGCGACCTGCCGGTGTTCTCGCCACGTGGCCTGCCTGCCAATCCGGCGCCGCTGGTCGATGGGGGCCTTGCGCCCACGCTGGACTGGACCGCCTTGCAGCAGGCCGGCGCCGTCTTGCCGCCTGAAGCAAGCGGTACCTGGTCGGCGTTGAAGCTGGGCATCATCGACTTGGTCGATGGAGACACCGGCTCTGCCGAATACCGCTTGGCCCTGCCGAACTTCTTCGTGATCACGCAGTACAACCGCAGCTACTTCTATGCAGCCTCGGTAGCCGACCTGGCGCAGGCGCTGGAAGCCGGCCAGGGCAGCTACGCAGCACCGGCCCCTGCTTCCGTTCGTGCGGCCATGCCTGCGGCGGCAAGGCCTGCGGCACAGGGACCGGCCCCCTACGCCAGCCAGCGCAGCCGTGACGTGAATCCCGACCTGACTGCACCCGAAGCCATGCCGGATACGGTGCCCGCCGGCCAGGAACCCTAAAAGCAGGCGGCTGACTTACTTGAACACACCCGTGGACAAGTAACGATCACCGCGGTCGCAGACCACGAACACGATCGTGGCGTTGCGTACTTCCTGCGCCACGCGCAATGCCACCACCAAGGCGCCGGCCGCCGAGATCCCGGCGAAGATGCCTTCTTCGATCGCCAGGCGGCGCGCCATGTTTTCGGCGTCGGCCTGCGTCACCGATTCGACACGATCCACCCGGTCTGCCTGATAGATGCTGGGGAGATAGGCCTCCGGCCATTTTCGGATGCCGGGAATCTGCGAGCCCTCGGTGGGCTGTGCACCAATGATCTGGATCGCCGGATTCTGCGCCTTCAGATAAGTCGACATGCCGATGATGGTGCCGGTGGTGCCCATGGCGCTGACGAAGTGGGTGATGGCACCGTCGGTGTCGCGCCAGACTTCCGGACCCGTGGTGTCGATATGGGCTTGCGGATTGTCCGGGTTGGCAAACTGATCCAGCACCTTGCCCTTGCCCTCGGCCTGCATTTTCAAGGCCAGGTCGCGGGCGTATTCCATGCCGCCTTGCGAAGCCGGCGTCAGGATCAGCTCGGCACCATAGGCGGTCATCGACACCCGGCGCTCGACCGACAGGTTGTCCGGCATGATCAGGATCATCTTGTAGCCGCGGATGGCAGCGACCATGGCCAGCGCGATGCCGGTATTGCCGCTGGTGGCTTCGATCAGCGTATCGCCCGGCTTGATCTCGCCGCGCGCTTCGGCGCGGCGGATCATCGAGCGCGCGGCACGGTCCTTGACCGAGCCCGCCGGGTTGTTGCCTTCGAGCTTGCCGAGGATGACGTTGCCACGCGCATCGCAGTCCGCACCGGGAATGCGCTGGAGGCGGACCAGGGGCGTATTGCCGATCGTGTCTTCGATGGTGGTGTAGGTTTTCATGCGCAGAATAATACCGCGCAGCCCCGCTTCAGTTGGTCTTACCCCCAGCCGTCCTGGGCGTATTTCGCGGGTTGGCGGCGGCGGTATGCGACAGCGGTTTTGCTGCGGCCGTGGTGGCGGTCGCCGTCGCCGCGGTGGTCACGGTGGCTGGCCCGACAGTAAGCCCTGCATCGCGCAGCTTCTGCGCGCGCTTGGTACCGATGCCGCGCACTCGTCCCGAGAAATCATCGAATGACTTGAAGGCGCCGCCCTTCTGGCGTTCCTGCAGGATCAGTTCGGCGGTCTTGGGGCCGACGCCGCGCACGCTCTCCAGTTCCGACAGGCTGGCGGCGTTGACGTCCACGGCCAGCGCCGGGCCGGCCGCGCCGAACACCATGCCGGCAGCCAGCGCAAACTGGCTGGCCAGGCGGGCAAACCGTCCGGCACCGGCCGCGCGCGAAGTATTGGGAACCGACGTCGGCGTCGAAGTCGGGCTGGCTACGGTGTGATGCAGAAAGGGGTTCATCGCGGGCTCCGGGTAGGCCTGCCGTCACGATGACGGCAGGCCCAGCCAGCTTGCCGCCAGGCGACCTTGTCGGGCGGTGCGCAGACGAGCGATGTCCGTGAGGATTACTGCGTATCCACCCAGGGGCGGATAGCCATATTGCTGACCGATCACCTTGTCGGCGACCGACATGCCGCACCCGAAACACAGGCGCCAGATCAGACCCGCACCAACTTCCTCAGCGCGCCCCGCGCAGCGTCCGGATGTACTCGGCCACGCCGGTCTGCACATCACGCATTTCGGCGGTGAAACCGGCAGCACGCAGTTGGGTCGTGTCGGCCTGGGTGAAGCTCTGGTAACGGCCCTTCAGGTCGTCGGGGAACGGCACGTAGCGCAGCAGGCCCTGCTCCACCAGTTCGGCCAGCGACAGCGGTGCCTCGCCCTTTTCTTCACGCAAGGTGTTGACCACCGCAGCGGCCAGGTCGTTGAAGGGCTGCGCACGACCGGTGCCGCAATTGAAGATGCCGGACTTGTCGGGATGGTCGAGGAAGTGCAGGTTCACTGCCACCACGTCTTCCACCGAGATGAAGTCACGACGTTGGCCGCCGTCTTCATAACCGTCCCAGCCACCGAACAGGCGCACGTGGCCTTCGGCCAGGAACTGGTTCATGTTGTGGAAAGCCACCGAGGCCATGCGGCCCTTGTGCTGTTCGCGCGGACCGTAGACGTTGAAGTAACGCAGCCCCACCACCTGCGAGCGCAGCGTGTCCTTGCGGCGTCGCAGGATCTGGTCGAACAGGAACTTCGAGTAGCCGTAGACGTTCAGCGGACGCTCGTTGGCGGGGTCCTCCACATAGACCGGGCCCGCGCCGTAGACGGCAGCCGACGAGGCATACAAAAAGGGCACGCGATGCGCCTGGCAGTACTCGAACAACTCCAGCGTCACGCGGTAGTTGTTGTCCATCATGTAATGGCCGTCGCGCTCGGTGGTGTCGGAACACGCACCCTGGTGCAGCACCGCGCGGATCGGTGGCAGCGATCCGCTGGCCACGCGTGCGCGGAACTCGTCCTTGTGCAGGTAGTCGGCGATGTCCGCGTCGACCAGATTGACGAACTTGTCGCCTTGCAGCAAGTCGTCCACCGCGATGATGTCGCGAATGCCGCGGGCATTCAGTCCACGGACGAGGTTGCTGCCGATGAAGCCGGCGGCGCCGGTGACAATGATCATGGGAATTCCTTGTAATGCGGATGCGCTAAGGCCACGGGCCTTAACCGCCGAGTTCTGCTGGCGTCACGGTTGAGGTGCCTAGCTTGCCGACCACCACGCCGCCAGCCAGATTGGCCCAGCGCATGGCAGCGTGCAGGTCGAGCCCGACCGCCTGCATCAGGGCCAGTGTCGCAATCACGGTATCGCCCGCGCCAGACACGTCGAACACCTCGCGCGCCTGCGCCTCGACATGGTCACGGCCCTCGGCGGTGTACAGCGTCATGCCTTGTTCGGATCGGGTCACCAGCAAGGCCTGCAGGCCAAGCGCTTCGCGCAGGCGTTGCGCGCGTGCCGTCAGGTCGTCTTCGTCGCGCCACGCGCCGACCGCTTCGCGCATTTCGGCGCGATTCGGCGTGACCAGCGCTGCGCCACGATAACGGCCGTAATCGTCGCCTTTCGGGTCGACCAGCACGATGCGGCCCAGCGCTTGCGCGCGCGCGATGATCGGCTCGACCTGGCCCAGCACACCCTTGGCGTAATCCGACAGCACCAACACGTCATAGTCGGGCAACGCCTCGATCACGCGGGCAGCGATATCGGCCTGCGCGGCGGCAGTCGGATATTTCTCGAAATCGACACGCAGCAACTGCTGCTTGCGACCCAGCACCCGCATCTTCATGATGGTGGGCACCGTGTCGTCGGTGACAAAACTGGTCTTGATGCCGGCTTCTGCAGACAGGTCAAGCAAGGTCTGCGCAACCTCGTCGCGACCGACGATACCGATCAAGGTGACCTGGCCGCCCAGCGCGGCCACGTTGCGCGCAACGTTGGCGGCGCCGCCCAGGCGGTCTTCGCTGACCGATACCCGCACCACCGGCACCGGTGCCTCGGGTGAAATACGGTCGACTTCGCCGAACCAATAACGGTCGAGCATCAGGTCGCCCACGACCAATACGCGGGCGGCAGCACGCGCCTCGGCGCCAGGAAATGCCGGCATCGGCACATGATTCGATTCAGACATCCAACTCTTCCAGGCGTTTGGGTGCATAGGTCTCCCAGGCGTTGCAGCCCGGGCATTGCCAGTGGAAACGGCGCGCCTTGAATCCACACGAGCGGCAGATGTAGCGGTCCATGCGCTGCGTGTGCTTGTGGATCAGGCTGCGCATCAAGGCCACATCATCGACCACCGCCACTGCGCTGGGCGCAGGGGTTCCGTCGGTGCGGGGCGGTGCAGCCAGCTGCGCTTCCAGCAGTCGGTCAAGCCCAAGCAGCGACGGGTTGCGCTGCATCGCGGCGCGGGCGAATACCCAGGCATCGGCAATGCCGTAAACCGTGCGGCGCGCCTGAAAAATCGCGTTGAAGACATCGAGCGAGGGATAGCGCGCGTAATGCGCTTCCAGCATGGCAATGCCGTCTGCCTCGGTGCCGTCTACGCGGTGGTTGTCCAGCAGCTTGGTGGCGACCAGCCCGGCGTATTCGGGCGCGTGCGCCAACACGGCTTCCAGGTGCACACGGCAGGCGGCCGGATTGTTTTCCAGCATGGCCAGTTCAGCACGCATGATCGACACCCGCACGTGCGGCACGGCAGGCGCATCCGGCGCGGCATTGCGCAGGCGGGATGCGTGGCTGGCGGCATCGAGCGCAGCGTGGGCGGCGTCGAGTTCCGGCGGCGTGGCGATCATCGCGGCAGCGGCCTGCTCGCAATGGAAATGCACGGCCTGCGGCACCGGTTCGTCGACCAGGCCTTGCAAGGCCTGGGCAGCCAGAATGGCTTGCGGCCAATCGCGTTCGGTTTCGTGCACGCGAATCAGCGCACGCAAGGCCTCAGGCGCAAAGCGCGTGGCCTTCAACTGCTCGAACGCGGCTTCCGCGCGGTCCAGCAGACCGGCGCGCAGATAATCCTGCGCCAGTTCGTGCAAGGCCTGTTCACGCTGCAAGGACGGTAGATCGGTACGCTGCAACAGGTTCTGGTGCACCCGGATGGCGCGCTCGATCTCGCCGCGCCTGCGGAACAGGCTGCCCAGCGCAAAGTGCAGATCGATGGTTTCCGGGTTGAGCTTGGCCACCTCGATGAACGCGTCGATCGCCTGGTCGGGCTTTTCGTTCAGCAGGAAGTTCAGGCCGCGGAAATAGGAATCGGGCAAATTGCGGGTTTCCGACAGCATCTGCCGGATGTCCACGCGCGCTGCAATCCATCCAAGCCCGAACAGCAGCGGGATGGCAATCAACCACCAAGGTTCGAAATCCACGCGATCCCGTCCTTACAAGGGATGCATGGGCAGCACGACGTCGGGCGACGGCGGTGCGGTGGTGGGTGCGACCGGCACCAGGGCCGCAGCCTCGGTGCGCGCGCGTTCCAGGTCACGACGCATCGCAGCCAGTTCACGACGGCGACGCAGCGACGCGGGAACGGTCAGCAACAGGCCGAACAAGGTGCCTGCGACGAAGCAGGCCAGCATCACCACGATCAGCGGGATGTCGGTGGTCAGGGTGTCGACGAAAAAGCGGACGGTGACGCGGTCGGTATTCTTGAGCGCGAACAGCAGCACGACCACAAAAACGGCGAGGCGAAGAATCCAGATGAAGTAACGCATCGTGTAGATGCTCCGGCGTGAGGGTTATCTCGATGACGCGATTGTATGCCGCGCGCCATCGATGCCTGCAACTCGCCGTCCCGGCGGCCGGAATCTGGGCCGTTCAGGTCACCGGGGCCGGGTTGAACAGCGTCAGTGCGTTGTGCAGCTTGAGCCGCTCGGCGCAGGTCTGCTGGCGGCCGCTTGCCACCTCGATCATCAAGTTGAACAAGGACCAGCCGACCTCTTCGATGCTGGCCTCGCCGGTGGCGATGCGCCCGGCGTCGACATCCATCAGGTCGAACCAGCGGCGCGCCAGGTCGCTGCGCGTGGCCACCTTGATGACCGGTACTTCGGCCAGGCCGTAGGGCGTGCCGCGTCCGGTGGTGAACACATGCAGGTTGATGCCGGCCGCCAGTTGCAATGTGCCGCAGATGAAGTCGCTGGCTGGCGTGGCGGCGTAGATCAAGCCCTTTTGCTTCAGCTTTTCGCCCGGCGACAAGACGCCGGAAATGGCGCTGCTGCCCGACTTCACGATCGAACCCATGGCTTTTTCAACGATGTTCGACAGGCCGCCCGCCTTGTTGCCCGGCGTGGTGTTGGCGCTGCGATCGACGCGACCGCGATCCAGATACTGGTCGTACCAGTCCATTTCGCGGATCAGGGCGGCCGCAACTTCGGGTGTGGCGGCCCGCGCGGTCAGTTGGTCGATGCCGTCACGCACCTCGGTGGTTTCCGAGAACAACACCGAAGCGCCTGCGCGCACCAGCAAGTCAGTGGCAAAGCCCACCGCCGGGTTGGCGGTCACGCCGGAAAACGCGTCGCTGCCGCCACATTGCACGCCCACCACCAGCTCCGACACGGGACAGGGCTCGCGCCGCCGCTTGTCCAGCTTGGCCAGATGGCGTTCGGCCGTCTGCATGATGGAGGTGATCATGGATTCGAAGCCGACGTGCGCCTCGTCCTGCAGGCGTACCGTGTCCACCCCTGCGCCCAGGCCCACGCTGATGCCGTCGCGGATCGGAATGGTGCCGACGGGAAGCAGGCGTTCCGGTTGCAGCTTTTCGCAGCCCAGGCTGACCATCATCGCCGTGCCGCCGAAGTTCGGATTCAGGCTGATGTTGCGCAGGGTGCGGATGGGAATCACCGCATCGGGGGCGTCGATCGCCACGCCGCATCCGTAGGTGTGTTCCAGGCCCACGACGTCGTCGACATTCGGGTAACGCGGCAGCAATTCGGCCTTGATGCGGCGCACTGCATGCTCGACCACGCCGGACACGCACTGGACGGTCGTGGTGATGGCCAGGATGTTGCGCGTGCCCACCGAGCCGTCGGGGTTGCGATAACCGTCGAAAAAGAAACCTTCCAATGCAGGCATGTCGGGCGCGGCACGGGTAGCGATCGGCAGATTGTCCAGGGTCGGCGCAGCCGGCATTTCCATCACGCGTTCCGACACCCAGCTGCCCTGCGGCAGATCGCGAGCGGCATAGCCGATCACCACGTTGTAGCGCAGCACCGGATCACCTGCAGCCAGGTCGACCAGGGCCAGCTTGTGGCCTTGCGGCACGGCATCGCGCAACACCAGGCCGTCGGCAAACACGGTGCCGGCCGGCAGTCCACCGTCATTGGCGACGATGGCGACATTGTCTGCCGGGTGGATCTGAATGCGGAGCGGCGCACGTGAAGCAGAGACGGGGGCGAGGGACATGCGGCAATCCTGCAAGAAATCGATCGGTCATCGTACAACTCGATTATAGGGATAGCGATATCCTGACTCCATCACACGCTTTCCCTGATCCCACCGTCGTTTCATGTCGGCGACAGAGGGAAAACACGCTACTGACACCGAGCTGATGATCAGTCGTCATATCTCTGCGGCATCGATATAATGAGGCCTTCTTTGCAACGCGCAGCGCCCCAGGTCCATGGATACTTCTCCGCTCGTTGTTCCCCCTGCCCGCCCTCGCCGGAAAGCGCGCAGCTTGACCGAAGAAGTGGTCAACGCCCTGTCCGAGCAGATCCGCAATGGTGAGTTCCGGCCGGGTGAAAAATTGCCCACGGAATCGGCGATCATGGACGCCCAGGGTGTCAGCAGGACCGTCGTGCGCGAAGCGATCTCGCGGCTGCAGGCCGCTCGCCTGGTCGAGACCCGGCATGGTATCGGCACCTTCGTGCTGGAAGCCGCGCAAGACAGCAGCTTCCAGATCGATACCGCCAGCATTCTGACCATGCTCGACGTGATGGCCATCCTGGAACTGCGGATCAGCCTGGAAGCGGAAGCTGCGGGGCTTGCCGCCAACCGGCGCAGCGACACCCATTTGCGCCAGATGCGTCAGGCCATGACCGATTTTGATGCGCATATCGTCAAGCGCACCGGCAATGCGGTCTCGGCAGACGTGGCCTTCCACCTGGCGATTGCGAGTGCGACCGGCAACCGTTATTTCCTGAACATCCTGGAACAGCTTGGCAGCACCATCATTCCGCGCACCCGGGTCAATTCCGCCGCGCTGGCTGCTGCCGACCAGACCAGCTACCTGAGCCAGGTCAATCGAGAACACGAGAACATCGTCGATGCCATCGAGCGTCGCGATCCGGAAGCGGCGCGCGCCGCCATGCGCACGCACCTGACCAACAGTCGCGAGCGACTGCGCCGTGCGCACGATGCCGTGGCCCAGCCGACTGCCTGACCCTCCCCTGCACTCATCTGCACGATCCCTGTTGTCAGCCGTCAACACCTCCGCAGACCGCATCAGCGGTTTGCGGGTAAATCCGGGGCCCCTGGATACGGCTAAAAGTTGCCCTTCGCTCGACCCATGTTGTACGATGACATACGACTTAACCTCATCCACTCGCACACGCCCACTCGGCGGCAACAGGACGCGATCACCATGACATCACCCCAGGAACTCAAGCAAATCGTTTCTCAGGGCCTGCTTTCCTTCCCCGTCACCGACTTCGACGAGCAAGGCAATTTCCGCCCGAAGACCTATGCCGAGCGCCTGGAGTGGCTGGCACCTTACGGCGCCAGCGCCCTGTTCGCCGCAGGCGGCACCGGTGAGTTCTTCTCGCTGTCGCATGACGAGTATTCGGATGTCGTGAAGACCGCCGTCGACACCTGCGCCAACCTGGTGCCGATCATCGCCGGCATCGGCGGCCCGACCCGCACCGCCATTGCCTACGGCAAGGAAGCCGAGCGCCTGGGCGCCAAGGGCGTGCTGCTGCTGCCGCACTATCTGACCGAAGCCTCGCAAGACGGCATTGCGCGTCACGTGGAAGAAGTCTGCAAGGCCCTGAAGATCGGCGTCATCGTCTACAACCGCGCCAACTCGAAGCTCAGCGCCGACCAGTTGGTGGGCCTGGCCGAACGCAACCCGAACCTGATCGGCTTCAAGGACGGCGTGGGCGACATCGAAAGCATGGTGCGTGTACGCCGCAAGCTGGGCGACCGCTTCTCGTACCTGGGCGGCCTGCCCACCGCCGAAGTCTATGCCGAGGCCTATCGCGCCCTGGGCGTGCCGGTGTACTCGTCGGCCGTCTTCAACTTCATCCCCAAGACCGCGATGGAGTTCTACAACGCCGTGGCCGCTGGCGACACCGCAACCACTGGCCGCCTGCTGGATGACTTCTTCCTGCCCTACCTCGACATCCGCAACCGCAAGGCCGGTTATGCCGTCAGCATCGTCAAGGCCGGCGCCAAGCTGGTCGGCCACGACGCAGGTCCGGTTCGCGCACCGCTGACCGACTTGACCGGTGAAGAACTCGCACAGCTCGACGCCCTGATCAAGAAGCTGGGCCCGCAATAAATCCTCGCGATCGGCGACAAGCGTTTGCTGGTGCCGATCGCAACGCATGACGGATGACAGGCGCCGGGCGGCACGATCGCGCCCGGCGCCTTGTTCCATGTGCGCACGCCCAAGATCGACTACCATCATTGATTGAGCTTTTACGTTGTACGACAACGTATGTTGCGTTGCCGCATAGCTATTTCTGACAGGAGTTTGTGATGCCCATTACCGGCAACATGCTGATCGGCGCGAGCAGCGTTCGCGGCACCCTCGGCACGCTGCGCGCCATCGACGCAGTCACCCGCGCAGATCTGGAACCTGAATTCGGTCTGGGCGGCAGCGCCGAAGTCGATCGCGCCGCGTCGCTTGCGCAAGCCGCCTTTGACACCTACCGCGCCACCACGCCGGAAGCACGTGCTGCCTTCCTGGAAGCCATTGCCCAGAACATCCTGGATCTTGGCGACGAACTGATCAACCGCGCGCACCAGGAAAGCGCCCTGCCGATCGCGCGTCTGCAAGGCGAACGCGGCCGCACCGTTGGCCAACTGCGCATGTTTGCGCAAGTCGTGCGCAGCGGCCATCACCTGACTGCCACCATCGACCCCGCTCAGCCGGATCGCAAGCCGATGGCCCGCGTCGATCTGCGCCTGGCCAAGATTCCGCTCGGCCCCGTTGCCGTCTTCGGCGCCAGCAACTTCCCGCTGGCCTTCTCGGTCGCAGGCGGCGATACCGCCTCGGCCCTGGCTGCAGGTGCACCGGTCATCGTCAAGGCACACAGCGCCCACCTGGGCACCTCGGAACTGGTTGGCCAGGCCATCCAGAAGGCCGTGGCCGATGCCGGCTTGCCGGAAGGCGTGTTCTCGCTGCTGATCGGCGCCGGTCGCCAACTGGGCGAGGCACTGGTTGCCCACCCGGCCATCAAGGCAGTCGGTTTCACGGGTTCGCGTCAAGGCGGCCTGGCGCTGGTGCGCATCGCCAATGCCCGCCCCGAACCGATTCCGGTCTACGCCGAGATGAGCAGCATCAACCCGGTATTCCTGCTGCCGGGCGCGCTTTCCGCACGCGCAGAGAAGATTGCGCAGGACTTCGTCGACTCGCTGACCATGGGCGTGGGCCAGTTCTGCACCAACCCCGGTCTGGTCGTTGCGCTGGACAGCCCCGACCTGCAGCGCTTCCGCCAGGCAGCCGCAGAGGCCGTCACCAAAAAGGGCTCGGCCACCATGCTGACCCCGGGCATCTTCGATGCCTACGAGAAAGGCGTGACCCAACTGCGCGGCGAAGCAGGTGTGACCCCGCTGGGTGAAGGCATCGCTGCCGAAACCGGAACCTGGGGCGCCCGCCCGGCGGTGTTCGCCACCGATGCATCGACTTTCCTGAAGTCGCCTGCGCTCCAGGACGAGATCTTCGGACCGAGCTCGCTGGTGCTCGTGGCTCGTGACGTCGACGAGATGATCGCCATCGCCGAACACGTGGAAGGTCAACTGACCGCCACCTTGCAACTCGAGGAAGGCGACGACGACATCGTGCGTCGCCTGCTGCCGGTACTGGAACGCAAGGTTGGCCGCATTCTGGCCAACGGCTTCCCGACCGGTGTCGAGGTCGGCTACGCCATGGTTCACGGCGGCCCCTTCCCGGCCACCTCGAACGCGGCCTTCACGTCCGTGGGCGCCTCGGCCATCGATCGCTTCCTGCGCCCGGTTGCCTATCAGGATCTGCCGGACCGTCTGCTGCCGCCGGCACTGCAGGATGCGAATCCGCTGAACCTGTGGCGCCTGAAGGACGGCGAGCGCGTGAAGGGCTGATAGACCATGCACACCGCCGCATCCTTTGCGGTGGTGTGCGGGCTCAGCTTGAACGGCTTGTGGTGGTTCACCATGAAAAACACCCCATCGATCAGACAGATGTCCGATCTTTGGGGTGCGATCCAGTCGTTGCAATGACGATGCGGCTAGCTTGCCGGACCCGGATCAATCAATATCAATGCACGTCGCTGTACGTTTAGATATGCCATACGCATCAGTTCGCGCTTGCACCTGACTGCTTCACCACCTCCCCCCATTTTTTGCTCTCGGCCGCGATGAAGGCAGCGAACTGCTCGGGCGTCTCGGTCACCGGTTCAGCACCCTGCTCGCCAATGCGTTTTCTTACAGCGGGATCGCTCAGCATCTTGATCAGCGCGCCATGCAGGCGAGCCAGCACGGGTGCCGGCGTATTGGCGGGGGCGAACATGCCAAACCATGATGTTGCTTCATAACCGGGCACACCGGACTCGGCGACGGTCGGCACGTCAGGCAATTCCGGCGAGCGCTTGGCCGTGGTGACCGCCAGCGGACGCAGCCTGCCGCTGCGCACGTGTGAAATCGACGAAGGCATGTTGTCGAACATGATGCCGATCTGATTGCCCAGCAGGTCGCTCAGCGCGGGCGCACTGCCCTTGTAGGGCACGTGCTGGATATCCACGCCTGCCATGCTCTTGAACAGTTCGCCGGACAGGTGAATCGACGTGCCGGCACCCGATGAGCCGAAATTGACCTTGCCCGGGTTGGCCTTGGCATAGGCAATCAGTTCCTGCACCGTTTTGTAGGGCTGCTCGGGATTGGTCACCAGCACATTGGGCACGTTGGCCACGCGCGTGAGCGGCGCGAAGTCCTTGACCGGATCAAAGCCCAGTTTCTTGTACAGCGCGCCGTTGATGGCGTGCGTGCCTACCGTTCCCAGCAGCAGCGTGTAGCCGTCAGGCTGGGCGCGCGCCACCGCTTGCGCACCGATGTTGCCGGCAGCACCTGCACGGTTGTCGACCACGATCGGCTGCTTGAGCTCCACTTGCAGACTGTTCGCCACAATACGCGCCAGGATGTCGGTCGTGCCACCCGCCGAGAACGGCACCACGATGGTGATCGGCTTGGTGGGAAAGTCCTGGGCGCGGGCGGCGCCTATTGTGGTGGCGCCAAGCGCGGCGGTGACCAGCATCGCCAGAACAGTGCGGCGCGTCGTATTGGTGCTGCGAAGCTTCATGCGTGGACTCCTTGAAATCATTATTTGTTCGTATTACGAACTTATGTTCTTGATACGAATTTTAAGGAAGTTTCGACGCGTGCTGTGATGACCTTGCCTTAGGTTTACCCGCATTTGGGGGTAAGCACCTAGCATCGGCTGACACGCCTGGCGGCAAGCCATTGCGGCAATACCAATGCAAACGCCCCCGCGTATTGCTACGCGGGGGCGTTTGTTTTTCTGTCTGATCAGCGAACCGCTCAGACCTCAGCACACGGCAGATCAGTCGGTGGAGGCAGCGCTTTCCAGCGGGCCGTCGACACGCTCGCGCAATTCCTTGCCTGCCTTGAAGTGCGGCACCCGTTTTTCAGGAACCAGCACCCGTTCGCCAGACTTGGGATTGCGACCGATACGCGGTGGGCGCTTCGACAGCGAGAAGCTGCCGAAACCCCGGATTTCGATTCGATGACCTTCCGACAAGGATTGGGCCATCGCGTCGAGAATCGTCTTCACTGCGTAATCGGCATCCTTGGCAACCAGCTGTGGATAGCGGGCCGCCAGACGGGCGATCAACTCGGATTTCGTCATGGAAATCATGCCAGCATCCGATGCATTGCTCATCCCGTCAGGATCCTCTTAGCCGTTCTGTTGGTCGAGCTTGGCCTTCAGCAGGGCGCCAAGATTGGTGGTGCCCGACGAAGCGCTGGCTTCCGACATGCGAGCGATGGCGTCAGCCGTCTCTGCACTGTCCTTGGCCTTGATCGACAACTGGATCGAACGCGACTTGCGGTCGATGTTCAGGATCATCAGTTCGTGGTTTTCGCCAGCCTTCATCACGGTGGTCGCGTCTTCGACACGGCCCGTCGACATCTCCGAAGCACGCAGATAGCCTTCGACGTCCACGGACAGGGTCACGACAGCGCCACGTGCTTCGACGGACTTGACAGTACCCGGGACAACCATGCCCTTGTCGTACGTTGCCACGAAGTTCGTGAACGGATCGCCTTCCAGCTGCTTGATGCCCAGCGAGATGCGTTCCTTGTCGGTATCGATGCCCAGAACCACGGCTTCGACTTCGTCGCCCTTCTTGAAGTTGCGCACGGCGTCTTCGCCGGTTTCGCTCCAGGACAGGTCGGACAGGTGCACCAGACCATCGATGCCGCCCGGCAGACCGACGAACACGCCGAAGTCGGTGATCGACTTGATGGCGCCGCGGACCTTGTCGCCACGCTTGTGGTTGGCCGAGAAGTCTTCCCACGGGTTCGCGCGGCACTGCTTCATGCCCAGCGAGATACGACGACGGTCTTCGTCGATTTCCAGGACCATGACTTCGACTTCTTCGCCGACGGTCACAACCTTCTTGGGATCAACGTTCTTGTTGGTCCAGTCCATTTCGGACACGTGGACCAGGCCTTCGATACCGGCTTCGACTTCAACAAATGCGCCGTAGTCGGTGAGGTTCGTGACCTTGCCGAACAGACGGGTGCTTTGCGGATAACGACGCGACAGGCCCACCCACGGATCTTCGCCCAGCTGCTTCACGCCCAGCGAGACGCGATTCTTTTCCTGGTCGAACTTCAGGACCTTGGCTTGGATTTCCTGGCCAACGGTCAACACTTCCGACGGGTGACGCACACGACGCCATGCCAGATCGGTGATGTGCAGCAGGCCGTCGATACCGCCCAGATCCACGAATGCGCCGTAGTCGGTGATGTTCTTGACCACGCCATTGACGATGGCGCCTTCGTGCAGCGTTTCGAGCAGCTTCTGACGCTCTTCGCCCATGTTGGCTTCAAGCACGGCACGACGCGACAACACGACGTTGTTGCGCTTGCGATCCAGCTTGATGACCTTGAATTCCAGGGTCTTGCCTTCGTACGGCGTGGTGTCCTTGACGGGACGCATGTCGACCAGTGAACCCGGCAGGAATGCGCGGATTGCGTTGGTCATGACGGTCAGGCCGCCCTTGACCTTGCTGGTGATCGTGCCGGTAACCAATTCGCCGGATTCCAGCGCTTGTTCGAGTTGCAGCCAGGCAGCCAGACGCTTTGCACGGTCACGCGACAGCACGGTGTCGCCGTAGCCGTTTTCCAGCGCGTCGATAGCCACGGACACGAAGTCGCCTTCAGCAACTTCGAGCTCGCCCTGGTCGTTCAGGAATTCTTCCAGCGGGATCAGCGCTTCGGACTTCAGACCTGCGTTCACAACGACGAAGTTGTGGTCGATACGAACCACTTCGGCGGTAATGACTTCGCCGGACTTCATCTCTTGCTTCTTGATGCTTTCTTCGAACATCGAGGCAAAGCTTTCTTCGCCTGCGAATTGATTTTCGGAAACCGATGACATTGAGTAGTGGACCTGCCGGTTACACACTTTCAGGGAGTGGGAGAGATATTCGCCCTAAAACTCGCCTGTCGGTGGAGTTGGAAAAATGCCTCATTGCTGAGGGCTGTTAAGCATGGCTGCCTCATTTGCATGCGGCAACCATGTCGTGCGATTCAGATTTAGACACCTGCCATCGCTGCTTGTTCCCCAGGATTCAGTGGTCTGCAGGTATTCCACAGACTCTGCATGGGCAGCGAAGATGAAGGCAATTCAAGTTCGCCGTTCCGAAGAACCGCATGACGAATCAGATAAAGCAGCCGTGGTACCGAGGTCTTGGCGAGCCGGGCTCAAGCCACGGATTGGTGAAAACACAACGATTTGCAGCTTTTCCGAATTAATCCCGAAATAACTCGGCATTTAATCCGGAGCCAAGCCCGCTTATTGCCGGGCTTTCAGCCGATCCTTGTACCAATCCAGAACCTGATTCACCGTCTGATCGACGTCGAGCGTCGATGAGTCCAGTTGCAGCGCGTCTTGCGCGGGGGCCAGGGGTGCATGAAGACGCTGCGAATCTCTTGCATCGCGCGCCTCCAAGTCCCGCGATATCTCATCGATATTAGCGGAAAAACCCTTTTCGATCAACTGCTTATAGCGCCGTTCGGCGCGCGCGCGGGCACTGGCGATCAGGAAAACCTTCAGTTGGGCGTCGGGAAACACGACCGTGCCCATGTCCCGCCCATCTGCGACCAGACCGGGCGCGTGGCGGAATTCGCGCTGTCGACCCAGCAAGGCAGTACGCACCGGTTCGAGCGCAGCCACGCGCGATGCGAGTTCGCCCACGGCCTCCTGGCGGATGGCGGCCGTGACATCCTGCCCATGCATCATGATCTCCTCGCCCGTGAACACCACGTCCAGATTGGCGGCAGCGTCTGCAATCTGTCCGACCTGATGCACCCCGATGCCACGATTCAGGCAGGCCAAGGCAGTCAGGCGATACAAGGCGCCGCTGTCGAGCACGTGCCAGCCCAGGACGCGGGCGACCCGGCAGGCCACGGTCCCCTTGCCGGATGCAGTCGGACCATCGATGGTGATGACGGGAATGGCGGAAGCGTTCAAGTCGGTGCCTTGGCAGTATCGGCGCCGGCGACCAGGCCGCCGAACACCTCGAAATAAGTCGGGAAGGTTTTGCTCACGCAGTTGGGATCGAGAATGCGCAGGGGTACGCCGCCAAAGCTGGCCAGCGAGAAGCACATGGCCATGCGATGGTCGTCCCAGGTGCCGATCTCGGCGGCACGCCAGGCGCCGGCGGCCGGCGGCGTGACCGTCAGCCAGTCGGGACCGCTTTCCACGGTGGCGCCAAGCTTGACCAGTTCAGTGTGCATGGCATGAATGCGGTCGGTTTCCTTCACGCGCCAGCTCGCGATGTTGCGCAGGCGGCACGGACCGTCGGCATACAAGGCCAGCACGGCTGCCGTCATGGCGGCATCCGGGATCAGATTGAAGTCGGTGTCGAAGGCCCGCAGCTTCTCGCCCTTGGCCGCCGTCACGCCGCAGGTCTCGATCCAGTCGTCGCCCTGCAAGACCTGCACGCCCAGTTCGGACAGCGTGTCGGCAAAAGCCACATCGCCCTGGATGCTGTTGCGGCCCACGCCGCGCACCCGCACCGGGCCGCCACCAATGGCGCCCAGCGCCAGGAAATACGACGCCGAGGACGCATCGCCCTCGACCCAGATTTCCCCCGGCGACACATAGCGTGCAGCGGCCGGCACGGTGAAGCGCTGCCAGCCGTCGCGCGCAACCGTCACGCCAAAACGCGCCATCAGCTTGATGGTCATCTCGACGTAGGGCTTGGAAATCAGTTCGCCATCGACTTCCAGATGGAAATCGCGACCGGCGGTGGCTGTCGCCAGCGGCGCAGCCAGCAGCAAGGCGGTCAGGAACTGGCTGGACACATT
>Ga0308163_10000641_pt1 | contig 53714 bp, 42 predicted proteins | sample PhyTR1_FD_201037 | JGI IMG/M metagenome (GOLD analysis project Ga0308163, IMG submission 201037) | Phyllosphere microbial communities from UC Gill Tract Community Farm, Albany, California, United States - DLSLT.R1 | ecosystem: Host-associated > Plants > Phyllosphere > Unclassified | place: USA...
TGGGTGAAGCCGACGTAGAAGAACAGGCCTTCCATCAGGCAGGCGAACACGATGATCGACTTCAGCAGCTTCTGGTCGTTTTCCAGCGTGCCGGTCTTGAATTCCGGATCGTTGATGACTTCGATGAACGGGATCAGGAACTGGTCCTTGTCGCGGATCGACGGGATCTCGTTGTAGGCGTTGAAAATTTCCTTCTCGTCCAGGCCCAGCGATTCGACGATGTACTGGTAGGCGTGGGTGTGGATCGCTTCCTCGAACGCCTGGCGCAGCAGGTACTGGCGGCATTCCGGCGCCGTGATGTGGCGGTAGGTGCCCAGCACGATGTTGTTGGCGGCCAGCGAGTCGGCGGTCACGAAGAAGCCCAGGTTGCGCTTGACGATGCGGCGCTCGTCTTCGGTCAGGCCGTTCGGGTTCTTCCACAGCTCGATGTCGCGCTGCATGTTGACTTCCTGCGGCATCCAGTGGTTGGCGCAGCCGGCCAGATACTTGTCCCAGGCCCATTTGTATTTGAACGGGACCAGCTGGTTGACGTCGGTCTTGCCGTTGATGATGCGCTTGTCGTCCGCGTTCACGCGCTTGGCGACCAGCGCCGCGTCGACGCCTTCGGTAGTGGCTGCGGGGGCCGGCGCGGCGGCCGGTTCGTCGTCCCAGGAGAGAGCCATGATGATGTCCTTCTAATTTGTTTGCTTAAAAACGTCGCTCCCGCGGAGGCGGGAGCCCAAGTCTGGTGGTTCGTCACGAACCTGGATCCCCGCCTTCGCAGGGGCGACGTATCAATGTTCAGATTACTGGCAGGCTTCGCACTCGTCGAAACCGGCATCGCCCGGACGCAGGTAGCAGGCCGCGCCTTCGACGATGTCTGCCGAGGCTGCCGGTGCTGCCACCGGTGCCGGCGCAGCCGCTGCCGGTGCAGCCGACAGGCCGCCATCCACCGGCACCGCATTCAGCGCGCCGGTACGGGTGGTCGACTTCTCCATGTGCGTCGCCGCGATGGTGCGCAGGTAGTAGGTGGTCTTCAGGCCGCGCAGCCAGGCCAGCTTGTAGGTTTCGTCCAGCTTCTTGCCCGAGGCGCCGGCCATGTAGATGTTCAGCGACTGGGCCTGGTCGATCCACTTCTGGCGGCGCGAGGCGGCTTCCACCAGCCACTTCGGCTCGACTTCGAAGGCCGTGGCGTAGATGTCGCGCAGGTCTTGCGGGACGCGGTCGATGCGCGACAGCGAGCCGTCGAAGTATTTCAGGTCGTTGATCATGACCTCGTCCCACAGGCCGCGCGCCTTCAGGTCGCGCACCAGGTACGAATTGATCTCGGTAAATTCACCCGACAGGTTCGACTTCACGTACAGGTTCTGGAAGGTCGGTTCGATGCAGGCCGACACGCCGATGATGTTCGAGATGGTCGCGGTCGGGGCGATCGCCACGCAGTTCGAGTTGCGCATACCGAATTGCTTCACGCGGTTGCGGATCAGGCTCCAGTCCATGGTCTCGGAGGTGTCCTGCTCCAGGTAACCGCCGCGCTCTTCCGCCAGAAGCTTGATCGAATCCTGCGGCAGGATGCCGCGGCTCCACAGCGAGCCTTCGTACGACTCGTAGCGGCCGCGTTCTTCGGCCAGCTCGGTCGACGCCAGGTAGGCGTAGTAGCAGACGGCTTCCATCGAGCGGTCGGCGAATTCCACCGCTTTATCCGAAGCGAACGGCACGCGCATCATGTGCAGGCAGTCCTGGAAGCCCATGATGCCCATGCCGACCGGACGGTGGCGCAGGTTCGAGTTGCGGGCCTTGTCGACGGCGTAGTAGTTGATGTCGATCACGTTGTCCAGCATGCGCATCGCGGTGCGGATGGTCTTCTGCAGCTTGACCGCATCCAGGCCGTCGCCCTTCATGTGCGCCGGCAGGTTCACCGAGCCCAGGTTGCAGACGGCGATCTCGTCGGCGTTGGTGTTCAGCGTGATCTCGGTGCACAGGTTCGACGAGTGCACCACGCCCACGTGCTGCTGCGGCGAACGGATGTTGCACGGATCCTTGAAGGTGATCCACGGGTGGCCGGTTTCGAACAGCATCGACAGCATCTTGCGCCACAGGTCGAGCGCTTCGATCTTCTTGTACACGGTCATTTCGCCGCGCGCCGCCTTGGCTTCATAGCCCAGGTAGGCTTCTTCGAAGGCACGGCCGACCTTGTCGTGCAGGTCCGGCACTTCCGACGGCGAGAACAGGCTCCACGCACCCTTTTCCATCACGCGCTTCATGAACAGGTCGGGAATCCAGTTCGCGGTGTTCATGTCGTGGGTGCGGCGGCGGTCGTCGCCGGTGTTCTTGCGCAGGTCGAGGAATTCCTCGATGTCCAGGTGCCAGGTTTCCAGGTAACCGCAGACCGCGCCCTTGCGCTTGCCGCCCTGGTTGACTGCCACGGCGGTGTCGTTCGCCACTTTCAGGAACGGGACCACGCCCTGCGACTTGCCGTTGGTGCCCTTGATGCGCGAACCCATCGCACGGACCGGGGTCCAGTCGTTGCCCAGGCCGCCGGCGAACTTCGACAGCAGCGCGTTTTCCTTGATGCCGTCGTAGATGCCTTCCAGGTCGTCGCTGATGGTGGTCAGGTAGCACGAGGACAGCTGCGAGCGGCGGGTGCCCGAGTTGAACAGGGTCGGGGTCGAGCTCATGAAGTCGAAGCTCGACAGCAGGTTGTAGAACTCGATCGCGCGCGCTTCGCGGTTGTCTTCGCGCAGGGCCAGGCCCATGGCAACGCGCATGTAGAACGCCTGCGGCATCTCGATGCGGGTTTCGCGGATGTGCAGGAAGTAGCGGTCGTACAGGGTCTGCAGGCCGATGTAGCCGAACTGCAGGTCGCGGTCGGCGACGATCGCCTTGGCCAGCTTCTGCAGGTCGAACTTGCCCAGCTCTTCGTCGAGCAGTTCGGCGTCGATGCCCTTGGCGATGTATTGCGGGAAGTAGGTGACGTATTCCGCGGCGGCGCCGGCTTGCGGCACTTCGTGGCCGAACACTTCCTTGCGGATGGTGTGCAGCAGGATGCGCGCGGTGACCTGGCTGTAGGCCGGGTCCTTTTCCATCAGCGCGCGGGCGGCCAGGATGGCCGACTTGTGCAGTTCCTCGACCGGCACGCCGTCGTACAGGTTCTTGACGGTCTCGGCCAGGATGGCGTCGGCGTCGACATGCTTTTCCAGGCCGGCGCAGGCGGCGTTGATCAGGCTTGCCACTTCGTTCATGTCCAGCGCACGGCGCACGCCGCCGTCGACCACGGTGAACTGCTGCGCGGCGACCTGGGTACCGCCGGCGGCTTCCTTGGCGGCGCGGCGCTCGTCCATGCGCTTGGCACGGTACAGCACGTATTCGCGCGCGACGTCATGCTCGCCCGATCGCATCAGCGACAATTCCACCTGATCCTGCACGTCTTCGATATGGAAGGTGCCGCCGTTCGGCTGGCGGCGCACCAGCGCGCCGACCGCGTTGGTGGTCAGCTCGCCGACCAGCGCGCGGATGCGTGCCGATTCACGTCCTCCCTCGCCGTTCACGGCGAGGAAAGCCTTGGTCAGCGCAACCTCGATCTTGTTCGGCTCGAACGGCACCACGGCGCCATTGCGGCGGATGATGCGGTAATCGCCCTTGGCGACCAGCTCGGCGGCACTGCTGCCGGCCGTCGTTGCGACGTTGGGATTGATGGAAATGGCCGAAGATGTTTGCATTGGGGCTCCCGATGCCAACCCATTAATGTTGGCAACCTAGTAACTTTTTGAGAATGGTGAACGGGGACGCATGACTGGAAAACGCTGGATGCGCCCCTGCTCCTACTGTTCTGCTTGCCAGTGCTGACCACTACATCTAGGGGCAGACCGGCGTTAGAACCTAATTGTAGTCGATATTAAGCGAGCTCATGAAATTTGCTCCTCGGATTTTTTTATAGTGTCGAGCTTGACATCCGCCAAAGTCCGGCCACTGACGCCTCCGCTTGATAGCAAGCGCTAACATGCCGTTTTTAGAGCGCAACCGTGGTGCGGCCGCTGCCCCGGCAGTGCCCGGATTCGATGCATGCTGCAATGGCGAAAAGACAACAGAAGATGCTCAATGCATGAGCACACTCAAGGTTCCGGCGCGTTGATATTCAGTTTTTGCATCTGATAACGCAGCTGGCGCAGGCTGATGCCCAGCAGGCTGGCAGCCTGGGTACGGTTGAACTGGGTCTGGGTGAGTGCGCGCAGGATGATGTCGCGCTCGACCTGGTTCAGGTAATCCGGCAGGTTGCTGGGCAGGTCGCCGGCGCCCAGCGCCGCCGCCGGGTTGGCGGACGCGGGCGGCATGGCGGACACGCCGGGCGCTTCCGATGCCGGTGCCGCCGGCGCCGCGACCACATCGGTCGGCGCGGGCGCAGCCGGCGCGCTGCCGGCATCCGCCATGCGCGCCCCTTTCAGCAGCAGGTCGCCGGCCTCGATCACGCCGTCGTCGGCGAAGGCCAGCGCCCGCTCCAGCACGTTCTCCAGTTCGCGCACGTTGCCGGGAAACGCATACCCTTGCAGCGCCGCCAGCACGCCGTTGCCGAGACGGGCACCGCCCGGGCCGGCCAGCCGCGCCAGCACGGCGTCGACCAGCAGCGGCAGGTCGTCCAGGCGCTCGCGCAGCGGCGGCAGGGTCAGCTCGATCACGTTCAGGCGGTAGAACAGGTCCTGGCGGAATTGGCCGGCCTCGACCAGCTTCGCCAGGTCCTTGTGGGTGGCGCTGACGATGCGCACGTCGACCGCTTCCTCGGCGGTGGCGCCGATCTTGCGCACGCGCCGTTCCTGGATCGCGCGCAGCAGCTTGACCTGCATCGCCAGCGGCAGGTCGGCCACCTCGTCCAGCATCAGGGTGCCGCCGTTGGCGGCCTGGAAGAAGCCGTCGCGCTCATCGACGGCGCCGGTGAAGGCGCCCTTGCGGTAGCCGAAGAACTCGGCTTCCATCAGCGCTTCCGGAATCGCGCCGCAGTTCACCGCCACGAAGGGTTTGCCGGCACGCGCGCTCTGGGCGTGGATTTCGCGCGCGGCCAGTTCCTTGCCGCTGCCGGACTCGCCGTTGATGGCGATCGGCGCCTGCGAGCGCGCCAGCCTGCCGATCTGGGCGCGCAGCGCCTGCATCGCCTGCGACTGGCCCAGCAGGCGCGATGCGCCGCCTTCCTGCCCCGGCGCCTGGCCCGCCTCCGCCTTGCCGCCGCCCTTGTCGGACAGCTTCAAGGCCGAGCGCACCATGGTGCGCAGGTCGTCCAGCACCACCGGCTTGCTCACGTAGTCGAAGGCGCCGGCCTTCAGGGCCACCACCGCGTTCTCGGCGCTGCCGTAGGCGGTGATCACGGCGATCGGGGTGCTGCGGTAGTGGGCCGCCACCTCGCGCACCAGTTCCAGCCCGAGGCCGTCCGGCAGGCGCATGTCGGTCAGCACCAGCGCGTAGGTCTTGTCGGCCAGCAGCCCGCGCGCCTCGCGCACGGTGGCGGCGCTGTCGACGTCCAGTCCCATCTTGAGCAGGGTGATCTCGAGCAGCTCGCGTAGATCAGCTTCATCGTCGACAACCAGGACGCGGGGTGCACTCATGACGCTATCTTTCCGTGATTCAGTCTATCTATAGGACGGCTGCCGCCGGCTGGGCCGACGCCGCGAAGGTGATGACGAAGCGCCCGCCGGGCGCGCCGCCGGCGCTGTCGTCGGCCCGGTACTCGTAGTCGAGCATGGCGCCGTTGTTCAGGCACAGCTCGCGCGCCAGGTACAGCCCCAGTCCGGTGCCCTTGCTGGACGTAGTATAGAAGGGCTCGAACAGGTGGGCACGCACTTCCGGCGTGATGCCGGGACCGTCGTCCTGCACGTGCAGCTCGACCCGCCCGGTGGCATCGAGCACCGGGAACACCCGGATGCTGCCCGGGGCGCCGCTGGCATAGCGTACCGCGTTGCCGAGCAGGTTGACCAGCACTTCGCGCAGGTGCAGGCCGTCGAAGCGCACGCTGCGGCCGCCGTTGTCGCCCGAGCCGGCCGCGCCGATCCACACCATGTCGTCGGCCAGCTTCTGGGTTTCGGTGAACTCGGCGCGCAGCTCGGCCAGGAAGGCGTCCAGCGGCACCGGCGCGCCGTTCGGCTGCACCTTGCGCGACAGCTTGAGGATGTCCTCGACCATGCGGTTCACGCGCGCCACGTTGTCGTTCACGATGCGCAGCAGGCGCGTCTCGGCCGGGCCGTGCAGGTCTTCGGCCAGCAGCGAGGTCGCGTGGCCGATTGCCGACAGCGGATTCCTCACCTCGTGCGCGATGCTGGCCGTCAGGCGTCCCATCGAGGCCAGCTTCAGTTGCTGCGCCTGGTTTTCGATGGCGCTCACGTCCTGCATGAAGATCACGCTGCGCTCGACCGCGCCGCTGGGCGTGTCCACGCGCGCGAAGCGCAGCTTGAGGTGGACCGGCTGGTCGAGGCGGCCGCGCACCGCGCCCTCGACGTCGTGCCAGCGCTTGATGGTGACGAATTCGGCCGGCGGCGCAGACTCGTGGCCGGGCGCCGCATCGCCGTCGGCGGCGACCCAGGCCGCGAAGCCGTGCGCCACCGGCTCCAGCGCCGGCAGGTCGGCCAGCCGGAAGCCTTTCCAGGCTTCCCCACCGCCCTCGCCGCCTTCCGCACCGTCGGCGTCCAGTCCCAGCATGCGGCGCGCGGCCGGATTGCCGCTGAAGACGAAGCCGTCGCGCCCCATCACCAGGATGCCGTCGTCGACGTCGTCCACCACGATGCGGTAGATCGCCTGCTGGATGCGCAGGTCGGCGCCGCGCTGCACCGCCAGCTCTTCCTGGCGGATCAGCGAGGCTGCCAGCCGGTTCACCACCACCACCAGCGCGAAGAAGGCGGCGCCGCTCAGGCCGGCCTGCATCAGCGGCGGGTCTTCGAAGCGCAGGATCTGCCAGGTGCTTTCGCCGAGCACGAACAGGGTCGCCAGCGCGGCCGAGAACATCGCCATCAGCAGCGGCGCCAGGATCGCGGCCCCGGCCAGCGGGAACAGGTAGAGCAGCCCGAAGCCGCTGCGCATGCCGCCGGCGGCCAGGTAGAGCAGCGAGATGAACAGGATGTCGGCGATCACCTGCGCGCCCAGCTGCAGCAGGAAGCGGCGCCGCTGGAAGCGCGCCAGGACGGCGAACAGCAGCGCGCCGGCCAGATAGAAGACGCCGGCGCCGGCATAGCCGCCGAGGACCATGCGCGAGCGGCCGATGTCGAAGCTCAGGTACAGCAGCAGCACCGCCGTGATCACGATGCGGGTCACGGTGAAGGTCTGCAGCGAGCGCCAGAAGGTCGCCCGCGATCCTGCGGGAAGGGTCGGCCAGCGCGTCATGCCGCCGCTAGCCGGCTTTGTTCAGCGAGGTCTTGTGCGCGTGCGCCGGGCTGCAGTAGTCGCGCCCGTCCGCGCGCACAGCTTCCGACGACGGGAAATAGATGCCGCAGGCGGCGCAGCAGGACATCGGCTCGGCCTCGTCGCGCACGCGGCGGTAGGGCATGCCGCCCTGCCCGCCCGCCGCCCCCTGGGCCGGGCCTTGCGCGCCCTCGCGGTACGGCGCCATCATCGCGCGCACCTTGCTGCGTACCGCCCACACCACCAGGATGAAGAGCGCAATCCAGAATATCAGTCGCGTCATACGAACCCCCGGTGCAAGACGACTTCGAATACGAAACGGCTGCCGACATAGGCCAGCGCCAGTGTGGCGAATCCCGCCAGCGTGAAGCGCAGCGCGGTCTTGCCGCGCCAGCCGCGCCAGCGGCGCCCGGCCAGCAGGGCCGCAAACAGCAGCCACGACAGCAAGGCGAACACGTTCTTGTGGTCCCAGCGCAGCGCCTTGCCGAACAGCTGTTCGGAGAACACCACGCCGGACAGCACGGTCAGGCTGAGCAGGACGAAGCCGATCGAAATCATCCGGAACAGCAGTTTTTCCATGGTCAGCAGGGCCGGCAGCTGGTCGATGGCGGCGCCCAGGACGCCCGGCTTGGCGCCGCGCGTGTGCAGGCGCGCTTCCTGCAGCGCCATCAGCACCGCGTGGAAGGCGGCGATGGTGAGCGTGCTGTAGGCCATCACGGCCACGGCGACGTGCCAGCCGAAGGCCGGCGACTGCGCCTGCACCGGCATCAGGCTGCCGGGGAACAGCGGCGGCAGCACCGCGGCGACGGCCGCGAACGGCATCACCATGCGGCGCAGGCCGTCCAGCGCGAAATTGCGGTTCTCGAACCAGTAGGCGGCGACCGAGATCCACAAGGCAGCCGACAGCATGAAGGCGAAGCCGACCCGCAAGGTCCCGTGCGACATGATGTCCGGCCACAGCGCGCTGCCATGCAGCGCCCAGGCCACGGCGGTCACGCCCGAAATGACCGCGCCCAGCCGCGCCGGCAGCACGGCGCACACCGCGTACAGGATGGCAGCGGCAATGAATAAGGTGGTTTGCATACGCGCGAGTCTACACCATCCCGGCAGAGGGGGGAGAGCTTGCTCTTATGGCAATATGGACACGAAACGTCACAAGGGCCTCGAAAACTGTAGCGAGCGGAAGCATTGGTGGCCGAGAAGCGCAGCCGTACTTACAGTACGGCGAGCATCGCAGGCCGCCAAGGCGACGCGCAGTAGGTTTGCGAGGCCCTAATCCACTGCAGCGCTGCGCATCTCGGCCTCATGATGCCGCTGCTGCTCCTCCATCACCAGCTGCCCCAGCTCGCGCTTGAGCGCATTGAACTCCGCCGCCGCCGGGTCGCGCATGCGCGGCAGCGTCACCAGCATGTCGCGCTTGACGGTGCCGGGCCGGTAGGTCATCACCACGATGCGGTCGGCCAGGTAGATCGCTTCCTCGATGCTGTGGGTGACGAAGATGACGGTCTTCTTCAGCTCGGCCCACAGGCGCAGCAGCTCGTCCTGCAGGTTGCGCCGGGTCAGCGCATCCAATGCGCCGAAGGGTTCGTCCATCAGCATGATCGGCGAGTCCAGCGCCAGCACGCGCGCGATCGCGACACGCTGGCGCATGCCGCCCGACAGGTCTTTCGGATAGCGCCTGGCGAAGTCCTCCAGCGACAGCAGTTTCAGCAGCCCGGCCACGCGCGTGCCGACCAGCGCGCGCGCCATGCCCTTGATTTCCAGCCCGAAGCCGACGTTCTGTTCGACCGTCATCCACGGGAACAGCGCGTACTCCTGGAACACCATGCCGCGCTCCGGGCCGGGACCGGCCACCGGCACGCCGCCGGCGATCACGGCGCCCGAGGTCGGCGGCGCGAAGCCGGCGATCGCGTTCAGCAGCGTCGACTTGCCGCAGCCGGACGGCCCGAGCAGGCACACGAACTGCCCGTGCGGGATCTCGAGCCGGATGTCCTGCAGCGCCACCATCCGGCGGCCGTCGCTGTCGAACACCTTGCTCACCTTGTCGATGACGATATGGGCGTTGCGCTCAGGGGCGTTCATGTCAGTGCTCCAGGCCGCGGTGCCAGCGCAGCAGGTAGTTGTTCAATTTGTTCATCCCGGCGTCGATGGCCAGGCCCAGGAGCCCGATGCTGATCATGCCGGCGATGATCTTGTCGGACCAGAAGTACTCGCGCGCCTCCAGGATGCGGAAACCGAGGCCGTTGTTCACCGCGATCATCTCGGACACGATCACCACGATGAAGGCGGTGCCGATGCCGATCCGCATGCCGGTCAGGATGTAGGGCACGGCCGCCGGCAGGATCACGCGCAGGAACATGACCGGGCCGCCGGCGCCGAGGTTGCGCGCGGCGCGCAAATAGATGCCGTCGACCTGGCGCACCCCGGCGATGGTGTTCATCAGCACCGGGAAAAAGGCGCCGAGCGCGATCAGGAAGATCGCCGGCGCGTTGCCGAGCCCGAACCACAGGATCGACAGCGGGATGTAGGCGATCGGCGGGATCGGGCGCAGCAGCTGCACCAGGGGATTCATCCAGGCGTACACCACGCGGCTGGCGCCCATCGCCAGGCCGAGCGGCAGCGCCAGCGCGGCGCCGATCGCGAAACCGGCCGCCACCCGGTACAGGCTGCCGAGCGAATCGGCCACCAGTTCGCCCGACAGCGCCCAGGATAGCCAGCCGCCGTCGCCGCCCTGCCGGTAGCTTGCATAGTCCTGCAGCGGCAGCAGGTAGGCCAGCCACTTGCGCGCGATCTGCAGCGGCGCCGGCAGCACGTGCTCGTTGAGCCAGCCCTGCGCCGCCACCCACTGCCAGACCAGGATCGCCACGGCCGGCACCACCAGGCCGACCGCGATGTCGTTCCAACTGCGTTTCATCGTCTTCTCTCCTTCGCGGTAGCGCCGTGTCGATCAGCGGATATTCAGGTGCTTCTTGGCCGCGGCCAGCAGGTCGGTCCTGACCCACTCGGCGGCCACCGGCGGCCTGGCCATGCGTCCCACCCCGGTTCTGGCCATGGTGTCGGTGGTGACCTGGATGTGCTGCGGCGTGATGTCGTAGCTGTAGGGCGAATTGCCGATCGCGTCCTGGAAATCGTCGCTGGTGATCTGCCCCTTGAACACGGACTCGCGCACGTACTTCTCGGCCAGCGCCGGATCCTTGATGAAGGCGCTGGTGGCCTGCACGAAGCAGCGCATGAACTTTTCGGCCACCGGCCGGCGCGCGGCGTAGAACTTCTCGGTCATGACCATGGTGCGCACCGGCGCCCCGATCGGGGTGTCGTAGGGCTTGATGATCTCGACCCCGAAGCCCTTGTTGATCGCCTGCGAGGACTGCGGCTCGGACTGCATCATGGCGTCGATGTTCCTGCCCATCAGCGCCTGGTTCAGGTCGGGATAGGACAGGAACACGATCTGCACGTCCTTGCCCGGCGCCGGATCCGAGGACAGGCCGGCCTTCTGCAGTTCGGCCATCAACAGCACTTCCTGGATCGAGCCGCGGTTGACCCCGACCTTCTTGCCCTTCAGGTCGCGCACGCTGCGGATGCCGGCGTCAGGGCGTCCCACCAGGCGCGCCCCGCCGGTGGCAAAGCCCGCCACGACGTAGATCGGGGCGCCGCTGGCGCGGCCCGAGATCGCGGCTTCCGACGCGGTGGCGCCGACATCCAGCTCGCCGGCGATGATGGCCTGCATGATGTCCAGGCCCTTGGCGAAGATCCGCTCTTCAACCTTGATGCCGCACTGGGGTGCGATTTCCTTGATGTACGACACGGCGCCGAAATGCGCGAGCTTGATGTTGCCGAGCCGGACCACGTCCTGGGCCTGGGCGCTGCCCGCCGCCAGCAGCGCGGCGGCGAAGATGGAAAAGGTGTTGCGAAACACGTTTGGCTTCATGCCTGTCTCTCCGTATGTAGTCTTGCGACACGAATGATGTATGCACATATGTACTTACATACAGGAAAGGCTATACCGCGCGGCAGGAGGCTGGACAACTATTGGAACAATGTTTATCAAGCATCAAATTCCCCGCTTGACTGCGTCGCTTGAAAACCGCGGGGAGCAAGTCTTGTCGGCGGAAAACGTGCCCCGACATGGAGTAAAATGACGGTTTGCGTACCTCACAATCAGTAAGAAGGTAAAACATGCTTGATAACCTAACCCAACGCCTTGCCAAGGTCGTCAAGACGATGCGCGGCGAGGCGCGTCTGACCGAATCGAACACCGCGGAGATGCTGCGCGAAGTGCGTCTGGCGCTGCTGGAGGCCGACGTCGCGCTGCCGGCCGTCCGCGAATTCATCGCCAAAGTGAAGGAAAAGGCGCTGGGCGAAGAGGTCATCGGCGCGCTGTCGCCGGGCCAGGCCCTGGTCGGCGTGGTGCAGAAGGAACTGGCAGCCCTGATGGGCGCCGACCTCGGCCCCGAAGCCAGCCAGCTCTCGTTCGCGCAGCAGCCGCCGGCGATCATCCTGATGGCGGGCCTGCAGGGTGTGGGTAAAACCACGACCACCGGCAAGCTGGCCAAGTACCTGAAGGAACAGAAGAAGAAGGTGCTGACGGTGTCCGCCGACGTGTATCGTCCGGCCGCAATCGCGCAGCTGGAGTCGGTGACCAAGCAGGTCGGCGCCGACTTCTTCCCGTCCAGCGCCGACCAGAAACCGGTCGACATCGCGCTGGCCGCGCTCGACTGGGCGAAAAAGCACTACCACGACGTCCTGATCATCGACACCGCCGGCCGCCTGGCGATCGACGAGGCGATGATGCAGGAAATCGCCGCGGTGCACACCGCCGTGAAGCCGATCGAGACCCTGTTCGTGGTCGACGCCATGGTCGGCCAGGATGCGATCAACACCGCGAAAGCCTTCAACGACGCCCTGCCCCTCACCGGCGTGATCCTGACCAAGCTGGATGGCGATTCGCGCGGCGGCGCGGCGCTGTCGGTGCGCCACGTGACCGGCAAGCCGATCAAGTTCGCCGGCGTCTCCGAAAAGCTGGACGGCCTGGAAGCCTTCGATCCGGCCCGTATGGCCAACCGCGTGCTGGGCATGGGCGACATCCTGGCGCTGGTCGAAGAAGCGCGCAAGGGCGTGGACATGCAGGCCGCGGCCGACATGGCCAACAAGATCAAGTCGGGCGGCAAATTCGACATGAACGACTTCAAGGCCCAGCTGACCCAGATGAAGAAGATGGGCGGCATGGCCGGCCTGCTCGACAAGCTCCCGGCCCAGTTCCAGCAGGCCGCGAGCGGCGCCAACATGGACCAGGCCGAGAAGCAGGTGCGCCGCATGTGCGGCATCATCGATTCGATGACGCCGCTGGAGCGCGCCAAGCCGGACCTGATCAAGGCCAACCGCAAGCGCCGCATCGCGGCCGGCGCCGGCGTGCAGGTGCAGGAAGTGAACCGCATGCTGAATCAGTACGAGCAGATGAACACGATGATGAAGAAGCTCAAGGGCGGCGGCCTGATGAAGATGATGCGCGGAATGAAGGGCATGATGCCCGGCATGCGCTGATCCTCCGGACTCTCGCCGAAAGCCGTGCGTGGCAGCTGTCCCGCACGGCTTTTTTACGCCCGAAAAGGCGCGTTTTTCACTCTAAGGCGGCTTCGCTAACACATCCTGCCATTTTCCCCCTTGTTATAGTGAAAAAATTTCGAAAAAGACTTGCACGAACACTAAAACCCTACCAATATAAGCCGTGCGATCAATAGCGCAACTTTCCATGTGTTCCGATTAGGAGGCTCGAAGATGGCAACAGCCAAAAAAACCACCGCAGCGCCTGCAAAGAAGGCGGCCGCGAAACCGGCTGCAGCGGCGAAGCCGGCAGCTAAGAAGGCAGCAGCGCCTGCTAAAGCAGCAGCACCCAAGACCACGGCTGCAGCCGCAAAGAAGCCGGCCGCTGCGCGCAAGCCCAACGCCGCCTTCATGAAGGAAATGACCCCGTCGGCAACGCTGGCAGAGGTCGTCGGCACCAAACCGCTGCCGCGTACCGAAGTGACCAAGAAAGTCTGGGACTACATCAAGAAGCAGGATCTGCAGGACGCCGAAAACCGTCGCATGATCAATGCCGACGACAAGCTGAAAGCCGTCTTCGGCGGCAAGGCCCAGGTCTCGATGTTCGAAATGACCAAGCTGATCTCGGATCATCTCAAATAAGAAAACGCAGGCTGCGCCCCAGCCAAGATATGAAAAAGCCCCGGACCTGCCGGGGCTTTTTGTTTTATGAGTGTCTTGTAGGATGGGCACGCCGTGCCCACGCGGACGTTTGCGTGATGCCGGCTTTCGCGTGGGCGCGGAGAGCCCACCCTACATCAACGTGACGCCATCGAACTCGTGACGCCCGCTTCGGGCTTGAACTCCCAGTTCTTCCACGCCGCCAGCACCGCGTTCGGGTACTCCGGCCGCCCGCGGCTGCCGTTGTAGCGGCCCAGGGCCAGGTACAGGTTGCCGCCTTCCATGTCGATGTACATGCGCAGGATCGAGCAGCCGTAGCGCAGATTGGTCTGCATGTCGAACAGCGCGCGCCGGTTGGCGTCGCCGATCACCTTGGTCCAGAACGGCATCACCTGCATGTAGCCCCGCGCGCCGACCATCGACACCGCGTATTTGCGGTAGGCCGACTCCACCTGGATCAGGCCCAGCACCATGCCCGGATCGAGGCCGGCGCGGGTCGCTTCGTACCAGGCCGATTCGAGGAACTCGCGGCGCATCTGGTCGTCCGGCAGGCGGCGCTTGAGGCGCGCCGACACCGTGTCGAACCACTGCTGGTAGCGCAGGCGTGCGGCGTCGTCGCGGAATACCGGCTTGGGCGGCCGGCTGTCGTTGATGGCACGCTCGAGCGCCAGCCGGACCGAATCGGCGAGCGCTTCTTCCTTCTGGTTGCCGGCCATGGCCGGCGCGCCGCTCAACAGCGAAGCGGCGAACAATGCGGCGCCCAACCCGGCCGCGAGGTGGCGGGAAAAACGTGAACGCATTACTTGCCCAGCTTGCCTTTGACGAATGAGACCATGTCGGCTGCAGCGACGGCGCTGGCCTCGGCATCGCGGCGGCCCTGGTATTCCAGGTTGCCTTCCTTGAGGCCGCGCTCGCCGATCACCACGCGGTGCGGCACGCCCACCAGTTCCCAGTCGGCGAACATGGCGCCCGGACGCAGGCCGCGGTCGTCGACGATGACGTCGACCCCTAGCGCCTGCAGCTCGGCGTACAGGCGGTCGGTCTCCGCCTTCACCAGCTCGCTGCGGTCATAGCCCATCGGGCACAGCACGATCTCGAACGGCGCGATCGCGTCCGGCCAGACGATGCCCTTGTCGTCGAAGTTCTGCTCGATCGCCGCGCCCAGGATGCGGGTCACGCCGATGCCGTAGCAGCCCATCTGCATCGGTGCCGGCTGGCCCTTTTCGTCCAAGTACACGGCGTTCATCGCCGCCGAGTAGGCGGTACCGAGCTGGAATACGTGGCCCACTTCGATGCCGCGCTCGATCGCCAGCACGCCCTGGCCGTCCGGCGACGCATCGCCTTCGACCACGTTGCGCAGGTCGGCGACGCTAGGTTCCGCCACGTCGCGGCCCCAGTTGGCGCCCGTCAGGTGGTACTCGGCTTCGTTGGCGCCGCACACGAAATCGGCCATGTTGGCGACGGTGCGGTCGGCCACGATGTTGACCGGCTGCTTGGTATTGATCGGACCGAGGTAGCCCGGCACGCTGCCGTAGGCTTCCAGGATCTCGGCTTCGGTGGCGAAGCGGAAGTCCTTCAGGCCGGGGACCTTGGCGACCTTGACTTCGTTCAGCTCATGGTCGCCGCGCAGCAGCAGCAGCCAGTTTTCCTTGGTGACCTTGCCATCGTTGTCTTTTTCGACGGTCAGCGCGATCGACTTCACGGTCTGCGACAGGTCGATGCCGAGCAACTTGGCGACCTGCTCGCACTTGGTGGTGTTCGGGGTCGAGACCTTGGTCAGTGCCTGGGTCGCGGCGCCGCGTTCGGCGCTCAGGGCCAGCGCCTCGGCCGCTTCCATGTTGGCGGCGTAGTCGGAGGTTGGGCAGTACACCAGCGCATCCTCGCCGGTGCTGGCGATCACGTGGAACTCGTGCGAGCCGGTGCCGCCGATGGCGCCGTTGTCGGCGGCCACTGCGCGGAACTTCAGGCCGAAGCGGGTGAAGATCTTCACGTACGCATCGAACATGGTCTGGTAGGACACCTGCATGCCGGCGACGTCGCGGTCGAAGGAATAGGCGTCCTTCATCGTGAATTCACGGCCACGCATCAGGCCGAAGCGCGGACGGCGCTCGTCGCGGAACTTGGTCTGGATGTGATAGAAGTTCAAGGGCAGCTGGCGGTAGGACTTGACTTCGGTGCGCACGACGTCGGTGATCACTTCTTCCGAGGTCGGCTGGATCGCGAAGTCGCGGCCATGGCGGTCCTTGACGCGCATCAGTTCAGGACCCATCTTGTCCCAGCGGCCGGTCTCTTGCCACAGTTCGGCAGGCTGCACCACCGGCATCAGCAACTCGATCGCGCCGGCTTTATTCATCTCTTCGCGGATGATCGCTTCGACTTTACGGATGATGCGCAGGCCCAGCGGCATGTAGGTGTAGATGCCGGAGCCCAGACGCTTGATCATCCCGGCCCGCATCATCAGCTTGTGGCTGACGATCTCGGCGTCGGAAGGCGCTTCTTTGAGAGTTGAAATAAAAAATCGTGAGGCACGCATATCGATGAATTCTTTTTAAAAAGAGAGGGTTATAATCGACCTAATTTTAAAGGATTAGCTGGCCGATGCATCCAATCTTTATACAAATGGGTCCGAAACAAGTGGTGCTTGGTGTTCTTCCGGTGCAAGAGAACGACAGACATACCTGAATGACACCCTGCAAAACCGTAGCGAGCGGCAGCAGTTTTGATGGAGAAGCGCAGCTGTACTTGCGTACAGCGCGCATCGCAGATCAAAAATGCAACGCGCAGTGGGTTTGGCAGGGTGTCCGGATTTGTAAGTAAAAATTTAAGAGCGAGGCCGGCAGAAAGTTTCGAGGTGAATCATGCTCGATCGTGAAGGGTTCCGCCCCAACGTCGGCATCATCCTGCTGAACGCCAACAACGAGGTGTGGTGGGGCAAGCGGGTGCGCGAGCACTCGTGGCAGTTTCCGCAAGGGGGTATCAAATACGGCGAGACGCCGGAACAGGCGATGTACCGCGAGCTCGAGGAAGAAATCGGACTGCGCCAGGAGCACGTCAAGATCGTGGGCCGCACCCGCGACTGGCTGCGCTACGAAGTGCCCGACCATTTCATCAAGCGCGAGGTGCGCGGCCACTACCGCGGGCAGAAGCAGATCTGGTTCCTGCTGCGCATGGTGGCACGCGACAACGACGTCAACCTGCGCCTGACGGATCATCCCGAATTCGACGCCTGGCGCTGGCACAATTACTGGGTGCCGCTGGACGTGGTGATCGAATTCAAGCGCGACGTCTACCAGCGCGCCCTGCAGGAACTGTCGCGCTTCCTGACCTGGCCTGCGGGTGGCCAGGGCGAACGGCGCCACAGTTCGCGCTACCTGCGCCAGCCGCATGCGGCGCGTCAGGCGCAGGGCGGGCCGGACAAGCGTGCGCCCAACGCCAGCAGCAAGGCAGTGGTGGCGGCCAGCAAGGCGATCGCGGAGGCGGCCGGCAGTTCCAAGCTGGTCCTGGCGCGTGACAAAGAGTGAGAATTCGCTACCAAGAGTAGCGTAGACGCAACATCCTGAAGGCAAGCGCAGCTGATCTGGCACTGCGCTTGCCTTTTTTCATTTTTATATTGATATATTTACAAGGTTGCGCAGTAGAATCATTTGTATCACGATTCTTCAGGTGACCCGATGAAACTGCTGTCCGCTCTGCTGTTCGGCGCGCTCATGCCCGCCGCCGCCCTGGCCCAGGACAAGGCCTGCCAGTATGTCCAGCTGGCCAGGCTGCCGCTGCACTACACCGGCCCGAGCCTCGAGATCACGATGGACGGCGTCATCAACGGCACGCCCGCCGTGATGCTGGCCGACACCGGCGCCTTCGACACGATGCTGACCCGCACCGGCACCGAAAAACGCGGCTTGCGCCTGCGCCCGACCGCCAACCGCATCCACGGCGTCGGCGGCATGTCGACGCTGTACACCACCCGCCTCGACAGCTTTGCCGCCGGTCCCGCCAAGTCCAGCCAGGGCTGGGTGCAGGTGGTCGGCGACACCGGCAGCGCGCCCGCCTTCGACGCCATCGTCGGCGCGCCCTACCTGCTGCAGGCCGACATGGAGCTGGCGCTGGCCGACAAGGAAATCCGCTTCTTCCGCCCGCTCGGCTGCGACAAGAGCTGGCTGGCCTACTGGTCGCGCGACGCGGTGGTGATTCCGTTCGAGGAAAACCAGGTCTCGAACCGGCCCGTCAATCCGCCCTTCACGATCGAAGTCAACGGCCAGAAGATGAAGGCGATCATCGACAGCGGCGCCGACCTCACGGTCATCGATGCCCACGCCGCGCAACGCGCCGGCATGCACGTCGACGGCCCGGACGTGGTCCACGCCGGTACCAGCTCGGGCATCGGCGCGCGCCGTGTCGACACCTGGCATGCGCGCTTTGCGACCATCAAGATCGGCGACGAAGTCATCCGCGACGGCGACGTCATGCTGATGGATACCAAGGGCCAGCTCGACATCGACATCCTGCTCGGCCAGGACTTCCTGCGCACCCACCGCGTGCTGTTCGCGATGAGCCAGAAGAAGATCTACCTGAGCTATACCGGCGGCGACGTGTTCGTCCGGCCGACGGGCATCGCGGCCTGGATCCGGAAGGAAGCCGACGGCGGCAACCCGGACGCCCAGATGGCGATCGCCAATTACTACGAAAACGGCAAGGCCGTGCCGAAGAACGCCGCGCTGGCGGCCGAGTGGCTGAACAAGGCAGCTGCCCAGGGCCACCCGCAGGCCAACCTGGTACTGGCGCGCGGCCTGTTGCAGGCCGGACGCCATGCCGACGCGGCCGCCAAGCTCAAGCCCGCCCTCGACCAGCTCCCGGCCGAGCGCTACGGCGCGCTGCTGCTGTATCTGGCGCGCCTGGGCAGCGGCGACAAGGAAGGCGGCCAGCGCGAGCTCGGCGCCACCTTCGCGCGCAGCGAAGACGGCGCCTGGCCCAAGCCGATCGCCGACTACTACCTCGGCCGCACCGGCGCCGAGGAACTGCAGGCTGCGGCGCGGCGCAACGAGGAACGCGCCGCGGTACAGTCGTGCCAGGCCATGCATTACATCGATGCGCTGCAGGCCGCGCAACAGGGCCAGGCGCTGCCGGCCACGCTGTCCGCGCCGTGCAACGCCGACAGCCAACGCAGCGCGCAGCGCTAAAGGAGACCGCCATGCAACTCATCGCCATGCGCCAGGGCCGCACCGACAAGCTCGACCAGCTGCGCTGCGTGCGCGCCGACGGCAGCGCCACCACCACGGCGATGCCGCGCCAGGGCATCCTGCCGCACGACCTGGTGCACTACGTGGTCGAGTCGACGCTCGGCTGGCGCCACGGCTTCCTCGGTATGGTCGCGGCCGGCGCCGACATCGGCTGGACCATGACGCAGACGCACGACCCGGCGGCGACGGACGTGGCCGACCAGGCGATCCACGCCGAAGCCGTGGTCGAGAGCCTGCAGGCGCAGTTGTGGAGCGCCGCCTTCGACGACGCCCTCTTCCTCGACGGCGTGCGCACGGCTTGCACGGCGCGCGGCCGCAGCGTGCCGGCGCTCCCGCCGGGCGCCGGCCAGGCCATGTTCGAGGCGGCGCTGGCCCTGAACGCGCGCTGGCAGCAGGTGCCCTTCCACGGCACGCTGGCGCTGGAGATGCCCGGTTTATGAACGCTTTCATCACAACGACGAGAGACACGATGACTTTCCGCCATGCCCTGGCCACCCTGTGCCTGCTGCTGCCCGCGCTGTCGCACGCCGCCGGCGATGCCGGGAGCTGCCGCTACGTGCCGGTCGCCAAGCTCCCCATCGACTATTCCGACGCCGCGCACCGTGCGCGCGTCTCCGCCACCGTCAACGGCAAGCCGGCGCGCATGATCGTCGATACCGGCGCCTACACGACCGCGTTGTTCCGTCCCGCGGCCGAGCGCCTCGGCCTGACGCTCGACATCACCGGCGAGTACTCGAGCGGCGTCGGCGGTACCTCGGTGAACTACGCCACCCGCGTCAACGATTTTTCCATGGGCGGTCTGCGCACCGGCCGGGTGCCGATGCGGGTGATCGGCAATTCCAGCATCGGCGCGGGCGATGGCGACGGCCTGGTCGGCGTCGACTTCCTGCTGCAGACCGACATGGAACTGTCGCTGGCCGGCCAGTACCTGCAGTTCTTCCGCGCCAGCGGCTGCGCCGACACCTACCTGGCCTACTGGGGCAGCGACGCGATCGAGATCCCGTTCGCGGGCAAGGAAGAGCGTTCCAACAAGCCTTACGTGGCCGTCGAGCTGAACGGCGTCAGGCTGACCGCCATCCTCGACACCGGCGCGCCGCGCAGCATCGTGCACCGCCACGGCGCCGAACTGGCCGGCATCCGCCTCGATGCCCCCGACGTGCGCCAGGGCCGCAAGGTCGGCGGCGTCGGCGACGAGCACGTCGACACCTGGGTGGCCACCTTCGACAGCTTCGCCATCGGCCAGGAAAGCATGAAGAAGGTCGAGCTGCAGATCGTGGACGACGCCTCGCGCGGCCGCGGCGAGATCGACGTGGTGCTCGGCGTCGACTTCCTGCGCGCGCACCGCATCCTGTTCGCGATGAGCCAGGACCGCCTGTACCTGAGCTACCTGGGCGGCGACCCGTTCCCGCCGCTGCGCCCGCGGCCGCAGCCGAAGGTGGCGGCGCACTGAGTCATCGGCATCGCGCTACAATGGTGCCTGTTCCCCAGCAGGCACCTACCATGTTCACCCCCTCTTCCCACGACGTGCGCCGCTTCTTCTGCGACGCCCTGCGCAAGCGCCGCGCCGGCGAGATCCTGACCCCGATGGATGCGATCGCGGCTGACTGGATCGACCACCATCCCGAATACCACGAGGCACTGGCAGACGCCGAAGAAGCGGTGGCGCGCGACTATTCGATCGAAGGCGGCCAGCCGAATCCCTTCCTGCACCTGTCGATGCACCTGTCGATCACCGAGCAGGTCTCGATCGACCAGCCGCGCGGCATCCGCGCCGCCGTCGAGGCGCTGTCGGCGCGCATCGGCGAACACGAGGCGCACCACCAGGTCATGGAATGCCTGGGCGAGATGATCTGGTCGGCGCAGCGCCACAACACCCAGCCGGATACCGAGGCCTACGTGGAGTGCGTGCGCAAGCGCATCCGCTGACGCCAGCCGGGATGCGCTTTGGCTGAGGGATCCGGGTCGGTACCGGAAAGACCGTTATCGAATGGGGCGCGGCTTATTTGCGCACCACCAGCGGTCCCGGCAAGCCTTGCAGATAGGTGGCGATGTCGGCCATGTCCTGGTCCGACAGCGGCTGGGCCATGCCGGCCATGATCGGATTGTTGCGGCCGTTGATGCTCTTGTTGCCGCGCTTGTAGGCGGCGAGCGAGTGCGCCAGGTAGTCGGCGTGCTGGCCGGCCAGCTTCGGGTAGCTGGGGTCGATCGGGGTCTTGTAGTCGGCGCCGTGGCAGGAAGCGCAGTTGTATTTCTTGGCCAGCTCGGCGCCGCGCGCGCTGTCGCCGCCTGCGAAGGCGGCGCCCGGCATCGACAGGGACAGGGCGCTGCAGGCCAGTGCAAGGAGAAGTGCTTTCATGGCGTCTCCGGCTCGTTATTTGTTGGGCGTGGCTGCCGTCTGCTGCGCATAGTAGGCAGCGATGTCGGCGATGTCCTGGTCCGACAGCACCTTCGCGGTCGGCGTCATTTGCGGATGCTGGCGGTCGCCCTTTTTATACGCATGCAGGGCGGCTTCGATGTACTTGGCGGACTGGCCGCCGATCATCGGCACCTGGTACACCTCGGGGAAAGCGGTCTTGTACTCGGGGATGCCGTGGCAGCCGATGCATTGTTCGATCTTGTTGGGCGCGGCCTTCGGATTGCCGACGATGTCGGCCGCGCCGGCGGCGCAGGTTGCGGATGCGGCCGCGGCGAACGCAAGTACTGCTAACAATTTTTTCATGGTTGGGCAATCGTAAAGTTGGATCGATACCGCACTGCACAAAAACTTAGCATTTGTACTACGACCGAACGATTCTATATGAGAAACATGGCCCAGTCTACCGAGCAACACGCCGGCTGCCGGGGCGGTTTCTGGCATATACTCGATGGCACTTCCACATCACTGCCACTGCGCCCATGCCCATGCAAGCTCCCCGACGCTTCGAAGGCAGCGACAGCTACGTCGCCACCGATGATCTGAAACTGGCGGTGAACGCCGCCCTCACCCTGGCCCGGCCGCTGCTGATCAAGGGCGAACCCGGCACCGGCAAGACCATGCTGGCCGAGGAAGTCGCCGCCGCGCTCGGCATGCCGCTGCTGCAGTGGCACATCAAGTCGACCACCAAGGCGCAGCAGGGCCTGTACGAATACGACGCCGTCTCGCGCCTGCGCGATTCGCAGCTGGGCGACGAGCGGGTGCGCGACATCCACAACTACATCGTCAAGGGCGTGCTGTGGCAAGCCTTCACCGCGCCCGAACCGGTGGTGCTGCTGATCGACGAGATCGACAAGGCCGACATCGAATTCCCGAACGACCTGCTGCGCGAACTCGACCGCATGGAGTTCTTCGTCTACGAAACGCGCGAGATGGTGGTGGCCAGGCACCGTCCGCTGGTGATCATCACCTCCAACAACGAGAAGGAATTGCCGGACGCCTTTTTGCGGCGCTGCTTCTTCCACTACATCAAATTCCCCGACCGCGACACGATGGCCGAGATCGTGAAGGTGCACTACCCGCACCTGAAGCAGGACCTGCTGGCCGCCGCGCTGCACAGCTTCTACGAACTGCGCGAGGTGGCCGGCCTCAAGAAAAAGCCGTCGACCTCGGAATTCCTCGACTGGCTCAAGCTGCTGCTGGCCGAGGACATCCCGGTCGAGGCGCTGCGCAGCCAGGACGCGCGCACGGTGGTGCCGCCGCTGCACGGCGCCCTGCTCAAGAACGAGCAGGACGTGCACCTGTTCGAACGCCTGGTGGCGATGGCGAGGCACAACCGATGATCCACGTCGATCCCGTCACCCTGACCTTCCACGGCATCCGCCTGGAACCGCTGGCCCTGGTCCACGCGGACGGCCTGCGCGCCGCGGCCGCCGACGGCGAATTGTGGAAGCTGCGCGTGACCTCGGTGCCCGAGCCGCAGCAGACCGAGGACTACATCCGCAGCGCGCTCGACACGCCCAACCGCCTGGCCTTCGCCGTGGTCGACGCGTCCAGCGATACGGTCATCGGCACCACCAGCTACCACGACATCCTGCCGGCCGTGGACCGCGTCGAGATCGGCTACACCTGGTACGCGAAAAGCCGCCAGCGCAGCCACGTGAATACCTGCTGCAAGCTGTTGCTGCTGTCGCACGCCTTCGACACCCTCGGCTGCGCCGTGGTCGGCCTGCGCACCGACAATTTCAATCACGTTTCCCAGGCGGCCATCGAGCGCCTCGGCGCGAAAAAGGACGGCGTGATCCGCCACAGCGCGCTGCGCCGCGACGGCACCGTGCGCGACACGGTCATGTACAGCATCCTGCGCGGCGAGTGGCCCGAGATCAAGTCGCAGCTGCACTACCGCCTGGAGCATCACGTCGAGGGACGCTGAGATGCTGATCGACTTCTTCTTCACCCTGCGCGACGCCAAAGTACCGGTCACGATCAAGGAATTCCTGACGCTGCTGGAAGCGCTGGAAAAGAACGTGATCGCGCCTTCGCTCGACGACTTCTATTACCTGGCGCGCCTGACGCTGGTGAAGGACGAAGCCCACTTCGACAAGTTCGACAAGGCCTTCGGCGCCTACTTCAAGGGCGTCGAGACGGTGTTCGATACCAAAGCCGACATTCCGCTCGACTGGCTGATCAAGCGCCTCGAGCGCGAGCTGACGCCGGAGCAGAAGGCCGAGTTGCAGAAGCTCGGCTACGACCGCTTGAAGTCACGCCTGGAAGAGCTGCTGAAGGAGCAGAAGGAACGCCACGAAGGCGGCAGCAAATGGATCGGCACCGGCGGCACCTCGCCGTTCGGCCACGGCGGTTACAACCCCGAGGGAATCCGCATCGGTGGCAAAGGCGGCAACCGCAGCGCCGTCAAGGTGTGGGACCAGCGCGCCTACCGCGACTACGACGGCGAGCGGGAACTGGGCACGCGCAACATCAAGATCGCCCTGCGCCGCCTGCGCCGCTTCGCACGGCAAGGCGCGGCGGACGAGCTGGCGCTGGACGACACCATCCGCTCGACCGCCAACAACGCCGGCTGGCTCGACATCCGGATGCAGCCGGAGCGCAGGAACCGCATCAAGGTGCTGATGCTGATGGACGTCGGCGGCACCATGGACGACCACATCGAACGCACCGAGGAACTGTTCTCGGCGGCCCAGTCCGAGTTCAAGCACATGGAATTCTTCTACTTCCACAACTGCGTGTATGACTACCTGTGGAAGCAGAACCGGCGCCGCCACAGCGAGCGCTTCCCGACCTGGGACGTGCTGCGCACCTACCCGCCCGACACGCGCCTGATCTTCGTCGGCGACGCCACCATGAGTCCCTACGAAATCCTGGCGCCGGGCGGATCGGTCGAATACAACAACGACGAGCCGGGCGCCGAATGGCTGGCGCGCTTCGTCAACGCCTTCCCGAAATTCGCCTGGCTCAATCCCGAGCCCGAGAATCTGTGGCCGTACCGGCAGTCGATCGCCATCATCCGCCAGATCATGGGCAACCGCATGTTCCCGGTCACGATCGACGGGCTGGAGCGGGCGATGCGCCTCCTGAGCAAATGACGTAGGGTGGGCACGCCGTGCCCACGCGGAAGCCGGCATGCTGCAAACGTTCGCGTGGGCACGGGGTGCCCACCCTACAATCCAATAATCACGTACTGCGCGCGCGCACCGCCGCACGCACCACCAGCAAGCCCACGATATCGATCCACAGGTGCACCAGCACCGCAGCGATCAATCCCACGTACTGGAACACGAAGCCGAGCGCCACGCTGGTGCCGAAGATGCCGGCAGCCTGGACCAGGGTGGCGCGGTCGAGGCGGCGCATGCGGTAGACCGGCATGTGGGTCGCCAGGAACAGCAGCGACACGATCCACACGCCCAGCAGCGGCTGCAGCGCCGCGCGGAACAGCATCTCTTCGCCGACCGCGGCGGCCAGCGCCATCCACAGCGGATTCATGCCGCGCAGGTCGAGGCGCGCATAGGTGTCGATGGTGTTCATCGTCGATGCGGAGCGGGAATTGCTCCGGTACAGGCCGTACGATGCGGCGGCCGCCACCAGCGCCAGCCCCTGGCCGATGACCAGCTGCCACATCGGCGCCGCCGGCCGGGTGAACACGTCCAGCGGCGCGTCCTGCGTGAACCAGATGATGGGCGCCGCGATCAGGCACAGCACCAGGCAGGTCAGCACCTGCGCGCTCAGGCGGATCGGCGCCTGCGCCGGCGCGGCGGAAGAAGTCGGGGTATCGGAAGGCTGAGGTCGGTTCATGGCGGCGGGAGATCGATGGTAAGCCTGCCATTCTATCTGCTTGTCCTACACACAATCGTGTGCGCGAGCCCGTCTTGTAGAATCGGGCCACTCTTCATGCATTTTTGACAAACCAAGGAGCGCGCATGTCCGACCTGCCGGCCATCCTCACCAGCCTCGCGTGGCCGTTCTCGATCACCTTCGCCTGGCTGGCCGGCGAGTTCGGCCAGCGCTGGACCGGCCTGCCGCGCATCAGCTTCTACGGGCTGGCCGGCTTCCTGCTGGCGGCGCCCCAGCTGGGCGTGCTGCCGCCGCCCACCGCCGGCACCGCGCTGCTGCTGGCCGACGTCGCCTTCGCCCTGATCCTGTTCGAGCTCGGCTACCGCATCAACCTGCGCTGGCTGCGCACCAATCCGTGGATCGGGGCGGCCGGGCTGGCGGAAGCCGGGCTGACCTTCGTCGCCGTGTGGCTGATCGCCGCCGCCTTCGGTACGTCCACCATCCACGCGCTGATGCTGGCCTCGCTGTCGATGGCGACCTCGCCGGCGACGGTGGTGCGCGTGATCAACGAGCAGAAAAGCTCCGGCCAGGTGACGGAACGTGCGCTGCACCTGTGCGCGCTGAACTGCGTGCTGGCGGTGTTCGCCTTCAATGCCACCGTCGGCCTGTGGATCTTCCGCACCTCGGAAGACATCGGCGACGCGCTGTGGAACAGCCTGGTGGTGCTGGTCGTCTCGGCCTTCAGCGGCGCGGCGTTCGGCGTCGTGGTGCCGGCGCTGCTGCGCATGCTCGGCAAGCTGACCCGGGACGCGACCGTGGCATTCGCGCTGGCGGTGATCCTGCTGGTGGCGATCGCCTATGCGCTCGGCCTGTCGCCGGTGGTGGCGGCGCTGGCCTTCGGCCTGACGGCGCGCCATCGCCGCATCGCCTTCAGCCAGGCGCAGCGCAACTTCGGCGCCCTCGGCGAGCTGCTGACCGTGGTGCTGTTCGTGTTCGTCGCCTCGACCCTCGACTGGCAGAAGATCTGGGCCGGCGGCGCGCTGGCGCTGGTGCTGGTACTGGCGCGCCTGGCGACCAAGATCGCCGGCGTCACGGCGTTCGCGCACCTGTCCGGCATCTCGTGGCGCAAGGGCGCGCTGACCGGGGTGGCGCTGGCGCCCCTGTCCGTGTTCGTAATTTTGCTGATCGAGCATGCGCGCCACGCCGGCGTGCAGGCGGTCGAAGACCTGCGCGCGGTGGCGGCGGTGACCATGCTGCTCGAAGTGTTCGGCCCCCTCATCCTGCAGCGCGCCCTGGTCTGGGCCCACGAAGCACCGGAGGTGCGCCATGCCGCTTGAACCCTTCGCCCCGTCCAAGGCGCTGACCTTCGGCGTCGAACTCGAACTGCAGCTGGTCAGCCTGTCCGACTTCGACCTGACCCCGGCCAGCGTCGACCTGCTGCACCTGTTGAAGCGCAAGCCCTTCCCCGGCAACGTCGTGCCCGAGATCACCGAAAGCATGATCGAGATTAATTCGAGCGTGCACTCGACCTACCCCGCGCTGCTGGCCGAGCTGCTGGAGATCCGCGATACCCTGGTCGCGGCTGGCGACCTGCTGAACATCGGCATTGCCGGCGGCGGCACCCACCCGTTCCAGCAGTGGTCGGAACAGCGCATCTCGTCCAAGCCGCGCTACCAGGAACTGTCGGCGCTGTACGGCTACCTGGCCAAGCAGTTCACGGTGTTCGGCCAGCACATCCACATCGGCTGTCCCGGCGGCGACGATGCGCTCTACCTGCTGCATGCGCTGGGCCGCTACATTCCGCACTTCATCGCCCTGTCGAGCTCCTCGCCTTTCGTGCAGGGTACCGATTCCGGCTTCGATTCGGCGCGCCTGAATTCCGTCACCGCCTTCCCGCTGAGCGGGCGCGCGCCCTTCACGCTGCGCTGGGACGATTTCGCCGACGTCTATTTCGCCAAGATGGAACGCACCGGCATCATCAAGAGCATGAAGGATTTTTATTGGGACCTGCGGCCCAAGCCGGAATTCGGCACCATCGAACTGCGCGTGTGCGACACGCCGCTGACGGTGGAACGGGCGGCGGCGCTGGCGGCCTACCTGCAGGCGCTGTGCGGCCACCTGCTGGCGCGGCGCCATGCCGCTGCGCTGGGAGACGCGCCGTTGGAAGACGCGCCGTTGGAAGATGCGCCGCTGGAAGATGCGCCGCTGGAAGACGATTACCTCGTCTACAACTACAACCGCTTCCAGGCCGCCCGCTTCGGCCTGGAGGGCGTGATCACCCACCCGAAGACCTATGCCGCCACCCCGCTGCGCGACGATATTCTGGCCACGCTCGCGCTGATGGCGCCCCAGGCCGAGGCGCTCGGCAGCACCGAAGCGCTGGCGCACCTGGCAGCGGCGGCGGCCGACGGCACCGATGCGACATGGCTGCGCGGCCAGTACCAGCGCCAGGGCAGCGCCGAAGGCATGGTGAACGCCGCGATCGGACGCTTCCGCGGCGAGCGACGCCCGCGCTGACGCGGCTCAGGCCACGGTCGGCGCCGGCTCGGCCTTGCGCGGGCCCGGGCGCAGGAGGCGCTCCAGCAGCGGACGCCTGGCCGGCACCGGCGCCGGCAGCGCGCTGTCGACCAGGCCGGCCCAGCTGGCGCTGAGCTGTTCGCAGGTGGCGCGCAGTACCGGATCGGCATCCGGCAGGCGCGCCAGCGCGGTCAAGTGGCGCTCGATGACCGACGCCAGCTTCAGGCAGGGTTGGTCCCGGCCGTGCGCCCGGTGCATCGTGTAGTGGGACATCAGGTGCAGCAGCGCCGCCACCAGCACAGCGTGCCGGGCCCGGGGCGCCCCCGGCGCCGTCAATTCATTCAGCACATCGTCGTTCATACCGCCCTCCTCACAGGATTGCTCATGGGTGCATCTTCTTGAGAATGATTCTCATTCAGATTATGAGTCGCGTTGAGATCCGGCGCAAGTGGAATCCCATTACCTGTCCAAACGATGCATCAACGGTGGCGCGGACGGTCCTGCATCCTAGTTCCATGAAGAAAGACACAATTCAAAAAACGAAACTTAGTGTATTTATTTTCGACTTATTGTGGATTCTTAGAATATTTTATTTCTTCTGCGGAATATAAAAGAGATTTTTATCTTAAATTTACATTAACAAGGCTTGATCAATCATTAGTCACCTAACAAAATTAACATTTGTGTGAATTTGTTCCACAAAGAAATTTGATTTTGTGAAAGGTGTCTATGGCCATCAGCTCTCCCGTTTCCCAGCGCATCGCCATGCTGCGCACGACCATGATCTTCGGCGTCGTGCTCCTGCATACCCCGGACGAACTCGGCGTCGACCGGATCGATTTCCAAAACGCCTTTCACCTCATCCGCGCGTTCTTCCAGGAAGCCGTGTTCCGCGCCACCGTACCGCTGCTCAGCCTGATCTCCGGCTATCTGCTGTTCAGCGCCGGCCTCGATCTCGTGCCCGGCAAGCTCTACAAGAAGAAAATCAAGAGCCTCGGGCTCCCCTTCTTCTTTTTCAACGTGGTGCTGGCGGCGCTGATGTATGGCATCGAAAAGGCCACCGGATGGGCGCCCTGGTACCAGATGAGCGAGATGTCGCGGATGGAGTTGGTGAACGGGTTTTATTCGGTGAGCGCTTATCCGTTCAACTTTCCGCTGTACTTCATCCGCGACCTGCTGGTGGTGACGCTGCTGGTGCCGCTGTTCGGCCTGTTCATCCGCCATGCGCCGGTGATCGGCCTGGCCGCCGTGGCAACCGTCTTCTACGGCAACTTCGACGGCGATCTGGTGCTGCGCTTCAGCATTCCGATCTTCGTCTACGTCGGCGGCCTGGCGGCTGTCTACCGGTGGGACCTGACCGCGGCCGACCGCTATGCGCTGCCCTGCTTCGCCGTCTTCCTGTGCGGCGCGGCCGCGATCGTCGCCTTCCGCATCACCGACATCGCCTGGTTCGTCTTCACGGCGCCGTTCCTGGTCTGGCCGGCCGCTTCCCGGCTGGTGCATACCCGCTACGGCAAATGGGCGCAGGCCAACAGCAACAGCAGCTTTTTCATTTTCTGCGCCCATGCGCCGCTGCAGATGGTGCCGTATTACATCTACCGGCATAACACCGACGTGTTACCGGAAGCAGTGCACTGGTTCGGCTCGTTCGGGATCTGTATCGTGGTGCTGCTCGGCGTGCACCGCCTGGCGATGCGGACGATGCCGCGTACCTTCGCCTTGATGACCGCCACCCGCCTGCCGAAGCCGGCACCGGCCCCGGTGCAGGCCGCGCCCGACGCCGCAGCCGTCAAGCTGACGGCCTGAACATGGCGCCCCGGCGCCGGCGCCGTTCAAAGACGGGTTTCGCGCGCGGCGCGCAGGAATTCGTCCAGCACCGGCGTGCAGTCGAGCAGTTCGCCGCCACCGGCGCGGTGGAATTCCGGGTGCCATTGCAGCCCCATCACGAACGGCGCGCGCTGGTAGCGGATCGCCTCGATCACGCCGTCCGGGTCCGACATCGCTTCGACATGGATGTCACGCCCCAGGTCCTTGACTGCCTGGTGGTGGATCGAATTCACCACCGCCCGCTCCTGCCTGGGAAAGATCTTCTTGAGCGAGGAACCGTGCGGGAACACGATCGCATGGCGGTGCGCGTCGTAGATGTCGTGCACGTGGGGCTGGGCGCCCGGCAGGTTGGTCGCCACGTCCTGGTACAGGGTACCGCCGAAGGCGACGTTGATCAGTTGGCAGCCGCGGCAGATGCCGAGCACCGGCTTGCCGGCGTCGACGAATTCGTGCAGCAGCTCGAGCTCGTAGACGTCGCGCGCGCGGTCGCCGTTCCACTCCGGACGGGTCGGGGTTTCCGAATAGGTCATCGGCGAGACGTCGGCGCCGCCCTGCAGCACCAGGCCGTCCAGGTGGCGCGCGTAGTGACGCAGGGTGATGTTGCTGGGATGGAGCAGGCCGTTGGTGTTCACGGTCGGCACCATGAACACCAGCACGTCGCGCGACATCACCCACTGCGCGATCGACTCTTCGAGGTATTGCAGGTTCTTGCTGCGCAGGCCCGTGGCGCCCGGTTCCGGGTGGTAGATACGGGCCGAGACGCCGATGCGCAGCGTGCGCCGCATGAAGTCGCGGTTGAAGCGGTCGGCAAAGGCGCGCCAGCGCGAGCGCAGCACGCGCCCGGCCAGGTTCAGCGGCGTATCGCCGGAGCGGAGGTAGCGCGATGCGCCTCCCATGGCGCGCCGGTCCGGCACGCGCGGCGGGCTGGACGGACCGTCCGGCGGCGGACCGGCAGGATCGCGCTTTTCATTGTCTTCTGCCATATTGCCAATATAGTCCGGTCGAGGCCATGCACGCCATCTCATCACGAAAAAAATGTCGTATTGACATGATGCGCTGACTAATCGTTGTCAATTGACACTTTGACCTTGCAAACTTGGCCTTGAACCGCAAGAATACTGTATCTATATACAGTACCTGTTCGTTTTCCTCTTTCCAAATCGCGCGTTCCGATTGAAACTGCTGCCTTCGCGGCTTTTTGAAGTTCTCATTTCCGCACGACAAGATAGAATGCGCAGGCATTCGACTAATCAAGAATCAGCATGGCCACCAAGAAAAACGCACCCGACTACAGCGAATCATCCATCCGCGTCCTGAAGGGACTCGAGCCCGTCAAGCAGCGTCCGGGCATGTACACCCGCACCGAGAATCCGCTGCACATCATCCAGGAAGTGATCGACAACGCCTCGGACGAAGCGCTGGGCGGCCACTGCAAGAACATTGCGGTGACGATGAACGGCGACGGCTCGATCACGGTCGAGGACGACGGCCGCGGCATCCCGGTCGGCATCCACCCGGAAGAAGGCGTGTCCACGGTGGAGATCGTGTTCACCCGCCTGCACGCGGGCGGCAAGTTCGACAAGGGTGCGGGCGGCGCCTATGCGTTCTCGGGCGGCCTGCACGGGGTCGGCGTGTCGGTGACCAATGCGCTGTCGAAGCGTCTCGAGATCACCGTCTGGCGCAAGGACGAACAGGGCAACGGCGTGCACCACCTGGCCTTCGAGGCCGGCGACGTGGTGGAACCGCTGACGTCGAACCCGCCCGAGCGCGGCGGCAAGAAGAACGGTACCCGCGTCACCGCCTGGCCGGACGGCAAATACTTCGACTCCCCGAACATCCCGATGGCCGAGCTGCAGCGCCTGCTGCGCTCGAAGGCCGTGCTGCTGCCGGGCGTCACCGTCACCCTCACCAACGGCAAGACCGGCGACGTGCAGACCTGGCGCTACGACGAAGGCCTGCGCGGCTACCTGACCGAGGCGCTGACGCAGAATTCCGATGGCGAGACCCTGATCCCGCTGTTCGAAGGCGCCCAGTTCGCCGCCGCCGGCGATGAAGGTTTTGCCGAAGGCGAAGGTGCAGCCTGGGTCGTGGCATGGACCGAAGCCGGTGCCGTGGTGCGCGAATCCTACGTCAACCTGATCCCGACCCCGAGCGGCGGCACCCACGAATCCGGCCTGCGCGACGGCCTGTTCGGTGCCGTGAAGAGCTTCGTCGAGATGCACTCGCTGCTGCCGAAGGGCGTCAAGCTGCTGCCGGAAGACGTGTTCGCGCGCGTCTCGTTCGTGCTGTCCGCCAAGGTGCTGGACCCGCAGTTCCAGGGCCAGACCAAGGAGCGCCTGAACTCGCGCGACGCCGTGAAACTGGTGTCGACCTTCACCCGCCCGCCGCTCGAACTGTGGCTGAACCAGCACGTCGAATACGGCCGCAAACTGGCCGAACTCGTGATCAAGCAGGCGCAATCGCGCCTGCGTTCGCTGCAGAAGGTCGAGAAGAAGAAATCCTCGGGCGTGGCGGTCCTGCCGGGCAAGCTCACCGATTGCGAATCGACCGACATCACCCGCAACGAACTGTTCCTGGTCGAGGGCGACTCGGCCGGCGGTTCCGCCAAGATGGGCCGCGACAAGGAATTCCAGGCCATCCTGCCGCTGCGCGGCAAGGTGCTGAACACCTGGGAGACCGACCGCGACCGCCTGTTCGCCAACAACGAGATCCACGACATCGCGGTGGCGATCGGCGTCGACCCGCACGGCCAGGACGACAATCCGGACCTGACCGGCCTGCGCTACGGGAAGATCTGCATCCTGTCCGATGCGGACGTCGACGGTTCGCACATCCAGGTGCTGCTGCTGACGCTGTTCTTCAAGCACTTCCCTGCCCTGTTCCGGAACGGCCACGTGTGCGTCGCTAGGCCCCCGCTGTACCGCGTCGACGTGCCGGCGCGCGGCAAGAAGCCGATCCAGAAGCTGTACGCGCTGGACGACGGCGAACTGCTGGCGATCGAGGACAAGCTGAAAAAGGAAGGCCTGAAGGAAGGCGTGTGGAGCATCTCGCGCTTCAAGGGCCTGGGCGAGATGAACGCCGAGCAGCTGTGGGAAACCACCATGAACCCGGACACCCGCCGCCTGCTGCCGGTGGCCTTCGGCGACTACGGCCTGGCCGAGTCGTCGGCGCGTTTCAACATGCTGATGGGCAAAGGCGAAGCGGCTGCGCGCCGGGCCTGGCTGGAAGAGCACGGGAACGAGACCGAGGCGGATATCTGATCAAGGAAACGGCGCGGCGACGCGACGAACTTGGGTCCCTGCCTTCGCAGGGACGACGTGCTTATTGCGTTGGCCCAAAAACCGTCGCCCCTGCGCAGGCAGGGGCCCAAGTTAGCGCAAGTAGCTGACAGCGCCTCCAGGAACGAACAAAGAACATGACCCAAGCAAACCTCTTCGAACAACAAAATCCGCCCTCCGGCGGTGACGGCATGGATGCCGAAACGCTCACTCTCTCCACCTTCGCCGAGCGCGCCTACCTCGACTACGCGGTCTCGGTCGTGAAAGGCCGCGCGCTGCCGGACGTGGCCGACGGCCAGAAGCCGGTGCAGCGCCGCATCCTGTACTCGATGAACGAACTGGGCCTGGGCCCGACGGCGAAACCGCGCAAGTCGGCGACCGTGGTCGGCGACGTGCTCGGCAAGCTGCACCCGCACGGCGACCAGTCGGTGTACGACGCGCTGGTGCGCATGGCCCAGGACTTCTCGCTGCGCTATCCTCTGATCGACGGCCAGGGCAACTTCGGCTCGCGCGACGGCGACGGCGCCGCGGCGATGCGCTACACGGAAGCGCGCCTGACGCCGGTGTCGCGCCTGCTGCTCGACGAGATCGACATGGGTACCGTCGATTTCCAGCCGAACTACGACGGTTCGTCGGACGAGCCGCGCACCCTGCCGGCGCGCCTGCCGATGCTGCTGCTGAACGGCGCCTCGGGCATCGCGGTCGGCATGGCCACCGAGATCCCGTCGCACAACCTGCGCGAAGTGGCGCAGGCGGCGGTGGCGATGATCCGCAATCCGAAGATCACCCACGCCGAGCTGATGACCATCGTGACCGGCCCGGACTACCCGGGCGGCGCCCAGATCATCACCCCGGCCTCGAACATCGCCGACATGTACGCCTCGGGCCGCGGCTCGATGAAGGTACGCGCGCGCTGGAAGATCGAAGAACTGGCGCGCGGCCAGTGGCAAGCCGTGGTCAATGAACTGCCGCCGGGCGTATCAAGCCAGCGCGTGCTGGAAGAGATCGAGGAACTGACCAACCCGAAGATCAAGGTCGGCAAGAAGACCCTGCTGCCCGAGCAGCTGGCGCTGAAGCAGACCATCCTCGGCGCGCTCGACACCGTGCGCGACGAATCCGGCCGCGAGGCGCCGGTGCGCCTGGTGTTCGAACCGAAGTCCAAGAACCTGGACCAGGGCGAGTTCATGCTGATGCTGCTGGCGCACACCTCGCTGGAAAGCTCGGCCCCGATCAACCTGGTGATGATCGGCGGCGACGGCCGTCCGCGCCAGAAGGGCCTGTCCGAAATCCTGCAGGAATGGATCGACTACCGCTTCGTGACGGTCCGCCGCCGCACCGAGTTCAGGCTGGGCAAGGTCAACGACCGCATCCACATCCTGGAAGGCCGCGAGACGGTCCTGCTGAACATCGACGAGGTCATCGCCATCATCCGCAATGCGGACGATCCGAAGGCGGCGCTGATCGAGCGCTTCCGCCTGTCCGAGCGCCAGGCCGAAGACATCCTGGAAATCCGCCTGCGCCAGCTGGCGCGCCTGGAAGCGATCAAGATCCAGCAGGAGCTGGCCGAACTGCGCGGCGAGAAGGAAAAGCTCGAGGACATCCTCAACAACCCGTCCTCGATGAAGCGCCTGATCATCCGCGAGATCGAATCGGATGCCAAGCAGTACGGCGACGACCGCCGCACCCTGATCGAAGAAGCGCAGAAGGCCGTGGCCGAGCAAAAGATCGTCGACGAGCCAGTCACCGTGATCGTCTCCGAGAAGGGCTGGGTGCGCGCACGCACCGGCATCGGCCACGATCCGGCCCAGTTCACCTTCAAGGCCGGCGACTCGCTCGGCTACGCCTTCGAATGCCGCACCGTCGACACCCTGCTGTGCATCGGCGACAACGGCAAGGCCTACTCGGTACCGGTGGCGGCGCTGCCGGGGGCGCGCGGCGACGGCGTGCCGATCACCACGCTGGTCGACCTGTCGGGCGGCGGACGCATCCTGTACTACTTCGCCGGCAACGCCGATACGCGCCTGCTGCTGGCGACCAGCACCGGCTTCGGCTTCATCGCCAAGGCCGGCGACATGGTCACCCGCCTGAAGGGCGGCAAGTCCTTCATTACGCTGGACGACGGCGCCGTGCCGCTGCCGCCGCGCGTGGTGGCCGACAATGCCGGCGCCATCGCCTGCCTGTCCGAAAAGGGCCGCGTGCTGGTGTTCGGCATCGACGAGATGAAGGTGCTGACCAACGGCGGCCGCGGCGTCACCGTGATGGAACTGGAACCGAAGGAAAAGCTGCTGGCGGTGCAACCGATCAGCCAGCGCGGCGTGAATGTGATCGGCACCTGGGCCGGCGACAAGCCGCGCACCGTGGAACTGTTCGGCGTCGGCCTGGAGCCGCACTTCGGCAAGCGCGCCAAGAAGGGCAAGCCGCTGAGCGCCAAGCTGAAAGCCAGGGATCTGGCGATGCGCCAGACCGACGGCGGGGGCCAGTAACAGCTACGTAGGGTGGGCACTCCGTGCCCACGCGTGACGTTTGCATCATGCCGGCGTTCGCGTGGGCACGGAGTGCCCACCCTACCGTAATTTGCATCGCAAAAATAAAAAACGGACCCGCAGGTCCGTTTTTTATTTCAGCGATTCAAATTACTTGGCCGCGTCCTTGTGCGCCTCAGCCACGGCTTCGGCACGCTTCTCGTTGGCCTTGGCTTGTGCCTTGGCCTTGTCGGCGTTCGCATCCACGATCTTCTTCTGGGCTTTTTCGTCAGCCTTGATCATGGTCTTCTGCGCGTCGTAATGCGCGTCGGCGATCTTCTTCTCGGCCTTGGCCGATGCCTTGGCCTGGTCTTCCGGATCGGCCTTCGCTACTTTTTCCTGAGCGTCAGCGATTTTCTTGTCGGCCTTGGCCTGGGCCTTGGCTTTCTTTTCGCTGGCCTTGGTGCTGGCCTTGTTGATCTTTTCGTCCTGCTTGGCGACTTCCTTGGCTTCCTTCTGGTCGGCCTTGGCGATGTCCTTGTCGGCATCGGCGTCGCCGGTGGCGGTGGTGCCGCTGGCGCTCATGCCGGTCGCGGTGGTGGTGCCGGTCGACTGGACGGCAGGGGCGGTCTGTGCGTAGACCGAGGTAGCGAACAGGCCGGCGATCAGGGTGGCGAGCAGTTTGTTCATGATGTTTCTCCTATCAATGTCGTTATGGTGAGGCGGCGTGGGCGCCTTGTTGTTGTCTTGGTACGCTTCCAGAATAGGCTTGGGCCCCTCTCTCTTCTGTTCGCCAGCGCACGCTGCCCTTGGGAAAAATGTTAAAGTTGTGACAAAACTTTTCAGCGCACGTTTTAACGGTTTTCGCCCGTACCACCAGCCGCGCGCTCGGCCGATTTACGGTCCGATTTTTCCTTGGCCTTGGCCTTCTGCTCCATGCCCGCCTCCACCGAGGCTTCGGTTTTCAGGCGTGCGCCGGCCGGCTCCTTGACCTTGGTCGTGTTCGACTTGCGCACTTCCTTCTCGGCCTTGGTGCCGGCCTTGCCGCGTCCGCCGGTGGCCGGTGCATCGGCCGCCTTGCTGTTCGGCGCCGTGGTGTTGGTCGCCTGCGCGTTGACGTTATCCGACTTGCCCGGCGCGACGCCGATCACGGAAGTACTCTTGCTGGTGACCTTGCCGTTGCCGTCGACGCCTGCGGCCTGCAGGCCGGTAGCGGCATGTGCGGAACCGGTGTTGGCGGTACCGTCGGTGCGCAGGCCGGTGCCCGACACGCCGGAGGCGGTCGCGTTGTGACCGCTGACGGCCTGGCCGATCGGTGCCGTGTTGGCGCTGCTTTGGCGCTGCGATTCGTGCTGCGGCTTGGCCTGCGGCTGGGTCTGGGCTTGTGCGGAAGCGGCCAGCAGGCCGGCGATCAGGGTGGCGATGAGCTTGTTGTTCATGGTGAGTCCCGTTTCATATGGTGAGTGGACGGCATGCCGGTATCGGCCGGTTTGCCGTTTTTTAGGTATGAAACGAGCATAGGAGGCTGGGCGCCCCCTATCTGTTCGGCAGCGCACCCATCAGCGTGTTGCTGCCTGGTCATTTTGACCAAGCAGCCCTTACTTGTGCGGGCGCGCGTACAGGTCGATGATCTCGCCGATGCCGTCCTGGCAGACCGGGCAGAACTGCTCGCTGCGGTCGAACATGATGCACTGCATCGCCGGACGGTAATAACCGCTGGCTTCGTAATTGGCGCCCTCGAAAGCGCCGATCGCCGTGCGGTACGGCGCTTTGGCGAACAGCGCCTGCGACTGCGCCAGGTCTTCCTTGAACAGCGCGCTCATCTCGGATTCGGGGCGGTTGGCGGCGCGCAGGGCCGTACGCCGTTTCTGGTATTCGCGTGAATATTGTTCGTACTCGGCCTTCGGCCACGGCGTCGGCAACGGCGTGCCGGCCTGCACGTGCTGCTTCCACTTCAGCTTGGACGGCTCGCGCAGCGCGGTCACGTTCGGCTCCCACGGCTCCATGCGCGCACCGCTCGACTGGTAAGCCACCGGCGAGGTGTAGTACTCGTCGGCCAGGCCCGCGAAATGGTGGCCGAACTCGTGCACGAACAGGTAATTGGCCCAGTCGTTGCCGGCTGCGGCGGTGCTGAACTGGCCGAAGATGCCGCCGCCGCCATAGGTATCGTTGTTGACCAGGATCTCGATGAATTCGTAGGGTGCGTACTGGGCGATGTCGCGCAGCGCACGGTTGTCCAGGGTCAGCACGTAGCGCTCGCTGCCGAAGATGTCGTAGCGCGTGCCGAGCGCCGACGCATGGTGCACGCCGGTCGACGGCCGCGAAATGCCCGATTCCTGCGTCGGCACCGCCATCGCCCAGACATTGAAGTCTTTGGCGCGCTCCTTGAACGGCGACACCTGGAACAGGTGCGCCGACAGCCGGCGCGCGTCGCGCTCGAATTTCTTCATGTCGGCCTGGGTGTAGCCGTCGCCCAGGATCAGCAGGTCGACCTTCTGCGGCGACGGGCCGTTGACGACGATGGGAATCGGTTGCGCCAGGGCCGGCGCCTGCTTGCGCACCACGTCCTGGCCGTCGGCATCGACTTCGACGCTCCACGCCACCGAGAACTGGTTGCGCTCGTCGCGCTTCAGGATGCGCACCCGCACCGGCCGGTCGAACTTCGGAAAACGCACCGATTCGTGGAAACCGCGGCTGACCCGGTTGGCTTCCTCGGTGGTCTTCCACTCGCCGAAGATGGTCGAGAAATCGCGCGAATACAGCAGGTCGCCGGTTTTCGCATCGGCCACCTCGACCCGGTTGTTGCCGCGGTTGGTATTGTCCAGCGCCTGCGACAGGTCGCCCGGCCAGGGCAGGGGTTCGATCAGCACGCGCTCGATCGCGTATTGCTCGGACAGTGCGTTGCCGCTGTGGGTGTAGTCGAGGCGGACGGTGGCGGGTTGCGGGGCAGCGGCGCAGGTGCCGGCGCCGAGCGCCAGCGCGAGCAATAGCGCCGGCAGGCGGCGGGACGGGCGCGATGAATCAGGCATGGAGATGGTCTTTCGTGCGGCTGAGAATCAGCGCATTGTAAACCTGTCCACCCGGGAATGGCCGGGCAAGCGGCATGCCCGCCGGACCCTATTTGTACTCGTACAGCGGCCGCCGGATCAGGATCGGCCGGATATCCAGGCGGATGTTGTAGACCGAATAGGCCTCGGTCGATGCCGACGAATAGCCGACGCTCTCCGCCCCGCGGGTAAAGCGGAACTCGAAGCCGAGGTCGGGCTGCACGCCGCTCGGGCTGCCGAGGGAGAGGCCGATGGCTTCCGGCTGGTCGCTGTCGATCAGCTTGCTCATCAGGTCGACCACGGTGCTGTTGCCGAGGATGTCGGCCGTGAACAGCGGTTCGCGGTAATAGGGGCGCGAGGCATCGAGCTTGCCGTCGATCTTGTCCTCGGACGGCGTGAACACGTGGGTGGCGATGTTGAAGCGGTCGCCGTTGTCGAGGTAGCTGATGCGCACGTTACTGATGTTGAAGGCGCCTTCGTGCACGCTGGCGTCGGCCAGGTCGAGCACCAGCGCACCCTTGTAGCCGATCACCTCGACGTCGCGGTTCGGCTGCACCACCATCGCGCTGTCCTCGTCGATGCCCAGGCCCAGCTTGTAGCCCTTGGCCAGCATGGCCGGCAGCATGCGCGCGAAGCGGCCGCGCACCAGCAGGTGCTGGTCGACGAACACGTCCTTGCCGATGAAACCGAGGCCTTCCGTGATTTCCTGGCCGTCGGCCACGCCCAGCTTGAGCGTGGCCAGCACCGTGCGCGGGCGGCCGAACATGGTGCTGCTCATGATGGCGGCGCCGGCGCTGGAGCCGGCGATCACGCCGCCGCCGCGGTACATGTCCCAGACGGCATCCAGCACGCGGGTATTGCTGCCGTTTTCACGCTTGAGTGCGCGCGTGATGCGGCTCTGGTCGCCGCCGGCGAAGAAGGCGCCGTTGGCGTTGCGCACCGCCCGCGCCAGTTCCGGGTCGTCGGCCGCCGCCTGGTAGTTGCTGCCGGCCAGGTTGACCGCCACCGGCACGAAGAAGGCGCGCGCGCCGTACTTATTGAAGAGTTCCACCAGGCTCTTGCCCGACCGCTCGGGATAGCCCGAGGCCGATGCGAACACGGCGATGCGTGCCCCCTTCCCGCCGGCCAGCTGGACGATGCGTTCCCAGACCGCGGCATTGGCGGGACGCAGGTTGCCGCCGATGATGACCAGCGACCCCTTGGGCGGTGGCGCGTCGGCCGCCAGCGCCGGCTGGGCGAACACGAGCATGATGAGCGACAGCGCGCGCACGGCAGCGCATAGCGCAGCGCGCGCAGTCAAACGAACGGCAGAGCGGAGCATGGGCATCCTTCCCGACAAGTAGCGCAGACCGATGGATCAGCTTAATTGTAGAGGAATGCCGGCGTCTTGACGGAACATCGGCGCACCGGTCGTGCGTTGCTTTTTGGCGGCGCCCCGGGAAAGACGCTCGGGTCAGGAGAGGTAGAGCTTGGGCTGGAAACGTTCCATGATGGTATCGGGGCGCTTGGGCACGGCAAAGCCGAAGCGCTCGAACAGGCTGTTTGCATCGAGGTTGTTCACCGTGAAGCGACGCAGGCCCTGCAGGCTGGGGTGTTCGATGACCATGCGCAGCAGTTGCTTGGCATAGCCGTGGCCGCGGAATTCCGACACCACGAACAGGTCTTCGAGGTGGGCGGTGGTGGCGTAGTCGGTGATCACGCGTGCGAAGGCCACCTGGCGTCCATCGATGTATCCGCCGAAACACAGCGAGTTCTCGATCGAGCTCTCGACCATGCTGCGCGAGATACCCACGGCCCAGGTCGAATGCTCGCTCAGGAAGCGATAAATCATGGGCACGTCGAGCCGGGTGCGGTCGGTGCTGACCTGGAAACTGGAGTCGTTAGTCGTTGGAATCATGGAACGCCAAATCGTTAAATCTGGTAAAAAAACCAATTCTAGCGCCGATCCCCAAAGGCCGGACGATTCGCCCAATCGTGCGGACCTCGGCCGCCGCAGTCTTTGCCATGCCAGCGGCCGGCCGCCATCGCGCGTGCACAGTTTATAATCAGGAAATCCAATCCGAGCAATCCCGTCACCGCTGCAACCACCGCCTCCTCATCATGACTTCACAATTCGATAAAAAAGCCGAAGCCTGGTCGGCCCGTTTCTCCGAACCCGTCTCCGATCTCGTCAAGCGCTACACCGCTTCGGTCTTCTTCGACAAGCGCCTGGCGCTGTTCGACATCCAGGGCTCGCTGGCCCACGCCGAGATGCTGGCCGCGCAGGGCATCATCAGCAACGAAGACCGTGCCGAGATCGAGCGCGGCATGGCCCAGATCCGCAGCGAGATCGAAGCCGGCCGCTTCGAGTGGCTGCTCGACCTGGAAGACGTGCACCTGAACATCGAAAAACGCCTGACCGAACTGGTGGGCGACGCCGGCAAGCGTTTGCACACCGGCCGCTCCAGGAACGACCAGGTGGCGACCGACATCCGCCTGTACATGCGCGCCGCCATCGACGACGTGCTGGCCCTGCTGAAGAGCCTGCGCAGCGCCCTGCTGGAGCTGGCCGAGCAACACGCCGACACCATCATGCCGGGCTTTACGCACCTGCAGGTGGCGCAGCCGGTGACTTTCGGCCATCACCTGCTGGCCTATGTGGAAATGTTCGGCCGCGATGCCGAGCGCATGGCGGACACGCGCCGCCGCGTGAACCGCCTGCCGCTGGGTGCCGCCGCCCTGGCGGGCACCACCTTCCCGATCGACCGCCTGCGCGTGGCCAGGACCCTGGGCTTCGAGGACGTGTCGCACAACTCGCTCGATGCCGTGTCTGATCGCGATTTCGCGATCGAGTTCACGGCAGCCGCATCGGTCTTGATGATGCACATCTCGCGCATGTCGGAAGAGCTGGTGACGTGGATGAGCCCGCGCGTCGGTTTCATCGACATCGCCGACCGCTTCTGCACCGGCTCGTCGATCATGCCGCAAAAGAAGAACCCGGACGTGCCGGAATTGGCGCGCGGCAAGACCGGCCGCGTCTACGGCCACCTGATGGGCCTGCTGACCCTGATGAAAGGCCAGCCGCTGGCCTACAACAAGGACAACCAGGAAGACAAGGAACCGCTGTTCGACACCGTCGACACCGTGCTCGACACGCTGCGCATCTTCACCGACATGGCCGCCGGCATCACCGTGAAGGCCGAGAACATGCGCGCCGCCGCCCTGCAGGGCTATGCCACCGCGACCGACCTGGCCGACTACCTGGTCAAGAAAGGCCTGCCGTTCCGCGACGCCCACGAAGCCGTGGCCCACGCGGTGCGCGCCTGCGACGACGCCGGGTGCGACCTGTCCGAGATGTCGCTGGAGCGCCTGCGCGACTTCTCGCCGCTGATCGAGCAGGACGTGTTCGCCGTGCTGACGCTGGAAGGCTCGGTGGCGGCGCGCGACCACGTCGGCGGCACGGCGCCCAACCAGGTGCGCCAGGCGATTGCCCGCGTGCGCGCCCAGCTGGCCGAATAAACCGGTCCGCCTGCACACCCTCCCCCCAAAAAAAACGCCCGGTGCGTGCTGCACCGGGCGTTTTTTCGTTTTTTATTTCCCGCCTGCCTGCGTCAGCCGATCAGGTCGACCGGCGCGATCGTGGTGCCGATGACGCCGACCAGGCCGACCTTCTCGGCCGACTCGGTGAACGCCAGCAGCACGTCGCCGCGGTCCAGCGCGCCGCTCGCCAGCAGCGTGGTCCAGCCGGCCACTTCGGCCTGGGCACCCTCGCGGTGCATCGCGGTGCGGTACAGGGTCTCGACGAACCGCCCATCGTCCATCGTGCCGAATTGCGCCAGGGCTTCCTGCGACTGCACGAAGTCGTCGGCGATGGCCGCCAGCGAGGTGCCGCCTTCGGACAACCCGATCCAGTAGTTGATGCCGGCCACGTCCGGCGCGCGCCCGAAGATGGTGTCGTACATGCGCACCAGCGTGCCGACGTCGGTGGCGCCGACCTCGACCTGCTGCACTTCCGGCTGGGCCAGCCGCTCGGCGGAATCGGTGAACGCCAGCGCCAGTGCGCCGCGGCTCAGCGCGCCGTGCGCCAGGGCATCGGTCCAGTAAGCCAGGCCGGCAGCGTCGACCGTGCGTCCGAGCACGCTGTCGTACAGCCCGGTCACGAAATCGGCATCGGTGGCCTGCGGCGCGGCGGCGCCGGCCAGCATGTGGTCGGCCACCTGTGCCAGCGTCGCGCCGCCGTTCAGCTGCGCGGTCCAGCCGTTCAGGGCCGCCGCATCCGGCGCCTGGCCCAGCAGGGCGTCGGACAGGCGCACCAGGCTGCCCTGCACCGAGCCGTCGGCATGGCCGTTCAGGAAGCGCAGCACCTCGACGTTGGCAATGGTGTCGACGCCGTCGGCGCCGCCGTCGCGGTGGGTGAACACCAGGTTGCCGCCGGCGTCCATGTGCACCGCGTAGTCGGCGCGCCCGGCACCCACCAGCTGCACGGTGTCGCTGCCGCTGCCGCCGTCGATGTAATCGTTGCCGCTGCCGCCGAAGACCAGGTCGTTGCCTTCGTCGCCGTAGATCCGGTCGTTGCCGCCTTCGCTGCCGACCGTGTCGTCGCCGGCGCCGCCATGCAGGATGTCGTCGTCGGCGCCGAGCACGATGTATTGGTCGTGGCCGTCGGCCCAGACGGTCTGCGCGCCGGCACCGCCGGTCACGCGCACGCTGCCGAGCAGCGCGGCGAAGGCCACGTCCTGCAGCTGGATCTCGCTGCCGGCCGGCAGCTGCTGGGCATCGATCACCAGCGCCGCCAGCGGTGCGCCGGTGCCGGCCGCGACGCCCTGGATCACCAGCGGAGCGGTGCCGGTAACGCCTGCCGCCACGGTCGGCACGATGGTCTGCACCAGCAGATTCGCATTGGCCGGCAGGCTGTCCAGGAAGCCGGAACCGCCGCCGGTCATGGCGGTCTGGTCGTGCGAACCGGCCACGGTCACGCCGCGGATCTCGCGGATCAGGTTGGTCAGCGCATCGGCAGCACCGACCGCGGCCGGCGTGCCGCTCGCCTGCAGGCCGACGCCGGTCGGCACCTGGGCGCTCAGCAGCGCCGTGCCGTCGGCGGCGCTGGCCAGCGCCACGTCGGCCACGTCGTTGTCGCCGACGCTTTCGACGCGCGTCGATTCGACCACCGGGATCGTGATCACGGTGCTGACGGTGCCGTCGCCGTTGGTGTGCAGCGCCGTGCTGACGCTCACGCCGTCGACCGTCTGCAGCGCCGGCGGCGCCGCCGTTACCTGGACGCGCAGGGTCTGGACGTCGCTGCCGTAGGCATCCGACGCCTGGACCTGGACTTCATAGGTGTTGTCGAGGCCCGCGTCGCGCGGCGCGGCCCAGGACGGCGCATCGGCGAAGCGCAGCGCGCCGCTGGCCGGATCGATGCGGAACAGCGCGGCGTCGGCACCGCCGGCGATGCTGTAGGTGACGGCGGCGACGGCATCGGCGGTCACGGTGGTCACGGCCTGGGTGCCTTCGACGATGCGCAGGTCGGCGAGCTGCTCGCCGCCGTTGCTGCCGATGAGCGGCGTGATCGTGACGACCCCGCCCGGATCGCTGATGCTGCCGTTGACCGTGTGGTCGCTGTCGTAGAAACTGCCGTCGGTCAGCGCGAAGGTGACCTTGGTCTTGCTGCCGACCGTGCTGACCGAGGTCGCCAGGTTGACCCAGACGCCGGCCGCATTCTTCTTGTAGTAGCCGTTGGCGTTCAGCGTGGCATCGACGTAGATGCTGACCTCGGCGGTGCCGCCCGGGGCCACGCCGCCGATGGTGAAGTCGAGCTGGCCGGCCGGCATCTTGGCGCCGCGCGGCAGGCCGCTCGGGGTCGGCAGGCTGGACACGGCCGACAGCACCAGGCCCGGCGCCACGGCGAGCGTCGCGAACGGCGTGTTCTGCGCCACCGTCGGCAGCGAGGCGACGTTGATCTGGGCGCTGTCGGGCACGCCGTCGCCGTTGCCGTCGCCGGTCACGCCGAAGGCGCCCGGCACCGGGTCTTCCACGCTGTTGGGACGGCCGTCGTTGTCGATGTCGTCGTCGCTGATGTCGGGGCGGCCGTCGCCGTCCAGGTCGGCCAGCACGGTCACCGACAGCGCCTGCACGTCGCTGCCGCCGCGGCCGTCGGCGGCTGTCACCTGCACCTCGTAGCGGTTGTCGTGGTCGCTGTCGGCCGGCGCGGCCGCCAGCGGCGCGTTCTTGAAGCGCAGCTGGCCGCTGGCGCCGTCGATCTCGAACAGGGCCGCATCGGCGCCGCCGCTGATGCTGTAGGCGATGGTGTCGCCGTCGGCATCGGTGGCGCCGACGGTGGTCACGACGCGCTGCTTCTCGGCCACCCCGAACGCGGCGCTGTCGCCGCCGCCGTTGCTGCCGATCACCGGTGCCGCGTCCGGCGGCGCGAACAGCGTGGTGTGCACCGCGCCGTTCGCATAGCCGCCCTGCAGCAGGTTGCCGGCGCCGTCCTGGATCCCGGTGCCGGCGCCGTTCAGGCGCAGCTGCAGGCTGCCGTCGCCGCTGATGCCATCGACGCGCACGGTATAGGTGGTGCCCGCGCCGCTGACCGACACGATGTTGCCGGCCGCGCCGCCGGTTGCGACCAGCGCCAGGTCGGCAGCGTCCAGGCCACCGATCGCCTCGTCGAAGGTCAGCGTGAAGTCGACTGCGGAAGCGTCGGCGGCCGGGGTGCCGGCCAGCGCGATCGACGCCACGTGCGGACGGATCGCGTCGAGCGCCAGGGCCGCGCTGCCCGCCGTGGCCGTGTTGCCGGCATCGTCCACGACGCTCACGGCGACATGGGCGCTGCCGGCCAGCGGCGCTTCGGCGACGATGTAGCTTGCGCTCCACACCCCGCCGGCGGCGCTGGCGGCGACGCTGCCGCCGCCGAACTGGCTGAAGTCGAAGCTGACCCCGGCCACGTCGGCATTGCCGCCTTGCGCGCCGTCCCAGGTGGCGGTGACGGTATCGCCGATGCGGAACACGCCGCCGGTGCCGGTGGCGCCGGACACCGACAGCGCGGCGCCGGGCAGCACCGGCGCCTGGTTGTCCAGCGCCGCGCCGATGCTGCCGGCGTGGGTGGTGGTGTTGCCGATACGGTCGGTGACCGTGATGGCGGCGTGCAGCCCGCCGGCGTCGAGGCTGCCGGCGCCCACGCCGTAGGATGCGCTCCACACGCCGTTGGCGAGCGTGGCCGCCACCGCCGACGGGCCGCCGAACTGGCTGAAGTCGACCGTCACGGCCGCGGTGTCGCCATTGTCGTCGCCGGCCGCGCCGTCGTTCCAGGACACGGTGACGGTGTCGCCGATGCGGAAGCTGCCGTTGGCGCCGCTGGCACCGCCGACTGCCAGGCTGGCGTCGCTGACCGCCGGAGCCCGGGTATCGCCGCCGAAGGCCAGGCCGGGGCCGGCCGCCGGGTTGAGGTTGCCGTACGCATCGCTGAACCTGCCGGCAGCGACCGAGATCGTGGCGGCGAGGTTCTGCACGCCCGCGGCCGGCGTGAAGGTGGCGCGGTACACGGTAGGGTCGAGCGGATCGGCCGCCAGGCCGCTCAACGTGCCGCCGCTGACGGCGACGTCGTCCAGGCCGAAACCGAGCGGCGCTTCGCTGAAGCTGAAGGTGACCACGGCGCTGTCGCCGGCCTTGAAGCTGTCCTGGCTGGCGGCCAGCGTCACGCCAGGAGCCAGGGTGTCGCCGCCGATGGCGAGGATGGCGCTGGCAGCCACGTTCGACAGGCCGCCGGCGCTGAAGGTGCCGGCGCCGACCGAGATCGAGGCGTGCAGGCTCTGCGCGGCCGTCGGGGTGAAGGTCGCGTAATAGACCGTCGCGTCGTTCGGATCGGCGGCCAGGGCCGACAGGGTGCCGCCGGCCACGTTCACGTCGTCGAGCGTGAAGCCGGTCGGCACGTCGCTGAAGCTGAACTTGACGATGACCGTCTCGCCGGCCTTGAGCGCGCTCCTGTCGCTGTCGACGGCCACCGTGGGCGGCGCCGCCACCGTCAGGGTCAGGCTTTTCTCGAAGGCGTTGCCGGCGGCGTCGGTGGTGCGCACCCGTACCGAATGGGTGCCCGCGGACAGCGATGCGGCGTCGAGCGCGCGCAGGGTCGAACCGGCGATCGCGAAGGCGGCGTTGTCGGTGTCGCCGCTGCCGCTCACCAGGCTCCAGGTGAAGCTGTCGTTCGGGGTGGCGTCGGTGGCGGACAGGGTGCCGACTGCCGCATTGGCGCCGTCGAGCGTGGTCAGGCGCGCGTTCGAGAGCGCGATGTCGACCGGCGCCAGGCCGTCCAGCGCGATCGACTGGTTGCCGCTCAGCGAGCCAGGCGCGCCGGCCAGCGGCAGCGCCAGCGCGGCGTCGTTGCCGGCGGCGTCGGCGATGCGGCCGCCGCCCAGCAGCAGCGCGCCGCTGCCGGCAACGTCGAGGTCGGACGACAGGTCGCCTGCCTGGACCGTGTAGCCGAAGGTCAGGACGTTGCTGCCGCTGCCGCCCAGATAGGTCGCGGCATGGTCGACGGTGCCGGTCTCCAGCACCAGTTGCGGGATGCCGGTGACGGTCACCGCTTCCGAGAAGCTGACCTGGATCTGGATCACGTCGCCGACCTTGTGCAGGCCGTCGCCGCCCGGCGCGGCGATGGCGCTGACGGTCGGTGCGACGATGTCGACGCCCTGCATGCCGAAGCCGGCCGGCTGCGAGACCTGGCCGTCGCCGTCCGCGACGGTGAGCACGAAGGCGCGTGCGCCGGCACCCGGGGCGCCGTACAGCATGTACTTGATGATGTTCTCGGCCACCAGCGGGCTGGCGTCGGTGCTGGTGAAGTGGATCAGCAGGCCGCGGCCATCCTGGCCGTCGAGCGTGGCGTCGACCTGGCCGATCTCGACCCAGGCGCTGGTGAAAACATACAGCTTGCTGCCCGCCGCGAGCATGCCGCCCAGGTGGGCGCTGTCCGGCCCTGCCAGCACGATGCCGGCGGCATCGAGTTCGAAATGGCCGTCCGCTGCGCCGCCCGTCTGCACGATGGTGATGTTGCCGCCCATCAGGTCGGGCGAGTCGGCATCGGTCACGCCGACCGGCAGATTGGTCAGGCCGTCGTAGGCGTCGATGTAGGCCAGGTCGGCGGCGAGGTCGGTCGCACCCGGCGTGAACGCGGTACTGTCGCCGTCCAGGCCGTCGACCTTGGGCGCGTCGAACAGGCCGAAATCGTGCTCGCTGCCGGTGGTGTAGTTGATGTTGCGCAGGCTGTCGGTCGCATTCCCGGTTTCGTCGACGACCATGATGCTGCCGTCGGCGCGCACCACCAGGTGGGATTCGTCGATCGAGATCGCGGACGGCGAGGTGGCCAGCGCCGGCAGGTCCGCGCCGCGGTAGCCGGTCACCCAGGCGTCGCCGCTCTTGCGTGCCACGAACACTTCGCTGTCGCCGTAATCCAGCGCCGTCGACGCGATCAGCAGGTAGGGCTTGCCGTTCGCGTACTGGATGTCGGTGACGGTGTCGATGCGGTTCTCGGTCACGATGTTCGTGTCCGTGCGCCACTGGCCGCTGGCGTTGCTGGCCATGTGGACCGCGCTGCCGGTGATGTTGTTATCGATGTCGGTCGTGTAGTTCACGTAGCCGACATAGAAATGGCCCTGGCCGTCGGTCGTGATCGCGACCGGCGTGCTGTCGTTGCGGTCGATGCCCTCGACGACTTTCTCGGCCGCGCTCCAGGTGCTGCTGCCGGCCGCCCTGGTGGTCAGGTAAAGGTTGCCGTAGTTATAGATATCGCTCTGGTCGCCGTCTTCGCGCATGTAGAACAGGTAGACGGTGCCTGCGCTGTCGACCTTGACGATGGGCGTGAGCACTTCGTCGGAGCCGTTCGTGATGCTGGTCACGATGGTCGACGTGGTCCAGCTGGCGCCGCCGTCGGTGCTGGTGGCGTACTTGATCGAATAGGCGTGGTCGTTGACGCCGTTGAAGTCGTTCGAGTCGGTGTAGGCATAGGCGGCGTGCAGGGTGCCGTCGGGGCCGGTTGCCAGCACGGGGTCGTCGGCATTCTTCCAGCCGTGCGGGTCCGAGGCCTGGTCGACCACCCGGGTGGTCCAGGTGCCGTTCCCCAGGTCGTAGGTACCGAACTTGATGCCGCGCTCGGAATCGATCGAGTCGGTCACGTTCTTGGCGTGCCGGAACAGCAGGTCGAGGTTGCCGTCGGCGCTCACCTGCAGCGAGAGATCGTCGGTAAAGGTGGTGTCGCCGGTCATGGCGGTGGTCAGCGTGGTCAGCTGGGTCCAGCCCGATCCGGTCCACTTCTCGATGGCGATCGAGGTCCAGTCGACCTTGTGGGCCATGTACAGGCTGCCGTCCGCGCCCTGCGCCAGGCTGCTGAACGCCCAGGTGTTCTGGCTGTAGGTGTACACCGAGCCCGCGCTCAGTGCCAGCGTGGCGCCGTAGCCGGCACCGGCGGCGCCGACCGCCGCGGCGGTCTCGACCTGCCCGGCCGTCACTTCGAGCGTCCAGTCGCCGCCGGCCGCGCTGCCGCCGGTCGGGTCGTCCGAGGCGGCGACGTCGGCGCCGGTGGCCTCGGCCAGCACGCGCACGAATTCGCCGCCCGCCGCGCCGGCGCCGGTATCGCAGCCGTACACCAGGATGTCGCCGCCGGCCGAGAGGCTGCCGCCGATGTCCGCCAGCACCCCGGCATGCGCCTGCAGGTAGGCGGCGTCCAGTTCGGCATCGCCCAGTTGCAGCACGCCGGTGCTGCCGTGGCCGATCAGGTGGATCGCCGCCAGGCCGCTGCGTCCGTCCAGCGCCTGGGCGATCTGCGCCAGGCCATCCGCCGCCGGATCGAGCACGACCACTTCGATGCCGGGGCGCAGGCTGGCGATCAGGTCGCTGAGGTCGGCAAGATTGCCGTTGACGAAGGCGATTTCTAAGGGAACGGCGTTATCGGACTGGTAGGACATGGCTCTCTCTTCATGATGGGGTAACGGCACCATCCCATCTTATCGGTGTAATTTTCTGTAAAGCATTAATGTTTTCCGATTGACCACTGAATATTTTCATCATGTTGCTAGTAAGCATCAGCAAGCGAGCGCGCGCGCCGGACATGCCGATTTGTCTACACTGACCCGTACACACGATAGGGAGAGACCATGCAGCGTTACCGCAACCTGAGTGGCGATTCCGGGATCGTCGCCTACGACATCGATGCCGGCCAGATCGTCGTCCAGTTCCGCAACGGCGAGCGCTACCTCTACACCGAGGACAGCGCCGGCGCCGCCAACATCGCCGCCATGCAGCGCCTGGCCCAGGCCGGGCGTGGGCTGTCGGGTTTCATCAGCCAGTACGTGCGCGACGCCTACGCGCGCAAGATCCATGCGGGCAAGCTTTGACCGGCCCCGGCCGACCCCGATGGCGCCGACGCGCTACACTAGCGGGCTGATCCCCTACATGCAGCACTGAACATGCCTTCGACCATCCTGCCCCGACTCCCCGACCGCGACTTCGCCGCCTTCCTGTTCGACATGGACGGCACCATCCTCACCTCCATCAAGGCCGCCGAGCGCGTCTGGGGCAACTGGGCCGCCGGCCACGGCCTCGACGTCGCCGCCTTCCTGCCGACCATCCACGGCAAGCGCTCCGAAGACACGGTGCGCGGCCTCGCCCTGCCGGGCATCGACCCGGTGGCGGAAGCCGCGCGCATCACGCGCGCCGAGATCGAAGACGTGGCCGGCATCGAAGCGATCCGCGGCGCAGCCGCCTTCCTGGCCAGCCTGCCGGCCGGGCGCTGGGCCATCGTCACCTCGGCGCCGCGCGCGCTGGCCCAGGCCCGCATCGCCGCGGCCGGGCTGGCGCTGCCGCCGGTGCTGGTGGCCGCCGAGGACGTGGAGCGCGGCAAGCCGGCACCGGATCCCTTCCTGCTGGGCGCGCGCAAGCTCGGCGTGGCAGCGGAAGACTGCCTGGTGTTCGAGGACACGCTGGCCGGCCTGCAATCGGCCGCGGCGGCCGGCATGGCCAGCGTGGTGGTGACCACCACCCACACGCATCCGCTCGACACGGACGTGGCCGCCGTGCTCGACTATGACGACCTGCGCGCCGAAGCCGCGTCCGACGGCCGCCTGCGTTTGCGATTGCGCAAATAAAAAAGTCACCTATAGGTGACTTTATGAGATTTACAGGTTACATTACTATTTCCCAATTTCATGGAGATAGCGATGTCCTCGATCACCCAGGAACAGACCGAACGCCTCGTCCAGTTTTCGCGCCGCCAGCTGTGGTTCGTGCTGGTGTTCCTGCTGCTGCTGGGCGGCGCCAGCCTGCTCGACATGTTGTTCCCGGTTCACCTTCCCCGGCTGGCCGTGCTGCCGGTGTGTCTGGCAATCGGGCTGGCCATGCAGGCCGCGCTGCCGCGCAAGGCCAAGGGCGTCGACTTTTCCAGCGCCAGCCCGGCCATGCGGGCGCTGCGCAACGACGAGCTGCGCCAGCTGGCGCAGGCCAAGGCCTTCCGCAACGGCTTTTTCGTGCTGCTGGCGTATCCGCCCGTGTGCGCGTTCGCGCTGACCTGGCTGGCCGTGGCGCAGCCCCTGGCGGTGCTGGTCGCCAGCGGCGCCTGGCTGGGCGCGGTCGTGTTCCTGGCCAGCCTGCTGTGGCATGACCGTTGACGGGATCCCGATGACCGAACGCTTGACGACCACCATGAAGGTCCAGCGCGCCCGCCTCGACCTGACCCAGGCCGGCCTGGCCGAACGCGCCGGCATCACCCGCAAGTCGGTGAACGCGATCGAGGCCGGGACCATGGTGCCGTCCACCATCCTGGCGCTGAAGCTGGCGCAGGCGCTGGGGGTGACGGTGGAGCAGCTGTTCGCGCTGGAGACGGCGCCCGACTAAGCCGGAGTCAGCCTCAAATCAGCCTCAGTCGTGGCGGAACACGCGCGGCGTCAGCGTCTCGGTATCGACGTCGAGGGCGGACGACGGCGCGGCCGGTGCGCTGCGCTTCGGATACGGCGTGCCGTCGCGGTGGGTATAGCTGTCGGCCGCGCCGTCGTAGACCAGGTCGATGTCCGGATATTCGGCACGATCGTCGTGCGAATTGGGGCCGACCGCCAGGAACAGCGCATTGCCCCAGCTCTTGTTGATCAGGTGATGGCCGTTCGGCCGGCCGGCCGGGAAGGCGGCGCAGTCGCCGGCCCGCATCAGGGTCTCGCCCTCGTCGGTGACCAGGGTCAGTTCGCCCGACACCACCATCACGAATTCATCGTCGTGCGTGTGCCAGTGGCGCTGCGAGGACGCCGCGCCCGGCTGCAGTTCGACCAGGTTGACGCCGAACTGCGTCAGCCCACCGGCTTCGCCCAGTGCCTGGCGGCTGCGTCCGTTGACGGCCTCGGCGAACGCTTCGGGGTAACCGGTGCCGGTCAGGACGGGAATGATGCTCAAGTCTAGCCTGGACATGGGGCGCTACTCCTTGTTGGTTTGTACATGATTGTCGACCCGTCTAGGATAGCGCAAGTGGCCGCCGTTTCGCTGTTCCGGTGAGAATGCACGCACCGGATGCCGGCGCGTGCATTGACGACGATCATTAGCCTCGCTTCTGCACCAGCGTCAGGATGTCGTAGCTGGCCACCAGGTCGTCGTGCTGGTTGGTCACCTGCACGTCCCAGGCCACCACGCCCTGCCCGCGTCCCTGCTCGTCCGTGCGGTTGCGGTCGACCTTGCGCTTGCAGGTCAGGCGCGCGCGGATGGTGTCGCCGATCGCCACCGGCGCCACGAAGCGCAGGTTGTCGAGACCGTAGTTGGCCAGCACCGGTCCCGGCGCCGGCGACACGAACAGCCCGGCCGCCGCCGACAGCACGAAATAGCCGTGCGCGATGCGCTTGCCGAACTGGGTGTCCCTGGCCGCGATCTCGTCGAAGTGCATGTAGAAATAGTCGCCCGAGACGCCGCCAAAATTCACGATGTCGGCCTCGCTGACGGTGCGCCGGTGCGTCAGCAGCGAGTGGCCGATCTCCAGGTCCTCGAAGTGGCGGCGGAACGGATGCACCTCGCTTTCCTTGACCGCGCCGCCGCGCACGTATTCGCCGGTCACCGCCGTCAGCATGGTCGGCGAGCCCTGCACCGCCGCGCGTTGCAGGAAGTGTTTTACCGCGCGGATGCCGCCCAGCTCTTCGCCGCCGCCGGCGCGGCCCGGACCGCCGTGCTTCAGTTGCGGCAGCGGCGAGCCGTGGCCGGTCGAGTCGACCGCCGCCTCGCGCTCCAGGATGTGCACGCGGCCGTGCGAGGCGGCGGCAACCGGCACCGCATGCGCGGCGATTGCCAGGTCCTTCGTCACCAGCGTCGTCACCAGGCTGCCGCGGCCGCGCGCGGCCAGTTCCAGCGCTTCATCGAGGTCGCGGTAGGTCATCATGGTGCTGACCGGGCCGAAGGCTTCGATGTCGTGCACGGCATCGTTGGCCATCGCGTTGCGGCACAGGATCAATGTCGGCGAGAAGAAGGCGCCGCCGGCCACGCCCTCGCCCACCGGATTGAAACCGTCGCGGGCGCTGAACAGCACCTCGTTGCCGCGCGCCAGCATCTCGACACGTTCGCTGACGTCGCGGTGCTGCGCCATTGAGGCCAGCGCGCCCATGCGCACGCCTTCCATCTTCGGGTTGCCGACCACGATCCTGGACAGCCGCTCGCGCAGGCGCGCGCCCACGGCATCGGCATGCTGCTCGGGCACGATCACGCGCCGGATCGCCGTGCACTTCTGGCCGGCCTTGCCGGTCATCTCGCGCGCGACTTCTTTGACGAACAGGTCGAATTCGGGGTCATCCGGCGTAACGTCGGGCGCCAGGATGGCGGCGTTCAAGGAATCCGCCTCGGCCGTGAACGGCACCGCTTCGCGGATCAGGTTGGCGTTGCTGCGCAGCTTGACGGCGGTGTCGGCCGAGCCGGTGAAGGTGACGGCGTCGAAGCCGGTCAGGCGGTCGAGCAGGTCGCCGGTGCCGCCGATGACCAGTTGCAGCGCGCCTTCGGGCAGCAGGCCCGATTCCATGATCATTTTCACGACCGCGTGCGTCAGGTAGCTGGTGGCGGTGGCCGGCTTGGCGATGCAGGGCATGGCGGCGAGAAAGCTGGGCGCGAATTTTTCCAGCAGGCCCCAGATCGGGAAGTTGAACGCATTGATGTGCACCGCGATGCCGCCGCGCGGTACCAGGATATGGGTGCCGGCAAAGCCGCCGCGCTTGCCGAGCGCGATCGCCGGGCCTTCGTGCAGCACATTCGACGAGGGCAGCTCGCGCGAGCCCATGCTGGCATAGGCGAACAGGGTGCCGATGCCGCCTTCGACGTCGACCCAGCTGTCGGGCCGGGTGGCGCCGGTGAGGTGCGAGACGTCGTACAGTTCTTCCTTGCGCTCCATCAGGTACAGGGCCAGGGCTTTCAGGCACTGGGCGCGGGTCTGGAAGTCGAGCCGCATCAGGCTGCGCACGCCGGTCTGGCGGGCGTAGGCGATGGCTTCCTCGAAGTCGATCTTTTCCGCGTGGGTGTGGAAGATCAGCCCGTTGTCCAGGGCACTGTGCAGGGGGGTGTGGGCTTGCTGGCCGTGCCAGCGGCCGGCGATGTGGCTTTGCAGGGTGGTGGGGGTCATA
>Ga0308163_10000642_pt1 | contig 53589 bp, 50 predicted proteins | sample PhyTR1_FD_201037 | JGI IMG/M metagenome (GOLD analysis project Ga0308163, IMG submission 201037) | Phyllosphere microbial communities from UC Gill Tract Community Farm, Albany, California, United States - DLSLT.R1 | ecosystem: Host-associated > Plants > Phyllosphere > Unclassified | place: USA...
AGGCCTTCGATCGGCAGGTAGGTGCGTGGCGCGGCCTGTTCGATCAGGATCGCTTCAGCTTTGCGTACGCAAGCTAACAGAGGCACTTTGCCGTTGTCGTCATAATAAACGCCGACGCCGAGATTGATTTTAGCGGGGTTTTGATCCGCGTTAAATGCTTCGGTGATACCCAGGATCGGGTCACGTGGGGCCATCTCGATGGCGCTAAACAGACTGGCAGAAACAGTTGGGTTCGTCATGATAAGATTGGATTCGATTGGAAGCAGGTTCACAGCGGAGTTGTTGACAGCGCCCAAATAACGTTAATACTGCTTCGGGGCCGCCAGCAGAGGTCTATTCTAACAAAGGTCTGATTCACATGCCCGATTTATCCAACGTCAACGACACCGAACCGACAGTCGTTACCTTCCCCGATTCGCCGTTCAAGCTGCACCAGCCCTTCCTGCCAGCCGGCGACCAGCCGACCGCGATCGCGCAATTATCCGAAGGCATCAGCGACGGCCTGGCCTTCCAGACCCTGCTGGGCGTGACGGGCTCGGGCAAGACCTACACCATGGCCAACGTGATTGCGCGCATGGGCCGCCCGGCCATCATCTTTGCGCCGAACAAGACGCTGGCCGCGCAGCTGTACAGCGAGTTCCGCGACTTCTTTCCGCAGAATGCGGTCGAGTACTTCGTCAGCTACTACGATTACTACCAGCCTGAAGCGTATGTGCCACAGCGCGACCTGTTCATCGAGAAAGATTCCTCGATCAACGAGCATATCGAGCAGATGCGCCTGTCGTGCACCAAGTCGCTGATGGAGCGGCGCGACGTGGTGATCGTCGCCACCGTGTCGGCCATCTACGGTATCGGTAATCCGAACGAATACCACCAGATGATCCTGACCCTGCGCGTGAAGGATAAAGTGAGCCAGCGCGACGTGATTGCACGCCTGATCCAGATGCAATACACGCGCAACGAAGTCGACTTTGGCCGCGGCACTTTCCGCGTGCGCGGCGACACCATCGACATCTTCCCGGCCGAGCACGCCGAGCTGGCGGTGCGCCTGGAAATGTTCGACGACGAGATCGAATCGATCCAGCTGTTCGACCCGCTGACGGGCCGCGTGCGGCAGAAGATTCCGCGCTTCACGGTGTATCCGGGTTCGCACTATGTGACGCCGCGCTCGACCGTGCTGCGCGCCGTCGAGACCATCAAGGACGAGCTGCGCGACCGCCTCGAATTTTTCCGCAAGGAAAACAAGCTGATCGAAGAGCAGCGCCTGGAACAGCGTACGCGTTTCGACCTGGAAATGATGGCCGAGATCGGCTTTACCAAGGGCATCGAGAACTACTCGCGCCATCTGAGTGGCGCCCTGCCGGGCGAGCCGCCGCCGACCCTGGTCGACTACCTGCCGCCCGACGCCATCATGTTCCTCGATGAGTCGCACGTGCTGACGGGCCAGCTGAGCGCGATGTACAACGGCGACCGCTCGCGCAAGACCAACCTGGTCGACTATGGCTTCCGCCTGCCGTCGGCGCTCGACAACCGGCCCTTGAAATTCGAGGAATTCGAACAGAAGATGCGCCAGACGATTTTCGTTTCGGCCACGCCGGCCGAGTACGAAAAGCAGCACTCGGACCAGGTGGTGGAACAGGTGGTGCGCCCGACCGGCCTGGTCGACCCGCAGATCATCGTGCGCCCGGCCAGCAGCCAGGTCGACGACCTGATGTCGGAAATCGTCGAGCGCATCAAGAAGGACGAGCGCGTGCTGGTCACCACCCTGACCAAGCGCATGTCCGAGCAACTGACCGAATACCTGAGCGACCATGGCATCAAGGTGCGCTACCTGCACAGCGATATCGAAACGGTGGAGCGCGTGGAGATCTTGCGCGACCTGCGCCTGGGCACCTTTGACGTGCTGGTCGGCATCAACCTGCTGCGCGAGGGACTGGACTTGCCCGAGGTATCACTGGTCGCCATTCTCGATGCCGACAAGGAGGGCTTTTTGCGTTCCGAGCGCAGCCTGATCCAGACCATCGGCCGCGCCGCGCGCAACCTGAACGGCACGGCGATTTTGTACGGCGACCGCATCACCGACTCGATGCGCCGCGCGATCGACGAGACGGAACGGCGCCGCGCCAAGCAGATCGCGTTCAACACCGCCAACAACATCATCCCGATCGGTGTGAAAAAATCGATCCGCGAAATGATCGACGGCGTCTACAGCCCGCAGGAAGCGCGCGAAAACCTGCAGGTGGCGCAGGAAACGGCCAAGTTCGAAGCGATGAGCGAGAAACAGGTCAGCAAGGAAATCAAGCGCCTGGAAAAACTGATGGTCGACCACGCCAAGAACCTGGAATTCGAAAAAGCGGCGCAGGTGCGTGACCAGCTGCATATCCTCAAGCAGCAGCTGTTCGGCGCACCGGGCACCGACAATGTGACCTCGATCCTGGGCAAATAACACCCGGCCTCAGGGCGCCCGCACGAACGCCGTCACGGCCTCGACCAGCGCGGGTGCGAGCGGCAATGCCGGGTCGCTGTAGGACGGCAGTTGCTGCGCCAGGTCGCCACCGGCCAGCTTCAGTACGTGATTCATGCCCGGCACGATCACCAGCCGGGCAGCTGGCGCCGCAGACGACAAGGCTTGCGCATCCGCCACCGACACCTGCAAGTCATTCGTCCCCTGCACGATCAATACCGGCATGCGCAAGGCGGCCACCGCCGCGCGCGGGTCGACCTTCAGCGACGAAATCAGATACGGCTGCACCGACGGCCGGTACAGCGACAGCAAGGCCGGCGGCACGTCGGCCACCTGCTCGCCGCGCTTGAGCGCGAGCAGGATGCGCTCGTTCTGCGCATACAGCTCGGCCGGCAGGCGCGGCTTGAGCTGTGCGCGCAGGATATCGTCCAGCGCGCTGCCCGCACCTGCCATCAACATACAAGCGTCGACCTGCGCCTGCCGGCACGCCACCATCGCGATCAGCGCGCCTTCGCTATGGCCGGCCATCACCACCTTGTCAAAGCGCGCATCGGTGCGCAGCTGGCGCAGCCAGGCGGTGGCGTCATCGATATAGTTGTCCAGCCGCAGATCGGCCTCGCGCACGCCGGCCAGGCTGCTCGCGCCGACACCACGCTTGTCGTAGCGCACCGAGGCAATGCCCGCATGCGCCAGCGCATCGGCCACCATGCGCAGGGAGTCGTTGTGTCCTGGCAGCATGGCACTGTTGCCATCGCGGTCGGTCGGGCCGGAACCGGCGTGCAACAGCACCACCGGCACCCTGCCCTCGACCGCCGCCGGCAGCGACAAAGTGCCGTGCAACACGCCGCCCTGCACTGACAAGGTGATATCCTGTTCACCACCGGTGGCGGCATGCGCCGACAAATTCAACAGCAAAACCACCATTCCCAGCACCCATCGCATCATGCTCGCCTCTTGTCAGTAAGTTTACAAATCGTTCTTTTGAACTGCCTGTATTACCGATGTCATCACCACCGACATCATAACAATTGCTGTGTCCGCCATACGCTTATTCGGCATCCGATAACGAATAATCGAGATCGTAAAAATGCTGGCCGGCCTCGATACGGATCGTCATCGTGCCGCGGATGCCCTCAAGTTGCCCGGTGCCGGAATGCGGCACGATCACGATGGACAACTCCTGTTTGCCATCGGCCATGGTGCCGGCATGCTGCACCACGAAGCTGCCTTTTTTGCCCTGCAACACGCCCGTGATGGCTTCGATCGCAACATAAGCGGCAGCGCCTTTGGTATCGGTGACGGCGCTGAGCATCTCGCCGCTGGCGGTAGCCGCCAGCTCACCCGTATAAACCTTTTCCAGCAGCATCCTTGCCAGCGCCGTGCGCCCTGACTGTTGCGGCGTGGCGGCTGGCGTCATGATGATGCTGAAACTTCCCGAAACACGTGTACTCATGCGATGATCCCCTTCCATGAACGGCGCCGCGATGACGGGCGCCGCCGATTGACAATATGCGGCCAATAACAGCCCGAATAACGAGCGAACTGCGCGGTGCGATTTCATGATTTCCCTTCCCTCAGAACGACAACGCCAGCGTAACGCCGCGCGCGAGAGCAATCTTGGATAAAGCCGACAGCACCACCAATTTGCTGACCGGGGTCAAACACACGCCCAAGGGCATCGTCGATCCGCGCGCCACGGCGCTCCGGCTGCGGCTGGCCACCTATCCGGTCGATGCCGCGCTGGCGCCGTTTGTCGAGTATTGCTGGGTAGTGGAATGGGACCTGCGGGAGCGGGTGCCCGAAACCCAGCGCGTGCTGCCGTATCCGAATGCGCATCTGGTTTTCGATATGGGCCGCACCGCCATCCATGGCGTGGTGCGCGGCGCCTTCGACAGGCCTTTGGAAGGTGCGGGCAAAGTACTGGGTGTGCGGTTTGCGCCGGGAGGCCTGCGCCCGTTCATCGCACAGCCGCTATCGTCCTTCACCGATGCCACCATCGCCGCCGATGCGCTGCTGGGCATGCCGGCCAGCCAGGCGGAAACGCTGGTATTGCGGCAGATGGATGACGGCGCCATGGTGGCGCAGGCACAATCGATGCTGCTGGCGGTGCTGCCGGAAATCGATGAGGCGGCGCTGCTGGCTGGCAGGCTGGCCGCTGCCGCGGCGGCGCCGAACGGCCCGGTCAGCGTCGCGCAACTGTGTGTCAGCATGGAGATCAGCGAACGCCGCCTGCAGCGCCTGTTCGCCGAGTATATCGGCGTGACGCCGAAATGGGTGATCCAGCGTTACCGGCTACAAGAAGCGATCTGGCGGCTGGCCCAGCCTGACAGCCCGGACCTGGCCAGCCTGGCCCAGGAGCTGGGCTTTTTTGACCAGGCCCATTTCAGCCGCAAGTTCGCCGCGCTGGTGGGCAACACGCCGCTCGACTATCGCCGCTCGCAGTTGCCCGGTCAGGGCTAAGCCTTGATGTCCTCGACATGGGCGCGAATGATGCTGGCGAAATCCGCATCGGCCGTCAAGCCCAGCGCTTCGGCGCGCTTGGTATCCCAGGCGCCGGGCCAGCTCCGGACGATGCGCTCGATGGCTGGGTCGGGCGCATGGCTGATGCGGGCCGTCACTTCGCTGCCGGCAACATCTTCGAGCGCCGCGATCATTTCGCTTACGCTGACGCTCAAGCCCGGCAGGTTGACGGTGCGGCTGGCGCCGAAGGCCTCGCCCGCCAGTTCATGGCCGGCGATCAGGGAGGCGATCGCGCCGCGCGGCGACAGCAGCCACAGCCGCAGGTCGGTGCCGACCGGGCAGATGGACGCTTCGCCGTTCAAGGGTTCGCGGATGATGCCGCTGGCAAACGAGGACGCCGCCTTGTTCGGTTTGCCCGGACGCACGCTGATGGTCGGCAGGCGCAGCACGCGGCCGTCGACAAAGCCACGGCGGCTGTAGTCGTTGAGCAGCAGTTCGCCAATGGCTTTTTGGGTGCCGTAGGACGACTGGGGATTGAGGGCCGTCGTGTCCTGCACGACATCCGGCAACTGGCCGCCGTAGACGGCCACCGAGCTGGTAAACACCACCTTCGGTTTATGCCCCAGCTCGCGGCAGATATCGAGCAGCAGGCGCGAGGCGTCCAGGTTGATGCGCATGCCCAGCTCGAAATCGGCCTCGGCCTGCCCGCTGACGATGGCGGCCATATGGAAGATCGAGCTTGTGCGCGCATCGATGGTGGCGCGCATCAGGGCACCGTCGGCGATATCGCCGGTGACGACTTTTACGCGCGCGTCACCGAAATCGTGGGCCGGCACCACGTCGACCAGCACCAGCTCGGTGATGGCCTGCAGCGTGCCTGCGCTGTCGGTAAGCTGGCCCTGGGTCAGCAACTGGCGCGCCAGGCGCTGGCCGAGAAATCCGGCGCCGCCGGTAACGAGTACTTTCATGTTCATGCTCCTTGTGTATTGTTATAGGCGGCAAGCCAGCCGAGGCCATCCTCGGTGCGCCCGCGCGGACGGTATTCGCAACCGATCCAGCCCTGGTAGCCCAGCTCGTCGAGCAGGCGGTACAGATACGGGTAATTGACTTCGCCGTCGTCCGGCTCATTGCGTGCCGGCACGCTGGCGATCTGCACGTGGCCGATGCCGTCGAAGTTTTGCCTGAACGTCATGGCGATATCGCCTTCGACGATCTGCGTGTGATAAAAATCCATCTGCACCTTGACGTTGGGCGCACCCGATTCCAGGCGCAGCGCATGGCCCTGGGCTTGCGTCACGAGGAAGTAGCCGGGCATGTCGCGCCCGTTGATCGGCTCGATCAGCAGTTCGATACCGTGCTCGCCGACGGCCTTGGCCGCGTATTGCAGATTGGCCAGGTAGGTGGCGCGGTGCAGCGCCAGGTCGGCGCCCTCCGGCACCAGCCCCGCCATCATGTGCACGCGCGGGGTGCCCAGCGCCAGCGCGTACTCGATGGCGCGCGCCACGCCAGCGCGGAATTCTTCCTCGCGGCCCGGCAGCGAAGCGATGCCGCGCTCGCCCGCCGCCCAGTCGCCGGGCGGCAGGTTGAACAGCACGTTCTGCAGGCTGTTTTCGCGCAGCCAGCCGGCCACTTCCTGTGGCGTATGGTCATACGGGAACAGAAATTCGACGCCATTGAAGCCGGCCCGGGCCGCGGCGGCAAAGCGCTGAGGGAACGGTACTTCATTGAACATCATCGTCAGATTGGCGGCAAAACGGGGCATGCGTGTCTCCTTGAATCTTATATATCGAGTTTGAATGTGTGCTTCAGGTCGGCGATCTGTTCCGCGTCGAGCGGGCGGGTCGGCACATCGCGCAGCAGCAAGAACAGCTTGGCCGTTTCTTCCAGTTCCTCGGCCGCATACACGGCCGCTTCCAGGTTGGTGCCGGAGACCACCGGGCCGTGATTGGCCAGCAGCACGGCGCTATGCTTGCGCGCCATGGCGCCGATGGCGCCGGCTAGCGCCGGGTCGCCCGGGCGGTGATACGGCACCAGCGGCAAGCGCCCCACCTTCATCACGAAATACGGCGTCAGCGGCGGGATGCAGTCATCAATATTCAGGCCGCACATGCAGGATACGGCCGCCGAATGGGTCGAGTGCAGATGCACGATGGCGCCGGCGCCACCGCGCTGCTCATACATGGCGCGGTGCAGGAACGCTTCTTTCGACGGCGGCGCGCCGCTGATCAAGTTGCCGTTCCAGTCCAGCTTGGAGAGCTGGGCCGGATCGAGCCGGCCCAGGCTGGCGTTGGTGGGCGTCAGCAGCCAGCCGTCGTCCAGGCGCACGCTGAGGTTGCCGCTGCTGCCGGCCGTCAGGCCACGCTCGTACAGCGACTTGCCCAATTCGGCGATCTGTTCGCGCTGGCGCGATTCGTGGCTGCTCATGCAAGCACGTCCCACGCCTTGGTAAAGAAGTCGACGCTGCCGAAGTTGCCGGACTTGAGCGCCAGCACCAACGGTGCGCCACCGGTGTCGCCCGATGCCGGCAAAGCTTGCGTCCATGGCACGCCGGGGTCGATTTCAGGGCCGATGCGCAGGCCCGCCACGCCCAGCGCTTTCACCACCGCGCCCGAGGTTTCGCCACCGGCGACGATCAGCTGGCCCACTCCCAGGCGCACCAGTCCCTGTGCAATGGCGGCCAGCGCTTCCTCCACCAGCGCGCCAGCCCGCTCCACGCCCAGCTGGGCCTGCACCGCGCGTACCGCGTCCGGCGTGGCGGTGGCATAGATCAGGACCGGCCCTTGCGCCAGGTGCGCGCCGGCCCATGCCAGGGCCGCTTCAACGATGGTGTCGACGACGTCACCGCCAGCGGCCAGCTGCAAAGGATCCATATGGAAGGCCGGCGCCTGTTCGCGCAAATGCGCCACCTGCTGCTGCGTGGCCACCGAACAGCTGCCCGAGATCACGGCCTTGAAACCCGACGGCGGCGCCAGCTTGCCGGCCTGGCCGCTGGCCAGCGCGGCCAGCTGGCCGCGCTGGCGAAAGTTCTGTGGCAGGCCCAGCGCAATGCCGGAGCCGCCGGTAATCAGTTTCAAGTCGGCACAGGCGGCGCCGATGGCTTCCAGGTCGCGGTTCGAGACGGCGTCGACCACGGCAAAGCGGCAGCCCTGGCCACGCAGGTCTGTGAAGCGCTGGGCGATGGCGGCGGCGCCCTTCTCCACCACGGCGAAGTCGGCCAGGCCCACTTTCGCCTGCACCTGCTGCTGCAGCACGCGCACCAGGTTCGAATCGGTCATCGGCGTCAATGGGTGCTCGCGCATGCCGGACTCGGCCAGCGGCACGTCGCCGACAAACAGATTGCCCTTGTAGATGGTGCGGCCGTTGGCGGGAAAGGCCGGGCAGGCGATCGTGAAATCGGTATCGAGCGCCTGCATCAGCGCTTCGGCCACCGGGCCGATATTACCTCGCGCGGTCGAATCGAATGTGGAGCAGTATTTGAAATAGAACTGCTTGCAGCCGGCCTGCTGCAGCCAGCGCAGGGCCGCCAGCGATTCGGCCACGGCTTCCTCGGGCGCATTGGTGCGCGACTTGAGCGCGATCACCACCGCGTCCACGTCGCCAGGCGGCGGCCCTTGCGGCACGCCGATCAGCTGCACCGTGCGCATGCCGGCCTTGACCAGCATGCCGGCCAGGTCGGTGCCACCCGTGAAATCGTCGGCGATACATCCCAGTAATACGGTCATGGTGTGTCCTTGTTTTATTCAGTGACGCTTTTTGCCGGCAGGGTGATGCCGGGGAACAGCTTGATCACGGCGGAGTCGTCCTCGCCACCGTGGCCGGACGCCGAGGCCTGCATGAACATCTGGTGCGCGGTGGCCGACAGCGGCAGCGGGAACACGCTTTGTTTCGCGTAGTCGAGCACGATACCGAGGTCTTTCACGAAAATGTTCACGCTTGATAATGGCGTGTAGTCGCCCTTCAGTATATGCGGCACGCGGTTCTGGAACATCCAGGAACTGCCGGCGCTGTTCGAAATCACCTCGTACAGCGCATCCGGATCGCAGCCGGCGCGCAGGCCAAGCGCCATCGCTTCGGCGGCGGCGGCGATATGCACGCCGGCCAGCAGCTGGTTGATCATCTTGACTTTCGAGCCCTGCCCCGGCTGTTCGCCGAGGCGGTACAGCTTGGCGCAGATGGCGTCAAAGATGCCGGCGCAGGCCGCGAACGCGTCGGGCGCGCCGGCCGCCATCACCGACATGTCGCCGGCCGCCGCCTTGGCCGCGCCGCCCGAAATCGGCGCGTCGATAAAGCGCAGGCCCATCGCGGCCAGCCGTGCGCCCAGCGCTTCGGCGAATTCCGGCGCCACGGTGGCGCAGGCGATCACCACGCTGCCCGGCGCCAGCTTGCCGGCCGCACCGTGCTCGCCAAACAGCACGCTTTCCGTTTGCTGCGCATTGACCACCACGATCAGCAAGGCTTGTACTTGCGCGGCCAGCGCGGCGGGCGACTGCGCCGCATGCGCGCCGGCATCCACCAGTTTCTGTACGGTTTCAGGCCGCACGTCGCAGGCGTGCACTTCGAAGCCGGCCCGCAGCAGCGACTGCGAGATGCCCATGCCCATGGCGCCCAGACCCACCACGCCCACTTTTTCGATTGTTGCACTCATTGTTTACTCCACTTGTTTATTTGTTCACCAGCTTGGCCGGCACCCGCATGATGATGATCGCGCCGATCACCAGGATGCCGGCCAGCAGGTAGATGGCGATATCAGTCGATTGCGTCAGATCCTTGATCGAGCCGATCATGTAGGGTGCGGCAAAGCCGGCCAGGTTGCCCACCGAGTTGATCGCGGCGATACCGGCCGCAGCGGAGACGCCACCGAGGAAGGCAGTCGGCAGGCTCCAGAACATCGGCGAAGCGGCCAGGATGCCGCCGGCGGCAATCGTCAGGAAGAAGATCGCCCAGCCCGTATTGTCGGCGCCGGCCAGTGCGCTGCAGACGATGGCGGCGGCGCCGACCACCAGCGGAATGGCCATATGCCAGCGGCGTTCGCGGTATTTGTCCGAACTACGGCCCAGCAAGATCATCGAGGCCACCGCCACCGAATACGGAATCGCCGTAAACAGGCCGATATTGAGCACGCCGGTCACGCCGGCCGCCTTGATCAGGCTGGGCAGCCAGAAGGTCAGCGAATACTGGCCCATCACGCAGCAGAAATAGATCAGGGCCATCAGCCAGATGCGCGGATCGGCAAACATGGCACGGATCGACGGGTGCGATACCTTGCCCTTCGCTTCGGTCTCGATACGCTGTTCGAGGATGACTTTTTCGTCTTCCGTCAGCCATTTGGCGGCGCGGATGCTGTTGTCCAGGTACAGCAGCACGGCGATGCCCATGATCACGGCCGGGATCGCTTCGAGCACGAACATCCATTGCCAGCCGGCATAGCCGTACACCCCGGCAAAAGTCTCCATGATCCAGCCCGACAATGGTCCGCCGATCAGGCCGGCGATGGGAATCGCCGCCATGAAGGTGCACACCATGCGTGCGCGGCGCTCGGACGGATACCAGTAGGTAAGATAGAGAATGATGCCGGGGAAGAAACCCGCCTCGGCCACGCCCAGCAGGAAGCGCATGATGTAGAACATGGTCGGCGTGGTGACGAACATGAAGGCGCCGGAAATGATGGCCCAGGTGATCATGATGCGGGCGATCCAGACGCGCGCGCCTATCTTGTGCAGCATCACATTGCTGGGCACCTCGAACAGGAAATAGCCGAGGAAGAATACCCCGGCGCCCAGGCCGTACACGGTTTCGGAAAACTGCAGGTCGGCCAGCATCTGCAGCTTGGCGAAGCCCACGTTCACACGGTCGAGATAAGCGACGATGTAGCAGACCATCAGGAAGGGAATGATGCGCCAGGTGACCTTGCGGTACACGGCGTCATCGATGGATTTTTGCGCTGCGGCGGCGCCAGCCGGCAGGCCCGGCTGTGCTTGGGATAGTTCCATGCGTGTCTCCTGATTAAGATGAACGACCTTGCCTGGTATTTTTTCGTCCACCGCAGGTGGCTGGCAAGTTGTCTATAATTTGTATGGCTGTATGTTATGTGTGTGTTTTATGTGTGTCAAGCTGTATATTTCATATAATGTCAGCAAGCACTTTCAAGCCCGCCCGATTTTTTACCGCCAGCACAAGGACACGCCGATGGACCGCTCGTTCAGTTTTACCCTGCCCGCCCCCGAACCGGCCGCCGGCAGCTTCGCCGCCGGCACCCTGGGCGCGCGGGTGGCGGCACGGCTGCGCCAGCAGATCCAGAACGACGGCCTGGCGGGCGGCACGCGCTTGCCCTCGGAGCAGGCGATGGCCAGCCATTTCGGCGTCAGCCGCACGGTGCTGCGCGAAGCGATCGCCCAGCTGCAGGCCGACGGCGTGGTGGCCACGCGCAAGGGCAGCGGCACCTTTGTGTGCGCCCAGGATGGCTTGAAAAGTGGTGAACGTGGCGATGCCCTGACCGAGCAGTCGGTGCAATCGCTGCTGAACCTGATCGAAGTGCGCCAGGGCCTGGAGGCGGAGATCGCCGCGCTGGCCGCCGTGCGCCGCACGCCGGGCCAGCTGGCCGAGATCGAACACGCGCTGCGGCGCATCGAGGAAGCCGTGGCCAACGGCGTCGATGGCGTGGAGGAAGACGTGCGGCTGCACCTGTGCATCGCCGAGGCGACGGGCAACCCCTACTGGCCGAAATTCGTCGCCATGTTCGCCGACCCGATCCGCTCGGCCGTGAAGGTGACGCGCGCCAACGAAGCGCGGCGCGCCGATTTTTCAGTCGAGGTGCGCTGCGAACACGAGAAAATCGTCCAGGCGATCGCCGCCGGCGACCCGCAGGCGGCGCGCCAGGCGGCGATGGAACACATGCAGCACGCGGCCGAACGGGTGCGCCTGGCCGACCGCGAATTCTGGCGCGGCGACGGCGGCGCGCTGGCGCGTACCCTGGGGCGCGACCCGATCATGCAAAAGTAGCGTTACGCCAATCAGGCGCGTGCCGTGTGAAAGGTCAGCGCATAGCCGTCGGGGTCGCTGGCCACAAAGAAGCGCCCAAAAGGGCCGTCTGCCGGCGGCGCGAGGATGACGCCGCCGCGTTCGGCGATCAGCGCGTGCAGCGCATCGGCGTCAACGCACGCAATCCACAGCACCATGCCCACGCCGAGCGGCCCTGTTTCCGGCAGCGCGCGCAGCGGCTCCCTGAGCGCCAGCGCAATCGGCTCGGTCTTGAAAATCACCGCGCCCGGCGGGCAATGGGCCGAAGCCTCGAAACCGAACACCTCAAGGTAGAACTTGCGCGATGCGGCGAGGTCGCGCACTTGCAAGGCGATAAAGTCGGGGCCGAGCGGGCTTGTCATGGTAGCTCCTGTAACGTAGTATAAGTGCACTGATATTAATATAAGGACCCTGATATGTCAACGCGAAAAACAGCGCCTCGCAGCGGCGCCGACTGGATCGGCTACAACCTGAAGATCACGCAGCATCGCTTACGGCAACGCCTCGATGCGGAGCTGGGACGGGTCGGCATCACGGCGCCGCAAAATGCGGTGCTGCTGGCCGTGGCCGGCAATCCGCGCATCTCGAACGCCGAGCTGGCGCGCGCGGCCTTCGTCACGCCGCAGACCATGCAGGCGATCCTGGTCAATCTGGAACGCGCAGGCCTGATCGCGCGCAGCCCGCACCCCGAGCATGGCCGGGTCATCATGACGGAATTGACGGCCACCGGCCAGCAGGCAGTGCTTGATGGCGCAAAGGCAGCCGACGCGGTGGAGCGGCAGATGCTCTCCAGGCTGTCAAGCGACGAGGCCCAAGTGCTGTGCGACTTGCTCAAGCGCTGCGCCGCCGCGCTGGACGACCAGCCACCCGGCAGCCAGCGGTAGTTGACGGCGGCAAGTGCATGCCTGCCCCTTCCCCATCTTTTGGGGAGTGGCAAGAAAATAATCCTCTGATAGCCTTCCCGGACAAAGTTTCCACATGGAAATAAATTGATAGGGATAAAAATCATGACGATCACGATACATCGCAGGCGCGGCCTGCGACCGGCATTGGCGCTGGGGCTGGCCACGGCCCTGCTGCTGAGTGCCTGTGGTGGTGGCGGCGGCGCCGATACGGCAGCATCCGCCGTCACCGCCTCGCTGACGGTGAGCGCGCCGGCGGCAGTATTGCGGTTGCCGCTGGAAGTGCTCGGCAGTGGCTCACCTGGCCAGCCCGTGATCGCGGAAGCGGCGCTGGGCGTGGCCAGCGGCAAGTTGCCCGACGTGGCCCAATTATGGTTCCAGTGCCACCGCTGCGGCTTTTACGGTGCGCCCGAATTCGAGGCCGCCAGCGCGCTGCCGGTCAAGATCAAGGCCAGCGTGCGCATCCTCGGTGGCGTGGACGACAGCGCCGCGCAAGCCGTGCCATGGATCGACATCACCGACGCCAACGTCACCCTGGCCGACGATGAACGCCTGCATGGCGGCCTGTACACCACCCGCGTGACCCTGGCGCTGGACGCCGCCACGCGTGCGCGCCTGGTGGCCTTGCCTGGCCGCAACCGGGTGCAGTTCCGCTTCAACGGCACCGACGGCGAGTCGAACGGCTACCGCGTGCTCGATGTGCAACTGCGCGACGGCGCCGCCGTTGACATCGGCAGCAATACCATCGAACGTTTCGATCCGGCCAGCGAACGCACGCCCGCCGCCATCGCCGCCATCGATCCGGACGATGCCAAGGCCGGCAGGGAGTTGTGGTACGGCCACGGCGTGCTGTCGAAGTCGTCCATCGTGGCGCGCAAACTGCAGGCCGCCTGCGCTTCCTGCCATGCGGAAAACGGGCGCGACCTGCAATATTTCAATTACTCAAACAATGCCATCGTGCAGCGCAGCCGCTTCCATGGCCTGAGCGACACGCAGGGCAACCAGCTGGTGGCATTCCTGCGCTCAAGCCTGAACGAGGTGCCGTATGTGGCCAGGGCGCGGCCGTGGAATCCACCGTACCAGCCCGGCCCCGGCCTCGATTGCCATGCGGCCGACTGCGCCAACGCCTGGTCGGCCGGCGCCGGCCTGGAAGCCGTGCTGAGTTCGCCTGCCGATGCGCTCAAGGCGCTGTTCGGCAAAGATGTCACGCAGCCGCTGTCGATCTCGCAGGCCGACGTCGACGCCGTCATGAATCCGAACGCCACCCTGAATGCGCGTGAAATCCCGGTCGCGCTGCAGTTCCCCGACTGGAACGCCTGGCTGCCGACCATCCACCCGCTCGACGTCTGGCCGACCAGGGCCGACGGCTCCGGCTTTGCCAACGGCGCGGCCTTCCCGGGCCAGGGCATGAAGAATCCGAACGGCAAATACAAGGAGCCGATCAGCTGGCTGACGGCGCACAAGAATCCGAACGGCAACATGGCCGACTGGAGCCATTTGACGCCGGATCAACGCGCGCAGATCATGGACATGTTCTATATTTCGGGCTGGGAAGGCTATAACTATCTCGGTGGCGGGCGCGGCAACCATATCGCCAATAACGGCCAGTTCGGCGCGCAGGTCGGCGCGGCCAACTTGGCGCAACTGGCGGCCGCCAGCACCACCCAAGCCGGCCCCGCCAACGCCTTTGGCACGAATGCCTTTATCGAGCGCGCGGTGGCCAGCATGCTGCACTGGACCAGCGTCAAGCAGTGGGAAATGGCGCAGGACTTTGCACTCGAAGGCAACCAGCAATGGTTTATCGGCGAGAAGGACAAGACCACCGGCGCCTGGAAGGGCCGCGGCGAGGCCCACGGCTGGCCGTTCAATACCGTCAGCCTGTTCTTCCTGGCGCCGCACATGGTGTACCAGGAAGACAAGGACGCCAATGGCAGGATCACGCGCGAATGGGTGACGGCGTGGGAGACCAACAATATCGTCGGCTCCTACTACCGCAGCAACCAATGGTACCAGCTGCAGATGACGGTCAACCCGGGCGGCCAGAGCGGCTGGGTGAATTACCCGATGGACTGGCCGTACCTGACGGCGTTCGACGACTATATCGCCCAGCTGGTCGGCGACGCCACGCCGGCGGCACGCTCGGCGCAAAGCGCGCATGTGGTGCGCCTGCTGCAGGCGCGCATCAAGTCGGCCCAGTACGTCAACAACGACATCGCGCTGTATGACCCGAACCAGCCAGACCTGGTGCAAAATGACGGCCGCTACGGCCGCGCCCAGGTGCTCAAGCACCTCGACATCGTCAACTACCTCGACAATTCGGTACCTGAAGGCGTGGCACGCAACCGTTTCCATTTCCTCGACGAGATGGGCGACGACATGTACCTCAAGGTCATCAACGGCGGCATCCAGATGTTCAACACGCTCTATACCAGCCAGCCAGTCGCCAGCTGGCGCCGCTGCGACCCAAACAACACCATGCTGGGCGACGCGGAAAATGTCTCGGGCTTCCGCTACTGCCTCGACGGCGCCAAGCAGCCGCTGGGCATCCGCGCCGATGGCACGCGCTACATGCACTGGAACCAGTACACCCAGATCACCACCGAGCAGGAACAGCAGTACGGCCTGTGGCAAGCGGCGCAGCTGGGGGCCGAACCGGCGCGTTTGAAAACATGGAGCGACTGGACCGACAAGGTCTGGCCGTAGCGCGTATCAGGGCCAGGCCGGCCGGCGCATCTGGAACCGGCTGTCCGGCGTGATTTCAAAATAATCGGCCGGCCCGCCCGCGCGCAAGATGGGCGCCGCGGCGGCCGTGTCATACACGCCATCGACCAGCAGATGGCGCGCGATATGCACGCCCACCACCTCGCCCAGCACCAGCCAGCTGCCGACGCCATCGCCGTTCAATCCCTGCAGCTCGATGATCTGCGTGCGCCGGCATTCGAAGGCCACCGGGCTTTCCGCCACGCGCGGCGCCTGGACCAATCGCGAGGTCACTGGCGTCAGGCCGGCCAGCGCGAATTCGTCGACTTCCGGCGGCGCTGGCGCGCAGCTGGCGTTCATCGCCACGGCCAGCGGCCGCGTGGCCAGGTTCCACACGAATTCACCGTTCTCTTCGATATTGCGCAAGGTATCCTTGCGGCCGATGCTGGCAAAGCCGATCAGCGGCGGCGTGTAATTGAAGGCATTGAAAAAACTGTAGGGTGCCAGGTTAAGCACGCCGGCATTGCTGCGCGTGGCGATCCAGCCGATCGGACGCGGCCCGACGATGGCGTTGAAGGGATCATGCGGCAGGCCGTGGCCGTGGGCGGGTTCATAAAAGTGGATCTCGTCGCTCATGCAATTCCTGTCGTGGGGGCTTGGGGGTATGACAGCTTAACAAAATCCCCGTCCGGGCGCGTATGGCGGTACCTCGGGTGGCGCCACGTGCGTATTGTGCGAAAGCGGTTTACAGCATTGTTGCAAATTTGCATACTGGTGGCACCTTACTCATGGGAAACATGAACAGATGAGCACCATGCTTGCGCACCACCCTTTTGTGTTCCAGCAACGCCGTCCAGGCTGGGCCATCGCCGCCGTGGCGCTCTTGCACCTGGCGCTGTTCTGGGCGGTCACGCGGCCAGTATCGAAGCGTGTGGAGCACGACGGGCGGGTCTGGCTGCAGTTGATGCCGCCCCTACCGCAAACACGGGGATTTATTGCGCCTGAAGAACCCAAGCCCGAGCCTGCGCCACCGCCCCCGCCGGTGTTCCGTGCCGTCCCTGCCATCACGCCATCGGCACCCAGGGACGCATCTGCCCCCACGCCGCAAGACGACGCCCCGCCAGCCGAACAGGCGCCGGCAGCGCCCGCGCCAGAGTCCCTGCCCCTGGCGCAACGCGCCCGGCAAGCGGCCGGCGCCGTCGACCGCCAGCTGCGCAGCGAACATCCGCAGGAATTCACGGCGCCGCCCGATACGCCGCAGACCCGCCTGGCGAAAGGGTTTGCCGAGGCCCATGCGGCGGTCAAGCCGAAGTGGTTCGAAGCATCGCGCATCGAACTGTGGAGCGCACCGAACGACCCGAAACGCATCTACCGCATCATCACGGCGGCCGGCGAATACTGCATCTACATGCCCGACAAGGGCAGCATGTCGCTGAACCTCAGCGCCAGGTCCGGCCATGCCAGTTTCGGCGAAGGCAGGGCGGCGCCGTGTCCGATACGGTTCTAGTACGCAGCTGGCCGCTCAGCCAAACACCGGCCTGAAAAAACTGCGTTCATAGCTGACGATGCAGCGCGTCTCTTCGGCGTAGCGAAACGCTGCCTGGCAGTCGGCATCCTGCAGCGAGTCGATGCGGTATTGCTCGTACAGGGCAAGGCTGGGGAAGGAGAACATCGCCAGTGCCACGTTGCTGGCGCCTTCCGAGGGCAGGAAGTAGCCGTGGTGCTGGCCGCCGAAACGTTCGACCAGCGGTATCCAGCGCTTGCCGTAGGCTTCGAATTGCTTCAATTTATAGGGGTCGATAATATAGCGCAGGTAGCAGGTGATCATGTGGGCTCCTCATTGGTGGTCAATTCGATCAGCGCCCCCTTCTCCCACGAGCCGATGGCGGCCAGTTGCGTGCCGGGCAGGAACGCCATCGCGCAGGGATAGGTAAAAGCCAGCTCCTGCTGCAGCGCCAGTCCCGGCCAGCCGTAAAACTGCAGCTTGCCCTTGCCGACTCTTGCCAGGCGCCGGCCGTCGGGCAGCCATTGCATGCTGGCGATGCCGCCGCCCTGCTCCACCGGCGTGCTGGCCTGCAGCTTGCCGTCGGCCAGCGCGAATACGGATAGCTGTTCGCCGCCGTCAAAGCGGTGCAGCGCGGCCAGGTGCTGGCCATCGAGCGACGCGGCGATCGAACTCAAGCCGGGCAGCGACAGCACGGTGCGTCCGGCGCCGGCCTGCAGGGGCCAGTCCCACACGGTGACGTAATCGGGCGGCTGCACCTGCCCTTCTTCGACGGATTTCACGCCATGCAGAACCAGCAGCCGCTGGCCACCATCGATGGCATAAGCGCCGCGCAGCATTTCGCCGGGGTGGTCCTGCGCGAAGACAACTTCACCGGTGGCCGCCTCGCGCACCTGCAGGCGGCCGTTCCAGCCGCCGTCGGCGACATATTGGCCGCACGGCGACCAGGCCGGGCCGCTGCCTTCGCCGTCCTTCTTGTTGCGGAAGTTGACGATCACGTCGCCGGTCGCGGCGTCGACCACCGCCATCAGGCCGGTGGTGCTTTTCACGGCCAGCCGGCTGCCGTCGGGCGAAAACGCCATCGCCGAACAATGAGGTACCGGCTTGCCGCGCCACAGTTTCTGGCGCGCCGCCACGTCCCACAGGATCAGGTCATGGCCGAGCACGGCCAGGCGCGTGCCGTCGGGCGAAAACCGCACACTGTAGGCGCAGCCCAGGTTCAACGGCTTCATGGCCGCTCCAGGCGGTACACCACGGAATCGAGGTCGTAGTGCTTTTCCATGCCCGTGTAGCGCATGCCCAGGCGCGTCATGACCTTGATCGAGGCGGCGTTATCGGGATGGGCGACGGCGACCACGAACGGCGCTTTCACCACATCGAAGGCGTGCGCGACGATGGCGTTGGCCGCTTCGCTGGCGTAGCCCTGGCCCCATCCCGCGCGCGCCAGGCGCCAGCCGATTTCGTGCGGCTGCGTCCTGTCGCCGCCGATGTGCTGCAAACAGGCCAGGCCGACCATGACCTCGTCGTCCTTGCGCATCAGGGTCCACCAGGAATAGCCCCACTCGGCCCAGCGCCCCATGATGCGGGTGACGGCGGCGCGCGTGTGTTCTTCGGTCTCGGGCTGGCCGGCGTTGAGGTAAGTCATCACTTCCGTATCCGAGTTCATGGCGTGCATGGCCTCGTAATGCTGCCCGGTGACGGGTTCGAGGCGCAGCCGCGCCGTATGCAAAATGGTCATGCGCAATTCCTTCAGGCGAAAAAAAAGACGATACACGATCGTCTTTTTTCTGCCAACGCGCAAGTGCTTACTTGCCCGTTTCGCCTTTCTTGATCCACGCCGCCAGCTGGTGCGGGCGCAGGCCGTCGTAGTCTTCGAACGGCTGGTGGATCCACGGGTTGTGCGGCAGCTCTTCCAGGAAGTAATCAGGGCGCACGACGGAGCAGCCTTTGAGCCAGATCACGGCCGATTTGACTTCGGTCACGCCCGGGAAATTGTCTTTCAGATGGCGCGTGACTTTGTCGAGCGTCACGCCCGAATCGGCCAAATCATCCACCAGCAGGATGCGGCCGGCCAGCGGGCCCTTGGTCATCGTCATGTATTTGGCGATATCGAGGTCGCCCTGAGTGGTGCCCTTGTCTTCGCGGTACGAGCTGGTCGACAGGATCGCCAGCGGCAGGTCGAAAATGCGCGAGAACACGTCGCCGGGGCGCACTCCACCGCGCGCCAGGCACAGCACCTGGTCAAACTTCCAGCCCGATTCATGCACCTTGAGCGCCAGGCGCTCGATCAGGCGGTGGTATTCTTCCCAGTTCACCCACAGGTGCTGGTCATTGCTTTGTGGCGTAGTCATGATGTTCTGTCTTTATGCTTGCTTGAAAAAATCCGCCTTGCGGCGGATTGGGGTGCTACGCGTTTATTCGAACGGGTGGCGCAGGACGATCGTTTCTTCGCGATCCGGACCGGTCGAAACCATGTCCACCGGCACGCCGACCAGCTCTTCGATGCGCTTGATGTAAGCGCGCGCCGTCGCCGGCAGGGCCGCCAGCGATTTCGCGCCGACCGTGCTTTCGGTCCAGCCTGGCATCTCTTCGTACACCGGCACGCAGCGGGCCGCTTCTTCGGCGCCCGACGGGAAGATGTCGACCGACACGCCATCGATGGTGTAGCCGGTGCACAGCTTCAGCGTTTCGATACCGTCCAGCACGTCCAGCTTGGTCAGGCACATGCCCGACACGCCGTTGATCTGCACCGAGCGGCGCAGCAAGGCGGCGTCGAACCAGCCGCAGCGGCGGGCACGGCCCGTCACGGTGCCGAATTCATGGCCCACTTGCGCCAGGTGATGGCCAACGCCGGCATCGGTCGGCAGTTCCGACGGGAACGGGCCGGAGCCGACGCGGGTGGTGTAGGCCTTGGTGATGCCCATGATGTAGTGCAGCATGCCAGGACCGACGCCCGAACCGGCGGCGGCATTGCCGGCCACGCAGTTCGACGAGGTGACGAACGGATAGGTGCCGTGGTCGACGTCGAGCAGGGAACCCTGCGCGCCTTCGAACAGCAGGTTGGCGCCGGCCTTGTGCGCCGCGTACAGCGCGCTCGACACGTCGGTCACCATCGGACGCAGGCGCGGCACATAGGCCAGCGCGTCGTCGAGGGTCTTCTGATAGTCGACTTTCGGCGCCTTCAGGTAGTGTTCCAGCACGAAGTTATGGTAATCGAGGTTCTCTGCCAGTTTTTCGGCAAAGCGCTTCTCGTTCAGCAGGTCGGCGATACGGATCGCGCGGCGTGCCACTTTGTCTTCGTAGGCCGGGCCGATGCCCTTGCCGGTGGTGCCGATCTTGGCATCGCCACGCTTGACTTCACGGGCCAGGTCGATCGCGGTGTGGTAAGGCAGGATCACCGGCGCCGCGTCCGACACTTTCAGGCGCGAGGCGACTTCGACGCCGACTTTTTCCAGCTTGTCGATTTCGCGCAGCACGTCCGGCACCGACACCACCACACCGTTACCGATGTAGCAGGCCACGCCTGGACGCATGATGCCCGAAGGGATCAGTTGCAGCGCGGTCTTGACGCCGCCGATGACCAGCGTGTGGCCTGCATTGTGGCCGCCCTGGAAGCGCACCACACCCTGGGCGTGATCGGTCAACCAATCGACGATCTTGCCTTTACCCTCATCGCCCCATTGGGTGCCGATGACAACGACGTTCTTTGCCATAATTTTCTTTGACATCACTCAACCTAAGTTTTTAAGAATCCAGCTACTACCATTATCGGCAAGTACCAGCACGCGATCGCACTCGAACTCGTCTTGTTCATTACTGTGACCCGGCAAACTCTGGATCACGACCTCGCCCGCCTTGCGCAACTCGGCGATTTTTTCCTTCAATTCTGGCGCGCTGCCCCACGGTGCGCGGATCGAATGCTTGCGCTCCGCGGTCGGCAACAGGCGCGCCAGTTCGCGCAAATCGAGCGAGAAGCCGGTCGCGGGACGAGCCCGGCCGAACGCTTCGCCGACGTGGTCATAACGGCCGCCGCGCGCAACCGCGTTCGGCAAGCCAGGTACATACAGCGCAAACATCGCGCCGCTTTCATATTGGTAGCCGCGCAGGTCGGCCAGGTCGATCGCCACTTCGGCGCGACCAATCGCCGAGCCCGCCAGCGCGGCCAGTTCGGCCAGCGCCTTCTGCACGCCCGGCAATGGCGGCAGCACGTCGCGCGCGCGCGCCAGCACATCGATGTCGCCATACAGGTTCGGCAAGGCCAGCAGCGCGTCGCGCGTGACCGTGTCATACGACGCGGTCAGGGCGCGCAAGCCTGGCGCATCTTTCGCGCGCAGCAGGCTGTACAGTGCGGCTTCGTCGCGAACCGCAGACGCGTCCTGCGCAATAATAGCGCGCAACAGGCCGACGTGCGACAAATCGAGGCGCACGGCATCGAAGCCGGCCAGTGCCAGCGAGGCCAGCGCCAGTTCCTGGATTTCAGCATCCGCTTCCAGGCCGGCATGGCCATAGATTTCGGCGCCGATCTGCAGCGGTTCACGCGTCGCATGCAGGCCCGACGGGCGGGTATGCAGCACGCTGCCGGCATAGCACAGGCGGGTGACGGTGGCACGGTTGAGCAGGTGGGCGTCGATACGGGCCACTTGCGTGGTCATGTCGGCGCGCAGGCCGAGCATGCGGCCCGACAGCTGGTCCACCAGCTTGAAGGTGCGCAGATCGGTATCCTTGCCGGCGCCGGTCATCAGCGACTCCAGATATTCGAGCAGCGGCGGCATCACCAGTTCATATCCGTACAGACGGAAATTATCCAGCATGAGGCGGCGCAGCTCTTCGATCTTGCGCGCTTCCGACGGCAACACATCGGCAATATTTTCGGGCAAAAGCCAATTCGGCATGAGGGAGCGAGATACGGAAGAAAGTTGAAAAATGCATCAGGCGAGGCAGCGGCGGGCGCGCCAGGCAAGAGGCCGAACCTGATATTTTACGCGAAAAAGTATGGCTTTAGGGATAAGTTGTCGCCACGGCGATCACTCAAGGCAAAAAAACCGCCGTTTTCACCCGCCCGCATCGCCATCGCGGCCATAAAAAAGCGGGGCCGGCATCGCTGCCGGCCCCGCCTGAAGTGCTGCCCTTGGATTACTTTTTGGCGGCGCCGGCCGCACCGGCCGAGCCATTGCCCTTGAAGTACTTGAAGAACTCCGAACTCGAATCGACCACCATCACGTCGCCCTTGTCCTTGAACGTGGCGCGGTAGGCTTCCAGGCTGCGGTAGAACTTGTAGAACTCGGGATTGCGGCCAAACGCTTCGGTGTAGATCTGCGAGGCCTTGGCGTCACCCTCGCCGCGCAGCTTCTCGGCTTCGCGGTAGGCTTCGGCCAAAATAACCGTGCGCTGCTTGTCGGCGTCGGCGCGGATCTTCTCGGAATCGGCCGAACCGGTGGAACGCAGCTCATTGGCCACGCGCACGCGCTCGGACTTCATCCGTTCGTACACCGAGTTGTTGATCTGCTCGACGTAGTCGACGCGTTTCAAACGCACGTCGATGATTTCGACCCCGATCGCTTTCGCTTCGGCCGAGACCTTGGCCAGGATCGCTTCCATCACCTTGCCGCGCTGGCCCGAGATCACTTCGCGCACGGTGCGCTTGGTGATTTCGTCGTTCAGGGCGGCCTTGACGATTTGCGACATGCGGTTGCGGGCCGGATTTTCATCGCCGCCGAAGCTGCGGAAATACAGCAGTGGATCACCGATGCGCCATTTCACATAGGCGTCGACCAGGATGTTTTTCTTCTCGGCCGTGATGAAACGTTCCGGTTCCGGCGTGTCCAGCGTCAGGATGCGCTTGTCCAGGTACAGCACGTTCTGGAACGGCGGCGGCAGCTTGAAGTACAGGCCCGGCTCGCGGATCACGTCCTTGACTTCACCAAGGGCGAAGACGACCGCGTATTTGCGCTGGTCGACCACGAACACGGTCGAGGAGAGAAGCATGATCGCGATAAAGCCCGCGATCAGGGCGGCTACGATACGGTTCATTAGCGGCTCTCCCGTTCACGCGAAGAGCGGCGCGTATTGACTTCAACTGTCGGCATGGCGTCCTGTGGCAAAACAGTGGTGGTGGCAGGGGCGGCGGCGCGCGCGGCAGCGGCGCTGGCGTCGGTCGCGGCCGTCTGGGCGATCAGCTTGTCGAGCGGCAGGTACAGCAGGTTGCTGCCGCTTTTCGCGTCGACCATGACCTTGCTGGCACTGCTGAACACGGTCTGCATGGTTTCCAGGTACATGCGGTCGCGCGTCACGGCCGGTGCTTTCTGGTATTCCACCAGCACCTGCTTGAAGCGCGAAGCATTACCGGCGGCGTTCTCGGTCACCATGGCGCTGTACGCTTCGGCTTCTTCCATCAGGCGGAAGGCCGCGCCGCGCGCTTTCGGAATCACGTCGTTGGCGTAAGCCTGGCCTTCGTTCTTCTGCCGTTCGCGGTCCTGGCCGGCCTTGACGGCATCGTCAAACGCGGCTTGCACCTGCTCCGGCGGCTGCACCGCCTGCATCGTCACGTTGGTGATCAATGCGCCCAGCTTGTAGCGGTCGACGATCTGCTGCATCAGCGCCTGGGTTTCGTAGGCCACTTTTTCGCGGCCTTCGTACAGCACGAAGTCCATCTTGCTGCGGCCCACCACTTCGCGGATCGCCGTTTCGGCGACCTGGCGCAGGGTGTCTTCCTGGTCGCGGTTCTGGAACAGCCAGTCGACCGGGCCCTTCAGCGTGTATTGCACCGCGAACTGGATGTCGATGATGTTTTCATCGTCGGTCAGCATCAGCGATTCGCTGGCCTGCTTGTTGCGCAGCGACTGGCGATAACCGACTTCGACCGTACGCACCTGCGACACGTTGACGGTTTCGTCGGTCTGGAACGGATACGGCCAGCGCCAGTTGAAACCGGCCGGGGTGGTGCGCGTGTACTTGCCGAACGTCATGACGACGCCGTTCTGGCCCTCTTGCACGATAAAGGCGCCGCTGGCGAGCCAGATGAAGACGGCGATCACGCCGACCACGCCGGCGGTAATGCCGGCGCCCTTCATGTCCGGACGCGGGCCGCCACCGTTGTTGTTGCCGCCGTTGCCGCCGTTGTCGGGACGGTTCTTCTGGCCGAAGAAAGCGTTCAGGCGCTGATTGAAATCGCGCCACAGCTGATCGAGGTCCGGTGGACCTTCGCCGGGCTTTTTGCCTTCTTGGGCTTTCTTGCCGTCGTCCTTGTTATTGCCCCAGCGGGGGTCATTCAGGGACAACTTCAAGCCTGTTTTTTTGAGTAGGGAGACAAGCATAACTATCGTGTTCCGACTTTGGAGTGGGTGGAAATACCATCGTCCGGGCCAGTTTCTTCGGCCTGGTCCCGGGCGGCGCCATCGTGCTGGCCAGCCTGATCGTCTTGCGCTTCCTGCGTGTCGATCAACTGGCCGTCCTGTGCTGCATCGTACTGATAGAGGTGGGCCGAACGCGGTGCGCTCTTGGCCATCTCGACGATGGCCTCGCGCAACAGATCGAGCCCGCTGCCCTTGTGCGCGCTGACGAACACGCGGCTGAGCACGCCATTTTCATCGCGCTCCACCGAAGGCTCCAGCCCGGCCGCGTCGATCTTGTTCCACACCAGAATTTGCGGAATATGATCGGCGCCGATCTCTTGCAAGACCAGGTTGACCTGCTCGATCTGCTCCATGCGCACCGGCGACGAAGCGTCGACGACGTGCAGCAGCAGATCGGCATGGATGGTTTCTTCCAGGGTGGCGCGGAACGCCGCCACCAGCTGGTGCGGCAATTCGCGCACGAATCCCACCGTGTCCGAGATCACCACGTTGCCCACTTCCTGGCCCAGATAAACCCGGCGCGAGGTGGTGTCGAGCGTGGCGAACAGCTGGTCGGCCACATACACGCCGGCCTTGGTCACGGCGTTGAACAGGGTCGACTTGCCGGCATTGGTATAGCCGACCAGCGAGACTGAAAACGTGTGATTGCGGCCACGCGCGCGGCGCTGCGTTTCGCGTTGCTTGTGCAATTTTTCCAGCCGCGCGCGCAGCGCCTTGACCCGGTCGCCGATCAGGCGGCGGTCGGTCTCGAGCTGAGTTTCGCCGGGGCCGCGCAGGCCGATACCGCCCTTTTGCCGCTCAAGGTGAGTCCAGCCGCGAATCAGGCGGGTGGCCAGATGCTGCAGCTGGGCCAGCTCGACCTGCAGCTTGCCCTCGTGGCTTTGCGCGCGCTGCGCAAAGATGTCGAGGATCAGGCTGGTACGGTCGAGCACCCGCACATTCAGGCGCTTTTCCAGATTGCGCTGCTGTGCCGGCGAAAGGGCGTGGTTGAAGATGACGATTTCCAGGCCATCGTTGACGACGGCGTCGCCGATCTCGTCGGCCTTGCCGCTACCGACAAAATAGGCGGAATCGGGACTGGAACGCTTGGCCGTGATGGTGGAAATCGGGTCGGCGCCAGCCGAGCGCGACAACAGCATGAGTTCTTCCATGCTGGCGGCAAAGTCGCTGTGACCGAAGTCAACTCCGACTAGTGCCGCGCGCATGATGTCAACATGGAGGTTGTCGCGGGCGCCGATGCGGATGCATCAACGCCGCTGGCACGGACGCAGGCGATGGAAGGTGAAAGGCGCGTAGCCGTCAAGCTCAACGCTTTACTCCGCTTCGGATTCAATATTGAGATTGACGGCACGGGCCGGCACCACTGTCGAGATGGCATGCTTGTACACCATCTGTGTCACCGTATTGCGCAGCAATACGACATATTGATCGAACGATTCGATATGGCCCTGCAATTTAATGCCATTGACCAGGTAGATCGAGACAGGAACATGCTCTTTGCGTAATGCATTGAGGAATGGGTCTTGTAACAGTTGCCCTTTGTTGCTCATAACAGCTCCGTTTGTTTATGTTGTTGTGTAAGAATTGGAGGCGACTCGCTTGATTTCAAGTGCTCTCACACCTCTCTCACAGAGAAAGATGCGTCACAGCTACTGTAACCTGTTTTCGCGATCGCTGTCGCGCATGGCGCATTAACACTTTATTATTCTGGCGTTAATGCCCATGAATGGCAATATTATTTTCTGCTGGCGCCGCATTATTACCGCGGCGCCTTAATTAACGCTTAATGTTGTGCCGGATTTATTTGCTCGGCGTGCGCGCAAACGGATTTTTACCGGTACGCAGTTCGATCCGCAATGGCGTGCCGACCAGCGCAAAAGTATCGCGGAAATGTTTTTCCAGATAGCGCTTGTACGGATCGCCGACGGCGTCGAGCGCGTTGCCGTGAATCACGATCACCGGCGGGTTCATGCCGCCCTGGTGGGCGTAGCGCAGCTTCGGACGGATCGAGCCCTTGCGGCGCGGTTCCTGCTTCTCCACCGCTTCGATCAGGGCGCGCGTCAGCTTCGGCGTCGACAAGTCGCACATGGCGGCCGCATACGCCGCGTTGAGCGACTTCATCAGCGGGCCGATGTTGGTGCCCTTCAGCGCCGAAATGAAGTGCATCTGCGCGAACGACAGGAAATCGAGCTTGCGGTCGATATCGATCTTGATCTCGTCGCGTTCGTGCGATTGCAGGCCGTCCCACTTGTTGACGGCAACCACCAGCGCGCGCCCCGATTCCAGGATAAAGCCGGCGATGTGCGCGTCCTGCTCCGAGATATCCTGCTGTGCGTCGAGCATCAGCACCACCACGTTGGCTTCCGAAATCGACTGCAGCGTTTTCACCACCGAGAATTTCTCGATCGCTTCGAACACCTTGCCGCGGCGGCGGATACCGGCCGTGTCGATCAGGGTGTACTGCTGGCCGTCGCGCTCGAACGGAATCTCGATCGAGTCGCGCGTCGTGCCCGGCATGTCGAAGGCGATCACGCGCTCTTCACCCAGCAGGGTGTTGATCAGGGTCGACTTGCCCACGTTCGGACGGCCGACCAGCGCGATCTTGATGCCGCGATCGGTTTTTTCCAGCTCTTCAGGCTCATCCGGACGCTGCGCGAACGCCAGGTCCAGCATCACTTCGACCAGGTCGTTGACGCCGTCGCCGTGCGCCGACGAGATCGCATACGGATCGCCCATGCCCAGTTCGTAGAACTCGGACACCACGGCCGTATAGCGCATGCCTTCGCTCTTGTTGACCACCAGCAGAACCGGACGACCGCTCTTGCGCAGGAAGTCGACGATGGTCTTGTCATGCGGCGTCAGGCCCTGGCGGCCGTCGACGATGAACACCACCACATCGGCCTCGGCCACGGCCTGCTTGGTCTGCAGTGCCATCTGGTGCATGATGCCTTCCTTGGCGACGGGTTCGAAACCACCCGTATCGATGACCAGGAAGGGACGTTCGCCGACACGGCCTTCGCCATAGTGACGATCGCGCGTCAACCCAGGCAAATCCGCCACCAGCGCATCGCGCGAGCGGGTCAGACGATTGAATAAAGTCGATTTCCCAACATTGGGTCGACCTACTAGTGCAATTACCGGCTTCATTTGTATTACTCGACCGCGAGAGCGGTCACTGTCCCTGATTGGGTTTGAAAAATCAAATTCGAACCTGCGACCACCGGCACCGAAACAATCGGGCTGCCGTCGGTGCTGACCCGACCTATTAATGCGCCATCTTCCCGTGACAGGAAGTGGATGTAACCTTGATAGTCGCCGACGGCCACGCTGCGGCCATACGATGCGGGCGTGGACAGGCGGCGGCGCGCCAGCGCCTCGTTCTTCCAGGCGCCCTGCCCGCCTTCGCGGGCGAATGCCAGCACGGTGCCCTGGTCATCGGCGGTAAACACGAAACGCTGGTCGACCGCCACGCCCACATCGGACGAGACCGGCTTGGTCCAGCGCGGCACGCCCGTGGCGGCGTCGAAACAACCGGCCTTGCCCTGGTACGTGACGGTGCACACTTCGCCTTCGAACACCACCGGCGTGCCGGCGATGTCGGAGACGCGTTCCAGTTCGGTGGCGCCGCGCGGTTCGCTGACCACGGTTTCCCAGCGCACCACGCCGGTGGCCGCCGTCAGCGCCACCAGCTTGCCGCCCGGCTGGCCGGCATAGACGTTCGTGCCGCCGAGCACCATGCCCGGCGCGTTGCGCAGGGTCAATGCCGGCGTCGTGCGCTGCACCACCCATTTGCGCTCGCCGGTCTTGGCATCGAAACCGAGGATGCGGTTGTCGACGCTGCGCACCACCACCATGCCTTCGCCGACCACCGGCGCCGTCAGCACTTCGCTCGACGCCTGGGCTTTCCACAATTCCTTGCCATTCGCGTCAAACGCCAGGATCACGCCCTTGACGGCGCCGACGGCCACCACGTTGCCGTCGGTGCCGGGGCTGGAGGTAATGTCGGTGCCGGCCTTGATGCGCCAGGCTTCACGGCCGGTGGCCGCATCGAGGCGCGCCAGCGCGCCATCGGCGTTGACCACGTACAGGCTGCCGCCCGACAGGGCCGGAGTGAACGCATACACGCCCGACTTGCCGATCGAATACTTCCACGCTTCACGCACGGCCATGCTCGATTTTAACTCGACCAGCTTGGCCGGCTCGGTTTTCGGATCTTTCTTGGCAAACGGATTCCATGACGAGCAACCCGCCATCAAGACCAACAGGCTTGCCGCTACCAGCTTTTCAGTGAGACGCATAAATGTTATCCAACCTTTTTCTTGTACTTGTAAGGACTATCAGGCAGCCGCTGGCGCGGCCTTGGCCTTCTCTTCCGGCACGCTGCCGCCGATCGCTTCCAGTTTCACCTGGATCAGCTGGCGGCCCGGGTTGTTTTTATCGGTCGCGGTGAACGCGGCCAGGTAGGCGGTGCGCGCATCGGCCAGCTTGTTTTGCGCGACCAGGATATCGCCCTTGCGGTCGGCCACGGCGCCGGCAAATTGCGGCACGCTGGCGCCCGACAAGGCTTTCAGCGCGTCGTCGTAGGCTTTTTCATCGAGCAGCACGCCAGCCAGGCGCAGCTTGGCGATCACCTTGTACTCTTCGCTGCCGTGCTCGGCTACCCAGGTCAGCTGGGCCTTGGCGGTTTTCAGGTCGCTCGCCTCAAAAGCCGCCTTGGCCGCGGCCAGGCCGCTCATCTGCGCATACGCGGTGCTGCCGAAGCGCGACTGCATGTCGGCCGCGGCGCGCTGGATCTTGGCCGCGTCCTTGGCGGCGATGGCGCCTTGCAGCTCGTCGTACAGCTGGCCTGCCTGCGCGGACTGGGTGCGCTGGTAGTACTGCCAGCCGGCCCAGCCGCTGTAGCCGGCCAGCGCCACGATCAGGACCCAGGAGGTCAGGTTGCCATAGCGCTTCCACCATGCCGAGAGGGATGCCAGTTGTTCTTGCTCTTCGTGATCGTATGCCATGAGTCGTCAGTGTAATGAGTAGTGGATCGAGGGGTACGCCATGTTGCCACATCTCTGTGGCAACGTGGTTCAATGATGGTGATGCACATGGCCGCCAGGGCCGTGGTCATGACCGCAATCGTGGTCGCCGATGATCTGGTCGACCACGTAGTCGACGACATCGTCGAACGGCACCGTGTTCTGCTGCGCCGCGCCTTCGGCGTCGCGCAGGGCTTTGACGGTAGCGACGTGGTTGGCGACTTCATCGTCGCCGAGGATCACGGCAAACGAAGCGCCGCTGGCGTCGGCCTTTTTCATCTGTGTCTTGAAGCTGCCGCCGCCATTGCTGGCCGCGCAGTGCAGCACCACGTCCAGGCCGGCGTCACGGATGCGCTCGGCCAGCACGAAGGCCTGCAGGCCCGCCTGCTCGCCCTGGTGCACCAGGTAGACATCGCACTGGGCCGGTTGTTCCGGCTCGGCCGCGTCTTTCATCAGCAGCACCAGGCGTTCGACGCCCATGCCGAAGCCGACCGCCGGGGTCGACTTGCCGCCGAACATTTCGACCATGCCGTCATAGCGGCCACCGGCGCAGACCGTGCCTTGCGCGCCCAGCTTGTCGCTGACCCACTCGAACACCGAGCGGTTGTAGTAATCGAGGCCGCGCACCAGGCGTGGATTGATGGTGAACGGAATATTGTTGTGGTTCAGAATCTTCTGCAGGCCGTGGAAGTGCGCCAGCGATTCCTCGCCCAGGTAGTCCAGCAGCTTCGGCGCGCCATTCACCAGTTCCTGCATGGCAGGGTTCTTGGTATCCAAAATGCGCAGCGGATTGCTGTGCAGGCGGCGCTTGGCTTCTTCGTCGAGCAGTTCGCTGTGGCTTTCCAGGTAAGTGATCAGGTCGGCGCGGTGGCGCAGGCGCTCGGCCGCATCACCGATCGAGTTCAGTTCCAGGCGGATGCCTTCCAGGCCCAGGTCGTCCCACAGGCGGCGCGACATCATGATCAGCTCGGCATCGATATCCGGGCCCGTAAAGCCGATCGCTTCCACGCCGAACTGGTGGAACTGGCGGTAGCGGCCCTTTTGCGGGCGCTCGTGGCGGAACATCTGGCCCTTGTACCACAGGCGTTTCGGGCCTTCGTAGACCAGATTGTGCTCGACCACGGCGCGCACCACGCCGGCCGTGCCTTCAGGGCGCAGCGTCAGGTTGTCGCCGTTCATCGAATCGGTGAACGAATACATTTCCTTTTCGACGATATCGGTAACGGCGCCGATGGCGCGCGCGAACAATTTGGTTTCTTCCACGATCGGCGTGCGGATCTGCTGGAAACCATAGCTTTGCAGCACCGACTGGGCGGTGTTTTCAAACAGCTCCCACAGCGGCGCATCGGCCGGCAGCACGTCGTTCATGCCTTTGACGGCGGTGATTTTATCGGCTTTTTTATTTTCGGACATTTGGGTTCTTCTTTGCTCTTTTTATCGGATCAGGCTCAGACAGCAACCGTAGTTCCGTAGTGACTTTTCACATACTTCAGGACGATGTCCTGGAATTCTTCGACGATGCGCTCGCCACGCAGGGTGACCACTTTTTCGCCATCGACAAACACCGGCGCGGCCGGCGATTCGCCGGTGCCGGGCAGGCTGATGCCGATGTTGGCGTGTTTCGATTCGCCGGGGCCGTTGACGATGCAGCCCATCACGGCCACGTTCATCGCTTCCACGCCCGGATACAATTTCTTCCATTCCGGCATCTGCTCGCGCAGATAGGTCTGGATATTGTCGGCCAGCTCCTGGAAGGTGGTCGAGGTGGTGCGACCACAACCTGGGCAAGCGATCACCATCGGCGCGAACTTGCGCAGGCCCATGGTTTGCAAGATCTCCTGGCCGACGATCACTTCGCGCGTGCGGTCGCCGCCCGGCTCGGGCGTGAGCGAAATGCGGATGGTGTCGCCGATGCCCTCTTGCAGCAGCACCGACAGCGCCGCCGTCGAGGCGACGATGCCCTTGCTGCCCATGCCCGCTTCGGTCAGGCCCAGGTGCAGCGGATAGTCGCAGCGCTTGGCCAGCTCGCGGTAGACGGCGATCAGGTCCTGCACGCCGGACACCTTGCACGACAGGATGATCTTGTCGCGCGCCAGGCCGAGTTCCTCGGCGCGCACGGCGTTTTCGATCGCCGACGTTACCAGCGCCTCGTACATCACGGCTTGCGCCGGCCATGGTTCGGCGCGGCCCGCGTTTTCATCCATGATGCGCGCCAGCAAGGCCTGGTCCAGGCTGCCCCAGTTGACGCCGATACGCACCGGCTTGTCGTAGCGGCAGGCCGCTTCGATCATCTGCGCGTATTGCGTGTCGCGCTTGGCGCCCTTGCCGACGTTGCCCGGATTGATGCGGTACTTCGACAGCGCGCGCGCGCAATCGGGGTAGTCATTGAGCAGTGTGTGGCCGTTATAGTGAAAGTCGCCGACCAGCGGCACGTCGATGCCCATCTTGTCGAGCTGGTCGCGGATATACGGCACCGCCATCGCCGCCTCCGGCCGGTCGACCGTCAGGCGCACCAGTTCCGAGCCGGCACGCGCCAGTTCCTTGATCTGGATCGCCGTGCCGATCGCGTCGGCGGTATCGGTATTGGTCATCGACTGCACCACCACGGGGGCGTCGCCGCCCACCCAGATCTGGCGCTGGCCGTGGGCGACCAGCACCTTGCGGCTGTCGCGCCGGCCGGAAGGGCCGGAGCCGATCGCTGTATTCGAGGTAGCCATATTCATTGTCTTGTCTTGTTTACTGGTTACTTGACGCAGTTATTTAATATTCACGCGGGAAATCGTGCCGCCCGAAATGGTCGGCAAGTCCAGCCTGGCGCCGCGCAGGGTGGCCTGCACCACGTCAGGCTTGCCCACCACCAGCACGGCCGGGCCGGTGATATCGAACGTTTCCGTGCTGCCCGCCTTGACCAGGCGCGAAATCAGCGGCGTGCTGCCAGGGCGGCGAATTTCAACCCAGGAGTCCTGCGTCACATTGAGCACCAGCGCGTTGGCGCTGGCGACGGCCGGCGCTGCCGCCGGCGTCTCGGCTGCCGGCGCGGGCACGGCGGCAGGCGCCGCGGCCGTGACTGGTGCCGGTGTGTCAGTGCCAGTGCCAGCGCCGGTCGCGGTGGTTTCGCTACCGGCCGGCGGCGGTACGGAAATCAGCGGCACCGACGGCGTCTGCACCGGCGACAGATCCTGGCCCGGCTTGATCAGGGTGGTTTCCACCGGCGCGGTCACGCCGGTGTGCACGGCTTCCTTGTCGCCATGGGCAAACAGGGTTTCCGGCACATAACCCATTTTATAGGCGCCAAAAGCGGCGGCGGCCACCACCGCCACGGCGCCGGCGATCCACACGCCGGAATGCGAGGAGCGCTGCGTCATCGACGGGAAGCGCGACTCGGAAAACGTGGCCGAAATATCGCGGCGAGCCGGCGCGGGCTGGTGTTCGTGCACCGGCGTCGGCGGATGAACTTCGATCATCGCCACCAGCGGCGCCGCATCGAGCCGCACCACCTTGGCATAGGCGCGCACGAAACCGCGCACCACGGCCAGGTTCGGCAAGGCCGCCACGTCGCCCTCTTCCAGCGCCACCACCTGGCGCGGCGCCAGCTTGAGCTGCTCAGCCACCTGCTCCACCGGCCAGCCCAGCGCTTCGCGCTGCGCCTTCAGTTGTGCGCCTGCCGACGCAAGATTGCCCTGGGGCTGCTGCTGAGGTGTTTCTGCCCGCTCTGAATTCATTGGTATCCCTGTCTCACTCATCAAACGCCCCACTTTGATAAGCAGCATATTCGGGCGAGCCGGAATGGTGGCGGCGCAATTGCGCCACCAGGCCAGCTTCCGCACCCGCATCTCCGAGCTTATGCCGCACCTTGATCGCTAGCCACAGCACATCGGCCGTCTGGCTTTCCATAATCGTTACACCGCCGAGGCGCTCGAGATAACGCGCCGCCTGGCGGTAGTCCTGCTGTTCGTAATACGTGCGCGCCAAGCCGGCGTAAGTGCTTGCCACGCCCGGCGCAATACGCTCCGCGCGCAGCCAGTAAGCGCTCGCACGCGCATAATCCTTCACCGCCAGGCTGCAAGCGCCACCATTGTTCAGCGCCTTTTCCGGCGTCGCATAGGCAGCATCTTGCAGCGCGGCGTCAAAATACGCCAGCGATTGCGCCGCGCGCCCGGTCTGGCACAGGAACTGGCCATAATTATTGCTCAACTCGGGATTGTGGGGCGCAAGGCGCAATGCGTAAAGAAAATCTTTTTCAGCAGGCCCGCTCTGGCGCATGGCGGCGAGGATCAGCGCGCGCATGCCATGAGCCTGGGCGTCGCCTGGCGCCAGAGTAAGCGCCTGCTCCACCTCGCTCAAGGCCACCCCGAACTGGCCTTGCTCATAATAGGCGCTGGCCAGCTGCAGGCGCAGCGCGGCGCGTTCGCGCAAGGAGGCGGCCTGCCCATTGTCCGCGGTGGAAGCACAGCCGGCCAGCAGCACGGCCAGGCTGACAGCAGCCACGGCAAGCGCGCGAGGGTAAGCCATGCCTCCCCGCATCAGGAGCGGATCTCGACGATCTTGCCGAAATTGGCGCCGAACTTTTGCTGGTATTCCGTCATTTTTTCCATCCGCTCCTGCACCCGCGTGCGGTCCTTGACTTCGCCGGCCAGCTGGCCGCAGGCCGCATCGATATCGTCGCCGCGCGTCTTGCGCACGGTGGTGATGATGCCGCCATCCATCAGCACCTGGGCAAACGCCTTGATGCGCGGGTTTTTCGAGCGGAACAGGCCCGACTCGGGGAAGGGATTGAACGGGATCAGGTTGAACTTGCAGTTCACGCCGAACTCGCGGTCCTGTACCAGCGCCAGCAGTTCGCGCGCGTGCTCGTCGCTGTCGTTGACGCCGTCGAGCATGCAGTATTCGAAGGTGATGAAGTCGCGCGGCGCGAATTCCAGATAGCGCTTGCAGGCCGCCATCAGCTCCTTCAACGGGTATTTCTTGTTCAGTGGAATCAAGCCATCGCGCAGCATATCGTTCGAGGCGTGCAGCGAGACGGCCAGGGCCACCGGCACTTCCTGCGACAGCTTGTCCATCATCGGCACCACGCCCGAGGTCGACAGGGTCACGCGGCGGCGCGACAGGCCGTAGGCGTTATCGTCGAGCATCAATTTGAGGGCGGTGACGGTCGGCTCGAAGTTCAGCAGCGGCTCGCCCATGCCCATCATCACCACGTTGGTGATCTGGCGCTCGCCCTTCGGACCCGGCTCGATGCCCTTGGTGCGGCGCAATTCGAATTCCGCCATCCACAGCTGGCCGATGATCTCGCCAACGCTGAGGTTGCGGTTGAAGCCCTGCTTGCCGGTCGAGCAGAAACGGCAGTTGACGGCGCAGCCGGCCTGGGTCGAGATGCACAGGGTGCCGCGGTTTTCTTCCGGGATGAACACGGTTTCCACCGCATTGCCATTGCCGACGTCGACCAGCCACTTGCGCGTGCCGTCAGTCGAGGTATGGTCGCTGATGATGGCCGGCGCGCGCACTTCGGCGCGCGTGGCGAGTTTATCGCGCAGCGACTTGGCCAGGTCGGTCATGGCATCGAAATCGGAGGCGCCAAACTGGTGTATCCAGCGTTGCAATTGTTTCGCACGAAACGGTTTCTCTCCCAACTCGGCGCAATAAGCGATCAGCTGCGCGGGATCGAGGTCCAGCAAGTTGGTGAGGGTAGTCGTCGTCATGATGTTGCCTATTCTAAAAATCCGTCCCCGCGCGCAGAAGAAACCAGCGCCGCGGGAACAGGGGGTGATAAAGTTATTTCACAGATAACGCCAGGAAATAACGTTATCCAAGGCGATTAGGCCTTCAGTTCTGGGAAGAAGTAAGCGATTTCCACTTGACCGGCTTCGACAGCGTCCGAACCGTGAACGGCGTTGGCATCGATCGAATCGGCGAAATCGGCGCGGATCGTGCCTTTTTCTGCTTTTTTCGGATCCGTTGCGCCCATCAGGTCACGGTGGGCCAGAACGGCGTTTTCGCCTTCCAGGGCTTGGATCATCACTGGACCCGAAACCATGAAGGTCACCAGGTCGTTGAAGAAGCCGCGCTCTTTGTGCGCTGCGTAGAAGCCTTCAGCTTGTTCGCGCGTCAGTTGGGTCATGCGGGCTGCAACGATCTTCAGGCCAGCGTTTTCGAAGCGGCTGTAGATTTGGCCGATTACGTTTTTTGCAACTGCGTCTGGTTTGATGATCGACAGGGTGCGTTCGATTGCCATGTGTGAAAACTCCAATAAAAAGAAAGGTTTAAAACAATAATTGATAGTTCAATCAACCTTCGATTTTACCATACTACACTTCAAGTCACCCAGCATGACCGTCACGATCCTGCAACCGAGATGCGTTTAATGGAATCTTAAGCTGGTTTTTTTGCAAAAAAGCGGGGCCATGCTATCCTTGCACAAAGAAGTAAATCGATTTGACAACACGGAGGCTTTATGAATCAGAACATGCAACGCACCTTTGACCTGTCGGGAGGCATGCAACAAGTACGCCACCAGGTCTTGCGCAATACTTACTGGCTGCTGGCGCTGTCCATGATACCGACCGTGCTGGGCGCCTTCATCGGCGTGCAGATGCACCTGCCGATGCTGACCGGCGGCATGGGCTTCATCATCTTCATGGCGGTCGCCTTCGGCTTCATGTACGCGATCGAAAAAACCAAGAATTCGGGCCTCGGCGTCGCCGTCCTGCTGGGCTTCACCTTCTTCATGGGCCTGATGCTGACGCCGATCCTGACGCGCACCCTGGGCTATTCGAACGGCGGCATGCTGATCATGACGGCCTTCGGCGGTACCGCCACCATCCTGGCCGTGATGGCGACCATCGCCACGGTCTCGAAGCGCGATTTTTCGGCAATGGGCAAATGGCTGTTCGCCGGCGTGATCGTGCTGATCCTGGCGTCGGTGGCGAATATTTTCCTGGGCCTGTCGGCACTGTCGATCGTGATCTCGGTAGTCGCGATTGCCATCTTCTCGGCCTACATCCTGTATGACGTACAGCAGATCATCAACGGCGGCGAGACCAACTACATCTCGGCCACCCTGCGCATCTACCTGGACGTGTATAACATCTTCACCAGCCTGCTGTCCCTGCTTGGCTTCGCCGGCGGCAGCCGCGATTAAGCGCAGTCGCAAAAAACGTCCATGGCTGCGTTGCGGCGCCTCGCCGTACTAGCGTACTGCCTTCGGCGCCACGCCTTGCCCTGAACGTTTTTGCGAAGCGCTTATAATTGGAATGATGCAGCAATAAAAAAACCGGCTTCGGCCGGTTTTTTTACGTCTGTTTTAAGCCTGACCAACAGAGCAGGTTAGCACCCAAGTCGCTAGCAAAGGCTATCCGGGCCAAGCGGGCCCGAAAAATGCCGACGGCAAGGCGCAGCGACGCAGACAGTACGACTGTACGGCAAGGAGCTGCAACGCCGCCATCGGCATTTTCTCGGGCCCGCGTCTCCGGCCCGCCATTTTTACGCTTTACCCAACCAAGTCAAATACCGCCATCGACTCCACATGGGAGGTGTGCGGGAACATGTTCACCACGCCAGCTTTGGAAAGCTTGTAACCCGCTTCCAGCACCAGGATGCCGGCGTCGCGCGCCAGGGTTGACGGGCTGCACGACACATACACGATACGTTTCGGCAGCATGTCCGGGCGCACTTGCGACAATCCGACCAGCGCCTGGCACAGGGCCATGGCGCCGTCGCGCGGCGGGTCGACCAAAATACGATCGAACTTGCCCAGGGCGATCAGATCATCGGTGGTGACTTCGAACAGGTTGCGGGTCGAGAACGAGGTTTTCTCCGACAGGCCATTGGCCAGCGCGTTTTCCAGCGCGCGCTCGGTCAGGGTGGTGCTGCCTTCGATACCGACCACCTCGCTGCCTTGCGTGGCCAGCGGCAGGGTGAAATTGCCCAGGCCACAGAACAGGTCGGCCACGCGGTCGCTCGGCTGCACCTCCAGCAGGCGCAGCGCTTTCGATACCAGCACGCGGTTGATATGGTGATTCACCTGGGTAAAGTCGACCGGCTTGAACGGCATCCTGACGCCAAACTCGGGCAGCAGGTAGTGCAACTGCTTGTCGAGCGGATAGAACGGCACCGCCGTTTCCGGCCCCTTGACCTGCAGCCACCATTGCACGCCATATTCGTCGGCAAAGGCTTTCAGTTTGGTTTCATCGTCCGCCGTCAACGGCGCCATGATGCGCAACACCATCGCCGTGACGTCTTCGCCGATGGCCAGTTCGATCTGCGGCATCTGGTCGAAGATCGACAACGAGCCGATCAGCGCGCGCAGCGGCAGCAGCATGTTTGATATATGCGGCGGCAGGATTTCGCAGCTGTCGATATCGGCCACGAACGCCGATTTCTTTTCATGGAAACCGACCAATACCGTGTCTTTTTTCTTCACATGGCGTACCGACAGGCGTGCGCGGTAGCGGTAGCCCCAGGTTGGGCCGTACATCGGGCGCATGATGTTTTCGGCGCGCACCTTGCCGATGTGCCACAGGTTGTCTTCCAGCACGCGCTGCTTGATGGCGACCTGGGCCGATGGCTCCAGATGCTGCATCGAGCAACCGCCGCAATAATCGAAATGCTTGCACTTCGGCGTCACGCGCAGCGACGACTCGCGGTGCAGCGCCGTCATGCGCGCCGCTTCCCAGTTTTTCTTCTTCTTGAACGTCACGAAGCTGACACGTTCGCCCGGCAAGGCGCCTTCGACGAACACGACCTTGCCCGGCGAGCCGTCTTCATTCTCGATATGGCCGACGCCGCGCGCGTCCATGTCGAGCGATTTGATTTCGATGATGTTTTCTTGCATAGCGATCAATAGGTAAGAGTGGGCCAGGACGCAGGGCCGCGCTGAAACTTGAAAGAACAGAGGGGAAGGTCAGGCGCCGCGAGCGGGGCGTATGATAGCAGATGCAGGCCAGCAATTGCCGGCCCTGGGGATACTACAACAGCGAATCGCGCACCACGCCGCGTGCCGCCATGGCCCGTTTCAATTTGATCAGGGCTTCCTGCTGGATCTGGCGCACGCGTTCGCGCGTGACGCCCATTTCCTCGGCCAGCGTTTCCAGCGTGGCCGGATCATCGTTGTCGAGGCCGAAGCGGCGCATGATCACCACCCGCTGCTTGTCGGGCAGCTTGCCGAGCCAGTCGCGTACCAGCACCGTCATTTCATGGTGTTCGGCGCGCGCGTCGGGGCTGTCTTCGGCCGCGCCGGGCAGCATGTCCATCAGCGATGATTGTGGATCGTTATCGAGCGGGGCGTCGAGCGAGGTCGCGTGCTCGGACAGCGCCAGGATATCCTGCACTTCCTCCACCGGCCGCCCCACCAGGTGGGCGATGTCTTCGGCGGTGGCATCCTTGCCGTCGTGGTGCTGCGCTTCGAGGTGGTATTTGCCGCGCAGGATCTGGTTCAGCTCGCGCACCATGTGCACCGGCAGGCGCACCGTGCGCGCCTGGTTCATGATGGCGCGCTCGATACTCTGGCGTATCCACCAGGTGGCGTAGGTGGAAAAACGGAAACCGCGCTCGGGCTCGAACTTGTCGATGGCGCGCATCAGGCCGATATTGCCTTCCTCGATCATGTCGAGCAGCACCACGCCGCGGTTGATGTAATGCTTGGCGATCGACACGACCAGGCGCAGGTTGTGCTCGATCATGGTTTGCCGCGCTTCGAAATTGCCCTGCTTGGCCAGCGTTGCGTAGTGCACCTCCTGCACCGCCGTCAGCAGCGGGCGCGTGCCGATCTGGTTCAGGTAGTGCTGGGTGGTATCGGTCGACAGCTCGGCCGCCAGCACCTTTTTCAATTCGTCGACACTGTCGACCACCACCGTGGCAACCACCGCGTCACCGGCCTCGGCCGGATCTATGCCGTCGAGCTCACCTTCATCATCAGTCAGTACCTCGTCCACCACTTCGTCGTGCGGGTCCGGTTCATCATCATGCGGATCGTGCGGCGCGTTTTTCATTGCTTTACCTAACGGTTAGGCAGGAACTTGGACGGATCGACAGGCTTGCCCTGCTGGCGGATTTCAAAGTGGAGCTTGACGCGGTCGGCATCGGAATCGCCCATTTCGGCGATCGCCTGGCCCTTGTTGACGCTCTGCCCTTCCTTCACCAGAATGCTGCGGTTATGCGCGTAAGCCGACAATAAACTGTTACTGTGCTTCACGATAACAAGGTTACCATAACCTCGGATGCCGCTGCCAGCGTACATCACTTTTCCGGCGCCGGCGGCCACCACTTGCTGGCCCGCCTTGCCGGCGATATCGACGCCCTTGTTCTTGCCTTCGTCGAAGGTGCCGATCACCTTGCCTTCGGAAGGCCACATCCAGCTGAGCTTTTCATCGCCGGCGGCGACCACGGCGGCGGCCGGCGCGCCGGTGCCGCTGGTGGCCACGGCGGGTTTGGCCGGCACGGCCAGCGGTGCCGCCGGGGACTCGGCCACGCCGGCATCGCTGCGCAGTTCGGCCAGGGTGGCATCGGAATACGGCCGCTTCTCGCCGCGCGGACCGTTCTTTTTCGGCACCACCGGCGCGGCCGGGCGCACTTCGGTGACGGTCGGCATGACGATGGCCGAGGTCTGGGCGCCGCCCGTGTCGCCGCTCGGCGGCAGCACGCGCAATACCTGGTCGACCTTGATGTCGTTCACATCGCTGATGTTATTCCAGGCCGCCAGGTCGCGGTAGTTCTGGCCGTGTTCGAGCGCGATGCGCAACAGGGTGTCGCCGCGTTTGACGGTGTACAGGGCGGGATCGCGGTCGCGCGCCTCGCTGGCCGCGGTCGTGCCCGGTGTGTGCGGGCGTTCGACCACGGGCGCCTGCACGCCGGTGGTGCCGCAAGCGCTGAGCAGCATGGCCAGCGTGATGCCGCTGAGGAGTACCTTGGTTTGTTTCATCATTCGCATGTCGTTATCTGTCCTGCTTGCTGGCTGATCCGCGGATCAGATGGTGCCCGGGCGCAAAGGCACGAAATGGCAGTCTTCCAGGGCTGCGCTGGTCCACTCCATTTTTCCTACCCGGGTAATGAGTTGTAAATGCTGCAATTTGTCGCCCACCGGCGCCACCAGGCGCCCGCCTATCGTCAATTGCTCCAACAGGGCTTGCGGCACTTCCAGGCCGGCTGCGGCAAGGATGATCCCGTCAAAGGGCGCCGCCTGCGGCAGACCGAGCATACCATCTCCGTACTGCAAACGCAGGTTCGGCACGCGCAGCGGGCGCAAGTTGGCCTTGGCCAGCTCATGCAGCGGCTTGATGCGCTCGATGGAAAACACCTCTTTCGCCACCCGCGACAGCACCGTCGCCTGGTAGCCGCAGCCGGTACCGATCTCGAGCACGCGCTGCAGGGCGCCGCCATTGCGCATCACTTCGATCATGCGCGCCACGATATACGGCTGGGAAATGGTTTGCTGGTAACCGATCGGCAGGGACGCATCGATATACGCCTGCGAAGCGAACGCCTCGTCCATGAACATGTGGCGCGGCACCGCCTGCATGGCGTCGAGCACCAGCTGGTCCTTGACGCCCTGCTTGACGATGCGCGCCACCATGGCGCGCCGCACCGCGTCCGAGACCAGCGGATTCTGCCTGGGCGCCGCCGCCGGCAAGGGCTGCGCGCGCTGGTTGGCGATCGCCTGGGCGCGCGACGGCGTAATGCCGTTGGGTGCGCCATAGGCGGGCGCGGCGCCGCGCACGGCGTTTTGCGCCTTGTTCTGGGTCGCCGTTTGCGGCGTGGCGACGCGCGACTGGGCCAGCGTGGGCGCGGCGCCCTGGCGCGCCGGCTTGCCGGCCAGTGCGTCGAGCGACAGGGGAAAACTGCGCGGTTTGTCGCTCATGCCAGGCCTTTCGACAGCGCGTCGAGTTGCGTCACGTGGGTCAGGTCGATCTGCAGCGGCGTGATCGACACCTGCCCTTGCGCCACCGCATGGAAATCGGTGCCGGGACCGGCTTCGCGGGTGGCGCCCACCGGGCCGATCCAGAATATTTCGCGCCCGCGCGGGTCGAGCGCGCGGATCACCGGCTCGGCCGAATGGCGCTTGCCGAGCCGGGTAGCGGTAATGCCCTGCAGCTGCTCGTAGGGAATCGCGGGAATATTCACGTTCAGCAGATACGGCTTTTGCAGTTCGTCGAAGCGGCGCTCGACGATGTCGCGCGCCACGCGCGCGGCCGCATCGAGATTGACCCAGCCATACTCGGCCTGTGAAAAGGCGATTGCCGGGATGCCGAACAGATAGCCTTCCGTGGCCGCCGCCACGGTGCCCGAATACAGGGTGTCGTCGCCCATGTTGGGGCCGTTGTTGATGCCGGACACCACCAGGTCGGGGCGCTCCAGCATCATGCCGGTCAGCGCCACGTGCACGCAGTCGGTCGGCGTGCCGTTGACATAATAAAAGCCGTTGCCGGCCTTGTGCACCGACAGCGGCCGGTCCAGCGACAGCGAATTGGAAGCGCCCGAACGGTTGCTGTCGGGCGCCACCACCACGATGTCGGCGATCGGCGCCAGCGCCTCGGCCAGGGCGGCCAGGCCCGGCGCCAGGTAGCCATCGTCATTACTGATTAAAATTCTCATGCCGAGATTTTACCCGAAGCAACGCTTGTGCTGCGCGTGGACGACGATGCAATACGGCATTTTTTTTGCATTCCAGACAACTCCGGCTCAGCGCTGTTCGATGCCTGCTTCCGATAGCGCCCCTTCCAGCGCCTGCACTTCATCTTCCTGCAGCGCGAACAGCGCGTCGAGGTCGCCCTGCAGCTTGTACAGGCGCTTGAGCTGGGCCATGCCGCGCTTGCGCAGCTTGCCCGGCACGCCGGGGCGCAGCAGGCAGGACTTCAGGTGGGCGGCCAGTTCGCCGGCCTGGCGGTATTGCTCGCGCTCGATCATGCCCTGCAGCATGGCGATCATGCTGGCCAGGCTCTCCGGCGCATCCGTATCGCGCACGCCATGGTCGGCCAGGATGGCTTGCTGCTGCAGGGTGCCGGCCAGCTGCTTGCGGCTGTGCAAGGTATCGAGATGATGCTCGCCCAGCACGCGCGCATGCACTTCCAGCACCTGCTCCTGCACGCTGCGGGCGGCCTCGAGTTCGCCACGCCGCAGCAGCGCCTCGGCCAGCTTGCGCTGGCTCATCAGTGTTTCAGGATGGTCGAGTCCGCGCGTGCGCTCGCGCGCCGCCACCTGGTTTTCATGCAACTGGCGCGCACCGGCCCAGTCGCCCAGCCCGGCGACGATATCGGCCAGGCGGTCGCGCGTGGCCAGGGTGGCCGGATGATCGGGGCCCAGGGTGCGTTCCTGCGCCTGCAAGATGGCGTCGAGCAACTGGCGCGCGCCCTCCAGGTCGCCCTGCCGCCCCAGCACCTGGGCCAGCGCCAGCTTGCTGTGCAGGGTATCGCCATGTTCGGCGCCGAACAGGCGCGCGCGCGCCGCCACCACCGTGCCCAGCAGTTGCCGCGCCTCGTCCAGGCGGCCCATCAGCAGCAAGGTGGCGGCGCGGCAGTCCATCGCGCTCAGGGTGCGCGGATGTTCATTGCCCAGCTGGCGCATTTGGCTGGCCAGCACCGCGTCCTGCAGCGCCAGCGCGGCCGCGCAATCGCCCTGGCGCATCAGGGTCTGCGCCAGGCATGCCTTGGCGGCCAGGGTGTCGGCATGTTCAGCGCCCTGCAGCCGCTCGCGCGCCTCGGCCACGTCTTCTTCCAGCTGGCGCGCTTCGTCCAGCTTGCCCAACTGGCGCAGCAGGCGCGCCATGCCGCTCTTGCCGGCCAGGGTATCGATATGCTCGCCACCGAGGATGCGGGTGCGGATCTCGACGCTTTGCCGGAACGCGTCGAGTGCCTGTTCCGGCCGGCCGTCTTTCCGGTACAGCTCGCCCAGCCGGGCCAGGTCGCGCGCCAGCGGCAGGGCCACGGCGCGGCCCGGTTCAAGCTGCAGCGCCCGCCGCGCCTCGTCGATGGCGGCCAAGAGGCCAATCTCGCGGCTCGACTGCCATGGAAAATAGCCGCCCGTCAGCCACTGCAGAAAGGCTTCGAAGGTGCGCGTCAGCGAAAAACGGTCGCCGCCCTGGTCGATGCGCACGGCCAGCTGCTCGCCATAGGCGAAGGTCTTGGTTTGCTGCAATTGCACTTCATCGAAATAGCTGTCGAGCGCGATCTGCGACAAGCCGTACGAGGTGCGCAGCAGGCGCTCGAACATCGGCTGGTAGCCGGCGATGCCTTTATAGCTGTCGCCGCGGCGCCACTCGGCACGCTGCGCGCCATCGCCCATTTCTATGCGTGACGGCAAGGGATACACCAGCAGCTGGCGCTGTTCGTCTTCATGGCTGCGGCGGTATTCGATGGCGCGCGTCACCAGCGCATCGACGCCTTCCAGGCTTTGCCGGTTCGGCGTGAAGACCACCACCAGTTTCCTGGGCAGCAAGGTGGTGCAGATGCCGGCGCTGTCGGTGCGGCCGGTGCGCGAATCGACCAGCACGTAGCGGAAATGCCGCGCGAGGGTATCGGCAAAGCAGCGAAACAGCGCCGGACAGGCGTCGAACAATTGATCCCAGCGCATCTGCGCCAGCCGTTCGCTGTAGCTGGCGTCGAAACGTCCGGCCCGCATCAGGTACAGGGGGCTGCCCTGGTCGACCCGCACCACGTAGCGCTGCCAGTCGATGGCGTCGAGCACGCGCTCGGCCAGCGCCGCGTAGTCGTGCTCGCCATCGGCGGCGAAGCCGGTCGCCCCCAGCAGTTCGAGCTGTTCGCGGCAAGCCTCGAAAAACTCCAGCACGCCCGGGCACTCCTCGTGCTGCTCGAAATAATGGTGCAGGCCGGGCGCTTCCATGTCCCAGTCCAGCATCAGCACCGGCACGCTGGCGTTGTCGCGGCGCGCCAGCAGCACCGCGATATTCGACAGGGCCATGGTGCGGCCGGTACCGCCCTTGTAGGAATAAAAGGTGACGACTTCACCAGGGGCGCTCAAAGGCGGCAGGGACAGGCGTGGGCATTCCATGGCGGGGACCTTTAACGTGGGAAGTGAGGGGGCGGCACGGCCCGCCACTGCGGCGGGATCTCCGGCAGGACGAAGCGGCTGCAATCGTGGCCCGGTGGTGTCGAGCGCTTGAGCAATTGATAATGGCTGGCGATGCGCTGCACGATTTTCTTGATATCGGGCAGATACTGCGGATTCGATTTCAGGTCGCCACTGGCCAGCGTATAGGCGGAAAAATCGACATAGAAGCCGGGGCCGGCGATTTGCGCCGGCAAGCCATCGGGGTGTTGCGTCATGATGATGGGGATGATCAGGTGGCTGGGCAGCTCATACCAGTTGCGGCGCTCCTGCTCGATCAACTGCATCGCGGCGAACTCGCGCCGGGTATAGCCATGGGCTTCATATTTGGGCGTATACAGCACGATCATGCAGACGCTTTCGCACATGGCACGCGCCACGCGACGGTCGAGGTCATCGCCGCCGCCGAGCTGTTCACTGTCGATGAACAGGGCGTCTTCGCGGTCGAGGTGGGGTTCCAGGTAGCACGACAGGGCTTCCACAAGATCGTTCTTGAACTTGTTCATGAAAGCGAAATTTCCGTGCGCATAGCTTAAGAAACAGCCGTAACGGATATCCATGGCATCCCCCCTGTTCCCGGTACTACCCTCCCGCCACCGCATGTTGATCGACAAGGACTGCGTCCACTGTAAACCGCTGAGCACGTCCATATTTGCGCACGCACAAACATCGTCACGTCAAGCATCGAACCCGATCCATGCCAGAAACCAGCCTGAATACGCCAGTTATTGGCATGCCAGGCGCGCACGCAAGCCATGCGCTGATGCGCCAGGTCCTTGATTTAAAAGGGAAACCGGCCGGCGCGGGCGCGCCGGCCAGGAAAGTCGCTTACGACTTGGACGGCAGGTTGCGGAAAAACTCGATCACCTCGGCCGTGTCGCGCGTGCGCTTGAACGGCGGCAGGCTTTGCCAGATCCGCTTGCCATACGGCTTGGAAATGAGGCGCGGATCGCAGATCATCAGCACGCCGCGGTCGCCCTCGTCGCGGATCAGCCGGCCGGCTCCCTGCTTCAGGTTGATGATGGCTTCCGGCAGCGAATGGTGCATGAAACCGTTCTTGCCCTGCTTTTCCATCACCTCGATGCGCGCCGCCAGGACCGGATCGTCGGGCGGCGCGAACGGCAGCTTGTCGATAATGACCAGCGACAAGGCGTCGCCGCGCACGTCGACACCTTCCCAGAAACTCTGGCTGCCGATCAGCACGCCATTGCCGGCCGCGCGGAACTGGTCCAGCAATTCGGTGCGGCCACGGTCGCCCTGCACGAACAGCGGGAAGTTCAAACCGCGCTGCTTGAATTCGTCGGCCAGCCGTTCGGCCGCCCGTTTCACGGCACGCAAGGTGGTGCACAGGAAGAAGGTACGGCCACCGGCCGCTTCGATGATCGGCAAGGCGCAGTCGATCACGGCATCCGTATAGCCGAGCGAATTGGGCTGCGGCAGGTTTTGCGGCACGAACAGCAAGCCCTGCTGGCCGTAGTCGAACGGCGACGGCCAGGTGTGCGACGGTTCGCCCGTCAAGCCCATCTGCTCGGAAAAATGCTTGAAGTCGTTTTTCACGGCCAGGGTGGCCGAGGTAAAGATCCAGCTGCGCGGCGTGCCTTCGCGCTGGTTATTGAAAATCGGCGCGATCGACAGGGGGGTTTTATGTAATTGCAAGGAACTGGAAAACGCTTCCACCCAGAACACGGCTTCTTCGCCGGCGGCGATCTTCGCCTTCGGGTCGAACTTCCAGCTGGAGAGCTGCTGCGCCAGTTCCACGCCGCGCACACGGCACTGTTCCAGCGTCTCGGCCCGTTCTGCCTGGGTATCGAGCACCGCCACCATGCCGTCGAGCTCGTCCTTGAGGGTGTCCAGTGCCGGGAAGAAGTCGCTCGACGGCGCGATCTGCGGCAAGGACAGGCGCACGATATCTTGCGGAAACGTCAGGCGCAGGTCGCGCGCGGCTTTTTCCACCACCGTCACGGTCTTGGCCCAGTCGATGCCGCGCGCATGGGCCAGCCCTTCGGCCAGCACGTCGCGGCACAGTTCCAGGATTTGCGAGGTCGACACCGTATTGCCGAAGAACAAGGTGGCCGTATCGGGCAGCTGGTGCGCCTCATCGAAGATGATGGTGTTGGCCGAGGGCAGCAGTTCGGCCACGCCGGTGTCTTTCAGGGCCACGTCGGCAAAGAACAGGTGATGATTGACCACCACCACGTCGGCCTGCTGGGCTTCCTTGCGCGCCTTCATCACGAAGCAATCCTGGTAATACTGGCATTCGGCGCCCATGCAGGTGTCGCGCGTGGAGGTGACCAGGTTCCAGATCATCGCGTTCTCGGGCACCTTGGCCAGCTCGGCCTTGTCACCGGAGCTGGTCATCTTGATAAAACGCGAGATCTCGCGCAAATGCCCCACGTCGTCGCGCGAGGTCATGCGGCCGTTCTGCAAGGTGCGTTCCAGGTGGTAATGGCAGACGTAGTTCGAGCGGCCCTTCAGCAGGGCCACCGAGACCGGCGCCTGCAGCGCGGCGCGCACGGTCGGAATATCGCGCAGGAACAATTGATCCTGCAAGTTCTTGGTACCGGTGGAAACGATGGTCTTGCCGCCCCACATCAGGGCCGGCACCAGGTAGGCAAAGGTCTTGCCGGTGCCCGTACCCGCCTCGGCGATCAGGGTGGTCTGGCTGTCGATGGCGTGGGCGATGGCCTTGGCCATCTCGGTTTGCGAGCGGCGCGGCTTGTAGCTGCCCACCGCCGGGCCCAGCGGGCCGCCGGCGCCGAACAGGCGTTCGATGTCGGCGTCGTGCTTGCCGGGTTCGGCTGCCACGACGTCGGCTGGCTCGGGCGGCAAGCCGTCTTGGCTGGCAGGCAATAATTGGTGATCGGTCAAAATAAACTTAGGTAAGGACTGGGCCGGACGCTACTGGCGTCCCTCAGGCGGGCACATCGGGCACCAATTGCATTTTCAGCAAGGTTATATGGTCTTTCAATTGCAATTTGCGCTTTTTCAGGCGCCGCAGTTGCAGTTCGTCATGATGGCCATCGAGCACCAGCAACTCGATGACGGCATCGAGGTCGCGGTGTTCGACGTCCAGTTCAATCAGGCGCCGCTGTATATGCTGTGCATCGCTCATGTGTTGCGTTCCAGATAATGTGGGAGTAAACGGGCGCAGGCATGGCGCGCCCGCGCTGACTCTGCGCCGGCATCACCGGCAAGGACGTAGTTTAACCTGCCGCGCGCGATACGGCACGCCATTTCAGGGCCGGCCATGGCGGCCGGCATGGCAAATTAATTATCGCCGATCGGCGGTGGCGGCGCGCTGGCGGCAGCCGCCGCGCGGGCGGCCTTGGCGGCGGCGGCTTTTTCGCGCTCGGCCAGGCGCTTGGCGACCCGCTCCTGGCGTTTTACCGCTTCGGCCTGCTTGCGCGCAAAATTGGCCTCGCGCGCGGCGCGCTGCGGCGCCTCGGCCGCATCTTGCGCAGCCTGCTGTTTCACTTCAGCAGCATGCTGGGCCTGGCGCTCGGCCAGGGTCGGCCCGGCCGGCTTGACCGGCTTGGCTTCCGGCGTGACCACTTTCACGGCCTTCGAGGTGGCGGCGGTGCGCTCGGCCAGTTCGTCGCGCGCATCCTGTTGCGTGCGCGCCAGGTCGGCGTCACGCAAACGCACCGATTCGGCCCGCTGGAAATGGCTGGCTTCGGCCTCGATGGCGCGCAGGCGCATCAGGGTGATACGGCGGGTTTCCTTGGCCTTGTCCAGGCAGTTATTCACAAAAAAACGGTCATAGCACACCAGTTCGCGCGCCGCATAGGCGCTCTCGGCGGCGGCCCGTTCGCTGGCCACCTGCTTGAGCTTGGCGTCGGCCTCGGCCATCGTCACGGTGGGCGGCACCTGCGGCATGCCCACCTCATCCATCGCCGCCTTGTCCTGCACGGCGCACGCCGACAGCAGCAGCGCGCAGGCCAGCGCAGCGCCCAACTTGATTCTTGCCATCATGTTCATCCTTTGCCTGCCTTGTTTCAAACGATCGCGTCGGCCGCGCCGCGCTGTTCTTTTTCCATGTATTCGCGCGATTGCATTTCGACGATGCGCGATACGGTACGGTGAAATTCATTGGCCAGCATGCCGTTCGTATACAGCTGCTCGGGCGGCACTTCGGCCGACATGATCAGTTTCACCTTCTGGTCATAAAACACGTCGATCAGCCAGGTGAAGCGGCGCGCCTCGGACGACTGCGCCGCCGACATGGCCGGTATCGCCGACAATATCACTGTATGAAAGCGGCTGGCGATTTCAAGGTAATCATTTTGCGAGCGTGGTCCGCCGCACAGGGTGGCGAAATCGAACCAGATGATGCCGCCGGCGCGGCGCAGGCAGTGGATTTCACGGCTCTCGATGCGGATGCGCGCGTCTTCGTCGGCCGTCTCGGCGATGCGCGTGTACGCGTCGCGCAGGGCCTTGTCGGTGGCCGCGCCCAGCGGCGTATAGTAGCTGTCGACCTGTTCCAGCGCACGGCCGCGGTAGTCGACTCCGGCGTCGACGTTCATCACGTCCAGCTTTTCCTTCAGCAGCGCGATGGTCGGCAGCATGCGGTCGCGGTGCAGGCCGTCCGGGTACAGCAGGTCGGGATCGTAATTCGAGGTCATGATGAAGGACACGCCGTTGTCGAACAGGGCCGACAGCAGGTTGTACAGGATCATCGCATCGGCGATGTCGGAGACGTGGAATTCATCGAAGCAGATCAGGCGGTATTTCTTGGCGATCCGTTTGGCGACCTCGTCGAGCGGGTCGGCCACGCCTTTCAATTCATCGAGCTGCTGGTGCACGCCGCGCATGAATTCATGGAAGTGCAGGCGCGTCTTGCGCACCAGCGGCACCACCGAATAAAAACTGTCCATCAAAAACGACTTGCCGCGCCCTACCCCGCCCCACATGTACACGCCTTTCGGCACTTGCGGGCGATTGATCAGGCGCTTGAAGGTGCTCGAGCGCTGGCCCTTGTAGGCCACCCATTCGTCATAGCACAGTTGCAGGCGGTCGACGGCGCGGCGCTGTGCCGCGTCGGCCTTGAAATCGCGCTGCTGCAACGCGTTCTGGTAAAACTCTTCTACGTTCATGGGGCTCGATTCAACGCGCAGGGGCGCTGGCGGCCAACACCGCGAGCGCCCCTCCAGGACTAACTACAATTAAAAGTTCAAGGTACGCTTGTCAACCGCCAGCGCCGCTTCCTTGGTCGCTTCCGACAGGGACGGGTGAGCGTGGCAGATGCGCGCGATGTCTTCGGCCGAAGCCTTGAATTCCATCGCCACCACGGCTTCCGAAATCAGCTCGGAGGCCATCGGACCGACGATGTGCACGCCGAGGATTTCGTCGGTGGTCGCGTCGGCCAGGAACTTGACCATGCCGGACGTATCGCCCAGCGCGCGCGCACGGCCGTTGGCCAGGAACGGGAAAGTGCCGGCCTTGTAGGCGATGCCTTCGGCTTTCAGCGTCTGCTCGGTCTTGCCGACCCACGCGATTTCCGGCGAGGTGTAGATCACCCACGGAATCGTGTTGAAGTTGGTGTGGCCATGCTGGCCGGCGATACGCTCGGCCACGGCAACGCCTTCTTCTTCGGCCTTGTGCGCCAGCATCGGGCCGCGCACCACGTCGCCCACCGCCCATACGTTCGGCAGGTTGGTCTTGCAATCGCCGTCGACGGCGATGAAGCCGCGTTCGTCCAGTTGCAGGCCGACTTTATCGGCAGCCAGGCCGTTGGTGTTCGGCGTACGGCCGATCGAGATGATCAGCTTGTCGAACACGGCGGTCACGGCCTCGCCCTTGGCATCGACGTATTCCACGCTGACGTCTTTCTTGCCCGGCGTGATGGTGCCGATCTTGCAACCGAGGCTGATCTTCAGGCCTTGCTTGGCAAACAGCTTGCCCGCTTCCTTGGCGATCTGCTCGTCGACCGCGCCCAGCAATACTGGCAGGCCTTCGAGGATGGTCACGTCGGAACCCAGGCGGCGCCATACGCTGCCCATTTCCAGGCCGATCACGCCGGCGCCGATCACGCCCAGCTTGGCCGGTACGGCGTCGATCGCCAGTGCGCCGGTGTTCGACAGTATCAGTTTCTCGTCGAATGGCGCGCCCGGCAGTTCGCGTGCGTTGGAACCGGTGGCGATGATGACGTGCTTGGTCGTCAACGTTTCGTTGGCGGCGCCAACCACGCTGATCTCATAGCCTTCGCCAGCGGCGCCGGCGAACGAGGCGCGGCCGTGGAAGAAGGCGATCTTGTTCTTCTTGAACAGGTACAGGATGCCGTCGTTGTTCTGCTTGACGACGGTATCCTTGCGCTTCAACATCTGGCCCAGGTTCAGTTTCAGGCCGGCGACATCGATGCCGTGCTCGGCGAAGCTGTGGCCCGCGTGTTCGAAATGCTCGGACGATTGCAGCAGCGCTTTCGACGGGATGCAGCCGACGTTGGTGCAAGTGCCGCCAGGAGCGGCGCCGCCCTTGGCGTTCGACCATTCATCGACGCAAGCGACGGTAAAGCCCAGCTGGGCGGCGCGGATGGCGGCGATGTAGCCGCCAGGGCCGGCGCCGATGACGACGACGTCAAATTGTTTAGTACTCATGTTTTGTTATTCCAATCTCTTCGTCCGGGACGAAAATCCACAATAGAAGGTAAATCACCACGCCAAAGCCGAAGGTCAGCGTAAACAGCACGAACACCAGGCGCCAGATCCACGCTTCCATGCCGGAAGCGCGGCCCAGGCCGCCACATACACCGCCCAGCCAGCGGTCGCCGCGCGAGCGGCGCAGCCGGCTGAACTCTTGTACCAGGTCGTTCGCGGGACCGTCACCGAACGTGCTGTCGGTTTTATCCAGGTTGATGCCGCCCAATAGCTTGGCCTTGGCTTGCGCAAATTCAGCATCGCTTAATGCGCCAGCCAGGTGTAACTCATGCAGACGCTTGATTTCTTCAGAGACGTTCATGGGAATCCTCTTTGAGTTGAGATCAGCCAGCTGCGTCTTCTGGCACGGGGTACAACGGTACTGCCTACACTGCCCCGGCGGCTGCGCCGGGGCGAACGTGGTACTACAGCTCCGGTATTACAGGTCCAGCAGCAGGCGTGCCGGATCTTCCAGCGCTTCCTTCATCGCGACCAGGCCCAGTACGGCTTCGCGGCCGTCGATGATGCGGTGGTCATACGACATGGCCAGGTAGTTCATCGGACGCACGACGATCTGGCCGTTTTCCACGACCGCACGGTCCTTGGTCGCATGCACGCCCAGGATCGCCGATTGTGGCGGGTTGATGATCGGGGTCGACAGCATCGAGCCGAAGGTGCCGCCGTTCGAGATCGAGAAGGTGCCGCCGGTCAGGTCGTCCAGGGTCAGCTTGCCTTCTTTTGCCTTGGCGCCGAATTCGCCGATTTTCTTTTCGATCTCGGCGATCGACATCTGGTCGGCGTTGCGCAGGATAGGCACGACCAGGCCGCGTGGCGAACCGACCGCGATGCCGATGTCGAAGTAGCCGTGGTAGACGATGTCATTGCCATCGACCGAGGCGTTGATGATCGGGTACTTTTTCAGGGCGGCGACGGCGGCCTTGACGAAGAACGACATGAAGCCCAGCTTGACGCCGTGCTCTTTCTCGAACTTGTCCTTGTACTTGTTGCGCAGTTCCATCACTGGCGCCATGTTCACTTCATTGAACGTGGTCAGGATGGCGTTGGTCGATTGCGATTGCAGCAGGCGCTCGGCGATACGGGCGCGCAGGCGGCTCATCGGCACGCGCTCTTCCGGACGGTCGCCCAGGTTGGCGGCGCCAGGTGCGGCAACTTGTTGCAGGGCCGGCTTGGCGGCAACCGGCGCAGGCGCGGCGGCAGCAGGCTTGGCGGAGGCGGCCAGGGCGTCGCCCTTGGTCACGCGGCCGTCTTTGCCGGAACCGGCGACGTCGCCAGCGGCCAGGCCTTTTTCGGACAGGATCTTGGCAGCGGCAGGCATCGCCACGTCACCCTTGGTGGCGGCGGCAGGCGCCGAAGCGGTCGCGGTTTCCTGTGCGGCGGCGGCCAGCGCTGGCGCAGGGATGGCCGACACTTCCAGCGGGCTGACCTTGGCCGAACCCTCGGTATCGATGATGGCGATGACTTCGCCAGCGACCACGGTGGCGCCGTTGTCCTTGATGATTTGCACGATCACGCCAGCGGCTGGCGCAGGCAATTCCAGTACCACTTTATCGGTTTCGATATCGATCATGTTTTCGTCGCGCGCGACTGGCTCGCCGACTTTTTTATGCCATGCCAACAGGGTTGCTTCCGCAACCGATTCCGACAACTGGGGTACTTTGACTTCGATTTGTGCCATGTAAAACTCCGTTTATTTTGTTATTGCGGCGCCGCCGCTGCGTAGCAGTGGCGGCGCTCCGTGACAAGTTGCCGACCGTTTATTTGGTCAGGATAAAACCCTTCAGCTTCGAGAACGCCGTTTCCAGCAGATCTTTTTGCTGGGCGTAGTGCTTGTCATAGTAACCGACAGCAGGCGACGCCGAAGCGGGACGGCCGGCGTATGCCAGGCGTTGACCGGCTTCCAGGCCTTCGAAGATGTTGTGCTGGATCTGGAACCAGGCGCCCTGGTTTTGCGGCTCGTCCTGGGTCCATACCACTTCGACCAGGTTCGGGAACTTTTTCAGCTCCGCAGCGAACGACTTGTGCGGGAACGGATACAGCTGTTCCAGGCGCACGATGGCCGTGTCGGTCTGGCCGCGCGTCTTGCGTGCGTTGACCAGGTCGTAGTAGACCTTGCCCGAGCAGGCGATCACGCGCTTGACCTTCTTGGCGTCGATTTTCTCGTCGACTTCACCGATCACGGTCTGGAAGCTGCCCTTGGCCAGGTCGGTCAGCGGCGAACCGGCGTCCTTGTTACGCAGCAGCGACTTCGGCGTCATGATCACCAGCGGCTTGCGGAACTGGCGCACCATCTGGCGGCGCAGCAGGTGGAAGATCTGCGCGGCCGTGGTCGGCTGCACCACTTGCATGTTGTTGTCGGCGCACAGCTGCAGGAAACGCTCGGGACGGGCGGACGAGTGCTCCGGACCCTGGCCTTCGTAACCGTGCGGCAGCATCATGACCAGGCCCGAAGCGCGGCCCCA
>Ga0308163_10000643_pt1 | contig 53532 bp, 59 predicted proteins | sample PhyTR1_FD_201037 | JGI IMG/M metagenome (GOLD analysis project Ga0308163, IMG submission 201037) | Phyllosphere microbial communities from UC Gill Tract Community Farm, Albany, California, United States - DLSLT.R1 | ecosystem: Host-associated > Plants > Phyllosphere > Unclassified | place: USA...
GCTTATCTAAAGACAGAGCTGAAGCGGTTAAATCTTACTTAGTTTCTCAGGGTGCTAACCCATCACGTATCGAAGCTACAGGTTACGGACCAAACCAACCAATTGCTACAAACAAAACAGCAGCTGGACGTCAGAAAAACAGAAGGGTTGAATTCACATTGTATTAATCTGTTATTCACTCTAATAATTAAAGCCTGCAGATTCTGCAGGCTTTAATTTTATCCGGCCAATATTATTTATCCTGTTATTTTTTACGCTCATGGAATTTAAACTACCTAAGGACTTACCCTTTCACATCAAGCTTTCATCAATACTGATCAGCCTTGTGATCCTGATCTACGCCACCATCGTAGCCAAGGAGATTCTGTCGCCCCTGATCTTTTCTTGTCTGTTTTCTATTTTACTGCTGCCACTGGCTTCCTTTCTGGAGACTAAGATGAAACTTCCGCGCAGTGCGGCATCAATGATCTCGATCATCTTACTTTTAAGCGGTATCGGATTGATACTTTATGTTATCGGATCTCAGATGAGCGACCTGGCGAACGACTGGCCTCAGTTTCAGCAGCAACTGCTGAAAATGCTGGACAGCTTGCAGGACTGGATTGCAGCAACTTTTCATGTGAATGCGGATAAGCAACTCACTTATGTACATTCTGCTACAAGCAAGGTAATGGCCTCTGGTACTACGGTTCTGGGAGCAACACTGCTGTCATTATCAGGTTTGATGCTGTTTTTTGTATTTACTTTTATTTATACTTTCTTTTTCCTGCTGTACCGCAGGCTGATCATGAAGTTTTTAATCTCTGTATTCCTTGATGAAAATAAGGAAGTTGTATACGAGATCATTGAGCGTGTTCAGTATATGATCAGGAAGTATATCATCGGACTGCTCATCGAAGCGGCAATCGTATCGCTGGTGGTATGTGTTGCTTTCTGGCTGCTCGGTATCAAATACGCGGTATTGCTTGGTCTGATTACAGGCTTGTTCAACATCATCCCGTACATCGGTATCTTCTCGGCCCTTGTAATCAGTACACTGGTTACTTTTGCTACAGCTACTGTAATTTCTAAGGTGGTACTTGTGATTATTACTTTGATTGTAACTCACCTGATTGACAGTAATATCCTGCTTCCTGTCGTTGTAGGTTCTAAGGTTCGGATCAACGCACTGGTTACAGTACTGGGTGTGATTATCGGCGAGATGATCTGGGGTATCCCGGGGATGTTTCTTTCTATTCCGGTGATTGCCGTACTCAAGATCATTTTCGACAGGGTAGATGGCTTGCAATCATGGGGAATTATCCTTGGAGACGAGGAGCTGAAACAAAATAAACTGGCAACAAAGCTAACAGCTAAAAGAGCTGCAAAATAATTGATTAAAAAAGCACAATGTCTTTATGATATTGTGCTTTTTATTTTATCATGGCTGGGGCAGTACCACCATGTTTGGCAATAACTTCGGCAGAAATATACATGCCTAAACCCAGTCCCAGGGAAATGCTTCAGTGTTAGTTACATACCAGTTTTTGCAGCTAAGAGTTTGAATTTATTTCCGGATAGACCACATTCTGTGAGATCTGATTGAGGTAAGCGTAGGTATTCTGGTTGTCTTTGCTGCATTGCTCCAGCAGCATCGCATATTCTTCATGGCCTAAAACAGCTGCCATATGGTATAGGGAATCATATCTGCAAACCTTCAGTGTGTATATCAACTTAAAGATCTCCAGCAGCGTCAGATCTTTTGCAAGCGATGTAGTCTTACCAGCGGCTGCCGTTTTCAGCGTATTCAGCAATTCCTCATCAATGGCAGACGAAGCCACCTGGGCTTTTTGTTTTACTGCGGCCATTGCCCGGCTAAGCCTTGAGATATGACTTTCAATATCGGTCTCTCCGGGTGATATAGCCAGCCGCAATTCATCGGTGTACACCGCTTTTGTTAACTTATCCAGGATTTTGAAGTATTTCTTTTCTGCTGCCAGCTGTTCGGAAAGCATTGTTTTGAAGGTTTCAGTAAGGTTAGGAGCGCTGTTTTTCATTGGTCTTGTGTGTTTTATCTCTGAGAGGGATTATTCCCAGCGTATTTCTACATCTGCTTCTCCTCTCATTGTATATTCTATGTTTCCTCCATTAACAGTTTTTCCTGTTAATTGTTCTTTTTCGCCTGCATAACGTACCTCCAGTTCAGGTAGTTTTTTACCTCCTTTTTTCACAAGCATTAACCTGCATACAGAACTGGCAAGCCCAAGCACATTGAATGTTACTTTCTTTTTTGTACCTGCTTTAAAATTAGCGGTAGGGTAATCTATATAAATATAAAACTCCTCGTCGGGTAGATTAAAGTAATGCCTTGGCAAAATCCCAAAAGCATTACCTGCTCCGTACACTTCCTGCCCAACAGCACCTGATTTTTCCCATCCGTCATGCAGGTCTTCCAGTGCTATCCACAACTTTTTGTTGAGTTCACCCACTTTGGCTTCATCTTCCAGCATCTCATCAGGCAGCATGGCAGGATAGTAATATACTGCGCGGTTTACCAGGTAGCGTATAAATTCTGCCAGCAGCAATTTAACTGAAGGCAGAATGTCTACACCTTCGCTGTGCTTCAGATAATCGTGCAAAGCACAAAAGACTTCCTGCTCCTCATAAGCTGCTGTGTATGGTGCATCATTTAAAGGAAACAAGGCAAAAAAAGTTGGGAAATTCTTTCCGTATCCGTAGTTACAATCCCAGAGCTGCACATTTTTAAATATTCCCGCCAGGCACATGTAACTCAGATCGAGGTACAGTTCATTCTTTGTAATTTTGTACAGGCGAAGTAAAGCGCCTGATGAAAAAGCTGTGTTATTGGCCTGATAGAATATCTCAAAACCATAACCTGCCAGTGTTTTTGCAGCGCGTTCTGCTTCATTTAAATACCTGTCTTCTCCCGTTAGTTCAAATGCCTGTAACATCACATGCGCGTACAATCCTGCTACATCTTTTTCACCGCCTTTTCCCTCTGCCGTTTCGGCTTTCAGTACTTCAAGCGTATCCATCTTATAGAAGACCGGCCATTTGTATTTGAAGTGTTTTGCTACCTTAATGGCATATTCAAGGGAGTCCATAAATAACTCTTTAGCAACTTTATCGCCTTTAAGTGCAAGGCGTGATAAATTGAGCAGCGGATGGTGTAGGTACCATGAATCCATTACTTTAGGTATCTTCTGCTCTTCTTCGCCTTTAAGCTTACCTTCGGCAGCAGGGAGCCACCTCATGATAGTCTTTAAGTCTTTGTCATAAAACTCCGGCAAACCATTTTTAATTGTTTGCATGATGTCGAGGGTGTCGCCGCACCATTCTACATAGTCCAGCAAAGGCAATAGAACCGCCAGCTGCACCATAATCTCGGGTGGAGTTTCATAATCACTGACATAGGCGTTAAAATATTCATTATCGCCCACCTGCGAGCTGCATCCTGCATTTTCTACCAGATCTTTTAATCCTTTGTCCAGGATCTCTGGCCAGGGCTGGTATGCTGTTTCGGGTTTGGGTAGCAATAAGTAAACTCTCGCCAATAGATCCAGGTACTGGCGCATGATTGCTGCCTCGTTAGCAGGTAATGTTGGGTCAAATGCCACGAAGGCATCACCTATACATATTTCTTTACCTGCCAGCAGGGGTTTTTCTAATGAAGGTGGCAGTGAAAAACCCATTTCCGGCCAGTTTCCGCCAACGGTATCAGCCGCTGATGTTTCTGTCTGCTGGCAATAGTCTGCCAGTGCAGTAAGGTTTTGCAGGTAAAGTACAGATGCTGATTTCGGTTTGGTCATGCTCATGTAGATCATTCCGGAACGCGTTCCTACCTGGCTCGCGTGAATCTTCCCTGAAATATTTTCTGTATTTCCGTTTTTCCCGCTGGCGATGATATCTTTTGGCCAGTAGGGGACAATCATATCTTTCAAAGGCTTTAAGCTGGTAGTATAGCGCAAGACAGGAATAGCCTCATCTTCATTGATGTCAATGGTTACTTTAAATACACCGATATCACTGCTCAGCCTGAGGCTGCATTCCTTGTCAGATGAGTGAATCTGATCGATATGTAAGTTGGCCCCTGGTGAATATGCAGCGCGGAAAACCATTGTTCCGCCTTTAGGCATGAGTACCGAAACCCATACTGAATCTGTGGTACAATAAACTTCAAATGTAAATTCGCGGCCTGATCTCTGGAACAGTGTTTCCCGTTCGTCCATTAGCTCAGTGCTTGCCGAGAGTGCCCATGGTGATAATCCAGTCATAATTTAGTGTTTTAAGTTAATGCGTAGCCGTAACTGATAAATACGAGCTTTGTTTTAATAAAAATAAGTGCTGATGCTGAATAAAAACTAAACTAAATGTGATCACGAATGTTCTGGGCCTGACTGTGCTATAACAGTCGTTTTTACTGATTTTTTATGAAAGCTGATGAAATAAAACTGGGAGACTGGCAGCGGATATTATTCGGAGATGTGAGTGCATTGTTTCTGGTTGAGGTGTTTTTCAGAACACTCATTATTTATCTTTTGCTGCTGGCTATTGTGAGATGGCTGGGCAAACGCATGAGCGGGCAGCTCACCATTATAGAAATGACGGTGATGGTTACCCTTGGGGCAATTGTATCCGTGCCGATGCAGATATCTGATCGGGGGATTTTGCAGGGGGCAATCATTCTTGTGACTGCCCTGGGGCTGCATCGCGGTGTGAATTATTTTAGTATGAAAAGCAGGAAGGGCGAGAAGCTTTTGTATGGAAGCCCTACGATACTTGTTAAAAACGGGGTTTTACAGCTGGAGAATATGAGGGAGGTGAGGATCTCCCGGCAGCAGTTATTCTCAGAGTTACGGAGTAAAAACGTGATGAATCTGGGCAAACTGCAGAGGGTTTACCTGGAACCATCAGGTTCTTTTACACTGTTTTTGCGGGAAGATCAGTTTGGACTGGCGCTATTTCCGCCAACGGATCATGAAATTCTGTCTCTTCAGAAAGGTAAGAAGGATGAGATGGTTTGCCAGAACTGCGGCACTGTAAATAACACGCAAAGCAGGGTTTGTTACAATTGTAAACAGGATCTATTCATTGCTGCAATTATTTAATTATGGAAAAAGAAGCATACAGGTTATTGGACTGGCACAGGATCTTTATCGGGGAAGTACCTGGTTCCTTTTATATTGAAGTTATGATCCGCACGGTGATCATTTACTTTATTCTGATTTTAGCGATTCGTCTGATGGGTAAACGGATGGCCTTACAATTGAACGTGACGGAAATGGCCGCGATGGTAACCCTTGCTGCGGCTATCGGAGTACCTATCCAGGCCCCGGACAAAGGGATACTGCCTGCCGTTGTGATTGCACTTGTAGTAGTACTTTGTGAAAGGATACTCTCAAAACGTGCGATGATGAGCGAGAAGTTCGAAGAAATAATACACGGGGACATTTATGTTCTGGTGCAGGATTCAGTAATTAATATGGACTGTCTGGGTGCATCGGGTATGTCTAAGGCCCTTATCTTTGAACAGGTACGTGCCCACGGGATAAATCACCTCGGCCACGTAAAGCGTTTGTATATGGAGTCGAGCGGGGCATTTTCATTGGTTATCGATACTGATGTCAAGCCGGGATTATCTGTTATGCCCGAGCATGACCTGGATTACTGGTTAAGCAATGACTGGCTGAGTAACCAGTACGTTTGTGCAAACTGCGGTAATGGGGGACATCCTGAAATTAACCCTGAACTGAAATGCAGCGTTTGCCAGCACACGGTTTGGGTGCAGGCTGTAACTTCACAGGAGAACTATGTTAAAGCTTCATAAACCAGCTTAGCATGGCAAAGGCCTATGCAGAAAGATGCCCCGCAAGAGTAATCTTGCGGGGCATTAGCCATTTCACTCTAACCTAAAACGACTAAAAAAAGCTTTTACGCTTTTTCTTTCTGGTAAGGCACAATACGACAACCCCTAAAATTGCCGCCCTTACCAAAACCTTTTTGGCCAGACCTGCCTTGTTAAATTTCAGTTCAGACTTCATCCCGTGTTCTGCAAACAGATTTGGTATTATGCCTTCTGCAAGGTCTTCTATGATGCCTTCCACTACGTTAATCCTATCTGCCAGCAACATTGGTAACCAGTGCCCGTAACTTGACTCACTGTATTTAAATGCATGGCGCCTGATCATGCCACTCAAACCTGTGGGTGGGCTTGCGGTTCCAAATACTGCTGATAATGCCGGGCGTTCGTTCGACTTTAAGATTTCTACAGTCTGGACCTGCTGTGCGGGCCTTTCCCAATTGCTTCTCTTATGGTCATCGCCCGTATAATTTTTCATCGGGTAATTTGGTTCGTCCTCCGGATTGGCATCAATGCCCCAGCCGGGGATCTGGGTATAATCTTTATTGCTTTCCATAATCTTATTTTGCTGATGGCATGATTAATACCGGTTTGATACAATTGTCTAATTTAGCTGAGAACATATGGTAAGCGTCGCCTACTTCTTCCAAAGGGAAGCGGTGGGTGATAATAGCTTTCGGATCCAATCTGCCCGCCATAATATGATCGATCAGTTTTGGCAGCAGTCTTTTTACAGAAGCCTGGTTTGCCCTGATGGTAATCCCTTTGTTGACTACATTACCGATCGGGATTAAATTATCCGTTGGCCCGTATACACCGACAATAGAAACGATACCACCTTTTTTCACTGAGTTTATTGCCCAGTGCAGCGCAGTTGCAGAACCTGCCTGCAGCAACAATTTACGGCCAGTAAGTGTCTGCATTGCGTTACCTGCTGCATCGCCACCTACGGCATCAATACAAACATCTGCTCCAAACCAGTCTGTAGTTTTCTTTAGGAAGAGCACCGGATCTTCCAGTGATTCAAAGTTATATGCTTCGCAGTTGGCGTAATTACGAACAAATTCCAGCCTGTATTCCAGGTGGTCGATTACAATTACGCGTGCTGCTCCAAACAACCATGCGCATTTAGCTGCCATAATCCCAACCGGACCGGCTCCAAATACCACTACTGTATCGCCGGGTTTGATACCGCCCATTTCAGCTGCCTGATAACCTGTAGGCACAACGTCTGTCAGTAACAATGCATCATCCGGGTCCATGCCTTCAGGAATTACTGTAGGACCAACATCTGCGTAAGGCACTCTTACATATTCTGCCTGTCCGCCGTCGTAACCACCTGCAGTGTGCGAGTAGCCAAATATTCCACCTACGGCTGTGGCTTGTGAGTTAGATTCGTGACAGTTGCCATAAAGTTCCTGTTTGCAAAATGCACATTTACCACATGCAATGTTAAAAGGAACCAATACTGTATCGCCAACTTTCAATTTATGTACTTCAGACCCTACGTCAACAACTGTTCCCATAAACTCGTGACCGAAGGTCATTCCAACCCTGGTATCAGGCACGAGGCCGTGGTAAAGGTGCAGATCTGAGCCGCAGATACAAGAGCGTGTAACTTTGATAATAGCATCCTCCGGGTGTAGGATGACGGGATCTGGTTTCTCTGATGCCCTGACCCTGAAGGGCCCGCGATAGTTCATTGCTAACATAATTATCCTCCGTTTAATTTAATTTTGCTGCCTTAACATTCTTATCAGCTTACAGTTTCATTTATCTCAGAAAACATTAATAGATGATATTTTGTAAAATCATTTATTATCTTGAGCCTCTTAAGATGAGGAAGCCTGTAAAACTATTAAAGGACTGGGTGGCACTAAAGCATAAGGGACAGCTGATTAGGGAAAGTGGTGAACCTTACTTTAACCACGTTGCCGCGGTGGCAGCAATGGCTAGCGGTGCAACCGACTTTGGTTACGAAATTGGGTTGTGCCATGATCTTCTCGAAGATACTTATGCTACAATAAACGAACTCAGGGACGCACTGCTGAGCTTTGGTTACAGCCAGTCGGCCGCAATGCTGATCAGCTCCTGCGTTTTGGAACTGACGGATGTATTTACCAAATCTGCTTATCCTGGCTTAGGCAAGAGCGCCAGAAAAAAGATGGAGGCTGCGCGATTGCTTACAATCAGCCCTGCTGCGCAGACTGTAAAATATGCTGATTTGATTTATAATATTGGCTGGGTGCTAAAATACGATAAGAAGCGCGCGAAGAAATACCTGTTGAAGAAAAAACGGTTACTCAACGCTTTAATTGAGGGTGATAAGGATTTGCATAGTAAGGCTTTAAGCGCTGTGCTTTCTGGATTGCAATCATTGTAAGATCATTTATTTCTTCCTTCGGACAGATCCACCAAACAAAAATCATCTGACAGAGTTATACCATCTGTTTTACAGAAAGCAGAAGTGTTTATAAAATTGTTAATGAGATTATTATGGAAAACAGTCAGAACAGCGGGGACAAAAACGAGGACCTGCAAGATGCATTAAAAGATGTGAACGAGAATAAACACCAGGATTTGAGCCAGGAAAACATCGGCAACGAGCCTGAGGAACAAACATCCGGGGATCCGGAAAGCCCATATAAGCTGAAGGGGCTGGAAGATAAACGTCCTGAAAGTGATAATATAGAAAAGGGCTGGACTGTTGATTCCGATACCAGCACCAATGCTGATGATCCAGAATAAATTGACAATCCTCATTTAAAGAAAAACTATCATGAATTTAAAAGCTATAACATTCGCAATGCTTGTAAGCATTGCTGCCCTGGGTTGTTCTTCTGATCATAAAACAGAAGCATCAGCTGACTCCACAGCCAGCAAGGAAGGCACAGACAAACACTTAAACGAGATGCGTACAGGCACGGGCCCGGGCACCGGGACAGGAAGTGCAAGCGGAACCGAAACAGGAACACCGGGAACTGGTACTGGACCGGGTATTACCAGCAAACCTGAAGAGGGCGTATCAGGCGGCGACAGGATGATCGCAACTGGAACAGGTACAGATCCAAAAAAGCCGGATACCGGCGTAAAAAAAGGGAAATGGCCTACACAGGGTGATCCTTTCAGTTAATCTTTATGCTATCGGCGAGGTAGGTAAGCTAAACCAAAAGCTGCTTCCCTTGCCGATTTCACTCTCTACACCAATATCACCGTCATGTTTGTAGATAATCTGCGAGCAGATATAAAGGCCTAATCCCAGTCCTGAATACTGACTACCGTCACTGGTAACACGGTAGTACCTGTCAAAGATGTAAGGAATTTTTGCTGCTGGTATACCGGGTCCATGATCAGTCACGGTTACTTTCGTAACATCTTTTTCCTGCGTTATACAGATATTTATTTCTTTCGAATCAGGCGCATATTTAGCCGCATTACTGATAAAGTTTACCAGTACCTGCTCAATTTTGTGTGCATCTGCAAATACTTTAACATCTGGCTCACAGGATACTACAATGTCAAATGCTCCACCTGAACGGATGTCGTGGCAGCAATCATCTACAAGATCGCGCAGTACTACCCACGATTTCTTCAGTTGCAGCTGACCTTCGGTCATATTGGTTGCATTCAGCAGATCATCTATCAGCGCCCGCATTTTATCCATGCTTTTATTGGCCTGCAGGATAAGTTTGGGCAGCATAGGTGAATCCAGACGGTCACGCAGCTTATTCATCAGTTGCAGTGAAGCTTGTAATGATGTAACTGGTGTTCTCAGTTCATGACTGGCCACACTTATAAAATCGTCTTTTTGTTGTATGGCTTTTCTCCTGTTGGTAACGTCCATGAACGTACCGATGCCGGCAATAATTTCGCCGTCCGTATCTTTCAGCGGGGCTGCATTCATGGAGATATAAAATCTTTCCCCTTCGAGGGGCTGTACGGCGATCTCGTAGTCATAAACGGGATTACCGGTTTCAATTGCGTTGGTAATAGGATAGTACTGTGGAGGGAGTGGCTCCCCGTTTATCCAAAGCATTTGCCAGTCTGCATAAACATACTCAGTTCTATTTAAACCGGTAATGCCAAGCATTTTTTTTGCCATTGGGTTAGCATAGGTTGTTTTACCTTCCACATCCATGATGATCACGCCCTCTGCCATGGTTTCCAAAACGCGGGAAAGACGCTCCTGATTGGTTCTCAGTTCTTTCTCAACGAGTTCTTTTTCAGCTATATTAATGGTCAGTTCCTTGGTTCTTTCTTCAACTGTAAGTTCCAGTGTTGCATTCAGATGGTTTGCAACGCGCTGCGCATCCAGCAACTGTTCGTTACTTTCCTGTAACAACCTCTGGTTTTCCTGCTGGACAGTTAAATTTGTGATAATGATACTCATGCATAGGCCCTCACTTAGTTCAAGCCTTTTCAGTGATAACAATACGGGAACTTCATTTTGGTCGGCAGTGAATAGCCTAAGTTCCAGTTTAGTATGGTGCTCCCAGGCGTTGAGCATTATCCTGCTCCAAAATAGTTGGTCTTTATCCTGGATGAAACGCTGGAAGGGCTGCCCAATAATTTTTTCCAGCATGAGGCCGGTAATTTCTGAAAAGCTTGAATTGGCATATAAAATTATACCTTCCTGATTGAGCGTAACTGCGCCCTCAGACATTTGCTCTATAAATATCCTGAAAGAGTGGTCGGCCGTTTTTAATGTGAATATAGAATGCCCTTCATCATCCTTCACAATCAGTGCATCAATCTGGCCTGAACGAATGGCATGAATTGTATCATTTGCCTCCTCAAGCAAATATTCTGCTTCTTCTAATAACGCTAAGAGCTCTTCTTTTGATTTCTCTGTGTTCAAACTGCAGTAGATTATTTAATACCCAAACCACGTAAAACTTTTGCCTTGTCAGACATATCTCCAATTAATCTTCTGTATGGAGCCGGAAATTTTCTCACCAGCATTGGCACGGCAGCCACATTTTCTTCCAGTGCCATTTTAGGCTGCTGGTATACATCAATGACCTCGAGTTCGTATTTTCCTTCAAGGTGTTCCACAAGAATCTGGTTTAAGTTATTTATTGCGCGAACGGACAAGGACGAAGTGCCTGCAACAAAGAGCTGCAGTTGGTAGATAGGGTTATCTTTTATTTCCCATTCGGAAAAATCCTGATGATCATTCATTAAGGTCCTTATTGTGCTTGTTTAGGGCGTATGTTTAATCCCACCAAAACCTTTTCCTCGTTAGATAAGTCTCCAATTATTTTTCGCACAGGCTCCGGTACTTTTTTAACCAAAGTGGGAACCGCAAATATCTGGTCTCCTTCAGCGAGCTGAGGGTTTTCAAGCAGGTCAATTACTTCGATAACATACTGACCTTGCAAATGTTCTTCACAATATCTTTTTAAATTATTTAACGCCGTAACGGACTTTTGGGTCCGGCCTGCAACATACAGCATAAGCTCGTATTGTTCTTCCATGTTGTCGTTTAGATTACTCACTTGCTGAAGACTTGGTGTTACTGCGCATGTTAGTTAAGGTTTGTCGTGTTTTATTGATTACTTCCCGTTTAATTTCTTCTTCCGTATAGATTTTGTTCAACTCTTCTTCGGTAGATTCAAACTCTATACGAAGGTCCTCAATTTTACTTTCCAGTACTTTACGTTTACGTTCGAGCTCTCTGTCTTTACGGCTTAGCGCACTTGAATGCAATACTATGCCGGTTTGTTCTTCTAATTTATGCGCTTCTCTGGCCGATCCGGTTAGGATACCATCTGGCCCCAGATACACATCAAGTAAATCTATTCCTTTTTCTCCGATCACAAATTCGCGCACCTGATTAGAATGTCTCATTCCGCGGGATTTCATTACATACAGACCTTTGTTACGCTCCCCATTCATCTCGATGTCTTTGATTTGCAGCCAGGCATCTACTAGTGACGATACACCTTCATCTGTTTGTTCGTTTACAATATTATTTAGCGTAAGCGCAGTAAACATTACTGTAATCTGCTCTTCCTGTAAAAAGTCGATTAAACGTACAAGCATGGCTTTTACTTCACTAACTGATCCAATGGTAATCAGGTTGGTAATAGGATCAAGCACTACTACTTGCGGCTTGAACTTTTTGATTGCTTTGTGAATAGCTACAAGATGCATCTCCAAACCATACAACGTTGGTCTTGATGCATAAAACTTTAACAAGCCAGAATCGATATGTGCCTGCAAATCCATTCCTATAGAACGCATATTTCTGATGATTTGCTGTGGCGATTCTTCAAATGCAAAAAACAGGGACTTGCGGCCGTCTATACAAGCCTGATTAACAAAACCAGCTGAAATACTTGTTTTACCCGTACCTGCTGTTCCCGAAACCAGGACACTGCTGCCCCGGTAAAAACCGCCACCACTAAACATATCGTTTAACGCTGATATGCCAGTAGGTATGCTTTCTGATGATACAGGTTTGTCTAACTGAAGGGAGGTAACAGGTAATACTGATATTCCTTCTTCATCAATCAGAAATGGATATTCATTGGTACCATGTAAGGTACCGCGATATTTAACTATTCGTAACCTGCGTGTAGATATTTGATTGATTATACGGTGATCGAGCAGAATAACGCAGTCAGAAACGTATTCTTCCAGCCCTTGTCTGGTAAGTGTTTTCTCGCCCTGCTCGCCGGTGATAATTGCAGTAACGCCTTTTTCTTTTAACCACCCGAAAAGTCTGCGCAATTCGGCACGTAAAATACCAACGTCGGTTAATCCCGCAAATAAATTTTCTATGGTATCCAGAACGACACGTTTAGCGCCAATTGTGTCTATTGCATAGCCTAAGCGGATAAATAAACCTTCGAGGTCATATTCACCGGTTTCTTCAATTTCACTTCTGTCAATGTGAACGTAGTCTACTTTTATTTTTTTGTCAGCCTGCAACTGCTTCAGATCAAAGCCCAGTGAGGCCACATTCATAGCAAGTTCATCTGGTTTTTCTTCAAAAGCCATAAATACACCAGGCTCTCCATATTCCTGAGCCCCCCTTATCAAAAATTCTAATGAGAACAATGTTTTACCACAGCCAGTGCTGCCGCAGATAAGGGTTGGTCTGCCGGTAGGTAAACCGCCCATAGTAATCTGGTCTAAACCATTGATTCCGGACGGTGTTTTTGGCAGTGTTGTTAATGGTGTGCCAGTATGATCAGCTGGCGATTGTATTGATGACATAAATGATAGTGGTAATTTTGATAGAAATATAGAACAATTTCAGCAATATAATAGCGGCAATTAACACACATAGGTTGTTTTCTGTATAACTTGCTGATTATTAGTTTCGCTAATCGTGTTTTAAATCCCTGCTCAAAAAAAGTATTATCCCTGCCGATAAGCTCTTAAATGGTTACTCTGCCTTAATTATACATTTTCAGTTTGGTCTTCAGTAATCTTCTTGCTTCATGGATCCTGGTCTTCACTGTACCGATTGGTATGTCAAGTTCCTCTGCTATTTCATGGTATTTGAATCCTTCAAAGAATTTTAAAAAGGGGACCAGGTAGGCGTCCGGAAGATTTTTCAGTGCCTTGTTAATGTCATCACCAATCAAACTTCCTTCAGCCTGGTTACGGGATGCGCTTGTCACCAATTGATAAGACATTAGTTCTTCACTGGTATCTATAATACTTCTGCGCCTGACTGTAGCTCTGTAATCATTAATAAAAGTGTTTCTCATTATTGTATACAACCACCCCCGCAGGTTTGTGCCATCTTTATAAAGTTCAGAATAACGGAACGCTTTCAGAAAGGTGTCCTGCACAAGATCGTTCGCATCATCATTGTTCTTTGTGAATGAAAATGCAAAATTCTGCATTGCTGATTTGTGGCTGTTGATTTCAGAACTGAAGGTAATGTTTTTCATAGGGAAGATGTTAGTTATTGTTTTTAGGTAGATGGTTGTTTTAAAACAAGGAGCATACCAAAATAGTTAGTTTTATTTCCTCAAATTGAAAACTTAGGGGAACATTTTTGAGGAGCATAATAGAAAATACCATTATAAATGTTCAGAAATGTGATTTTAAAGTCCCATCAGAGAGATTAATAAGATTGTTTAACTTTTCTGCTACAGAACTTTAATAAATTTGGCACAGAAATACTGCTATATTTTGTATCTATATAACTACAGTGATGTGTGGGATAATGGGGACAAGGATATTTTCTTTATTCAAAAAGGTACCGGTATTATATTTCCTGGTTTCTAATCAGGCCTAAATAAAAAAAGCCCTCGAACTTAGAAATTCGAGGGCTTTTTTTCATAAAGCAGTATTAGCTTTTCACACTGTCGTAATCGCTCCATTGAGCAACACCTTCAGGTTCAGTATTTTTAACTTCTGCGCTTTTTACTTCGCTCAGTTCTGCGTTTAAAGTCTCTGCTTCAGCCAGTTCAGCAGATTTGTCATCAGGTAATTCAGTCAAACCAGCTGTTTCTTTAGAGAAAGCAACCGGATCAGCTACAAATTCCCATTCTTTACCAGTTTTTGGCATTACACCTTCATTCCATGGACCAGTAAAACTATTTTCTGGTGAGAAATTGAAATACTGTTGGGTATAACGTGGATCAGCCTGCAATACTGCAGGAGGGAAGTTAGGCTGGATAGTATTCAATGCCGCTTCGAACATGTTGTAGTGCGCAATCTCGCGTGTCATCAGGAATGAAAGCGTATTTTTTACATACGGATCATCTGTGAATTTCATTAAGTGCTCATAAACAATCTTAGCTCTAGACTCTGAAGCTAAGTTGCTTCTTAAATCTACAGTAAGGTCACCATTTGAATGGATGTATGAGGCACACCATGGAATACCCTGGCTATTTCTTAAAGTTGGACCGCCACCGGTGATGATCGGGAATTGTGGATTGGCCCTTAAAGCTTCATGGATAATGTTTTCCTTTGTAGCTTTACCATCCAGCACCTGCATGATTTCACTTTGATCAGCAGCGTCCTTAAGTTCGCCGTTAACGCCTTTAAGCAACATCTGGATTGTAGCACCTACGATTTCAAGGTGGGAAAATTCTTCAGTTGCGATGTCCATCAGTAAGTCGTACTTATCCGGATGGGGTTGTTTAGCGCCAAACGCTTGTGTGAAATACTGCATTGCAGCAGCTAGCTCTCCGTTTTCACCGCCAAATTGTTCTAGTAAAATATTGGCAAAAATAGGATCGGGTTTAGAAACCCTTGCATTGAATTGTAAGTCTTTTGAGTGATGGAACATAATATGTTTTTTATTAGGTGAAGTGTACGCCTGTAACTCTTCTTATTCGTTTAAGTTTTACATGAAAATTAATGATAACGATTATAAACAAGCCCGCTATTAGGCATTCACATAATAAAAAACCAAAAGCTTATATTTTAGTTATCATACGTATGGAGACACTGCATTACAATACCGGAGATACCATACTCACTATCAATTATCCTATTGATGAATCAGGCCATTATTGTATCGAAACAGAAGATGATACAGAGATTGGGCATTTGTATATTGCCGGTATAGATGAAAACCATAAAACTCCAGTCTGGAAAGGGACAACGGAAGAGGTGGATCACATTGCAGCTGAACTGGGAGAATTTATAGAACAGTCAGAGCTTTAAGTTCAATATATTCTTCCAATGAAAATAGCAAGTTACAATATCAATGGCATCAACGGCCGTTTGGCAAACCTGCTGCGCTGGCTCAAAGAAGCAAAGCCTGATGTTGTGTGTCTCCAGGAGTTGAAATCCACTGACGCTCTTTTTCCTGAGGAAGCGTTAATGAAAGCCGGCTACCACGCTATCTGGAGCGGACAGAAAAGCTGGAACGGAGTAGCTATACTATCCAGATATGGCGAAATCAAACAAACTATAAAAGGAATGCCCGGCGATGAGGAAGATGTGCAAAGCAGGTATATCGAAGGTTTTATCAATGGGATTGTAATAGGTTGCCTTTATCTCCCAAATGGTAATCCCTGGCCGGGGGATAAGTTCACTTACAAGCTCAACTGGATGAAAAGGCTGAACAGTCATGCGAAGCGCTTACTGTCTTTTGATCTGCCCGTTGCCTTAATCGGTGATTACAATATCATGCCAACCGATCTGGATACTTATAAACCGGAAAAATATAAAAACAATGCACTCTTCAGACCAGATGCACGTCATCTGTTCCAGGATTTGCTTGATGAAGGTTATATTGATGCTATACGTAAGCTTTATCCCGATGAACCTATATATACTTTCTGGGATTATCTGAGGAATGCTTATGGCAGGAACGCAGGCTTGCGACTGGATCATTTCCTCTTAAATGATATTGCCGCAGAAAGGCTAGATGCTGGAGATGTTGATAAACATGTTCGTGGCTGGGAGCATTCCAGTGATCACGCGCCGGTATGGATTACCTTAAATGATGAAGAGGAGAACGATGATGACGACGTAACGGAGAACACTAAAGATCATTCGAAAGATCCGGCGACTTCAGAAAACCTTAAACAATATAACAAGAAGCGTGATTTTAACAAGACCGCTGAGCCCAAGGCGGGCAAGGCTGCCGATGAAGGGATGCTTCGTTTTGTTATCCAGAAACATGACGCTACCCGCCTGCATTATGATTTTCGCCTAGAAATGGATGGTGTGCTGAAAAGTTGGGCGGTACCCAAAGGGCCCTCTACGGATCCCAAGACAAAGCGGCTTGCAATGATGGTAGAAGATCATCCTTATGATTACCGTACATTTGAAGGCATTATCCCAAAAGGGGAATATGGTGGTGGCACTGTAATAGTGTGGGATGAGGGGACATACGAACCTATTGCAAAGATCAAAGGGAAAAAAGCTCAGGAAAAACACTTACTTGAACAGCTGGATGCAGGATCGGTGAAGATCATTTTGCATGGGCAAAAACTCAATGGCGAATTTGCTTTAGTCAAAACTCACGGAATGGGTGAAAACGGCTGGCTGCTGATCAAGCACAATGATGATTATGCATCGAACGATGATATTACCTTAAACGGCAGATCGGTACTTTCTCAAAAGACCATTGATGAAATGGAGAAAAGTTCCGTTTCAGAAAGCAGCGGGGATCATGCAGTAGCCAGAAATGATGGCCAGTTACCTAAGCTCTCTATGAGTGATTTGCAATTGCTTTTGGATCACGGAACAGATTCCAAAATACCTATAGGAATGAAGCCCATGCTTGCCACACTAACGGATAAACCCTTCGATAGTGATGACTGGGTGTATGAAATTAAATGGGATGGATACCGTGCCCTGGGATTTTGTCTTCACAACGGAGATGTACAACTGCTTTCCCGCAATAACAAACAGTTCAATGAGAAATTCTTTCCCATTTATGAGATCCTCCAAAGCTGGAAAATGGATATCGTAGTCGACGGCGAAATCATAGTTATCAATGACAAGGGAGGTTCCAATTTTGGTGATCTGCAGAACTGGAACAGCGAAAATGATGGAGAACTGGTTTACTATGTTTTTGATCTGATTTGGTACGATGGGAAGGATCTGTCTGATCTCCCTCTTGTAGACCGTCAATCAATTCTTGCGTCGGTGCTGCCTCTGGATGATGACCGGATCAGATTGAGCAAGGTTTATAAATCTGAGGGAATAGAGTTTTTTAATGCAGCTTCCAAAATGGGGCTTGAAGGTATTATTGCCAAAAAGGCGGATAGTCTTTACAGCAAAAATAACCGTTCTGCAGAATGGCTTAAGATAAAAGCCAATAAAAGGCAGGAAGTAGTTATTGCGGGCTTTACCAGGAATGAGGACACATCAAAAATGTTCAGTTCTCTTCTTTTGGGTGTTTACGAGGATGGTGTACTTTACTATGTAGGTAAGGTGGGCACAGGCTTCAATGATCAGGATCAGAGAAGCATGATGAAACAGTTTAAACCACTGATCATCGATGACAGTCCGTTTTCAACTTTGCCAGATGTAAATAAACCTTCACGTTTCAGGCCGCATCCTCCAAAAGCGAAAGCTACCTGGCTGCGGCCCGAGCTTGTCTGTGAAGTCGCCTTTACTGAAGTAACCAGCGACGGCGTTTTTCGTCACCCTTCATTTAAAGGAATGCGTACCGATAAAAGTGCTTCTGAAGTAGTAAGGGAAGGGGCTGTCCCTGTTGGCGATATCGTGAACGCGACAAAAGATGTTACTGCGCAGGATACTGTGGAGGCAATTAGCAAACCACTAAAGGCTAAGAAGATATTACTGAGTTCCAAAGCAGATACACAGCTGTGTACCGTTAATGGCCGTCAGTTAAAGTTTACTCACCTCAGTAAGCTATATTGGCCTGAGGATAAAATAAGCAAGCGTGAGATGTTTAATTACTATGATCAGGTAGCAGATTTTATTTTACCTTATCTGAAAGACAGACCTATGTCTTTGAACCGTTACCCTGGTGGTATTCATTCGCAGAGTTTTTACCAAAAGGATGTTAAGGATAAGGCGCCGGAATGGGCTGATACCTTTCCTTACACAAACAGTGATAGTGAGCGTAAAGAGTATTTGTTAGGCAATGATGAGGCTGCTCTGCTTTGGATGGCCTCATTGGGCTGTATTGAAATGAACCCATGGTTTTCCCGGAGCAAATCGCCGGATTATCCGGATTACTGTGTGGTTGACCTTGATCCTGATAAAAACACTTTTGATCAGGTTATCCAGGTGGCACAAATGGTGAAAGCGATATTGGATCAGATCGATGTACCTTGTTACCCAAAAACATCAGGATCTACCGGGATACATATTTATATTCCTTTGGATGCACAATATACTTACGAGCAGTCTCAAATGTTTGCGAAGATTATTGTAAACCTTATCCATGAGCAGGTGCCGGATTTTACCAGTCTGGAACGCATGATCTCTAACCGTAAGGGCAAAATGTATCTTGATTTTATGCAGAACAGGGCAGGTGCCACTATTGCAGGGCCTTACTCACTTCGTCCAAAGCCTGGAGCTACCGTTTCTATGCCCCTTAGCTGGGATGAACTGAAGCCTGGGTTAACTATGCGGGATTTTACGATCCATAATGCAGTAGACCGTCTAAAAGAAACAGGTGATCTTTTTAGAGGTGTTTTAGGCAAGGGCATTGATCTTTCTGTTGCGGTGCAAAAAGCGAGAGAAATATTTGGTTAAGTACCGCATAATTAATGATATACTAAAAATGTGTTTTGTCTGATAGGATAAAACAAATTACCTCGCCATCCAGCGAGGTAATTGTTAAATACAGTATCGCGCTCCAAACATAGGGCTCAAGCTAAAGTACAATATATTTCTTATAGACAGAATTTCTGTCATTAAATGTTTTTATAAAGTGTAAATTATATACTGTCTTGTTGTATTTTTACAAATTGTTGTATATTATTATTTTTTTAAGCATTTTCCTGCTATGCTCAGCCTCTCCTAATTGAACGTATGTCTGTACCTGAATAAAATCTATTTGAGCCATATAAGCAAAACATTTGAACCTTACAGGAAACAATCATGTCTTCAGTTCGTTCATCTTTGTGCTATGACAAACATCACCAAAATTCAATTGGGCCAAAATGGTCCGCTCGTTTCTAAACTAGGTTTAGGATGCATGAGAATGTCTTCTATATGGGGTGGCCCTACACCCGATAGGGCAGAAAGCATTGCTACAATTCATGAAGCGCTTGATTGTGGTATCAATTTCTTAAACACCGGAGATTTTTACGGTGCCGGCCACAATGAAATGCTGATAGGCGAAGCAATTAGAGGAAGGCGGGATGATGCCTTCATCAGTGTGAAATTCGGTGCCATTTTCCATAATGGGCAATGGCTGGGTATGGAACTGCGGCCTTTAGCTATCAAGAATTTCATAAACTACTCTCTGACTCGTCTGGGCATCGAAACAATAGATCTTTATCAGCCCAGCAGAATGGACAATAGCGTGCCGGTTGAAGATATCATTGGAACGATTGCAGACCTGGTTAAAGAAGGTAAAGTGCGTCACATAGGTGTATCTGAAATTACGGCCGACCAACTCCGCAAGGCCAATAGCATCCATCCCATAACTGCACTTGAGATCGGCTATTCACTTGCCGAGCGTCAAATTGAGAACGAGCTGTTGCCTGTAGCAAAGGAATTAGGCATTGGCGTGGTTGCATTCGCAAATACAGCCGAAGGCTTGTTAACTGGTGAAATGAAATCTCCGCTTGAAGCAAACGACTACCGTAACCATTTCCCGCGTTTTCAGGGTGAAAACCTGGTACATAACCTGGCGAAAGTAGAAGTTTTAAAGCAATTAGCCAACAACAAAGGCTACAGCCCAACTCAAATTGCCATTGCATGGGTAAAGGAACAAGGCACTAGTATCATGCCCTTAGTAAGTATGAGCCGCAGGTCGCGCTTACCAGAAAATATAGCAGCAATGGACATTGTATTTACGCCTGAAGAAATTAACACTTTAAACACTACTTTTACGGTAGGCGCCATTCTTGGCAGCACTTATTTGGAACGTTAAATGGACAGCCCAGCAGAAATACTTCCCGGCGTAATCTTTTATTCTTACTTCTCTACAGAGCGGAAAGAGAAAGTTTGTTTATGGAACCACCATACTTTGATCCTGCAAGTTTCGGGAAAACTTGTACTGGAGACTTCGGTGCAAAACATATCGATGACCGGAGGAGAATTGCTGCTGATCGGGCGAAATCAACTGGGTACAATAACCAAGACGCCCTTAACCGGGGGAACCTACGAGACCATTGTAATATCCCTGCAGGAAGACCTGTTGCGTAAGATCATATTGGAAGAAAAATACGGGGCAGATCGTAAATATATAGGTCCGCCAAACATTTTAATTCCATCCAATGAATTTCTGCGGGGATATTTTCAGTCCATTGTTCCATACGCAAGAAGCGCAGGATCTGAGATGACAGATGAAATGGGGATACTGAAGGTGAAAGAAGGTATTAAATTGCTATTGTTGGCAATGCCAGAACTTCGCAACTTTTTGTTCGACTTTTCGGAACCGTATAAAATAGATCTGGAGAGATTCATGCTCAGCAATTTCCGGTTCAATGTTCCTATTGAAAAATTTGCAATGCTGACAGGTCGCAGCCTGGCAACTTTTAAGCGTGATTTCCAAAAAATATTTGGATTACCGCCACGCCATTGGCTGCTGGAGAAGCGGCTAAATGCAGCAAAATATCTTATAGAAATGAAAAGCCAAAAACCCTCATCCTTTTACCTTGATCTCGGTTTTGAAAGTCTTTCCCACTTCTCATATTCGTTTAAGAAAAAGTTCGGTGTATCGCCTGGTGCAGTTAATTCTTGTCTTTCTTCGGTTGATTAAACTATATTGGATCAAATGAAAGAGCTTTCAGATTTTGTACAATCCCGAATTGCCATTAATCCTGCTGATCTGGAAGTGATCCTTTCCAGATTCAAAGAGAAAACGCTTAAAAAAGGACAGCTAATTCTAAGGCGTGGTCAGATTGCAAATCAATATTTCTATATAAAGTCTGGCGGTTTACGTTTTTTTTATGGCGAATTTGATGAACAGCTCACTGCCTGGATTGTATTCCAGGATGAATTCTTCACTGAAATATCCAGCCTGAGCACTCAAACCCCAACAAGGTTTAATATTGAGGCTATAGAAGAAACCCAACTGATATACATTGCGAAATCTGATATGGATGAACTTTACAAACAGTTCCCCTTATGGCAGGAGTTTGGAAGAATAACCTGGGAAGCAATGGCCGTCCGCAAAATTGATAAGATTATCAGCTTTCAAACCCTATCCGCAGAAGAGCGCTATTTAGATTTTTTAGCTAATTCTGAGCTTGTTAAGAGAATACCCGTTAAACAAATCGCGTCTTACCTGGGTATAACGCCTAATGCATTGAGCAGAATCAGAAAAAATATCAGGTAGTCCATTATCTACCAATTGGTAGTTTTGCCCTGAACATTCTCATTTACATTTGTCATATCTAAAAATGATGAAATATGGAGAACTTAATACTGGTAGCAGGTGCTACAGGTAATCTTGGACAGAAAATTTGCCGGGAACTGATTAAAAGAAATGTGAATGTAAGAGCAATTGTTCGCGAAAATGGCAATGCAGAAAAACTTGGAGTGCTCGAAAAAATGGGGGTGGAGATCTTGAAATTGGATTTCTCGAACCAGCAGCAATTGATTAGTGCATGTACTGGAGTATCCTGTGTTGTTTCTGCATTAGCAGGCCTTCGCGATGTCATTATTGATGTTCAGACTGAATTATTGGACGCAGCTATAGCTGCAGGTGTCCAACACTTTATTCCGTCAGATTTCTCATCCGACTTTACAGCAATGCCAGAAGGGGAGAACCGCAACTTTGATCTCAGAAAAGAATTTATGGAAAAGATTGATTCAAGCCGTATCATGGCTACTTCCATCTTTAATGGATGTTTTGCAGATATACTCCGCTACAATACCCCTTTGTTCAACGTACCGGATCAAACTATTGCGTATTTCGGGGATAAAGCAGATTGGAAAATAGATTTTACCACGATGGATGATACTGCAGCCTTTACAGCGTTAGTGGCATTGGATGATAAAGCGCCGAGATCTCTGAAGATTGCGAGCTTCAGTGTGAGCCCGAACGATCTGGTTCAGATGAGTGAACAAAGTAAAGGCAGTAGATTTAAGCTTGTGAAAATGGGTACTATGGAAGAATTTTCTGCTACTAACAAATTGCTTCGGGCTGCCGATTCTGCCGGAGAAAACACTCTCTACCCCAAATGGCAGCAGGCGCAATATCTTTATAGCATGTTCTTTGTTCATCACGGGACACTTGATAATGATAGATATGAAGGCTTGCAATGGTCAGTTGTAACAGAAAACATCTAATTCTACAATCATGTCTATCGAAAATAAAAACGATCTGTATCATTATAGTGATGAAGAGCTGATCAAAAAGTGGCCGGGCTTTGAAAGCAAGTATGCACAAGTAAATGGGATAAAATTGCACTATGTAGAAGGAGGAGAGGGCGAGCCGCTGATCTGCCTTCCAGGGTGGCCGCAAACGTGGTATTCTTTCCTTACCGTAGCGCCAGACCTTGCCAAACATTACAGGGTCTTTGTAATTGACATTCGGGGAATGGGCAGTTCGTCAAAGCCGGAATCTGGTTACGACAAAAAGACAATGGCGCAGGATATTTATGAATTTATCAACCTGCTTGGGCTGGGGTGTGTGAACGTTCTGGGGCACGATATTGGCGGTATGGTTGCTATAAGTCTTGCTTTCAATTATCCGGAGCTAATAGCAAAACTTATCATCATGGACGGTGCCCATTCAAGTGAAGGCATGATGCAGATGCCTCTGATTCCACAGATGGAAACCTTTAATGCAAAAATGGATGGTAATGCTCCATATGCCTGGTGGATGGGATTTAATCAGGTGAAAGATTTGCCGGAAAAATTACTGGAAGGCCGGTTTCAATACTTGCTTGACTGGCTTTTCTCATACGTAATGATCGATGATTCAAAAATGCCGGCATTTGACAGAGCAGTATATAGCATGATAGAAAGCAAAGCAGACCCTGAAGATTACCTCAGGGTCTGTTCTCATTCAATATTACTTTATTTCTTTTTTTTAGCGCGTGGATTAGGACCTGCCTTAGCTTCCATGTCTTTTAAAGTTTTATCCTTAAATTCTGTAAAAGCGTCAGCTAATTTCTGAAGATCCGGATCTAGTCCCGGCGCAAATTCTTCTGGCCTTTCAGGCGCTGGAGGAATAGGATAAGAATTTTTTGGCTCTTTCAGTGTAACCAGTTCAGTACCATCGTTAGATGGAGAGCTGCCCTGAAATATCTTACCCATTTCTGAACCATCCAGCCTGAAAGTATACTGTTCACGGTTGATACCCGCGTCAATCAATTTTTTAACTTCAGGATATTGCGAAGAATCAAATTTGGGAATTGGCAGGATTTTGCCCCAGTTAACGCCTAATGTTTCCAGCGCTTTGGCAAAAGCCATTTCGTGAGCTTCATCCCTTGCAATCAGAAATGCAACAGTTGCCCTCAATGTTTTATTTGATGACATTTGATAGATCCTGCATTTTTGCAGCCTGCCGGTAGATTCAAGGACAAGATTATCCATCAGGTCAAGTACCAGATTACCATGGTTGTGAACGTAAGACCCGCTCCATGGATTTCCTGCTGCATCAACGGGTAATGCACCCTGTGCTCCGTGAATAAAATGGTGTGGATTTTTCTGGTCTTTGGCCATATCCATCACCGGATCTCCACCCTTGCCAGGAACGTCAAATTTTGAACCATGGTACTCCGGAGCACCATCCAGTAAACGGGAAATGGTTTTAGTAATCAGCTCAACGTGACTGATCTCTTCAATACCAATACCCTGAATAGATCCAGGTAGGGGATACCATCACCGCGAAAGTTGAAACTCTGGAAGAGATACTGCATCATTGTACGCATCTCACCAAACTGTCCGCCCAGGCCTTCCTGTAACGCATTTGCTGCCGACGGATCTGGCTGATCGTCAACGATGGGATTGATTAAACTTTGAACATGATAAAACATAAGATAGAAGTTAGGTTTACAACTCAAGGTTTTATAAATTCCTTGCTGGCCCCTATAACTAGCTAAGCACTACATTGTTTAAACTTTTTTAAATTTCCCCGTTTGGGAGCTCAATGTAAAATATAGTGCCTGTGTTTTCACCATTATCTGCAACTGTTACGAGTAGGGATGTATCCTGATCGGTTATCGTCAGCGCTATAGTTCCCCCATCATTAGTAAATTTCAAAGAATTGGAAAGAAGGTTATTCAGGATCTGGAAAAACTTATCCTCGTCAATTTCAATCTAAATCTTGTCCATATTGCTACTGAGAGTGAAATTTTTCCTGAGCTCAACATCGCTGTTGACATATTCATCCATCATGACCTGCATTTTACTGACAAGCTCAATTCTTTTTTTAACCAGCTTTACACCAAAGCTTTCTATAAATTCCTGATTGATAAAATTACGGATGAGGTCAATACACTTTTTGCTGGTTCGATTGATCAGACTTAAGTATTGTCGAACCCTCTGTTCACCTGGAAATGTTTCCGGATCAGTAAGCAAACTGGAAACTGATTGAATAATACCAATAGGACCCATTAAATCATGCGAGATGATATTTAAAATGGAGTTCTTTTTCTTATTATGCTCATTTAGAACATTGAGGTAATCCCTCATTGCAGTCGCATTTTCTGCATCGCAACCGATGACGTGCTGTCCGGAGGCTGTTACCGCTAAAATAGCATTTAACTTGTAATACCTGATTTCTTCATTGATCAACAGCCGGCACTGAAGATCTGGGATGTTTTCACCTGATTTGCAAGCCTGAAAACTGAGCCTAACATCTCTAAATCTTCAGCGTGAATATAGGAGGCTAACAAAGCAGGATTTGTAACCTTACCAAAACATTGATCAAATGCAGGATTTGAATAAATAATTGTGCTGGTAGATAAATCACTCATTTACCAGCACCCTTTTCATATGTTTCTATCACTCACAAGTATAAGTACTTATCTATATAACACATATTTCGAATAAACATCCTCAGAAAAATCAAAATAGCGTATATGGGACATAAACATAAATGTCTTAGAGGAGTTATAGCCGTTCCTCCGCTGCTTTATAAATTATCTGCGGATTTACAAAAAACTAATATGGAAGCTATCAGTAAAATTGGTTATCATGCATCCCATGAGCAGTTTAGTCCCTCAGTTTTGACTGACTTTGTTAAGCAAGCAGAAAGTGCCGGTTTTGAAGCTATCAACTGCTCAGATCACTTTCATCCATGGAGCGAAGAGCAGGGGCACAGTGGTTTTACTTTTGCCTGGCTGGGTGCCGCAATGCAAGCCACAAGCCTGCCATTTGGATCTGTATGTGCTCCGGGCCAGCGTTATCATCCTGCAATAGTAGCACAGGCTATCGCTACACTTGCAGATATGTTTCCGGGGCGGTATTCGATTTCCCTGGGTAGCGGTGAAGCAGTGAATGAATGTATCAACGGAGAAAAATGGCCTGGTAAGCAAGAGCGTAATGACCGGCTTAAATCGAGTTTTGAGGTAATCCGCAAGTTGCTTAAGGGTGAGACGGTTACGGAGCACAATACCATTCATGTGGAAAACGCAAAGTTATATACGCTGCCCGAAACTCAGCCGCAACTATTTGGGGCAGCTGTTACAAAAGAAACAGCGGGATGGATGGGCAGCTGGGTAGATGGTTTGATCACTGTTAGCAGGTCACATGCTGAGTTGAAGGAGCTTATAGATGCCTTCAGGGCTGGAGGTGGCGAGGGAAAACCTATTTATCTAAAGGTGCAGCTTTCTTATGCTGCTACTGAAGAGGAAGCTCTGTCAGGAGCGTATGACCAATGGAAAAATAATGTGCTTCCCAGTAACCTACTTTCTGATCTGCAAAAGGTAAGTCATTTCACCTCAGCTGCCTCGTTTGTAAAGCCTGAAGATTTGAAAAATATGGTGAATATTTCTTCTGATCCGCAACGACACTTGGACTGGATTGGAGAATATCAATCGCTGGGTTTCGATAAAATATTTTTGCACAATGTAAATAGGGGCCAGCAATTTTTTATAAGCGAGTTTGGTGAGAAGGTATTGCCTTTTCTGAAATAGGTATTAGCTATAGAGCTTCTTACTATAATGGGGTGCAGCACCAGCAGGTCTTCGTTTATTTTAAGTAAGCGCGATTTATTCTTATCAAACCAATATTCTGAAACAATTACGTTCACTCAAGTGTACCTACGGCGGTGTTGTACAAACTTAACGGAACGTAAAAGAAAGAAATATGATAAACTTATTGATCGCGGATGACCATGCCGTTGTTAGACACGGTGTGAAACTGATTTTAGAGTCAAATTCTACGTTTAATATTGTTGGAGAGGCCAGTTCAGGAAAACAAGTACTTCATCTGCTGCTAGATGGGGTAATGCCTGATATCATCATTACAGATTATCTGATGCCAGACATGGACGGGATAGAACTAACCAAAATTCTGAGAGACAAATACCCAAGTGTCAAGGTTATTTTTTTGTCGATGGTAGAGGAAAGAAATATCGTTGCAGAGGCTTTTCGTTATGGTGCTGTAGGTTTTTTGCTAAAGGATGTTAAACCCCTGGAGCTGAATTTCGCAGTTGAGCATGTATTCCATAATGAGCATTATATCAGCTCTGCCATCACAGTTGATTTATTGGAGAGGTCATTATTATTAGCCATTCCAGTTAGCGTACCTAATAAAGAATTTAATCTGAACTCCAGGGAAGCCGAGATCCTTGAATTGATTTCAGAAGGCTTATCAAATAAGGAGATTTCGGACAGACTGTATATCAGTAAGAGGACAGTTGAGGGTCATAGAATGTCTTTGATGAGTAAGATAGGAAGTAAAAATACAGCGTCTCTGGTCAAGTCGGCTATGCGCAGCGGCCTGCTTAGTTAATACTTTCGCTACCTTCTTGTAAGCCCAGGGGGGCAGCGAAAGTTTGTTAGGTTATTATCAATACATTTCGGGGCCAAACAGATCGACCGTTTTGTCGCCGACTATAGCATTTCCCAGACGCTGAAGATCATCACCATCCAATTTAATGTTTGGCTCGCCTACGGTTTCCCAACTTCCCGATGATGAGTATTTTATAACAATATCGTATACTAGATCTGCAACTGGTAAATCACCAATACCGAAAGAATCTTCGTCGCTCAAAATACAGCCAAACTTATCCTTTTCAATTTCCTCCACTGTAACATGTGTAAGCAAATTATTCTTTTCAAACTGTGTTCTAAAGATTCCCATGGTCGTATATGATTTAATGTGCTGTTCTGCCAGTACTGGTTTAAAGAACATGTAAATGCAAAGTCTGTTTGTCCGGCACTATGGAGTTGCTACATTTGAGTAGACACGAAGTTAAGAGAATTACATACCTTAACAGAAATTATGTCACAACAAAGAAAAGCGTACCCGAAGGAGTTCAAATTGATGAGTGTTGAACTGAGTAATACCCGCAGTGATCTGACCGCACTTGCCAAAGAATTGGATATTAATGTAACCTTATTGTATAGATGGCGGAAGGAATTTGCCAACAAACAAGGGAGTAGTTTTCCTGGAAATGGGAAAGTTATATTGACAGCTGCCGAACAGGAGTTGGCCGTTTTGAGAAAGGAACTTCGTGAAACACAGATGGAAAGGGACATTTTAAAAAAGGCTATCAGCATTTTCTCCAAGGGAGACAACAAATATTCAGGTTCATAAAAGAGCACAGCGGGATATTTTTAGTTGAGAAAATGTGCTCGGTATTCAAAGTAAGCCGGGGTGGATTTTATAAGTGGACCATGCATACACCGTCGAAAAGAAGTATTGAAAACGATCTGATTGAGGCTGAAGTCCTCCAGTCCTTTGAAAACAGTAAAAAAATATATGGTAGCCCAAGAATTACACTGGAACTGAATAAGAAAAATATAAAAGTTTCCAGACCACGAGTGGCCAGAATGATGCGGAAAGCAAAACTTAGAAGTATCGTGAAAAAGAAATTTAAGGTCACTACAGACTCCAGTCATAAATTTCCAATACCGGGAAATATATTGGATCGTGACTTTAAGCCGGGAATAATAAGTGCAGTTTGGGTTTCAGATATCACTTACATTAGAACGAAAAAAGGTTGGCTCTATTTGACTACGGTAATTGACCTTGGCGATCGAAAGATAATAGGTTGGGCCTTAAGTTTGACTATGAAAGCAATTGATACAGTGATACCTGCGTTCAAAATGGCACGTAGAAGACGGCCAATTACACAGGAGCTGATCTTTCATTCTGACCGGGGAGTTCAGTATGCCTGTAATGAATTTAGGTGCCTGCTGGAAAAAAATCCCCTGATCAAAAGAAGTATGAGCAGAAAGGGAAATTGCTGGGACAACGCAGTGGCTGAGAGCTTCTTTAAGACGCTAAAAGCTGAATGTATATATCAACATAAATTTGCGGACAAAGAGCAAGCAGCGCTCGTGGTCTTTGAATATATAGAAACCTGGTATAACCGTAAAAGGCTACATTCTGCCCTGGGATACCAGTCCCCGGAAGAATTTTGTAAGAACTTAAATAAACAAAAGAATGCTGCTTAACTAAATGTCCACTTTAAAGTTGCAATTCCACTACGTGTTTACTATAAGATTAGTACGGTTTTTTATAGGTAGTTATAGTGTATGAATACCGCAAAATGGATAAACTACCTGAACTTTACCTGCAGGCTTATTAAGCAAAACAAATAGTGCTTTAGCTTGTCGTGTGTCTATTATCTAACCAAATTTTGCTATGACAACATTTTCTCTTACCGTACAGAGTGATAATTATACTGTACTCCATCATCCTTGTATCAGCAACTTTGTTATTATCCGCCATCAGACTGCAGAATACATGATGATGAAAATGTCAGGTGGCAAATGGAGGTGCTTAAATGATAATCCCTTCTGCAGTTATATTCCAGCGGATACGATATATCATCTGTTGATGCAGAATTTGGAGAGTAGTAAAATTTTACTGGATAGTAATCAGGGAGGATGATGTTTAACAGGTATTTCAAAAATATGATATGAAACAACTAATAATTGTAATGTTATTTTTCACTTTAGCTTCTTCTGGCTGTGGTTGGAGCAATCTCAATGGCTACGCAAATAGCAATAGCAATAGCAAAAAACTCAAAAGTAAGCCTGTCATTAAAGATAGCGTGCGGCGTCGTGATAATGGTAGTTACGAAAATAAAAGGCCCCGACTGTAGACAGTCAGGGCCTTTTAAGCATCCTCCATTAAAGGATTATTTATTTAATTCTTTTTTAACAGCCGCTCTGGAAGAACCAACCTTGCCGATTGCATCGCGAACTTCCTTCGGTGATACACCAAATTCTTTAGCCGCATATTCTACCTCACTTGCATCATGGCTATCAATTTTACTATCATCTCTTCCATCTTGTTTATTCTTACTGTCTGACATAGGTTTTATGTTTAGTGTATTGCTTTAACACGGCTGGTCCATAGAGGTTTTTAAAAAATTGTTTCGTTTAGATGAATGAATGGGAAAAGGCCTTGTTAGCACACGTCTTTCACTATGGCAGCGAGGATGAATTGCTATAATTGGAACTAAACCGCAAACTCTTTGCGTATGATTTCTGCTCCTGCGCTTAAAGCATCTAACTTACTACTTGCCACGTTTCGGGATAAAGGAGCCATACCACAATTTGTGCTGGGGTAAAGGTTTTCGATATCTACAAACGCAAGCGTTTTACGTAGGGTATCAGCTACTTCTTCGGGTGTTTCGATCGTGTTAGATGCCACATCAATTGCACCAACCATTACTTTTTTCCCGCGAACGAGTTCAATTAAATCTAAGGGCACGTTTGAGTTGTGGCATTCTAAGGACACGATATCAATATTAGAAGCTTGAATTTTAGGGAAAATTTCTTCGTACTGGCGCCACTCTGAGCCCAATGTCTTTTTCCAATCATTATTGGCTTTTATTCCATAACCGTAGCAAACGTGTACAGCGGTTTCGCAGTGTAAGCCTTCAATGGCTCTTTCTAAGGCTGCCATTCCCCAATCGTTCACTTCATCGAAAAAAACATTAAACGCAGGTTCATCGAACTGTATAATATCTATCCCAGCTTCTTGCAGTTCTTTTGCTTCTTCATTCAGTAGTTTCGCAAATTCCCAAGCCAATTTTTCTCTGCTGAAGTAATGGGCATCGTACAAGGTATCAACCATGGTCATCGGTCCTGGTAACGCCCATTTTAAGGGCTTATCTGTCAGTTTACGTAAAAATTTAGCATCCTCAACAAAAACTGCTTTTTCCCGTGCAAGCTCACCTACGACCATTGGCACACTTGCATCATAACGGTCACGGATCTTTACGACCCTACGGTTTTCAAAATCTACACCAGTTAAATGCTCAATAAAAGTGGTTACGAAATGCTGGCGTGTTTGCTCACCATCACTAATGATATCTATCCCTGCCAATTGCTGACCCTGCAATGAGATACGCAAAGCATCTTGTTTCCCTTCTACCAACTGATCACCTTCTAGTTTCCAGGGTGACCATAGTTTTTCGGGTGCTGCGAGCCAGGCAGGTTTGGGTAAACTTCCCACAATTGAGGTAGGCAATAATTTTTTCATAATAAAATAGTTTTAATGTGTTGTATAATCAAAGAGCGAAATTGGCAGACCACTGTTCTAATATTCTTTTATAGGGCTTAATAAAATTCTCATCGGCGAACTTACCTTGTTCAACAGCGAGCCGGCTGCGCTCTTCGCGGTCATAATCCACACGAGTCAATGAATAATCTTCGTGTTTAAGACTAGGTTTATAGATTTTCCCAGCCACTGAATTTGCATTGTAAATTTCGGGTCGATAAATCTTCTGGAAAGTCTCCATCGTGCTGATTGAGCTGATTAGTCCAAGATCAGTATAATCAGCAATTAAATCTCCGGAATGATAAAAAGCCATCGGTGCAGCACTGTTCAAAGGCATGAAAAACCGAACCTTTAAGCCCATCTTAGAGAAATATTCATCAGTAATAGAATATTGATCCTGCAGATACTCAAAACCCAGAACCGGATGCTGATACTCAGTGCGAGTATAAGTTTTATTACTCGATACGCTTAGGCAAATGACTGGTGACATCTTGAAGTGCTTTTTATAGGTGACTGAACTCACAAAGCACTTATAAAGTTGTCCGTGCAAATCACCAAAATCGTCAGGAATACAAAACGTAGGTTTATCCTTGTTGTACTCGATCAATGAAATACTGAAGTCATAATCACGTACATAAGAAGAAAAATTATTTCCGGCAATACCTTCGATATGCTGGTTAGTCTTACGATCAAAAATATTCGTTTTTAAAACTTCAATCATCGGCAGATTGTTAATACCATTTTCACCCTCAATACCCATCGTTACTGTGATGATTTCAAGTTCTACCTGGTAACGATCATTTTTTGGATTATCCAAATAAGCCAGTGCATTGAATCGATTGTTAATCATATTCAATGCATTCCGTAAGTTTTGTTGGCGATTAGCTCCTCTAGCCAAGTTTGCAAAATTGGTTGTCAGACGCGTTTGACTTGAAGGGTGATAATTTTCATCTAAACAAGTGGACTTTAGTGTGAACACAAAGTCAATCTTGTTAATGTTTTGGTTGTTTTCCATGTATTTCTCTTTGTTTACTCTAGGATCTTTTGATCTGATCGCCTTCAGTTTTTTAGCTGTCTTTGGCTACCGATGCGCGTGTAATCCAGATTTTGGGTTAGTATGTTGTTAACTTTTTAAATGGTTAAATGATCATTAAAAAAGTTCCTGGCTATTCCGGATACGTCAGGTAAAAAAGATCTAAGGGGGAGATAGTATACAATTAGGCACAATTGACCCATGAGGGATCGCACCTTTGAGCTATACAATCTGACCAATAACCTCTTTACGCGGAAGCATCGTCAATTCAGTTAAGGCAGGTATCCTGACTTTGTAACGGCTTATACCGGCCTTCCCGCTTGCGCAGTGACCATTATTGGTGAAGCCTTTGTGTGTTACTTACAGTTGCGCGACAGCTCGTGATTTGCACACGATTCCCTATTAATTCACCATTAAGTAAAACCTTTCCCGATTGCTGAAAAAAGCAAAGAACCATGAGTTTTAAACTCTGGTCAAAGTTACATAAACAGTTATTAAAGCTGTAATGAGATGGAAACTTCAGCTGAAATCACTTTTAATACATACTTTATTGAATTTTTATCCGGTTTTCAAGTAATTTGGCGTCAATTACAAGTGATTTATGCTATGGAAAAATTGGATGAGATCGATCTGAAACTATTAAAGATATTAGGCAATGACTCAAGTCATACCATTAAAGAGCTCGCAGCGAAAGTAAATTTGACGCCATCTCCGGTTGTGCAGCGTGTCAAACGCCTGGAAACTGCCGGATATATCAGAAAATACATCGCCTTGCTTGACCCAGAGAAATTCAACCAGGGTTTTATTGTGTTTTGTAATATCCGGCTTAAACAGCACGACCGGAAAATAGGTCACCGCTTTGTAGAGGATATTCTGAAGATCGATGAGGTGGTAGAGTGTTATAATATCTCTGGCGATTATGATTTTTTTTTAAAAGTGTTTGCCAGGGACATGAAGCACTATCAAGATTTTGTGTTTAATAAACTGGGTTCGGTGGAGAGCATCGGAAGTACGCATAGTACTTTCGTGATGGCCGAGATCAAAAACACACACAATATCAGTTTTTAATAACGGCGGAAGTGTACCTGACGAAGCCCCAAGGCAATGTGCAACGGCAAACGCTAATTCATTTGATTCAGATAGCGGTATTTAATTTGGAGAAGTATGCCCGCCAAATAATTTCCTGGTGGCTTTTTATAAAGGAAGTACATCATTAAATAAAAATGCCCAGGCTCAATATCATCAATTTACAAATGACCGATCAGGCATAAGTAATTCAAATTGATCTGTCAGCAAAGCTGATGTAGGATTTTTTAAGAACGCACCGCGATAACACAAACTGCATTTACAACTTGTGTGCCGTTACGTAAAGGAGTATAAGTATACGTAATATCATTTTGTTTACAGGAATAAGAAATCCCATTATGAAATACATGTTGCAGTGCGGCTATATCCATTTTGTTGCTGCCTTGCCACAGATCGAGCATACATTTATTGACAGCTTCGAGTTTGAATTCAGCATCGCGATAAATGCACATTGCTACAGGCGCTGACATGACAAGTGCGCGAAGATCACGTTTGTACTGTACGGTATTAAGTTTATTCATTTCGCGTTCGCACACATCTGTTGCAATCACCAGAACCGCGGTTGAACGTGTACCGTCTGAACTGTGAATGGGTATGTAACTGTAATCCATAAAAACAGATTCATTTTTTACCCTTCTGTTGAGCAACACGCGTGCCCCATATTCTTTATGAACTTTTCCTGTTGTAAGTACTTTATTTAATAGCATGGGATATTCCTGATCAGCCAGCTCAGGCAAAACTTCAAGTAATGGAGTACCATTAATCGATGGAGGTCTGTGCCAGAGTTCCAGCATTGACTGATTTACAAGGTCTATGGTCAGATTTGAGGAATCTAAAATCGCAGCAGCGACGTGCAAGTCTTCAAAAAGGGTATAGTAATTCTGGAGGGCGTTATTTAACATTACAGGTTTAATTGGTGACGTAATATGTCAATCTGGGAGATTTAATGCAATAATTATTCCTTCAGGCTATATAAATTACAGCTAAATGTGGGATGACAGTGTATCATCTTAGAAAATCGGCATTTGGAACGTGAAACGTGTTTCATCTACTGTAGAATACGCCGATAGAGTTCCATTATGTGCACGGGCTATTTGAGATGCAATATATAATCCCAGACCTAAACCTTGCTGACTTGGAGCACTGGTTTCTCTTTTAAAAGGTTCAAATAAGGTTTCCAGGGCATCGCCCGGTATAGGCTTGCCACCATTAAAAACCGTAAGCTCAAAAGAATTAGACACGATTTTTGCCGCAACCTTTACAGGTTCGTCCGCTGAACCATGTGTTAATGCATTTGCGACAAGGTTTGACAACAATTGTGAAATACGGTCTGGATCGCAGGTGATGGCATCATTAACCTCAAAATCTACAGTAACGGCTCTTTCAGGAAAAATAGCCCGTAGCTCTTCTGTAACATGTAAAATTACTGGTTTTAAGAAGACCTCTTTTAAATCAAGTGATAAACCGCCCCCTAAACGAACCCTTGCAAAATCCATTACATTAGCTATCAGTTCTTCCATCCTCAGGCTGCTGTTTTTTATCATGTCAACGATCAACTTATCACGGTCTGATAAAGCAGAGCGCGTTAAGAGCGAGGCTCCGGATTTTATTGCCCCTAAAGGGTTTCTTAAATCATGCCCTAAAACCGCTATAAATTGCTCTCTTAAAGTGGCAAATTCGCGTTCCTTTTGTAAGGTTTGTTCTGCGTCATTAATAGCAGGACGTAAGTTCTCTTCATAAACCTTTCGCTCAGTAGCCTTATAAACATTCAAACGTATAAACAGGGGATTGTTGTTCTCATCATTTCGAACATACCCATTTAGAAGAACCTGCAGTTTACTTCCATCTTTTAACAACAGTTCTGCAGCGACTTCCTCAAAAGATCCGTGCAGCTTTAATAAGGGCGATAAATGAGTTTCATAAAACATCCTGCTGCCCACAGCCAGTAAGCTGGTGATACGTTTACCAATGAGTTCTTCGGTACTATAACCCAACAATTCCAGTAATTTGGAGTTTATTCTGATCATCTCACCCCGCGGATTTGTTGAGATATAGCCAGATAGTGAATGTTCAAGAAAGTCTTCAAAATTTTGCTCCAGGTTTGCGTCATTCAGGTTTTTTGAATCTGTCGGCATATTATAAATAAGCTTTGATGGCTAATATAGTTTCTTCAGGGGCACTTAAATGGGGGCAATGGCCAGTTGCTTCCAAAATCACAAGTTCACTGCCGGCTATTTTCCTATGGATGTATTCTCCAACTTCAACAGGAGCAATAATATCATTTGAACATTGAATGATTAATGCGGGTGTAGTACATGCACTCAAAACGCTCCTGCTGTCGGACATAAATGTGACACGGGCAAACTGCTGTGCAATGGCAGGGTCAGTACGGCAAAAACTCGCCGATAATTCCTCTGTCAGTTCAGCTCTTTCGGGATTGGCCATAATCATGGGAGCCATAGTCATTGACCAGCCCATATGATTTGTTTTTAACGAATCCAAAAGTTCTTCAACCTCGCTTTTACTGAATCCGCCGACATACTCCCCGTCATTGATGTAAGATGCTGATGGACCAACTAAAATGAGTTTTTTAAATAAATGCGGAGCCCGTTCGGCTGCAAGCAGTCCCATCATAGCACTAACTGAGTGCCCAACAAAAATGATATCTTCTAAACTCAGTTCATTTGCAATACCGATAATATCGTCTGCGTACCCATTTAAATCATTATACTTTTCTGAATCATAAGCCTTCAAGTCAGATTTTCCCGCGCCGACATGATCAAATAAAATAATTTGATGAGAGTCTTCAAACGCTGGGGTAAAAACCTCCACATATTCTGGTCGCAGCCAAAACCATGGGCAAACAGCATAGGAGTTTTGCCATTCCCTTTGATGGTTATGTTGTTTCTTGCAAGTACATTCATTAAAGTTCAGTTTATTAATATGATTAATTAGCTTATAATTGTGAGCTTTACTATGTAAACAGTTTTGTGTACCAATTACTGCAAAAATACACTTATTTGTTTAAACATATTCAGATCTTATGAAGCATAATAGAAATACAAGTGCCTATCTGATTTTAACATTTGTTACGCTAACTGGCAAAGGGCTATATAATACATATTTTGCTAAACATTTGATTTAGCACCGTATTAAGCTATCAATTTGAAATACGAGGAGCATCTGTTTCAGTCCAGCTCTCGTTTATATGTTAGCGGTAAATCACAAGCTATTGGAAAAAGATGGAGGAAAGGTATTAACAGATTTTAGCAAAGCAGCCGGCATGCCGTATTTTACTGCTCATATTGATAGTTTGTTCAGCAACTTAATTACAAATGCAATCAAATGCCGAAATCTGACTGTTCCTTTGGTCATTGAGATCGGCAGCCGGCAGGAGCTGGAATATACGGTCCACAGTATAAATGATAATGGGAGCAGGGATCAGGAACAGAATTTAAAATTTATCTTAAATCGCAGAGTTAAACAAATTAGCAATTACACTATGGAAAGCCTTAATAAAAAAGTAATCATTTTTGATGATGATGAAGATATCCTTTCGATCTGTACCTACATTTTAGAGGAGCAGAACTGGCAGGTACAAACCTATACGGATACAAAAGACATCGTTGAACGTGTTGCCAGCTTTAAGCCTGCAATCATTTTCATGGATAACTGGATACCCGATGAAGGTGGTATAGTTGCTACCCGGATACTGAAAGGCAATGCTGATGTTAAGAATACACCGGTAATTTATTTTTCAGCAAATACTGATATTGAAAGCCTGGCAGCCAAGGCAGGGGCAAACGCCTATCTGGCCAAACCATTTGAACTGGATGACCTGGAAATTGTGATTCAAAGGGTTTTACAGCAGCCCGGGTAAATTTAATCCTATTTACGGACCTCCGCGCTGTGCTCAAAAAATTTACAACTCCTAAAAAGTTTTGTTTAACGATGAATCATGCCTGTTGAACGATTTGGAAATTTTATTCAGTAACTGGAATTTAAATTTATACCAGTTGACCGATTAACACCACAAAACGTCATGATTTCAATTAAAGAAGCAAAACTTATCATACTGGAGCATTCAAGGAAAGTTCCTTTTGAACCAATTCCCCTGGCAATGGCACTGGGATCTACACTGGCAACGGATCTATATCCCCATCACCCCACCATTGGTTATACGCGGGGTTCTGAACTTACGGATGATGCAATAGGGTATCTTTCCACATTGGGCCTCACAGAAGTACAGGTATTCCGTCAGCCTACTGTAGGTATCATTGTAGCAGCCAAAGACCTGCTTCCACCAGGAAAGGCCGGAGCATACGGCAAAGTACTGGAATCTAATTCCTATGCGCTTACCGCTGCTTTAAAACAGAATAACATCACGAGAATCAACTTTTACAATGCCCAGGACACAGTGGAAGGCATGACAGCAGTACTGCGCGAAGCCTTAAAGGCAAATGATGTCTTAATCCTCACCTGTGGTATGACTGTTGGCTGTTACGGCTTTGTAATCAGCGCAGCAGAGCAGGCTGGAATCAGGCAGATTTTTAACAAGGTACGCCAAAAGCCTGGCAGGCCCCTGTACTTTGGAGAGACTGATCATCAGGTGGTCTTTGGGCTGCCTGGTAACTATGCAACAGTATTGAATAATTTTTATGCCTATGTGTTGCCTGCAATACAAAAGCTGAGCAATTTTAAATCCTTAATAAAGAAAAGCAGGCAGGTTTAACTAATTTTCCCTGATATCTACCTGATCTGAACTGTCATTTACATAGGCTACCACGGTTTCGGGCAGGTAGGGGGATACGATCTTACTGATCCCGTTTTCTGCTTTTACGCTGTATTCTTTGTCAATGTGTCCAGCAAGTGAAATGTCGCGCACAAACTGTGTACGTTCAATATTATTCCTGTCCAGATAAGTAAATGCGAAGCAGGTATAAATATTTTTTAGGCCCTGGCATTTGGAAGTGAGGTGGTAATGAATACTGTCAGTACTGTTTTTACAGTAACTCACATAGATTCTGCCCCCATTCATTTCGGTAACCATTACGGGTGCTGTCCATTTTTTTTTGGTTTGTGACTGCGCGTTGAAACCCAGCAAAAGTACTGCTGAAAAGAGGAAGCTGAAATAAATTTTGTTGATCATGATCTGTTAATTAGTTCATGGTAAAATTACGTTCAGAACTAACTGGGAAAAATCCCCGATAGTGGTGAAAGCCTTATGCGGCTGCGTTTGAAAGAGGGGGCAAATAAAAAGGGAGCATCCCCTAAGATACTCCCCTGATATTTTTCACAGATAGATATTCTACCCTAAACAGAGATTGTGCCAGAATCTGCTGATCTGAAATAATATTATGTTTTTACAGGGATGCATGGTTTATGGGAAGGCTAAAATGAAAGACTGCGCCCTCACCTGGCTGACTGTCTACCCAGATCTTACCGTTATGGCGCTGGATGATCTCCGCACAAAGATATAAGCCTATACCAAAGCCCGAAATGTTCTGTGCACTGGCATTGTCTACCCTGTAAAAGCGGTCGAACAGCCTTTCAGCATCAGCAGAGCTAATACCCATGCCCTCATCTTTGACGCTGACCTGTACCCATCCATTTACCTCTTTACAGCCGATTTCAATAGTTTTGCCCTGCGGAGAATACTTTACGGCATTGGTAAGAAAGTTATTGAGCACCTGACCGATCTTTTCCTGATCAGCATGGATGCTCATGTCACAGCTGGGATTAAAGATAAATTCGTACCCGGCACTGATCATTTCAATTTCCTCAATAGTTTCCCTGAGCAACTGGTTAAGTACAAAATCCTGTTTCTGCAACTGTATCTTCCCTGATTCAAGGCGGGATACATTCAGAAAGCCATTGATCATGGCGGTCATCTTAGTGATCTGTATATTTCCCTTTGCAATAGCCCCGGCGGTGAAACCATCGGAATTATTCCTGTTTTTTGCACCCAGCAACTGCATGTATCCTTTTAAGGACGTTAGTGGTGTTTTTAGTTCATGGCTGACCATGGCAATGAAATCATTCTTGCGGATTTCATCCTGCTTTTGTTCGGTGATCTCCATGACCACGCCGGAAAAGTGGTGCAGCTTTCCGTTCTGTTCCTGATCCAATTTGCCAATGGCCCTCAGCCAGCGGTTTTTCTGATCGTGCAGGCCGGTAACCTTAAATTCTACACTGAGAGGTTCGCCTTTGGTGACGGTTTTATCTACGGCATCGATAACAGCATCCTTACTGTCAGGATGGATCCTCTCCAGAATAGCCGCATAGTTCATGGTTTCATCGCCCCTGTAGCCAAATAGAGCTTTCATCGTAACCGAAGGATTAAATTCTGCTTTTTTAAGATCAATAAACCAGGTGCCGATATGGGCAGATTCTACTGAGAAACGCAGCATTTCTTCTGCGCGCTGCAGTTTCTGTTGGCTTCTGATCTGCTCTGTTACCTCTGCAACTACCTGCAGAACACCTGTTATGATCCCGTTTTCAAGTAATGGGGTGTAAGTGATATTAAAAAATCCTGTAGCTTTTTTACCTTCCCGCTTAACTTCAACCGGAACTTCAAATCCGTAATACGGCCTGCCGGAATAATACACTTCGTACAGGGTATCAAACACGGCCTGGCCAGCAATTTCGGGTAACCCGCTGAGCAAAGGCATGCCGATGATTTCCTTGCCCCGGTCTATCAGTGTATGCATTGCAGCATTCACAACATCAAATACTAAGGCATCCCCACGCAGGACCATCATGGCTACAGGAGATTGTTCTATCATATTGCGGAAACGCTGCTCGCTCATCTCCATCTCCAGGGATACTACCTGAAGGTGATGGTAAGTTTCAGTCAGTTCCTCATTTGTAGTTAACATTTCTTCATTTGCCGCTGCAAGCTCCTCATTGGTTGCAGCAAGTTCTTCTACTGTGCTGCTCAACTCTACGTTGAGTGTCTGCAGTTCTTCTTCACTCTCTTCAAGCAGTTTGCGGGAGATTACCCTTTCTGTAATATCTGCTACGGTAGCCATAACAGAATCAACATTATTTGCTGCATCAAAAAGAGGGGCATACTGGAAACCTACGTATAATTTCCTGCTGCCAGCAGCCGAGGCGATTTCAACTTCAACTTCTGGCATGGCAATCGTTTTGCCGGTAACGAATATCTCGGCCAGCATTTCAGGAAATGGCTGGTCGATCAGTTCCGGAAACACATCCAGAATGCGCCTGCCAAGTGTCTGGCTGGCATCACGGTTCCAGATCTCGTACATCTGTGCATTGGCAATCTCAATAACCAGTTCTTTGCCCTTAAGGATAGTCATCCCCACCGGTGCAGACATGACCATATTGTGCAGACGCTGTGCATTAAGAGAGGAGAGGGCAGTCTGCTCTAGATGTTTTTCTGTTTCTTCAAGGGCCAGTAGGCGCAGTTCAATCTCGTCCATCACAATTCTGGCCAGACCAGCCAGGATAGTCCTGTCATGTTCAGTAAAAGTTCTGGGATTTTTATCGATGACACACAAGGTGCCAATCAGCATACCGTCATGTGTAATGATTGGCGCACCTGCATAAAACTGCAGGCCAAATTCACCTGCAACCAATGGGTTGGCAAGCAGGCAGGGTTCTATCCGGGCATCCTCAAAAACTGTAACTTCAGGATCAAGCACGGCGAGTGAGCACAGGCTTTTGCCCCTTGATGCAGATTTGACATTACCCATGCCAACATTGGCTTTGAAATAAACTTCTTCGCTATCTACTAAAGAGATTAAAGAAATTGGCAGTCCAAAAATGCGGGCAGCTAATTTTGCAACATGATCAAAAGCATGTTCTGCCGGGCTGCCGAGAATCTTATATCGTTTTAGCGCTTCAATACGTTCCTGTTCATTTTCTGGAATGATGTTCTTTCCAAAAGTATTATCCATATATCCGATCTTAAGAGGCTTTAAATTGTGAATTACCTGCTAATATACTGGCTTAATTATTAAACCTATCAGTGTTTTTCTAAATGTTTTATATTGGTTTAATGTGTTATTTTTATTTAACTTTAGTGGCTGTTGTTCAAACACCAGATAATTAATTTTCAACTATTATGAGCTTAAAACTACTGGTTGTGGAAGATGATGAAGGCATCAGGGAGATGCTGAACATCGTTTTGACTTATGAAGGGTATGATGTAGTCATGGGTAAGGATGGCAGCGTCCTGGACGACCTGGAGACCATTAAGCCTGATATCATTTTTCTTGATGAGTGGCTCTGCAACGAAAAAGGAAGTGATCTGTGCAGGAAGCTGAAAGCAGATCCCCGCACCTCCACAATACCGGTAATTCTTTTATCTGCACTGATGTCTGTTGAACAGTTTTCTATACAGGCAGGGGCCGATGGGTTTATCAGAAAACCGTTTGACCTGGAAGAACTCACTGCAGTAATCAACAGATACGCTTAAGGATTGATCAGTTACCAATCAGTTTAGCCACTTTTTCAAGCAGATCGTCCATATCAAATGGTTTGGCCAGAAAATCGTTTGCCCCGCTGGCCAGGGCAGACTCTTTAATATCCCTGCCTGCAGAAATCATCAATACCGGAATATCCAGGGTGGCAGGATCGGCTTTCAGCATTCTGCAGACATCCCTGCCATCAATACCAGACATCCATATATCCAGCAAAACAAGGTCGGGCCGGTTCAGTACATCATTTTGTACAGTAGCCCCGTTGAGGGTGTGGCGTACTTCATAACCAGCCATCTCGAGCATCATTGCGGTGGCATCTACAATTGCCTCATCATCGTCTGCGATGAATATTTTTTTAACTTCCATTTTTGTCTTGATTATGCAGGGGCAGGCTAAAGCAAAATGTTGATCCTTTGCCTTCTGCAGAGTTTACCCAGATGTTTCCGTTTAAATGTTTAATGATTTGTGAGGAGATATATAATCCCAAGCCCAAACCAGGGAAGGTATGCTCCCGGGAGCCGCTGACTCGGTAGAACTGTTCGAATATCCTGTGCTGCTGATCAGCCTTGATCCCGATGCCAAAATCCTGGACACAAAGCTGCACCTCATCGTCATTTCCAGAAGTAGAAATAATGATGTAGCTGGAATCCGGTGAATATTTGATGGCGTTGGTGAGCAGGTTTATGATCACCTGGTATATCCGTTCTTTATCGCCAGTAATCTCCCGATCAAAATGCAGCTCTTTCCGGATCTCATGGTGGAGGGCGGTACGCTGTACTTCTTCGGTCACTTCTTCAACCATCTGGTTAAAGCTGAATCTGGAACTACTGAGCTGCAGCCGCCCGGTATTGATCTTGGTTACTTCGAGCAGGTCGCCGATCAGGGTATTCAGCCGGTTCACCTGGCTGTCCATCTTGGCCAGCAGACCGGCATTTTTTGTGTCGCCGGCACGTTTGAACATCATTTCCATGACCTGTGCATAGGCTTTGATGCTGGTAACCGGGGTTTTGAGCTCATGACTGGCTACACCAAGGAAGTTGTCTTTCTGTTGCTCCAGTTCTTTCTGATCAGTAATATCGATATTGGAGCCATACCACTTGATGATACGGTCATGCTCATCTTTGAGTGCTATGGCACGTACCATCCACCAGCGGTAGGCACCAAATTTATCCAGCAGCCTGAATTCGATCTGGTAAGGAACACCGCTTGTTAAGCTGTTACGCCAGGCCGCCCATGCGCGTTTTTCATCATCAGGATGGATGGTTTCTGCCCATCCGTTACCCAGGGCCCTTTGGATGGGTAACGGGCTTTTTTCCTGCCAGCGCTGGTTAATGTAGTCCAGCTGCCCCTGTGGGTCGCTGGTCCATACCACAACAGGTACCGAGTTGGCCAGAAACTCAAGTTCGCGGATAGCAATCTGCAGCTGAGTATTTTTGTAGTCCAGTGCTTTGCCGGCTTTTACTTCGGGACGTAAATCGCGTGCTATGCCCGCAATGGCAACAGGTGTATTGGTAATATCCTCGCGGATGATAAATAATTGTTTGTGGATGGGGATGATTTCGCCCGTTTGCTGGTGTACGAGCTCCAGGGGACCAGACCATTTGCCGGTAAGGAGCAGCTGCGGCATAATCACTTCCCTGATGGCTTCGGCAGACTTTGCTGAATGGTACTGGTATAGATTGCTGGAAGTCATCCGTTTTTTGTCCATACCGATCAGTTTGAGTCCGGCAGCATTCAGGTAAATGGTATTACCATTGATATCACAGTAGTTGCAGAAATCTTCACTGATATCTACGATCATGGCCAGTCGCTGTAATTCCGCCTTGGCTTTGATCTCAGGACGCAGGTCACGCAGGGTAGCACCACGTCCTATAACTTCGCCCGTTTCATTATTTTTGACGAGGATGTAATTGACATGGCATGGGATTTCTTCTCCCGTAACGCGGTTTGTTAAACGGATGGTTCCCTGCCAGCCTGCATGTTCTGTAATCTGGTGAATAATTGTCTCCTGCACGCGCCTGAGCTCTGCAGCTGTGTAAAAGTCATTTGCGCTCAGTGTAGTAACGTCGGTTTCTGCATCTACACCCAGTAACTTTCTTGCTGCGGCATTCATATAGATGAGATTGCCCTCCATATCGGCTACAGACATATGGTCTGCATTGTGGTCTACCAGGCATAACAACTGCTGCTCCCGCGCCCTTACCTTGACTTCCTCGGTGATATCGCTAACGGTATGTAACAGGCCGGCAGCTTTGCCCTCCGGGTTGTTCAGTATTTTTATGGTGTGGCTGAAATAGAATGACTGCCGGCTTCCATCTGGCAGGTGCAGCATCCGGTCTTCTTCATGATGATAGGTAATTCCGGTATTGAATACCTGTTCTGCAGCAGTTACAAAATGTCGAAACACTGCTTCGGGCAGGGCATCCCTTAGTGACCAGCCAATAAGGGATGCATCTTTATCCCAAAACTTAAGCATGCCCTGATTGGCCGCCTTAATGATGATATCTTCTCCTATATAAACTGCGCTGGGTATCGGATAGGCCTCAACCAGCGACTTAAAAAGTTCCTGCTCTGAATTTAAGCTTGTCATAGATATCTCATGGAGCTACTAAGATATACTTTTTGTTAAGGTTTAGAAATATTTATCCCTTAACAAGTTTTTTTTAACAACCTTCAAACGCAGTTTTAAAATCATTCAGGATATCTTCCTGGTCTTCAATCCCTATAGAAAGCCTGACCATTGAATCTGGGATACCCATTTCCGCACGTCTTTCTGCACCAAGTTCAAAAAATATTGTATGTGCTACCGGTATAGCTAAGGTCCTGGTATCACCCAGGTTACTTGATTTGATTACCAGTGTAAGCCTGTTAAGGAATGCAAAACAATCTATGCCATCATTGAGTGCAAAACTCATCAGCCCGCCGTAACCTTTGAAAAGGCCTGTGGCAAGTTCGTGTTGCGGATGGCTCTTTAAGCCCGGGTAATAAACTTTGCTTACCAATGGATGTGCCTCCAGATATTGAGCCAGGGCAAGGGCATTGGCGCTTGCTCTTTCCAGTCTGAGCGCGATAGTTTCTGAACCTACTGATATGGTATGCGCTGCTTCTGGAGCCAGGGTTCCTCCGCTGTCACGCAGGCCTCTTTTCCTGATCTGGGTAATACCAAGCATCTCCGGACGGATCTGCTCACGCAAAACCTCTGCAATATTAGGGAAGTTTACCCAGTTGTATAAACCTGTATCCGTTACGCTGCCCCCCAGTGCATCTGCATGGCCGCCGATATATTTGGTAAGCGAATTGATCACAAGACTGGCTTTTACCGTAACGGGACGGAAGATATATGGAGAGGTCATGGTATTATCCACCATATATATTATAGCTTTTTCTTCGCAAAAATCACCGATTGGCCCCAGGGCTGCAACCTGTGTGGCCGGGTTGGCAATCGTTTCTACAAACACCATCCGGGTATTTTCCTGATAAGCATTTTTGACCTCTTCTATGGAAGTGGCATCAACAAATGTAATTGCCAGGCCCATATCCATATAGGTCTGCATCACACTGCGTGTATTGCCAAATAGATAAGAACTGGCAATGATATGATCGCCCGCCTTAAGCAGGGCTAATATAGTTCCGGAAATGGCGGCCATCCCTGTAGAGAAAGCTACCGTTGCCATTCCATCTTCCATCTGTGTCACTTTATGCTCCAGGGCGGTAACTGTCGGATTTCCCTGACGGGAGTAGGCATACCCTTTGGCTTTATTCTGGAATACGTTGACCAGTCCCTGCACATCTTCGAAGCCCCAGGTCACAGCAGTATGGATAGGCTGGTGCAATGCACCAAATTCTGGTTTCAGGAGGCGGTCTGAGTGTAATATCGTGGTAGTAAATCCTTTTTTATCGTTCATTTCTTTTCATTTTAACGGAGTAGGCAAACTTGCGGCTTTTATTTGAAAAAAAAAACCTGTAAATGAGCGGATTTATTTTATTTGGAATTTCATTCTGTACTTTAGCTTTCAGAATTGAGATGATTAAACCCACATGAGCAAAATCATGAACTAAAATGATGAAGAAAAACCTTTTACTGATTACACTTTGCACGGCACTGGTATCCTCCGCTTATGCGCAAACAAAACCGGCAGCAGGCAGCTACCAGCCATCCGGAATATTCTCGCCCAACTTTTATACCCAGCGGGGCGATGAGTACCGCACGGCGGAAGGCAGGCCTGGTCCCAAATACTGGCAGAACCATGCGGATTACCAGATTAATGCTGCAATTGATACGGTCGAGAATACGCTGACAGCTACAGAAAATATTACATATACCAATAACAGCCCTAATGTACTGAGTTCACTATGGCTGCAGATAGACCAGCAGATCTACAGAAAAGACGCGCGCTCAAAATTTACAGGTGCGGGATACAGTTTTGATGACAGCACTGAAGGGAACCAGTTTAAATCGGTACAGATTGTGCTGAACGGCAAGAAACAGCCTGCCAGTTTTGTGATTACCGATACAAGAATGCAGATCCGCCTGCCTGAAGCTTTAGGAGCAGGCGGTGCAAAAATCAATATATTGATCGAGTATATGTATACCGTTCCGGGAGCTTTTGGTAACCGTACCGATTTCACTGCAACGAAAAACGGGAAGATCTTTGAAATTGCGCAGTGGTACCCGAGAATGTGTGTATACGATGATTCGAGAGGCTGGGACACGCTGCCCTTTTTAGGCAGTGGCGAGTTTTATCTCGAATACGGGGATTTCGATTACAAGATTACTGTACCCTGGGATATGATCGTTGCCGGTTCGGGTGAACTGCAAAACCCTAAAGAGGTGCTTACTGCCCTGCAGAACAAAAGAATGGATGCCGCAAAGAACAGCGACAAGACAGTAATGATAAGGACAGCGGCAGAATTGAAAGATCCTGCTAGCAGACCTGTACAGAAGGGAAACCTTACCTGGCACTTTATCATGAAAAATACACGTGATGTGGCATTTGGCGCATCAAAGGCCTACATCTGGGATGCCGCAAGGATCAACCTGCCGGAAGGAAAAAAATCACTGTCCATGTCGGTTTATCCGATAGAAAGTGCGGGTAATGACAGATGGGGGCGTTCAACAGAATACCTGAAAGCTTCGATAGAACATTTCTCGTCGAAATGGTATCCTTACCCTTATCCAGTAGCGGTAAACGAAGCCGGTGTAGCGGGAGGAATGGAGTACCCGGGCATACTATTCGACGGGATCAACGATAAAGGAAAAGAACTGTTCTGGGTGACAGCGCATGAAATCGGTCATAACTGGTTCCCGATGATCGTTGGTTCAGACGAACGCCGCTATCCATGGATGGATGAAGGTTTCAACACTTTCATAGATGTATATGCCTCTGACGCGTTCAATAAAGGTGAGTATGCACCAAAAAGGGATAGTGAATATGCTGAAAACCAGGGAAACCCTGCCGATGAGATCATTCCTTTTATTACTGACCCCGATGCACCGGTAATCATGACTGCTGCCGATGCGATCGCAGAAAAATACAGACATGCATTTGCTTATTTCAAACCCGCTTTTGGAATGATCCTGCTGCGCGAGCAGATTTTAGGGCCTGAAAGATTTGATTATGCTTTCAAACAGTACATTGCCGACTGGGCCTATAAACACCCAACGCCCAGTGATTTCTTTCATGCGATGGAAAATGGTGCCGGTGAAGACCTTTCCTGGTATTGGAAGGGCTGGTTCTACAATAACTGGAAACTGGACCAGTCTGTACTGGATGTTACTTACAGTGGTACAGGAGACAAAAAATTTGTACAGGTAAAACTGGCCAATCTGGAGAAAATGGTGATGCCGGTGAAGCTATTGGTGACTTTTACGGATGGTACTGTTTACAACCAGGTTTTGCCGGTAGAGACCTGGCTGATCAATAAGACGTATGTACTGAAAATTGCTTCAGGCAAAAAGGTGAAAACTGCAGAGCTGGATCCTGAGCATAAACTGCCTGATGTGAACCGTAAAAATAATGTATGGCAGCTGAATTAAATTGAGCTGCTGTGTTGGGCGCTGCTCAGCTGAATTCAACGGGGGCGGGGAGTGTAAAGAAAAATGTACTTCCCTGCCCTTTGATACTTTCAACCCAGATCTTACCGCCATGGTCAGTGATGATCTTTGAACAGATAAACAAGCCCATACCAAGGCCATTGAATAATGTGGTGATATCCTGTACGCGGTAAAACTTCTCAAATACTTTGTGCAGATCCTCTTCTGACATGCCAATACCCTGATCCCTTACAGAGATGAGCAAATCGCCATTGCCAAGGAATCTGGTATCCAGCATAATCTGTTCGCCACTGGGCGAATATTTGGCGGCGTTGCCTACGATGTTCATAAAAACCTGCTCGATCCTCAGTTTATCAATATTCACCATCCGGCTTTCATCCATCGTAATAAGCAGTTCATGTGAAGGTACCAGCAGACGGATCAGGTCGGCCATATCATTCAGGTATCCGTTGAAATCTACAAGCTCGATATTGTAATCAGCAATTCCCTTTTCAATCCTGGATATATCCAGCAGCTGCAGGATCATGGTCTGTAGTTTTAAGGCCTGGGTATCTACTTTTTTGATGTGTGCGAGGGTTGCCGGGCTGCATTCCGAACGTAATGCCATCTGGGTATAAGCCCTCAGGATGGTCAGCGGTGTTTTAAGTTCATGCCCTGCAACAGAAAGGAATTCGTTTTTTTGCTCGTTCAGATATTCTGCCTGCCTCAACGCAGTTTCTGACTGCTCGTTGATCTGGAATAATAAGGTGTTCCGCTGCCTTAGTTCTTCGTAGGGGGTATTGGGCTCAACAAGTTCGAAATAACTTTTGATAGCCTTCATTTTTTCGTTGCTGAGTTTTGCTGAACGCGGGATGTTCAGTTTGAGCTCAATTTTGCCCCTTGAGTTGATAATGGAATGATTGAAAACCGGCACCAGCTTTTTTGCATGTTGCAGGCCTTCCCTCAGGTTATCTACGCCCTCAGTTTCGAGGTAAGTAATCACTGCGGCCAGATCATGGCGGTCGTTACTGCCCTGGATCTCTATGCTGAGCGAACCCTCGTGGGTTTTATCAATAATCTCGCGGCATACTTCTGAAACGGCGGTAGCAAATGCCGTTTGTGTAGAAATGGATAATCCTATAAGTGCCGCTGCCTTATTTGACTTCTTGTACGCAAGCGTGAGGTCCATTTCATTTTCGAGTGCTACCTGAACAAGATGTATCATCTGATATTAATTTTTGCCATCACGACAGACATATCATCTGTTTGCCGTGCAAATTCTTTATATATTGCCGCTGCCTGGATACTGAGGTCACATCGGTTAATACCTATCAGTTTGTTTGTCTCCCAGCGTGAGATCATGCCGTCAGAACACAATGTAACCTGATGGTACTTCTCGGCCGTTAATTCCTGATCGTTAATGGTATTAGGGATGTTGAGGCCGATAATCCCATTGTGCGACATAAGCATTTTGTTATCCAGAAAGTTGGACATCCTCGTGCTTATATTGCCAACACCAGCTACTTTCCATTTTCTGGTACCGAAGTCGAAAACAACGACTGTACCCACCATTCCGCGGGTGCCACGAATAAATTGATGTATATGTCTGATGATCTCGGCAGGAGAGTGGAAGGGGCATGCCCTAAAGGCCTGTACTGCTTCATTTACTGCATGATTAGCTTCTTCGCCATGACCGAGGCCGTCTGCTACCAGGAGTTTAAAGTGTTGGTCTGTAGTTTTGTAATAGAACCCGTCACCACTCTTAATCTGTCCGGGCATAGTGACAATAACGGGGCGGATATCAATCACAGGATTTACTGCCTGTTGTTTTCTGGTACTGTTTTTATAGATGCGGCTGAGAATCAATGTTCCCCAGTCTTTCATTGAATAAATATCAAACTTATCGGAAAGCCTTTTAATGCTCCCAAGGCCCATTCCCAAAGTTTTACCTGTAGAAATACCATCTTCCAGCATTTTCTGCGGAAAAGCCATGCCAGGGCCTTTATCAATACAAATCAGTTCGATGTACTGGTTATCACCTTCCTTAAAAAGCCCGGCCAATATTTCCCCGCCTACAGCATATTTGTGCAGGTTGGAAATCATTTCAGAAACTACAAGATCCAGGTCTCCAAGCCGCTTGTCTGTGAATCCAGCTCTTTCTGCCTTTAAACGTATATCCTTTTTGATAATGGAAAAATAACTCCTGTCGTTTGCTTCGAAACGGGTATGTGTAGCATCAACCATTGGCCCATTTAATAATGGTCACAGTAGTTCCTACACCCGGGCCACTTTTAATGTCAAACTCGTTAACCAGCCTTTTTGTGCCTGGTAAACCCAGACCCAGGCTTTTCCCCGTAGAGAACCCATCCTGCATGGCCTGAGGTATATTCTCGATGCCGGGGCCCTTATCGGCAAAGGTAACCCTTACACCTTTATTAATACCTCTTGTGACTATCTCAATTACCGTCACTCCACCGTTTCCATACTTGAGCATATTCCTAACCATTTCGCTGGCCGCGGTAATCAGTTTGGTCTGATTGATCAGTCCCATTTTAATTCTTTCTGCATGCAGCTTTACGTTGTTCCTGAAGGGGACCACGTCCTGGTCGTTAGCCACCACCAGTGTATCCCTACTCAAAGGAGTAATCTCCATCGTCCTGGGGGGATATACTGATATCCATTTTGGATTTCAATAAGTTCATGCCTTTTTCCATGTTTAATGCAGTGTAAACACCGTTTAATTGTAATCCGAGTTCGACAAGTGTGATTGCTACTGCGGGCTGCATACCTACGACAACAGTTTGCGCATCCAGTAACCTGGACATGCTTGCTATATTTCCCAGGATCCTTCCCATAAAAGAGTCAACGATACTCACCGCTGAAATATCAATTAAAACACCCTTCGACGATGTTGTCTCAACCATTTTCACCAGATCTTCCTCCAGATTTAATGCCAGGCGGTCATACAGGTCAATCTGTATCGTCACCAGAAGGAACGGCCCCATTTTAAGAATAGGAATTCTCTCCATTTATTTATTGATTAAGTAATCCCGGGGCTGCCAGAGATGTTTTTTTTACTTCCAGGCGTAGTAATTTAAATGCATATTGTAAAGCACTTGCCAGTGTGGCTTTAGTGATCACCTGCGAAAGATCTATACCAAGATGAACGATAGTCTGTGCGATTTCTGGTCTGATGCCGCTGATAATACAGTCGGCACCCATCAAGCGGGTTGCGCTAACTGCTTTCAGCAAGTATTGTGCAACAAGTGAATCTACTGTAGGGACACCGGAGATATCAAGGATTGCAATCCCGCTGCCTGTTTTTACGATCTCCTGCAACAAATTTTCCATCACAACCTGTGTCCTGGCGCTGTCAAGTGTTCCAATTATAGGAAGTGCAAGAATGCCATCCCATACTTTAATTACCGGGGTTGATATATCTGTGATTTCATCTGTTTGACGCATAATCAGTTCTTCGCGCCCTTTGATAAAGGTTTCGAAAGTGAGGATCGTAAAGTTATCCAGCAGTCGGCTGAGCTTTAAGCTTTCCTGGTAAACTTCGTTTATATCAGTACTTTCTTTTTTCAGTATTTCAAGCAGGGCCTCTTTCAGACTCAAGATGAATGAGCCCGTTTCTCTCGGGCTGAAACCCTGACGTGCTCGTAATATAGAGATTCCGCCCAGCAGTTCAGTTAACTGATCGAAATCGGGCGACTGACTATCGTTGATACTATTTTCATTGAGGTTATTTACCAGGGCATTGACCAGTTCTTCTGATTGTTTTCTCAGTTCCTGGTGGCTGATGAGATCTTCAGTAAGGACCGAGTCTGCCAGCTGGTTTTTCATCCATAACTCGAGGATTTCTCCCTTGTTGCTTTTTAGTGTTTTGATAATGTTTTCAAACATTGGGAAAATTTATAAGATGTAATGATAGGCATAAAACACCGCTATATTCTATGTTTGTATGTTTATATTTTATTGTAAGTCAAAAGGGTTCAATTGTTAATTCAATTGATATGATTTATGATTGAATGTGGGATTGTTTTGCCAGATCACAGTGTGAGGTTTATAGTTTGATACCTGCAGAGGCTTCTATTCATATACCGTTTAGTATATTTGTGGGATGAAATTTCAACCGAGATCTGAAAGCACAAGGCAGTTTATTATCGAAACTTCGGCAAACCTCTTCAACCGGAAGGGTTATGCCGGCACTGCGATGTCTGATATTACCGAAGCGACCAGGCTAACGAAGGGCAGTATTTATGGAAATTTTGAAAATAAGGAAGAGGTAGCCCTGGCCACTTTTGAATACATCGCAGAACTGCGCCGTGACAAAATAAATGCTTTTGTAAGCGAAGGAAAGGATTATCCTGAGAAATTATACCGCCATGCGCTCGTGATCACCAAGAGCAAAGAACTGGCCTTTACAGAAGGTGGCTGCCCCCTGTTAAATGCCGGAATGGAGGCTGATGACACCAATGAAGCACTGCGGCAGAAAGTTGCTGCTGAGTTTGCATTATGGAAAAGAAGCCTGGCTGAACTTATTTCAATAGGTATAACTGCAGGTGAAATTAAGAAGGGCATTGATGCCAACGAACTTTCGGTGGCCCTCATGGCGCTGATTGAAGGGGGCATTGCACTGGTACAAACCACAAAAGATAACTCTTATTATCAGGTTGTCCTGCAGTTGGTTAAAAAAATAATCGATGAGGCTTCTGTCAGGCCTGTGTAATCAAACCTGAATTATTCTTTGCATATACCAATAGGTATATACATTTGGCTTATTATTATTCAACAGCTGATCCAGGGATCAGTTTTTTCATCAACTCTCATATACCATTAGGTATATGATCAATATGAACCGAAATGAACTTAACTAAAAACACTGTTTTAATAGCTGGCGGAAGCGCAGGTATTGGATTTGAAATCGCTAAATTATTGATTGAAAAAGGCAACCACGTAATTATCACTGGTCGTGATCAGGCCCGTCTCGATGCTGCCGCCCTGAAGTTAAAAGATGCTACGCCTATTGCTTTTGATGTAACTAAAGAAGAGGAAGTTGATGAACTGGTAGAAAGACTTAAAGCTGATTTTCCTGCACTGAACATCCTGATAAATAACGCGGGACTGGGAAATTCGTATGATCTGGTTTCAGGAAACCGGGCCTGGGAAAAGGCGGAAGCCGAAATGCAGACAAATTATATTTCAGTGCTGCGACTAACAGAAAAACTGCTTCCTCATTTACGCAATCAGGCCGCTGCCGCTGTAGTAAATGTAAGCTCTATAGTTGCTATTGCGCCCAGCCTCCGCACACCAACTTACAGTGTCAGTAAAGCTGCGGTACATTCATACACAGAGCTGTTGCGCCTGGCACTGTGGGATACCAGTGTGAAGGTATTTGAACTGATGCCACCACTGGTAAATACAGAGTTCTCCAAAGAGATTGGTGGTGAAAATGGTATACCTGCTACTCAGGTGGCCGAAGACCTGATTGCTGCATTGGAGCAGGATACCTACGAAATTCATGTTGGCCAAACGGCATATATCTATGAGCTGTCCCAAACCTCCAGGGCAGAAGCTTTAGAGGCTATGAACCAAAGGGCTGCACAGGTTTAAATCTGAATGGCTTCCTTTTTCCCTGATGCGATGCTTTTATAGATCGCATCAATTACTTTCATATCTTTCAATCCCTCCTCTCCTGGAACCCTGGTAGCCCTTTTTTGAAGAATGCACTGCGCAAAGTCGTCCATTTGGGCTGCCTGCTGGTTGATATTAGGCAGGTTCATCATCCCGCTGGATGTTTTACCGCTGATGCCACCATAACCATAGGAAGGCGACAGTTCAAATATTC
>Ga0308163_10000644_pt1 | contig 53489 bp, 44 predicted proteins | sample PhyTR1_FD_201037 | JGI IMG/M metagenome (GOLD analysis project Ga0308163, IMG submission 201037) | Phyllosphere microbial communities from UC Gill Tract Community Farm, Albany, California, United States - DLSLT.R1 | ecosystem: Host-associated > Plants > Phyllosphere > Unclassified | place: USA...
TGGCAACCGCGGCTCGCAAGCGCCGCACGTGCGCAGCTTCCAGGAAAAACTGTCGGCCCACGCCGAGGAGGCCAGCCTGGCCACCGGCATTCCGGCCAAGTTCATGCTGGGCCAGGCGGCGCTGGAGAGTGGCTGGGGCAAGCGCGAGATCAAGGGCCGCGACGGCACCAACAGCCACAACCTGTTCGGCATCAAGGCCAGCGGCGACTGGAAGGGCAAGACGGTCGACGCCACCACCACGGAATACGTCAACGGCAAGGCCCAGACCCGGGTCGAGAAATTTCGCGCCTACGACAGCTATGCCGACAGTTTCAAGGATTACGCGAAATTATTGGCGAACAATCCACGCTACGAGAAGGTGCTGGCCAGCGCTGGCGACGCCAGCAGCTTCGCGCGGGGGCTGCAAAAGGCCGGCTACGCCACCGACCCGCAGTACGCAGCCAAATTGACCAGCATCATCACCCGTTCGCTGGCTGGCTGACGGACCGGTGCGCAGGGCCCGATTCAAGTTTCTGCGCGCGCTGCCGTTAACAATAACAACATAGAGTAAAACATCATGAGTCTTCTCAGCATCGGCAAAAGCGGTCTGTTGGCAGCGCAGGTGGGGTTGGCGACCACCGGCAATAACATCACCAACGCTGGCGTGACGGGTTACAGCCGTCAGGTGGCGATCCAGGTCGATACGCCAACCCAGGACAAGGGCTTCGGATTCGTCGGCACCGGCACCGAAGTGGCGGCCGTGCGCCGGTACTACGACAATTTCCTGGCCACCCAGCTGCGTAACGCCGAGTCGAACCAGGCCTCGCTGGATGTGTACAACAAGCAGATCAGCCAGATCGACAACCTGCTGGCCGATCCGACCGCCGGCTTGTCGCCGGCGATGCAGGACTTCTTCAACGGCGTCCAGGACGCCACCTCCAATCCGGCGTCGGCGGCGTCGCGCCAGGCCATGCTGTCGAGCGCCGAGTCGCTGGCGGCGCGCTTCCAGGGCATGAGCGCGCGCTTGTCGGAGATCGCCTCGGGCGTGAACGGCCAGATCGTCTCGAATGTCGGCGAGATCAATTCCTTCGCCCGCCAGATCGCCGAACTCAACAACACCATCGCGGGGCTGAGCACCGACGGCAAGGCGCCCAACGACCTGCTGGACCACCGCGACGCGCTGCTGACCGAGCTGAACAAGCTGGTCAAGACCACCGTCACGCCGGGCGACAACAACACGCTGACGGTGCAGATGGGCACCGGCCAGCCGCTGGTACTGGGCAACAAGGCCTTCACCCTGGGCACCTCGACCTCGCCGACCGACGTCACCCGCGTCACGGTCGGCTACGTCACCGACAACGGCAACTTCAGCGCGCTGCCGGACCGGGTGCTGACCGGCGGCCAGTTGGGCGGCTTGCTGGAGTTCCGCAACGGCGCCATGGACCGCGCGCAAAATTCGCTGGGCCAGGTGGCCGCCGCCATTGCCGTCACCTTCAACGCCCAGCACGAGCTGGGCCAGGACCAGAACGGCGCGCTCGGCACCGCCTTCTTCGGCCCGATCAACGCGTATGTCGGCACCAATTCGAACAACCTGGCGACCAGCACGGCCGCCGTGACCGCCGTGGTGAAGGATGCCAGCAGCTTGACGGCAAGCGACTACAGCGTCGATTTCGACGGCACCAGTTTCAGCGTCAAGCGCCTGAGCGACGGCCAGGTCACGCAGATCAATCCGTTCCCGCAGACCGAGCCGCAAGTGATCGACGGCGTCGCCTATACCATCACCGGCACGCCGGCGACCAACGACAACTTCCTGGTGCGTCCTACCTACAACGCCGCCAAGGATTTCGATGTCGTCATCGACGACCGCACCAAGATCGCGCTGGCCGCGCCGATCAGCACCGCCGCGCCGACCACCAACGCCGGCAACGCCAAGATCACGGCCGGCACCGTCGACGCCAACTACCTGACGCCGGGCAACGCGCTGACGGCGCCGGTCACACTGACCTTCGACAAGGCCACCGGCTCGCTGTCGGGCTTCCCGGCCGCGCAGGACGTGACGGTGACGGTCAATGGCGTGGCCACGGTGTATCCGGCCGGCACGCCGAGCATTCCGTACACGGACGGCGCGTCGATCAGCTTTGGCGGCGTCAACCTGGCCATCAGCGGCACGCCGGCCAACCTGGACAAGTTCACGGTCGGCCCCAACACCAGCGGCGTGGGCGACAGCCGCAACGGCGCCTTGCTGGCGGGACTGCAGACCAAGAACACGATGGATAACGGCAACGCCAACTTCCAGACCACCTACGCGCAGATGGTCAACTATGTGGGCAACAAGGCGCGCGAGGCGCAGATCGGGGGCGCCGCCGCCGACGCCGCCGTGGCACAGGCCACCAACGCCCAGCAAAGCGTGTCCGGCGTGAATCTGGATGAGGAGGCGGCCAATCTGTTACGCTACCAGCAGGCCTACCAGGCGGCGGGCAAGGTGATGCAGGTGGCCAGCCAGTTGTTTGACACGTTGCTCAGTTTGGGTAACTAATGGGCGCGAAACCCGCACGGCCGTGTGGGGTCGTACCCAACCGGGTACGACCCCTAAGTGGTGACGCATGCGTGTCGCCAAAGGCGGGTTGGGTTGGATTCATAGCAGGTAATACTAACGGGGTAGCATCATGATCATGCGCATCAGTTCCAAGACCATCTACGACGTCGGCGTCGGGCAGATCAGCTCGTTGCAGTCCGCGCTTGCGCGCACCCAGTCGCAGTTGTCGACCGGGCGCAAGAACCTGACCGCCGCCGACGATCCGATCGCCACCGCGCGCGCGCTGGAAGTGACGCAGTCGCAGGGCATCAACACCCAGCTGGTGACCAACCGCGCCAACGCCAAGAGCATGCTGTCGCTGGAAACGGTGGCGCTGCACAGTTCGGGCACGATCATGCAGGACGTCAAATCCCTGCTGGTCAACGCCGGCAACGGCAGCATGACGCAGAAGGACCGCGAGTCGCTGGCGGTGGAGCTCGAGGGCCGGCTGCAGGATCTGCTGGGCCAGGCCAACAGCTCGGACGGCGTCGGCGGTTACGTGTTCTCCGGCTATAAATCGGGCACCTTGCCGTTCACGCAAACGGCCACCGGCGCCGCCTACCAGGGCGACCAGGGACAGCGCTCGCTGCAGGTGGGCTCGACGCGCACCTTGCCGATCAGCGATTCAGGCGCCTCCGTGTACGAGAACAACGCCACCGGCAACGGCACCTTCGTCACCGGCGCGGCGGCCGGCAATCTGGACCGTGGCGGCAGCGGCATCATCAGCGGCGGCTCGGTCAAGGACGCCACCCAGTTGACCGGCAACCGCTACCAGATCGATTTCCAGGTGGTGCCGGCCACGCCCGGCGTGCCCAAGGTGACCACCTACACCGTCACCGACCTGACCTTGAACCAACCGGTGCCGGCCACGCCGGTGCCGGCCGTGCCGCAGCCCTATGTCAGCGGCCAGAACATCACCTTTGACGGCCTGCAATTCGATATCAAGGGCGATCCGGCCGATCTCGACAGCTTCAACGTCGAGCCCAGCACCAAGCAGTCGGTGTTTACCACCATCACCGACATCATCAGCGCGTTGCGCGCGACCGGCGACGGCCCCGCCGGCCAGGCCAGCCTGACCAACAAGCTCAACCAGGCCCACCTGAACGTCGACAATGCCTACGACAACATGTTGTCGATCGAGTCGGCGGTCGGTTCGCGGCTCAAGGAACTCGACTATCTGGACAGCTCGGGCGACGACCTGAACCTGCAGTACGCGACCACCTTGTCCGGCCTGCAGGATGTCGACGTGGTCAAGGCGATCTCCCTGTTCACGCAGCAGCAGACCAACCTGGACGCGGCGCAGAAATCGTTCAAGACCATGTCCGGGCTGTCGCTGTTCAACTACATCAGCTAAGCGCTCGATTCAATAGCCCAGGTTCTCGACCGGCACCGCCAGCGGCGCGGCCGGCGAGCGGCCCAGCACCCGGTTGATGGTGCGGCCGAGCACGCGGATATCGTTGTCGAAGCCGTCGTGCCTGGCCTGCTCGGAACGGGTCGCCGACACCCGGATGCGGTCGCTCGTCACCTCGCACGCGGCCGCGCCGTCGGCCTGCGGCGGCAGCGCCGCCACCCATGCGCGCCACGCCTTCACCTGCGGCCAGTCGGCCGCTGTCCACACATCGTCGTCTTGCTGGACCAGGCCACGGTACAGCAGGCGCTGCAGGCCCGCCAGCGGCGTCTTGCGGACATTTTCAAAGCCCCGGCTCACCAGATATAACAAGGACTTGCCATACGGCCCGACCTGGTCGGCGCGCTCGCTCACGTCCGACAGCAGGTGCAGCCAGAAGCGGTCGGCGGCGAGGAAGCGGTCGGCCACCCGCGACTGGTAGTGGCGCGCCGCGAACTCGAGCGAACAGGCCGGCGCGTACAACGTCACCGACGCGACCGGCACAGCAGCGGCGTGGCACAGGTCCAGCAGGTGGCCGTGCACGAAGGCGCCCGCCGAGTGGGCCACCAGGTGCAACTCCAGCCCCGGGTGGGCGGCGCGCAGGCGCTGCAACGCCGCCACCATCAGGTGCAGCGCGCCGCCTGGCAGCGCGGCCTCGGCGGCGTTGGCCTTCATCTCGTTCCACGCCCATTTGATGTTGTGGGCGGCCGCCTCCAGCAGCTGGTCCCTGGCCTCGTCGATCCCGCCGAGCAGGGCCTGGCCGGGTGCGAGTCCGAACGTGTCGTCCAGCACGCTGGCCACGGTGTTGAGGATGCCGGTGCGCCAGGTGTAGAACAGCGGATAGACGCCGTTGGCCTTGAAATAGGGGCCCATGACCCGGATGCGCTGGATCGAGTCGTCCTCCGCGTTGAGGCCGCCGTGGGCGTACAGGACGATTTTCCGGCTGGCCGCGCCATCGCCGCGCAGCCACTGGCCGATGTTCTCCAGCACCACCTGCTCGACCAGGTCGTCCGCGCGGCCGGTGTCGGGGCGGCCGACGCGCACGGCGCCGTTGTTGCCGGCCACCAGTGCGTGCCCGTAGGCGGTCCCGGTGCTCCACGGATGGGCCGCCGCCGTGGCCGGGGCGGCCTGCGGACCGGTGGCCAGCTGGACGGTTTTGTCGCCGATCTTGATTTTTCGCGTGGGCATGCTGGTCGACCGATGGGGGTATCCACGCCAGTCTACGAAGGAATCAAGGTTGTGTAAATTACAAAGTGCAAATAGTTGACGCAAAAAAAAACGGCAAGCATGGTGCTTGCCGTTTCAGAAAGCCGCCGACTTACTTGGCGGCCAGCATGCCGGTTGGCGCCGCTTTGCGGAACCACTCGTCTGTGTGGACCGTCGCGCCGCCGCTCAGGCCGGTGCTGGCCTGGTATTGCCGCATCTGCTCTCCGAGGGCGGCAACGCTGCCGCCCAGTGTGCCTGGCGGCGCCGTCGGGCCGGCTGACGTTGCCGTGAGGGCCGTCATCGCCAACCGCGCGCCCGTGGTGTCCGGCGCGGTCTGCGCTTGCGCGTAGCCGCCCAGCGCCTGCGCCAGCGCGCTGACTTGGGCGCCGACCGGCGTACCCGGCTCGGTCGCGTGCTCGGCCCGGAACCAGACGTCGGCCACCTGGTGGACGCCGCCGTCGCTGGTGGCGTAGCTGGAGCGCAAACCGATCCAGTTGCCGTTGTCCAGCTCGCTGGTTTTGCTGGCGCCGACGTTCAGGCCAACGATGCCCAGCGCATCCAGTGTCCGCAGTTCGCCGCTCTGGCTGACGCCGTCCGCGTTGGCGTCGACCCACACGCGCAGGTCGCCGAACAGCGCGTCCTGGCGGTCGACGACGCCGTCGCCGTTTGCATCGAGCTCGGCCAGTGCGGCAAAGCCGTCGCGGGCCTTGCCGCCGCCAGCGGCGCCGGTGGAGGTGCCGAACAGTTCGCTGCCGTCGTTGATCGCCCCGTCATGGTTGCGGTCCAGCGCGAGCAGGCCGTCGCCCTGGCCGACCCAGCCGGTGGCGACCTGCTGGCCGTTGGCGTGCAGGTCGAAGCGGACGCCGGCCTCCAGCGCCAGGGTGCGTACGCCGTTGCCGTCGAGATCGAGGATCAGTGGACTGGTCAGCAAGGCCGCGCGTTGTTCGTCGCTCAGCGCGGAGAGCTGGTCGGCGCTGAACGCGCCGGCCTGCGCCATCGTGAGGGCCGACAGTTCCGCCATCGTCAGCGCGGCGATCTGGTCGGCCGTGAACGCGACGATCTGGACCGCCTTGAGCGAGCGCATCTGCGCCGTGGTGAACGCGGCGACCTGGATCGCGCTCAGGTTGGCGATGGCGCTGGCCGACAGCGCGGCCACCTGCGCGGTCCTCAGCGCGACGATGTCGTTGGCGTCGAGCATCTGGATCTGCTCCGAGTTCAACGCGTTGAACACCGAGGCGCTCAGCGCCACGACCTGCGGCGCGTCCAGGTTCGCGATCTGGGCGGTGGTCATGCCCAGCGCCTGGGTCGCGCCCAGCGCGGCCAGTTGGTTGGTGCGCAGGCTGCTGATCATCTCGGCGGCCAGGCCGGCGATCTGCGACGAGGTGAAGCCAAGCATTTGGCCGGCGGTGAAGGCGTTCAGCGAACTGAGCGAGCCGAGCTGGCTGGTCGTCAGGCCGCGAATCTTGGTCACGTCCAATCCGGCAAGCGAGCGCGTCGTCAGCGCCGTGAATTGCTCGATCGTGAACGCGCCCAGCTGGCTGGTTTTGAGCGAACTCAGTTGCGCCGAGTTCAGGCCGGCGACCGCCGTCACGTTCAAGGCGCCGATCTGAAGCGTGCTCAGCGCCACCAGGTTCAGGCCGGGCAACTGGCGGGTGTTGAGCGCGCCGAGCTGGCCGGCGGTCAGCTGCGCCACTTGGACCAGTGTCAGCCCGCCGAGCTGCGCCGAGCGCAGCGTCGCGAAGTGGTCGCCGTCAATGACGCTCACTTGCTGGGTGGTCAGCGCGGCGACCTGGCCGGCGTTGAGCGCGGACAGGGTGCGCAGACTGTTGATCTGGCCGGTTGACAGCGCGCCGATGTCGGCCACGCTGATGGCCTCGATCTGCGAGGTGTTCAGGCTGGCGACCTGCGCCAGCGTGAGCGCGGCGATCTGCGGCCGGGTCAGGGCGTCGATCTGGGCGTCGCTGAGCGCGCCGATGTCCTCGAGCTCGATGCTGGCGATCTGGTCGGTACTGAGTCCGGCCAGGGCATCCGTGTCAATCGCGCGCACCTGGGCCGTGCTCAGCGCCGCCAGCTGGACGGTGGTGATGCCGCGCAGCTGGGCGAGCGTCAACGCGGCGACCTGGCCGGTGCGCAAAGTGGCGAGCTGTTCCATGCCGAGCGCGGCCAGCTGGCCGGTCGTCAGCGCGGCAACCTGCGTGGTGCTAAAGCCGGACAAGGTGGTCAGGCCGGCTAGTTGCGCGTTCGACACGGCCTTCATCTGGGCCGCCGTCAGCGACGCCAGTTCGGCCGTCGACAGCACGCCGAACTGGTCGACGCTGAGCTGGGAAATCTGCAGCGTCGACAGGGCCGAGAACTGGCCCGGGCGCAGGCCCGACAGGTCCTCGATCTCCATCGCGGCGATCTGCTCGCTCGACAGGCCGCGCAGCGCCGCGGTGCCCAGCGCGCGCCACTGGTTGAGCGACAACGCCTGGATCTGGTGGGTGGTCAGCGCCTGCACCTGGCGGCTGGTGAGCGCGCTCACTTGCCGGCTGGTCAGCGCGGCCAGCTGGGTGTCGGTCAGCGCCTGGACGCGGTCGGTGCCGAGCGCGGCCACCTGCGCCGTGCTGAACGAGCCGAGCAGGTCGAGCAGCACGAATTGCGCCGGCGTGAGGTAGTCCAGCTGAGCGGCGCTGAGCGCGGCCACCTGGGCCGCCGTCAACGCCAGCAACTGGGTGCTGGTCATGTTGCCCACTTCGTCCGAGGTCAGCGCGCGGATCTGGGCGGTCTTGAGCGCGGCCAGGTCGCCCGGCTCGAGCGCGGTGAACTGGTCGACGCTGAGCGTGGCGATGGCGCGCGTCGACAGCGCGGCCGCTTGCGCCGCGCTCAGCGCGATGATTTGCTCGACGCTCAGCGCGCGCACCTGGTTGGCCGTCAATGCGCCGATGGCGCCGGTGGTGATGGCGGCGATCTGGTCGAGGCCGAGCGCGGCGATTTGCGCGCTGGTCAGCGACATCAGCTGCGTCGAGCGCAGCGCGGCGATGTCGCCGAGCTCGATCGCGGCGATCTGTTCGGCGGTGAGCGCGGCCAGCGCGCGCGTGGTCAGCGCCAACAGTTCGGCGCTGGTCAGCGCGACGATCTGGTCGGTCGTCAACAAGGCGGCCTGGGTATTGCTCAGCGCGGCGATCTGCGCGGTGCGCAGCGCGCCGATCTGTTCGGGCAGCAGCGCCTGCAGCTGGTCGCCCGTCAGCGCCCGCACCTGGGCCGTGGTCAGCGCGCGGATGCTGGTCAGCGCGTGCAACTGCTCGGCGCTGAGCGCGTTCAGTTGCTCGACCTTGAGGCTGGCGACTTCCTGGCTCGTCAGCGCGCCGATCTGGTTGGCGGTGAAGGCCTGCAACTGGTCGGTCGAGAGCGCCTGGATCTGCGCCGTCTTCAAGCCGGGGATGTCGTCCGCTTCGATGGCGGCGATCTGCTCGGCCGTCAGCGCGCGCAGCGCCGGCAGGCTCAGCGCGCCGACCTGGGACGCGCTCAGCGCGACAAGCTGGGCGGCGCTGAACACGGCGATCTGCTCGGTCTGCAGCGCGCCGATCTGGCGCGAGCTCAGCAGTTCAATGTCGGACGCCGTCAGCGCGGCAATGCGCGCCAGCGACATGGCGGCGATCTGCGCGGTCGTGTAATCGACCAGGTTGCCCAGCGCGGCGGCCTGCTCGGGCGTCATCGCACCGAGCTGGGCCTGCGAGAAGGCGGCGATGTCGGCGCTGCTGAGCGCGTGCAACTGGTCCAGCGTCAGCGCGACGACCTGGTCGGTCGTAAGCGAGCGCAACTGTGCGGTGGTGAACGCGGCCAGGTCCTCGACCTCGATCTGGGCGATCAGGGTCGGGTCCAGGCGCGACAGCAGGGCGACCCCGATGGCGCGGATCTGGCCGGTCGACAAGGCGATCAGCTGGGCGGCGGTCAGGCCGTCGGCCTGGTTTTTGGTCAGCGCGGCGAGCTGGCGCGTACTCAAGGTGGCAAAGCGGCCGGCGGACATCGCGCCGAGCTGGTCCGTGCTGAGGGAGGCGATCTGCTCGCTCGTCAGCGGCTTCAGGCTCGACAGCGCGGCCAGCTGGGCGGCCGTCAGGTAGCCGATCTGGCGCGTGGTCAGCGCCGAGATTTCAGCGCTGGTGAGGGCGTTGTACTGGTCGGCCGACAGCGCCGCCAGCTGGTCGCTGGCCAGCATGACGAGCTGGCTGGTCTTGAGCGCGGCCAGGTCGTCGTTGGCCAGCGCGGCGATCTGGGCGTCGGTGAGCGCCGCGATGGCCTGGTTGGTCAAGGCCCGGATTTGCGCGGTGGTCAGCGCCGGGATCTGGTCGGTGGTGAAGAACTTGACCTGGCTGGTCGTGAACGCGGCGATCTGGGCGGTGCGCAGCGCGGCGAACTGCTCCGGCGTGAGCGCGACGATCTGGTCGCTCGACAGGCCGGCCACCTGGCGCGTGCTCAGGCTGGCCACGCTGCCCAGCGCGGCGAACTGCGCGGACGTCAGCACGGCGAGCTGGCTGGTGGTCAGCGCGCCGATCGCCTGGCTGTTCAGGCTTGACAGCTGCGCCAAGGTCAGCGACGACACCTGCCCGGTCGTCAGCGATGCGACCTGGTCGGTTCGCAGCACGGCGATGTCGGCCAGTTCGATCGCGGCGATCTGGTTGGTGGTCAAGGCGGCCAGCGCGGCCGTCGTCAGGCCGCGCACCTGGCGCGTCTCGAGCGCGACGATCTGGCTGGTGTTGAGCGCCTGCCACTGGCCGCTGGCCAGCGCGTTGAGCTGGCGCGTGTTCAGGGTGGTGATCTGGCCCAGGCCCAGGCTGTCGAGCTGGGTGCCGCTCAGGGCCCGGATCTGCAACGTGGTCAGTGGCGCCAGCGAGGCCAGGCTGCCCAGCTGGGCGGTCGACAGCGCCCCCACTTGCGCATTCGTGAAGCTGGCGATGACGCGCGTGCTCAGCGCGGCGAACTGGCCGGCCGTGAGCGCTGCCAACTGGTCGCTGTTGAGGGCGGTGATCTGGCCGGTGCCAAGCGCGGCGATATCGACCGCCTCGATCGCGGCCACCTGCTCGGTCGACAGCGCGGCCAGCGTGGCGGCGTTGAGGCTGCGCACCTGCGCCGTGCTCAGCGCGACGATCTGGTCGGTCTTCAGCGCGCCCACCTGGACGCTGGTCAGGCCGGCGATCTGGTTGGTGCGCAAGGTGGTGATCTTGTCGAGCGCCATGCTGGCGATCTGGTCCGTGGTCAGGGCGCCGATCTGGCGGCTCGTCAGCGGCGCCAGGTTGGCAAAGCCGGCCACCTGGTCGGTCGTGAGCGCGGCGATCTGGCGCGTGGTCAACGCGGCGATCTGCTGCGTCGTCAGCGAGGCGAACTGCGCGTTGGTCAGCCGGCCCAACTGGCCGGTGGTGAGCGCGGCGATCTGCAGTGTCGACAGCGCCAGCACGTCGGCCAGCTCGATGGCCGGCACCTGGTCGTCCGTCAGCGCGGCGATCTGTTGCGTGTTGAGCGCGCGGATCTGCGCCGTGCTCAGCGCGACCACCGCGTTGGTGGTCAGCGCGCCGATCTGGTCGGTGGTGAGGGCGGCGATCTGGCGTGTGGTCAGGCTGGCCAGGATGCCCGGCGACAGCGTGGCGATCTGGCTGGTGGTGAGCGCGGCGATGGCGGCTGTCGAGAAACTCGCCAGCGACGACAGCGCGCCGAGCTGGTCGCTGGTCAGGGCGGCTTTTTGCTCGGCCGTCAGCGCGGCGATCTCCTGGGTGGTCAGCACGGTGATCTGGGTGGTCGTCAACGCGATCACCTGGTCGGTCGACAGCGCGGCCACTTGCCGCGTCGACAGGCTGGTCAGCACCGCGTTGCTGAGCGCGACGATCTGGTCGGTGGTCAGCATGCCGATGTTGGCGGCCGACACCCCGCGCACCTGGGCGCTGGCCAGGCCGGCGATCTGCTCGGTGGTCAGCGCCACCAGCTGGTCGCTGCTGAGGGCGGCAATCTGGTTCGAGCGCAAGGTGTGCAGGTCGGCCAGGTTCAGGTGCGACAACTGGTCGGTGCTGAACGCGCCCAGTTGCCGGGTCGTCAGCGCGGCCAGCGTGGCCAGCGCGTCGATCTGGGCGTCGTCCAGACTGGCGATCTGGGCGGACGTCAGCGCGGCCACCTCGGCCGTGGTGAGCGCGCGCAACTGGCGCGTGCTCAATGCGTCGAGCTGGTCGCTGCCGAGGGCGGCGACCTGGCGCGTGCTCAGCGCGACGATCTCGTCGAGGCGCAGCGCGGCGATGCGGTCCGTGCCAAGCGCGGCGATGCGGTCGGTGCCCAGCGCGCGCAGCTGCGCGGTGGTCATCGCCCGCACCTGGTCGCTGGTCATGGCGACCGCCTGTTCGACGCTGAGCGCGGCGATCTGGGCCGTTTGCAGCGTGACGAAATCGGCGGTGCCCAGCTGGGCGATCTGGTCGGTGGTGAGCGACGTCATCTGGCGCGAGGTCAGCGGCGTGAGCGCGCTGAGGGCGGCGATCTGGTCGCTGTTGAGCACAACCAATTGTTCGGCGCTCAGCGCGCGGATGCCCGCCGTGCCCAGCGCGGTCAGCTGGGCGGTGGTCAGCGCGATGATCTGGTCGGTACCGAGGCGGGCCAGCTGCGCCGTGCGCAACTGGCGGAAGTCGCGCGTTTCGATGGCGGCGATGGCGTCGCTCGAGAGCGCGGCAATGGCGTCGGCGCTCAGCGCCATCAGTTGCGCGCTGTCGAGCGCGACGATCTGGTCGGTGGTGAGCGCGGCCGACTGGCCGCCGTCGAGGGCACCGAACTGGCGGGTGGTCAGCGCGCCGAGGTCCCGGGTCGTGATGCTGGCGAGCTGCGCGGTCGTGAGCGCGCGCACCTGTTGCGTGCTCAGTGCGCCGAGCACGCGCAACGCGTCGATCTGGTCGGTGGACAGCGCGACGATCTGGCCGGTCGTGAGCGCGGCGGTGCCGGCGGCGTCCAGCGCGGCGACCTGGGCGGTGCCCAGCGCGACGATCTGGTCACTGGTGAGCTGGCCGATCTGAATGGCGTCGAGGCCGCCAATGTCGCGCGTTTCGATGGCGACGATCTGGTCGGTCGAGAGCGCGGCGATGCTTGCCGGGTTCAGGCCGTGCAGCTGCGCCGCGCTCAGCGCGACGATCTGGTCGGTCGTCAGCGATCGCGCCTGGTCCGGCGACAGCGCGCGCAGCTGGTCGCTGCCGAGCGTGCCGAGGTTGCGCGTGGTCAGTGACGCCAGTTGCGCGGTGGTGACACCGGCGATCTGGGCGCTCGACAGCATACCCAGGCTCGACAGCGCGTTGACCTGGTCGCTGGTGAGCACGCCGATCTGGTCGGTGTTGAGGGCCGCGACGGCCGCGCTTGCCAACGCGCCGAACTGCTCGGAGGACAGGGCGATGAGCTGGTCGGTCGACAGGCGCGCCACCTGGGCCGATTGCAGCGCGGCGATGTCGCGCGTTTCGATCTGGCCGATCTGGGCGCTGGTGAACGCGTTGAGCATGGCGGTCGACAGCGTCCGGTACTGGGCGGCGGTCAGGTCGATGATCTGGGTGGCGGTCAGCGCCTGCGCCTGCTCGACGGTCAGCGCGGCCAGCTGCGTGCTGGTCAGGCCGACCAGGTCGCGCGTTTCCAGCGCAACGATCTGGCTGGTGGTGAGCGCCGCCATTTGCAAGGTGCCCAACGGCGCCAGGCTCTTGAGCGCGGCGATCTGTTCGGTGCTGAGCGCGGCCAGTTGCTCGGGCAGCAGCGCGGCCAGGTTGTCGGTGCTGAGCGCGGCCATCTGGTCGGTGGTCAGCGCCGCCAGTTGTTCGTTGTTGAGTGCGCGGATCTGGTCGTTGCTGAGCCGGGCCAGGTCGCGCGTCTCGATTGCGGCCACCTGGCTGGTGCTCAGCTGGGCGACCATGGTGGTGGTCAGCGCCATCACCTGTGCGGTCGTCAGTCCGGCGATCTGGTCGGTCGTGACCAGCGCCAGTTGATCTGCCGTCAACGCGTTGATCTGCTGGGTGGTCAGGCGCGCCATGGCGGCTGTCGCCAACGCGGTCAACTGGTCGGCGCCCAACGCCTGGATGGCGCCCGTGCTCAGCGCCACCAGCTGGCGCGTGGCCAGCGCGTTGAGCTGCTCGGTGGTCAGCGAGGCGACCTGGGCGGTCCCAAGCGCGGCGATCTGCAGCGTCTGCAGCGCGCGCAGGTCGTCGGTCTCGAGCGCGGCCATCTGCGCGCCATTGAGGGCGTTGAGCTGGCCGGTGGAGAGGGCGGTCATCGCGCGCGTGCTCAGCGCGACGAGCTGGTCGGTGCTCAGCAGGGCCATCTGGCGGGTGGTCAGCGCGGCCACCTGGGGCAGCGTCAGCGCCGGCACCTGGTCGGTGGTCATGCCGGCCAGGCCGTCGGCGGTCAGGAAACCCAGTTCGCGGGTGCCGATGGCGCGCAGTTGCGCCGTGCTCAGCACGGAGAACTTGTCGGCGCTGAAGGCGGCCAGGTCTTCGGTCGACAGACTGGCGATCAAGGCAGTTGACAGACTGGCGATCGCGTCTGAGGTAAAGACTGTAATAATCGAACTCATTGATGGGTCTCCCGGGGAGTTTCCATAATACGCACTAAATTGCCATATGGAAACCTAATACTGACGAATGGCGATAGAACGTCGCTATGGCGTCGGACCCGGTTGTCGATTCGGCAAGCTTGCCGGCGCGACGGGAGGGGTCCGCTGGGACCAAGTGCGCGGCATCAGCCGCGCCCGTTCAATGCCATCCAAAAACAGGTTCTGTATCGGCGTCGCCAGATACGGCAGTGTCATGGCGACCACCAGCAAACCCACACCTAAAGTGATCGGAAAACCGATACCAAACAAATTCAAGGCCGGCGCCGCGCGCGTCAAAATCCCGAGCGCGACGTTGGTGATCAACAACGCCGCCACGATCGGCAGCGACAACTGGACCCCGGTGCTGAAAATCCGCCCGCCCCAGTCGGCCAGTTGCTTGAAGCCGCCGCTGTAGATCGGCGTGGCCGACACCGGCAGCGACGAAAAACTCTCCACCAACGCCGACAGCAGCACCAGATGGGCGTTGACGGAAAGGAAACCCAAAGTCGCCACCAGCGCCAGGAACTGGCTGATCGCCGACGAACGGCCCTGCGTGTTCGGATCGAAGAACGTCGCGAAGCCCAGGCCCATCGTCAGGCTGGAGATTTCCCCCGCCATTTCCACGGCGGCAAAGATGATACGGATGCTAAAACCCATCGCCAGCCCGATCAGCATCTCCTGCGCCAGGATCAGCAGCCCGGCCAGCGACATCGGATCGGTCGCCGGCAACGCCGGCACGGCCGGCGCCACGATCGCCGCCAGCATCACGCCCAGCAACACCTTGACGCTGGCCGGCACCGCCTTGTTGCCGAACAGCGGGGCGGCCGCCAGCAAGCCGAGGATGCGCGTGAGCGGCCACAGCAATCCTGCGATCCACATGTTGATATCGGCACTGGCGATGGTAATCATGAGGGTTTGTTACCCAGAGTTACATTTCTCTGTGGAACTAGTATCATTTAGCCAACGAGATTCGGAATGCCGCCGAATACTTCGCGCATATAGTCGAGCATGACCGACAACATCCACGGCCCGGCCACGACCAGCGCCACGAAGATGCCGACCAGCTTGGGGATGAACGACAGGGTCGCCTCATTGATCTGGGTGGCGGCCTGGAAGATGCTGACGATCAGGCCGATGATCAGCGCCACCAGCAGCATCGGCGCGGCGATCATCAAGGTGACCTCCATCGCGTGGCGGCCCAGGGTCATGACGCTTTCGGGTGTCATCGCGGCCTCCTAGTAGAAACTTTGTGCCAGCGAGCCGAGCAGCAACTGCCAGCCGTCGACCAGCACGAACAGCATCAGCTTGAACGGCAGCGAAATGACCGCCGGCGACATCATCATCATCCCCATCGACATCAGCACCGAGGCCACCACCATGTCGATGATCAGGAACGGGATGAAGATGGCAAAGCCGATCTGGAACGCGGTCTTCAGTTCGCTGGTGACGAACGCCGGCACCAAAATGCGCAGCGGCACGTCCTCCGGCCCCTGCAACGCCGGGCTGCGCGAGAGCTTGACGAACAGCGCCAGGTCGGCCTGGCGGGTCTGTTTCATCATGAAGGTCTTGAGCGGGGCGGCGCCCTTGTCCATGGCGTCGGTCATGGTGATCTTGTTTTCCTGCAGCGGCAGGTAGGCCTCGTTGTAGATCTTGTCGAAGGTCGGTCCCATGACGAACAAGGTCAGGAACAGCGCCAGGCCGACCATCACCTGGTTCGGCGGCGCCGACTGCGTGCCCAGCGCCTGGCGCAACAGCGACAGCACGATGATGATGCGGGTGAAACATGTCATCAGCAACAACGCCGCAGGGATGAACGACAGCGCCGTCATCAGCAGCATGGTCTGCAGCGGCAACGTGTAGTTGGTGCCGCCGCCCGGCGCCGGCGTGGCGTTCAGCGCCGGAATGCCGATGTTGGACTGCGCGGCCGCCAGCAGCGGCAGCGCCAGCGCGCCGATCAGCAGCAGCGATTTGAGGGCGCCCGTACGCGACATCGCGCCCGGGTTGATGCACTGCTGTTTATTTCGCATTGCGCTTGTCGATTGTTTGTTTGAACCATTCGGCGAAGTTGGCCGTCTGCAGTGTGGCCGGGACCGCTTCTGCATTTTCCTGGCGCGGCATGGTCGCCAGCGCGTTGATGCGGCCGGGCGATGCGCCCACGACGATCCATTGATCACCGACTTCGACCACCATGATGCGCTCGCGGGTGCCAAGGCTGAGCGAGCCGACCAGTTTGACCGCGCCGCCGGCGCCGCCGAGGTTCTTGGGGCCGAAGCGCTTGAGGAACCAGGCGCCGCCCACCAGCAGCGCCAGCACGAACAGCAGCGCGAAGGTGGTTTGCATCAGGCTGCCGGCGCCCGAGGCCGCCGGTGCTGGCGTGGGAACGGTCATCGCCAGCGCGCCGGGCCGGGTGGTGGCAGGTGCGGCGGCCGGTGCGGCCGGTGCGGCGGCAGGGGAGGGGGCCGGGGCCGGTTCGGCCGCGGCCGGCACCACCGGCGTGGCGCTGCCCGCCGGCGTGACGACCACCGGTGCCGTACTGGCGGGCGCCTTGTCGGCGGTCGGTGTGGTGACCGGTGTGGCGGCGGGCGCGGTGGCGTTCTGTGCCGTGGCGGCCGGGGCCATTGCTGGCGCGGCGGCCAGGGCCGCCGCGAGGATCAGGGAAAGGATCGGTCCGTGCTTCATTTATTCAGTTTTCGGATACGTTCGGAAGGCGTGATGATGTCGGTCAGGCGGATGCCGAACTTGTCGTTGACCACCACCACCTCGCCCTGGGCGATCAGGCAGCCGTTGACCAGCACGTCCATCGGCTCGCCGGCCATGCCGTCAAGCTCGACCACCGAGCCCTGCGCCAGTTGCAGCAGGTTCTTGATGGCGATCTTGGTGCGGCCCAGTTCGACCGTGAGCTGGACCGGGATGTCGAGGATGAAGTCGATATCGTTGTGGGTCTCGTTCTTGCTCGGCGTGCCGGAAAAGTCCTTGAAGACGGCCGCGCTGGCCGCCTGCTGCGCTTGCTGCGCCTGCAGCGCCTCGGCCTCGGCCTGGGCTTGCTCGGCGATCGCGGCGCCCCAAGGGTCGTCCATGCTTTGATCGTCGTCTTGATTGTCCGACATGTTTCTCTCCTGTGTTGCGGTCACCGGCGGCCAGATGCGCCGGTCTTATTTAAGGTTATCGGTATTGGCCAGCAGTTTCTCGACCTTTAACGCGTATTGTCCGTTCATCACGCCATAGCTGCAGTCCATCACCGGCACGCCGTCGACGGTGGCCGAGATCAGTTCCGGGATCGTCAGCGGGATGATGTCGCCCACCCGCATGTTGAGGATCTCGTCGAAGTTGACCTTGGCCGTGCCCAGCGAGGCAACCACCTCGACCTCGGCGATCTGGATCTGCTGCGTCATCAGGCGGATCCAGCGCTTGTCGACCTCGAGCGCCTCGCCCTGCAGGCTCGACGTGAGCGAGTCGCGGATCGGCTCGATCATCGAGTACGGCATGCAGAAGTGGATCTGGCCGGATACCGATCCCAGCTCCACCGTGAACGTCGACGCCACCACCACCTCGTTCGGGGTGGCGATGTTGGCGAACTGGGTATTCATCTCCGAGCGGATGTACTCGAACTCGACCGGGTAGACCGGCTCCCACGACTTGGTGTAGGCCTCGAACACGATATCGAGGATGCGCAGGATGATGCGCTGCTCGGTCTGGGTAAAGTCGCGGCCCTCGACACGGGTGTGGAAGCGGCCATCGCCGCCGAACAGGTTGTCCACCAGCAGGAATACCAGGCCCGGATCGAACACCATCAGCGCCGTGCCGCGCAGCGGCTTCATGTGCACCAGATTGAGGTTGGTCGGCACCACCAGGTTACGGATGAATTCGCTGTACTTGGAGACCCGCACCGAGCCGACCGAGACCTCGGCGCTGCGGCGCAGGAAGTTGAACAGGCCCACGCGCAGCAGGCGCGCGAAACGCTCGTTGATGATCTCCAGGGTCGGCATCCGGCCACGGACGATACGTTCCTGCGTGGCCAGATTGTAGGTCCGTACGCCGGCCACGTCCTCTTGCTGCTGGGCGTCGTCCTGGTCGCCGTTGACGCCCTTCAAAAGGGCATCGACTTCTTCCTGGGAGAGAAAATTATCGGCCATGGTGGATTACTTGCCTGTCAACTGCTGCTTACTGGATGATAAACGACGTGAACAGCACATCGATGATGTCCTGCTTGTCGCCGCGGTGTTCGAACGGTTCCGACAACTGCTCTGCTATGTCCTTGGACAGCTGGACCTTGCCCTCGGGCGTGTTGATGTCGGCGGCTTTTTTGCTCGACAACAGCAGCAGCACGCGGTTGCGCACCTTGGCCATGTTCTTCTTGACGTTGTCCGCCTCTTCCAGGCTCGACACTTCCAAAGTGAACGCCAGCTGCAGATACTGGTCGCCGCCGGCCTCGCCCGGTTGCAGGTTGACGGTGAACGGCTCGACCGGAATGTATTCCGACGGCCCGGCCTTCTTGGCCGATTTTTTCTTGGCCGGCTTGTCCTCTTCCTCGTGCGCGTCTTCCTTGCCGTGCATGAAGAACCAGGCCGCGCCACCGCCGGCGGCGCCGAGCAGCAGCACCACCGCGAGGATGATGATGATCAGTTTTTTGCTGCCGCCGCCTGCGGGCGCTTCAACTTTCTGATCAGCTTTCATTTTTGGATTCGCTTTCAAAATTACCCTTGCCTTTGCCCGTATGGGACGAATGGATCATTCCATCATTATGTCATTATCGGTTGTGCCTGCGCGGTTGGAAATGCCGAAAAGAACCGTGATCCAGTGGCTGCTTGACGCTTCCATAGTTGAACCGACAACTAAACCGGGCGGCCCGCGCCGCCGTCCCGCGCCGCTCAGGCGAAGGTGTCGACCGCGCCGGCCGGCACGCGACGCGCCGGGGCACTGGCGCGCGCGGCGTTGCCGCCGTCGTCGCCGTTGCCGCGACCGGCAAGCCCGGCGCCGCCGGCGCGACCGCCGCGCTGGCTACCGTTATCGTTTTGCATCGAAGCGGCTTGCTGATTGAAACCGTTGTTCTGGTCCGACATTCCGGCCGATACCGTCGCGCTGCCGAGCTGGATGCCGGCCTCGCTCATCATTTCGCGCAGCTTCGGTAATGCCGCCTCGAGCGCCTGGCGGACTTCCGGCTGGGCCGAGCTGAAGGCGGCGGTGGCCTGGTCCTTGTTCACGCTCAGCACAACTTGCAGCGGGCCGAGGTCCGGCGGATTCAGTTCCATCGTGGCGCTCTGCTCGCCGCCGGCGGCCATGAAGATGACTTTCTGGCCCAGTTGCTGGTCCCAGGCCTGGGTGCCGACGCGGCTGGTGAGCTTGTCCGTCGGCGCGGCCACGGCCGCCTTCGCGGTTTCCAGCGCCGCCTGCGCGGTCGGCGCGATGGCGGCGGTGGTTTCCTTCGGCACGCTCAGGGCCTCGGCATTGGCGGCGCCGGCGCCAGCGTGTGTGGTGGCGGCAGCCAGGGAAGCGTCGGACTGATGCTGTTGTGCCTGCTGTGACCGGGTCAGTTGCTGCTGGAAGTCGGCGGCCGGCGCGGCCTTGCCGGAGGCTGCGGCGCCGGTATCGGCCGTCGTCGCGGCCGTATCCTTCACCACGGCGGTGGCGCCGGCCTTATCGTCCACGACTGCCGCGTCCGCGTCGGCGTTGGTGCTGGCGGCGCCGCTGCGCATGGCGTCGGCCGGTATCGGGATCAGCTTGCCGGCGGCGTTGGCGGCATCGGCGGCGGCCTTGGCGCCCGCTGCCGCTGCAGCGGCATCGGCCGCCGCCTGCGCGGTGGCGCCGGCGTTGGTCAGCGCGGCCTTGAAGTCGGCGGTGGCATCGGCGCTGGCGCCGGCTTTGGTCGCCAGCAGCGCGGCGTCGTCGAGCGCGGCGACGTCCGCGGTATCGACCGGGGCCGCGGCCAGCGCGTCGGCGTCCGCGCCGGTGGCCGCAGCGCCTGCTTTGGCGGCGGCCAGCTCGGCGGCCAGGGCCGCAGCTTCGGCGGCCAGCGCAGCGGCGCTGGCGCCGGCGTTGCCACCTATCGCGGCCGAGGCATCGGTGCTGGCGCTGGCGGCCGGCGCGGGCGGTTGATTGAACGCTGCCACAAGGGCCAGCATGTCGGCCACCGGATCGGCCGATTTGGCGGCCTGGGCGTCGCTGGTGGCGCTGTCGGTGGCGCCATCGGTGCTGTTGTCGCTGCTGGCGGTTTTGGTTGGCGCGGCCGCCGCAGTGGCTGCGGCGGCGTCGGTGCGGGCAGCTGGCTGGGCGGCTTTGTCGGCCGCGTCCGCTTGTTGGTTCTGTGGCTGTGCCGGTTTGGCCGGCGCAATTGGTTTTGGCGCCGATGGGCGCGACGCCGGCGCCGGACGGTCCGGCGTCTTGGCGACCATGTTGCCGTTGTTGGACTGGCGTTGGTCCATCTCGCGCGACAGCGCCTGCTTGAAAGCGTTGTTGTCGCCGCCCGCGCCCAGGTTCAGATTGGCCTTGGGTGCCGAGACCGCGTTGGCGTTCAGCGTCGGGAGTTGGAGATTGGAGGTTTGCATGATCGCGCCGTGTCGGTAGGGTTCAACTATGTGGGTCAACGCTTGTAATAAGCCTGTCGTGCTGCGTGTTCGTCCATCTGCTTCTGGTCGCGCTTGTTCTCCAGCTTGAGCGCTTCCGCGTCCGCCCGCTCGTTCAGCGTGGAGTAGGACATGCGCTTGCGCTCGGCGGTCTGCCACGCGGCTTTTTCCTGGTCGGCGCGGTATTCGGCGTGACGTATCATTTCCAGCTGGCCCTTGACGGCCACGTCCAGCTTTTCCATGAAGGCCTGGAAATTGCGGTAGGCCATCGGCGTAATGCCGGCCGCCTGCGCCTCCTCGAAGCGCCTGACGTATTCGTCGCGGTAGCCGACCAGCATCTGGTGCTTTTGCGTGGCCTCGTCGACCGCCTTCAGCGACGCGCCCAGCCGCTTGGCCGCATCGTCGGTCTCCCGGCGGGCCAGGTCGATCAATGTTTCAAGTTGCGCTTTGGATGCCATAGTGAATCAATTATAGGTGGCGGCGTGCCGCGTCCATCAGTCGAACAGAGAGGTAAGTTGGCCCAAACTCTCGTCCATGGTGACCCGTTCGGTGATCTGCTGCTGCAGGAAGTTCTCGATCCGATCGTGCAGCACGATCGCCTGGTCCAATACCGGATCGGTGCCGGGGGCGTAGGCGCCCACGCTGATAAGGTCGCGGCTGCGCTCGTAGCGCGAAAACAGCTGTTTGAGGTGCCGTGCGCGCTGCTGGTGCTCGTGCGAGGTGATCGAGTGCATGGCCCGGCTGATCGATTGTTCGATGTCGATGGCCGGATAGTGGCCGGACTCGGCCAGGCGGCGATTGAGCACGATGTGGCCGTCCAGAATCGCGCGCGCCGAGTCGGCGATCGGATCCTGTTGATCGTCGCCCTCGGTCAGCACGGTGTAGAAGGCGGTGATCGAGCCACCGCCGACCTCGCCGTTGCCGGCCCGTTCCACCAGCACCGGCAGCTTGGCGAACACCGACGGCGGATAACCCTTGGTGGCCGGCGGCTCGCCGATCGCCAGCGCGATCTCGCGTTGCGCCATCGCGTAGCGGGTCAGCGAGTCCATGATCAATAGCACGTTCTGGCCCTTGTCGCGGAAGTGCTCGGCGATGGCGGTGGCATAGGCCGCGCCTTGCAGGCGCATCAGCGGTGGCGTGTCGGCCGGGGCCGCCACGACCACCGAGCGCGCCAGGCCCTCGGGCCCGAGGATCTGTTCGATGAATTCTTTGACTTCGCGACCGCGTTCGCCGATCAGGCCGACGACGATGACGTCGGCCTCGGTGTAGCGCGCCATCATGCCCAGCAGGACGGACTTGCCGACGCCGGAGCCGGCGAACAGGCCCATGCGCTGGCCGCGTCCGACGGTCAGCATGGCGTTGATCGAGCGCACGCCGACATCGAGCGTGTCGACGATGGGCGCGCGGCCGAGCGGGTTGGCGGGGCGGGTATTGATCGGCGCGCTGTCGGAGGCGTTGAGCGGACCGAGGTTGTCGAGCACGCGGCCGGCGCCATCGAGCACGCGGCCCAGCAGTTCCGGCCCGACCGGAAGATGGCGCGCGCGGTCGCTTGGGCGGCGGCGCGGGTGGGCCACGGTGCCCGGTTTCGGAATCGCCGGTTCGACCGGGAACACGCGGGTGCCAGGGACCACGCCCTCGACATCGCTTTGCGGCATCAGGAACAGGCGGTCGCCCTCGAAGCCGACCACTTCGGCTTCGATCTTGCCGCCGCCGGGCAGCGGCACGGTGCAGGCGGCGCCAACCGCCAGGCGCAGGCCGACCGCTTCCATCACCAGGCCGGCGACGCGCGTGACGCGGCCGGAGACCTGCATCGGTTCGACGAAGCCGACCAGCGCGCCGCAGTCGCCCAGGTAGGATTTCCAGCGGCCCGCATGCGTGGCAGGGCCGGCGCCGGCGCTGGCGGAGGCCTGCGCGTCGTTGGGGTTTTTGTCGCGGGCGGCGTTCATGTCAGTCCAGCCAATCCACTTCTTTGCCGAGCGCATGGCTCAGCCGTTGCCAGCGCGCGGCGGCGGTGGCGTCGATCTGGTTGCTGGCGGTATCGACCTTGCAGCCGCCACGGCCGACGTTGGCGTCCTCGATGACGCGCCAGCCGCCCTTGTCGAGCTCCTCGCCGATGGCGGTGCGCACGATGGCGGCATCGTCCGGATGCAGGTGCAGTTGCGCCGGCTGTTGCAGCGCCGGCAGGTAGTCGATGGCGTCGCGCACGATCGGCAGCACCAGTTCCGGCTTGACCTGCAGCGCGTTCTTGAGCATGCCCCTGGCCAGTTGCAGCGCCAGGTCCAGCACGTCGTTGGCGATCAATTGGTCGGCGTCGCGCAGCGCGCCGCTGAAGCCGTCGGCCAGCGCGCGCATCTGTTGCAGTTCTTCCCTGGTGGCGATTTCACCGGCGGCGATGGCGTCGGCGTGGCCGGCCGCGTGGCCTTCCTCGTAGCCGGACTGGCGCGCCTCTTCGCGGATCTGTTCGAGTTCCTCGACGGTTGGATAGTCGAGCGGCGGCGGCAGCGGCGGGCCGATTTCCAGCAGTTCTTGCTGCTCGAGCAGCGCCTCGTGGACGCGCTGCTCGGCTTCGATACGGGCATCCTCGGCGTCGCGTTCGCGCTGTTCGGCGTCGCGCAGCGCCACCACGCTGGGGCGCTCGTCGCCGAACGAACGCATCTCCCAGCGCTGGAAGGCGGTTTGCTGCTCTTTTGGCAAATTAGACAAACGAATCCTCGCCTTTACCGCCTAATACGATCTGGCCTTCGTCGGCCAGGCGGCGGACGATTTGCAGGATCTGCTTCTGCTGGGTTTCCACTTCCGACAGGCGCACCGGTCCTTTCGATTCGAGGTCCTCGCGCATCATCTCGCTGGCGCGCGCCGACATGTTCCGGAAGATCTTGTCGCGCAATTCCTGCGACGCGCCCTTGAGCGCGATGATCAGCATTTCCGACTGCACCTCGCGCAGCAGCAGCTGGATGCCGCGGTCGTCGATATCGATCAGGTTGTCGAACACGAACATCTCGTCCATGATCTTCTGCGCCATGTCGTTGTCGTAGTTCTTGATGTTGTCCATCACAGAACCTTCCTGCTCGCCGCTCATGAAGTTGAGGATCTCGGCGGCCGTGCGCACGCCGCCCAGCGACGATTTCTTGATGTTCTCGTTACCGGACAACAGCTTGGTCAGCACGTCGTTCAGCTCGCGCAACGCGGCCGGCTGCACGCCGTCCAGGGTGGCGATACGCAGCACGGCGTCGTTGCGCAGACGGTCGGTGAAGTGGCTGAGGATTTCGCAAGCCTGGTCGCGCTCGAGGTGGACCAGGATGGTGGCGATGATCTGTGGGTGCTCGTTGCGGATCAGCTCGGCCACGGATTGCGAATCCATCCACTTCAGCGACTCGATGCCGGAGGCGTCCTTGCCGCCCAAAATGCGCGACAGCAGCACCGAGGCCTTGTCGTCGCCCAGCGCCTTGGTCAGCACCTGGCGGATGTACTCGTCGGAGTCGAGGCCCACGGTGGAGGCGGCGGCGACCATCTCGCGGAAGTTGTCCAGGGTGCCGACCACTTCCTCGTGCGGCACGTTCTTCATGGTTGCCATGGCCGCGCCGAGCTTGAGCACTTCGCGCGGACCGAGGTATTTCATCACTTCGGCCGCTTCGCTCTCGCCCATCGCCAGCATCAGGATGGCGGCTTTTTGGAGTCCGGTATTCTCAGTCATTTGCGCCTATCCATTCCTTGATCACGTTGGCAACGATGCGTGGGTCCTCGACGGCGAGTTTTTTCGCCATCGCCAGATTTTCGCGGTAAGTCTTGACGGTGTTCTCTTCCATCTTGCGCAGTTCTTCCTCGGCGATGAGGGCCTCGTCCGGACCTTCCTCGACGACTTCCTCCGGCTCTTCCGGCTCCGGCTCCGGCGCGTTGATCTCGTCGATCTTCTTGAAGACCGGGCGCATCATCGGACGCACGATGCGCAGCACGATGTACAGCAGGATCAGCGCGGTGATCAGGAACTTGGCCAGGTCCTTGGCCATCGGCAGGTTGGCCGGATCGCGCCACCAGTCCAGCGCCGGCTCGAACGGACGGTCGACGCCGTCGAACGGCGAGTTGGCCACGCTGACGGCGTCGCCCCGGTCCTGGTTGTAGCCCATGGCCTGCTTGACCAGATCGTTGATCTTGGACATCTCTTCAGGAGTATAGGCTTTAATGGTGACTTTGCCGTCCTTGTCGACAATGCGTTTGTAATTGACCACAACGGCCACCGTCATGCGGCGCAGGCCGCCCATGCCGCGCGTCTCGTAGCGCACGGTCTTGTCGACTTCATAGTTGGTAGTCGATTCCTTGTGCTTCGGTGCGGCCGCGTTGGCGTTGACGCCACCGGGCGGCGTACCCGGCGCCGGCGCGTTGGGGCCGTTGGCGACGGCCTGGTCGAGCGGGGCGGTGGCGGTGCCCGGCGGCTGGTTCGACAGCGCGCCCGGAATGCCGCCCGGATTGGCGTTGCCGTCGCCGCTGGTTTCGCTGCTTTGCTGGCTACGGATGGCCGAGGCCGCCGGTGGCGAGTTCGGCTTGTAGGTTTCGGCGGCCTGCTCGACCTTGGAGAAATCGACGTCGGCGGTCGCCTCGGCGCGCACATTGCCTTCGCCGACGATAGGGATGATGATCGATTCGACCTGCTTGATGACCTGCAGCTGCATGTCCTTGACATACTTGAGCTGGGTTTCATCCATGTTCTTGGCGTTCAGGCCGCCATTGCCGTTCTTGTTCTGGTCCGAGATCAGGTTGCCGGCCTGGTCGACCACGGTGACGTTGGCCGGCATTAGTTCCGGCACGCTGGAGGCGACCAGGTGGACGATGGCGGCGGTCTGGGCCGGATCGAGCATGCGGTTCGGGTGCAGGGTCAGCAGCACCGACGCGGTCGGTTTTTGCTGGTCGCGCACGAACACGGACGGCTTCGGCAGCGCCAGGTGGACGCGCGCGTTCTCGACGGCGGCCAGCGACTGGATCGAGCGCGCCAGCTCGCCTTCAAGCGCGCGCTGGTAGTTGACCTGCTCAAGGAACTGGGACACGCCCAGTTTCTGGTTTTCCATCAGTTCGAAGCCGACGTTGCCGCCCTTGGGCAAGCCTTGCGCGGCCAGTTTCAGGCGGGCGTCGTGGACCTGCTCGGTCGGCACCAGGATGGCGCCACCGTTCTCCGAGAACTTGTGCTTGATGTTCAGCTTGTCCAGCTCGGCCGTGATGGCGCCGCCGTCACGGTCGGTGAAGTTGGAGAACAGCACGCCGTAATCGGGTGGTTTATTCCACAGGTACAGCCCGATGACGACCGCGACGATGGCGGCGGCGGCGGCCGCGCGCAAAAAGTTGCGACCCATCGGGGTCTGGATAAAGGGCAGCCGTTCCGCACCGTCGTCGCCGGGTGCTGGCGGGGCTGCTGTGTCGTTGTCGATTGCTTCGGCTGCGGCCATGATGGTTGGGTTCCGGGTAACTGGGTCTGAAATGGGGGAGTGCGGAACAGATTATTGCTTGTCGCCCGGAAATTTAATGCTTGGAATAGAGCGCCCTTTACCGTCTTGCTCGTTCATGTGGTGTTGCGTCGCGCTTGGTATTCTGGCAGGACTGATAGAGCCGTTCCGTATTGTAACGCCGGGTTCGGCCATGTCGCGAAATTTGTTTCGCGCCAGCAACAGATAGGAGGTTGAGATGAAAACAGGTGGCATCGACAGCAGCCAGATCCAGGCGATGATCGCCCAGTTGAAGGCGCACGCCACGCGTCCGAGCCTGACGCCGCCGGTGATCCAGACCGAGGCGCCGGCCGTACCGAAGGCGCAGTTCTCGGATGCGTTGGAGAAATCGCTGGCGGCGGTCAACGCCAGCCAGGTGCAGGCGGCCGACATGGGCAAGCGCTTCGCCATGGGCGACGACAGCGTCAGCCTGTCGGACACGATGATCGCCATGCAGAAGGCCAGCATTAACTTCCAGGCAACGATCCAGGTGCGCAACAAGCTGGTCTCGTCATATCACGAGATCATGAATATGCAGGTCTAACAGCAACTCCGGGGTCAGGTCCACCATTTCTACACGGACTGGGCCGTGGTTGGGGCATGAGTCGCCGGCGTGCGCACTTTGGCCGATTACGCTGCGCTAATCCGCCTTACGTGGTTCCGTTGTTATCTTCCACTATCAGTCCTGGTTTCGGGCCCGTTGGTTCGACAGATAGATGTTGTCGCGCTCGATGGATAGTCCTTCCTGTACGGCTTTGATCCAGTTGGCGGTGCTTGTGACCGCCGCGAAGTTCGAATGGAACACCGTGCTGTAGACGCGGTGTATCTCCTCCGCACTGGCCTTGCCCGCCGCGTTTTCGTAGGGCAGCGAGCCGGTCGCATCGGCCAGAAATTCCACCGTTAAACCGTCATGCGCTGCTTGGTAGATCGTTGCCGCGTCGCAGTTGTGCGTCATATAGCCGGCGATCGTAAGCGTGTCGATTTGCTTGTCTTTGAGCCATTGCGCCAAGTCGGTGCCGGTGAACACGCTTGAGGCTTGCTTGTGGATATGGTGGTCGGCATGGCGGGCGGCCACTTCCGGGTGCAACTGCCATGCCTGGGATCCGAGGGCAAACACCGGCGAGCCGGCGGGCGCGTCGTGCTGCACCGTAATTACCTGAATGCCCACCGCAGTGGCGCTGTCCATCGCCAGCGTGATATTCGGCAGCGAGGTCGACACCGGCGGGTACTCAATCGGCAACTGGCCGGTGAAATATTCGTTTTGCACATCGATAACGAGCAGGGCGCGGCGCGGGGAGCTGGACATGCGGAATTCCTTTGTTGGTGTGGACGGAAACCCGCACTGCCAAGCGGGGTCGTACCCCGTACGGGGTACGACCCCCGGCTCCGGGTTGCGGGTTGGAAGTATTGTCGGCTGCAGGCCCCATTCCGGCCAGTGGCCCGAAGGCATTGTTGCGATACAATCGGGCCATGACCGCCGCCGACCGCCCCCTCATCGTCGCCGTGATTGCCTACGCCGGCATCACGCCTTTCCACTTGTCCGTGCCGTGCCTGGTATTCGGCGCCGCCCCGGACGGCAGGCAGGCGGGCTTCGACGTGCGCGTCTGCGCGGCCGATGGCACGCCGCTGCGCACCTCCGCCGGCTTCGCCATCGCCACCGATTTCGACCTGCGCGCGCTGGACGACGCCGATATCGTCATCATGCCTTCCTGGCACAACGATTGCCGGGCCGCGCCACCCGCGCTGCTGGCGGCCTTGCGCGCTGCCCATGTGCGCGGCGCCCGCGTTGTCGGGCTGTGCCTGGGGGCGTTTCCGTTGGCGGAGGCCGGCCTGCTGGACGGTAAGCCCGCCTCCACCCACTGGCAATGCGCCGCCATGCTGGCCGAGCGCTATCCGAAGGTCGATGTCGATCCCGACGTGTTGTATGTCGATGCCGGACAGGTGCTGACGTCGGCCGGTGTCGCCGCCGGCCTCGATTGCTGTTTGCATCTGCTGCGGCAACTGCGCGGGGCCGACGCCGCCAACCGCGTGGCCCGGCAACTGGTGATCGCGCCGCACCGGCAGGGCGGGCAGGCGCAATTCATCGAACGGCCGCTGCCGGTGTCGAGCAGCGACGGCCGCTTTGCCGATGTGCTGGAATGGGTCACGCAACGTCTGGACCAGCCCCACGGCATCGACGCGCTGGCGGAACGGGCGGCCATGAGCCGGCGCAATTTCACGCGCCATTTCCGCCAGGCCACCGGCACGTCGTTCAAGCAGTGGTTGCTGGGCCAGCGGCTCGCCCACGCACGATGGATGCTCGAAAGCGGCGATGCGTCGATCGAGGTGGTGGCGCAGGAGGCAGGGTTCGGATCGGCGTTGTCGTTGCGCCAGCATTTCCGCGCGGTGTTGCAGACATCGCCGTCGGCTTATCGCGGCGCGTACCGGCGCTAACTCGCCGCCAACTCGACGCTAACTCGCGGCAACTACATCATGCCGGCGACGCGGGCGTTGCGTTCGCGTTCCAGTTTGGTGATATAGCGTTGCACGTAGGCCAGCGTGCTGCGCTGGATGTCGACGAACTCGCAGCCGAGACGGCGGTTGGTTTTGTTGTTGAGCAGGGTCAGGTCCAGCGAGTTGCGCACCTGCAGCGCGGTGGTGACCTGGCCGATCTCCGGCAGGTCGATGCGGCAGTTCGCGTATTCCTTGCCGATGGCGTCGCCCAGGATCATCTTGTTGTCCAGGATGGCGATGCCTCCGCAGCTGATGTCGGCCAGCGGGAACGTGGTGATGCCGCCCAGTTCGTCCGGAAAGGTGATGACCACGCGCACCGGATTGGTCACCGGCGTGGCGATGCGGTAATACTCGCGCCGTTGCAGGCGGATCAGGGTCGGCGGGACGGTGATCTTGAAAGCCGGATTGCCCTCGAAAACGGTTGCTTCGACCCGATCGGCGGCAAACAGGATGCGGACCTTGTCGAGCGTGGTTTCGAACGACAAGCCCTGGGCGGCCAGGATGCGCTTGTTTTGCTCCGGGTCGATCGAGCTGTCGAGCACGACCGTGTCGAGCCGCTCGTCGACGTCGCGGATCGACGTGACGCAAACGTCGGACTCGCCCTGGATCAGCATGCGGATCAGCTGGTTCTTCTCACCGATGCCGCGCAGCAGGGAGACGATCTCCTTGCGCGACTCGATTTCATAATCGTGCCAGTTTTCCAATTCGACATCCTGAAAGTGTGGATACATCTGTGCCGGGGTCAAATCTCGGTGAGTGGGAGGCTGGTGTCCGGCACATCGGGCAACGGCAAGCCCATCTTTTGCGCTGATTCAATATGATATAGCCAGGCCAATAGTTCCGCAATCGTCCTATAGAGGGTGGGTGGAATTTGTTGATCTAAATCCACGTCCATAAGTAAAGAAACAAGTTCTTTTGATTCGTGGATGAACACGCCGGCCTCGCGCGCCACGCCGATGATCTGTTCGGCGACCAGGCCGCGTCCCTTGGCCACCACCTTGGGCGCGGGAGCGCCTTCCTGGTAGGCCAGGGCCACCGCCTGCTGCAGCGGCCGGCGCGGGGTGTCATCCGCCATCGCCGCCGCCGTTATCCTGGGTGATGAGCAGCGACGACAGCGGCGCGCCGGCCGCCTCCATCGCCTGCTCGAGCCGGCCTGCGTGGATGCGCAGCGTGTCGGCGGTGTCGTCGCTGCCGGTTTGCACCTGGATGTGGACCTGGCCGCCGACCAGTGTGACCGAGGCCGACACCTCGCCCAGCAGCGGGAAGCGGAAGCGCACGCCGCTGCGCCAGATCTGTTCCGGCGTGTCGTCGCCGGCGCCGCCATCCTGCTTGCCTTTTTCGCGCTGTTCCCGACGCACGTCCCACTGCATCGGCTGTCCCGGCCAAGCCTCGCCTTGCCACTGGACACGGCCCTGCTCGTGGGTGTGCAACTGCTGGTTGATCATCTGGGCGGCGGTCAGGTCGGGACCGTTGGCGGCCGCGCGCGCGGCCGCCTGCTCGCCGCCTTGCGCCATGCGCTGCATCTGCGGCTCGCGCATCAGCTCGGGCAGGGTGCGCTCGCCCTTGACCCATTCGGTGACATGGGATTCGTAGAACAGCCCGCTCTTGGAGATGGTGTCCTGCAGCTTTTGGGCTAGCTCGTCGGTGGCCGGCAGGCCATTGCCGAACAGCGCGGTCTTGCCGATCAGCGCCAGTTGCGCCATCTGGCCGCTCTGGGCTGTCGTCAGCACCGAGGTCAGCACGCGGGCGGTGCTGCTCAAGGTCGATTGCGGCGTGGTGTGGTCGAGCGCGGGCAGTTCGCTGGACGGCGTCAATGGCGCCTTGCCCAGCAGCGTGGCCGCCAGGCTCTGCGGCTTGACGGCGTCGGCCGGCAACGGCGTGCCGGGCGCTTGTGCGCCTTGTGTGGCGGAGGACTGGCCGGCGGTCGCCGGCAATGGCCGTCCGGCCGCTGGGGCCTCGGCGGGTTTTCCCTGCGCGGCTGCGGCCTGGGCCGCCTCTGCACCAGGCCGCGTCAAGGCGGGCTGTGTGGCGGGACCGCCGGGTGCGGCGGCGGGGCGTGCCTGGCCGGGAACGGCATCCGGGTCCGCTGAGGCGCCGGCGTCGGCCTGGCCCGGCTGGCCGGGAACGGTGGCGGCCGGCGGGCGGCCGGGGCCGGCTGGCTGGCCGGCCGCTTGCGGGGACGGCAGAGACGGCGAATACAGGGCGTCGGCGCCATCGGCGCCGGCGCTGTCGCTGTAGACCACGGTGGGGGCGGCGCCCGGCGTGCCGGTGCCGAGCTGGAATGTCGGACGGGGCGAGGCGGCCAGTACCGTCAGCGGCACCTGGTCGCCGACGTTGACGTTGGGCGGCAACATCATCCGCACCGCGTTGTCGGCCACCTTGACCAGCGAGCTGCCGTCGTTGAAGCGGGACATGACCTCGGCCGTCACCGACTTGCCGACCATGCCCTGCAGCGCGCGCTGGAAAGCGACCTGGCGCTCGTCGCCGACGGCGGCGCCGGCCCCGAGGCCGTCGGCCGGGCGGACCGGCAAAACGGCGGCGTCAAAGCGCGGCAACATGACGCCGGCCCGCTTTAAACGCTGCCGTAGGCGCTAACCACGCGCCGTTCCGTGCCGGTCGAGTTGATCAGTTTGGACAGCTGTTCCATCCACGGCATGGTCAGATCGCGGATCTGGCGGTCGGCGTTGAGCATCTGGCGGATCAGTTCGATCTTGCGTTCGCGCTCGGCACCGCGCATCGGCGCCGGCGCGTCCTGCTCGCGCAGCGATTTTGCGTGCACGGCGACGCGCTCCTCGAGCAGCACCAGCATGTCCCAGTCGCTGCGGGTGGCGGCCTGCACCATCTGTTCGGTCAGGGCCGCCATGGCGGCGTACACGGATAAAATTTCTTGGCTCGTCATCATGGATCAGGCGCTCGCGAGGTTGGGTTGTTTGATGCCGGTGACGGCGGGCGTGTCGGCAATGGCGTTCCAGGCGTCGCGCAGCTCGATGAGCAGGCGCTGCACTTCCTCCACAATGGCCGTGTCGTTGCTGATGTTGGCCGTCAGCAGGCGCCCGCTCATGTACTCGTACAACGAGTCGAGCCCCTCGGCGATCTCGCCGCCGGCCTTTTTATCGAGCGCGGCGCGCAGGCCGCTGTCGATGATCATGATGGCCTTGGAGATCGATTTGCCTTTCTCGGCGATATTGCCACTGCGCATACCGTTCAACGCCGCGTTCAGCGCGACCAGCGCGCCGTCGAACAGCATCACGATCAGCTTGTGGGGGCTGGCGGCCACTACGCCTGTTTCCATGCCAACCTTGGCATAGGCATGCACGCCAGTTTGTCGAGATCCGAACATATTCCGTCTCCTGTGAATGGGTTCGTGTTACCTGTTGGCCGCCAGGGCGGCTAATTGTTGGGTCAAGAACGACGTTGTCGTGTTCATGCTGGCGATCATGGTGTCGAGCGCCGAATACTGTTTGCGGTAGCGCGCCTCGATATCGACCAGACGCACGCTGAAGGCGTCGCGCTGCTTGGTGATGTCGGCCACGGTCTTGTTCAGGCCGGTGGTGCGGCTGGTCAGCGCGCCCTGCGCGCCCAGATAACCGGCCGCCAGGGTGTTGAGCTGGTATGCGTAGCCTTGCGAGAAGCCGAAGGTGCCGCGCGAGCCGATGGTGTCGCCGGCGATGGTCAGCTTCAGGCCGTCGACGTCGGCGCCGGCGGCGCCGGTGAGTGTCTGGCCATCGCCGGTGGCCGTGAAGCCGCCGATGGTGCCGGCCACATCGACGCCGGCGACAGAGGCGCCCCCGCCAAAAACGGTCGAGGTCGGGCTGCCGGTGTCGCTCGAAACGGTGATGTTCGACTTGGAGCCGTAGCGCGTCGATTCCAGCTTGAGCTTGCCGTCATCGCCGATCGTGGCCGCCACGGTCGCGCCAGCCGTGGAGAACTGGCTCACGCCGTTGATCGCCGATTGCAGCATGGTGGCCAACTGGCTCGGATTGTACTTGCCGGCTGGGATGCTCACCGTTTGTGTGTTGTTCAGATTGGCCGGCACGGTGTCGTTGAGCGTGATGGTCCAGGTGGTGCCGGCGTCGATCGTGGTTTCCGGCGGCAGCGCGGCGGTGCCCTGCAACGTGCCCTTGGATGCCAGCTGCGTGATATTGACCGCGTAGTCTCCGGCTTTGGTCTTGTTGCTGGAACTGACGAATTTCACATCGGGATCGGTGCTGCGCCCGACCGCCGCGAACAGGCCGGCGATATCGTTGTAGTTGTTGTCGATGGCCTTTTGCAGCTTCGCGCTGTCCAGGGTAAGGGTGCCGTCCTTCTGGAACGCGATGCCGATCTGTGACAGGTTCGTCAGGCTAGTCCCCTGCAAGCCGGTGATGGTGCTCGACAGTTGGGCGCGGATCGACGATTGCAGCTTGCGCAAGGTGGTGTCGCCGAGCAGCGGGCCGCCGGTCTTGGTGTCGGCGTTGTAGCCGCCCAGCGCGGTCATCTGCGTGTTGAGTTCGTTATACGCCTTGACGAAGCCGTTGACGGAATTGGTCAACGCCCCGGTGTCCTTGGACACCGTCAGCGTCGACGCGCCGACCTTGAGCGTGCTGATGGTCACGCCCTCGATCGCGCCTGAGATGCCGAGGCTGGAGCTGGTGACGTCGATGCCGTTGACGGTGGCCTTGGTGTCCGAGGCGGCCGCTTTCTGGCTCAGGTTCTGCGCGCCCCCGTCTTTGGGATCGTAGGCCAGCAGGCTCTCCAGTGCCGGATCGGCCGGGTCGCCGTTTGAACCGGCGAGCGTGATTTTCATCGTCGAGCTCTGGCCGGTGGCGGTGGAGGTCAGGATCAGGCGGTTCGGGGTGGCGTTGGTGCCGGTCGTGCCGTCCGAGACGATACTGGCGGTGACGCCGAAGTTTCCCTTGTTGATGGCGTCCCTGATGCCTGCCAGCGAGTTGTTGCTGCTGTCGATGACGATGTTGCCGCTGGTGCGGTCGCCATCGGGGGCGAAGTCGGCGCCCAAGTAGGCGCCGCCGGTACCAGCGGGCAGCCCCGCGCCGGCCGGGTTGGTGCCGCCGATTTTAATCGGGCTGCCATCAGCCGACACCAGCGAAATCGCGCCGACCGCCGTGGTGCTCGAACCGATATTGGCCGTGCCGTTGTTGCCGATGCCGCCCTTGACCGTGCCGGAAACGGCTTCAGCGATGGCGATGTTGCTGCCGTCGGCATTGGAAAACTGCAAAGTGCCGTCGGCGGCGCTGCCGGTGTAGGTGATGTTGGCGTCGGCCAGCGCGCGGGCGGTGGCCGTGTTGCCGGTCAGGGCGGCGTCGATCGAGGCCGCCGTCACGCCGGCGCCAGTTGCCACGCCGTCGGCCTGGACGGCGATTTCGACGCCACCCACGGACAGCGAATAGGTGCCGCCGCCGCTGGTGTCGACCTGGCCGAAGCTCGATGCGCCGGCCGCGCCGAACAGGGTGGCACTGGTGACGGTGGCGGCGGCCTTGGCCGATACGCCGGTGGTGGTGCTCTTGGCATTGATGGCGTCGGCCAGCAGGCGCGCGCTGCGCGTGGTGCCGTCGGTGGCGATGGCCGTGCCGTTGATGCTCAGCGCGCCAGGCGTCAGGCCGCCGGTGCTCAGGCTGGCGCCAAGCGCGCTGCCGGTGATGCCGAAGCTGCCGCCGCTGACGGTGCCGAGCGAGAAATTGATGGTGGTCCTGGCGCCAAGGCCGATGGCCGACGTGACCGACTTGTATCCACCCGAGGCCAGCACCTGGGCTTGGGCGATCTGGGTGACGTTGACCCGGTAGCTGCCCGGTTTGGCGCTGCTGGTGGCGGTGGCGGTGAAAATCGAGGCGTCGCCCGGCGTCGTTGACATGGTTTGAAAACCGCTCAACGACGTCAGACTCGACAGCGAGGACTGGAACGAACCGAGCGCGCTCGACAGGTTGCCGAACGCCGACACCTGCGCCAGATAGCTGGCCGACTTCTTGTCGAACTGGGCCAGCGGCGCCGATTCCGCCACCATCAGCTTGCTGATGATTTCGTTGACCGGAAGATTCGAGCCGATGCCTGGGGATGAGATGGCCACAATGCGCTCCTAAGTAAAGCAATAATATAAGACAATATCGGCAGAATCAAACCGGACTTGAGAGGGGAGATTACCGGCCTGTTCGGGCAAAGCGAAAAAAACAGGCGGCAGAGCTGCGCCGGCGGGCGCCAGCAGTGACTACACGAAGGGGAATGCTGGACATTGCCTCTGGGAAGCATGCCTGAATGGAAGAAAAAGCGGCGCGCGCTCGGCGCGGCCGCTTCATGCGGTTTGCTGGATCAGCAAGCCGGCGGTGCTGGATTTCGATTCCAGCGCCTTGGCAATTTCCAGCGCTTCCGGAGTCGGAATCTGGCGCAACACTTCCTTGGTGGTCTGGTCGATCACCTTGACGACGGTGCGCTTGCTGTCATTGTCGATGGAAAACTCCAGGCCCTGCGATTTGTCCTGGGACGCCTTGTTAAGTTGCGACACGGCCTCTTTAAGCTGCTCGGCGCTTGGCGCGTTGGCCGGGCCCTTGACGGCGACCGCTGTTTCAACCGCAGTGGCCGGTGCGCGCGGTGCGCCAAGCGACGCGGCCGCATCGCTGCCGGCGGACACGCGATCGGCCTGGCGGGACGAAGTAGCAGAACCTATGGTATCGATAGTCATGATACGTCCTTTACGAAAAATCCCCGGCTGACGAAAATCAGCCGGGGAACCTAGTCAGAGCGACTATACGACGTCAGCTCATCCCCGGATCTTAACCACGCAGCAGCGACAGCACGCCGTTCGGCAGCGAGTTGGCTTGCGCCAGCATCGCGGTACCGGCCTGTTGCAGGATCTGACCACGGGTCAGAGTTGCGGTTTCGGCAGCGAAGTCGGTATCCTGAATCCGGCTACGCGAAGCGGACAGATTTTCCGTCGTCGTGTTCAGGTTGGCGATGGTCGATGCGAAACGGTTCTGGATCGCACCGAGCGCCGCACGGTTGCTGTTGATCTGGTTCAGCGCCGAGTCGATGGTTTTCAGTGCAGCGTTCGAGCCCTCGACGGTGCTGACGTCCAGCTTGGCCACCGCTTGCAGATCCGAGCCGAACGAGTCGTTGGCCGTGCCGCCCAAAATCGCGGTGCCGGTCGAGCTGATCGAGAACCCTGTGTCCGACGAGAACGCCAAGGTGCCACCGACGGTTGCCGAGGTGCCGACCAGAGCCTGCGGGGCAGCGACCGAAGCCGGGTTCGTTCCGACGGCCGGGGTATCGGCGCCAGCCACTTCAGCGGCGGCCAAAGCATTGGTGGTGGCCGTGCCCAGCGAATCGTTGATATTGATGTCGTCGCCGTTCTTGTTGTTCAGAACCAGCGAGGACGCGCCGGTTGCGCCATCTTTCTTGATCGAGGCCGTGATGGCGGTGGTGCCGCTCTGGGCGTTGATCGCTTGCGCCAGGGCCGACAGGTCGCCGCCAACAACTTTGGCCGAAATCGTGACAGCTTTCGAGGTTGCGTCGTTGGCGGTCGAGTTGGCACCGCGCAGCTCGAATTGCACCGCGCCGTCGCCGATTTTGGTCAGCGTAGCGGTGGTGGATGCTTGGGCGGTGACACCGGTGGTGCCGCTCAGCGCATTGACGGTGGAGGCGATTTTGGCCGCGCTCGCACCGGTCGAACCGGTCACTGCCGCGTCAGGGCCTTTGATCAGAACGCTGGTGCTAACGCCGGAACCGGATTTGATGGTCAGCGTTTCATCGGCAGCGATGTTGTTGGCTTTTTCACCTGCGGCACCGATCTTGACTTGGGACAAGGCGGTGGCGCTGCCAGCGCCGCTCGCCGATTTCAGCGAATTGTTGCCGAGGTCGGTGGCGCGGGCCGACTGCACGCCGACGTTGATGGTCTGGCCCGAGTTGGCGCCGACTTGGAACTGCGCCGAGGTCAGCGAACCGTCCAGCACGTTCTGGCCGTTGAACTGGGTGGTGTTGGCGACGCGGTCCAGCTCTTGCGACAGCGACGAGACCTCGTTCTGGATCGAAGCGCGGTCCGAATCCGAGTTGGTGCCGTTGGCGGACTGGACAGCCAGTTCGCGGATACGTTGCAGCAGATCGCCAGCAGTGCTCAAGCCACCCTCGGCCGTTTGAGCCAGCGAGATACCGTCGTTGGCGTTACGCGCAGCCGTTTGGTTACCGCGGATCTGCGACGTGAAGCGCTCGGAAATGGCCAGACCGGCGGCATCGTCCTTGGCGCTGTTGATGCGCAGACCGGACGACAGACGTTGCAGCGAGGTCGACAGGGAAGCTTGCGAGGTGCTCAGGTTACGTTGCGAGTTCAGCGATGCGATGTTGCTATTGATGACTTGTGCCATGATGATTCTCCAGATTACTTCGATTTGGGCTAGATGCTCATTTCACTTTGGTCTGTCTCCCTGTTCCGAGACAATCAAACCGCTGTTGTAATGATTAACGGTTGCCCTATGGGAAGCTTTAGGGTGGGAAACAGTAAGAATTTCGCGTTTTTCACCTCAAGTTCGCCGCAAGGGCCCGCTTAAACGACCGCGAATTGGGAATCTTTAGGGCCAAAATAATTATTTTTTTCCCTGTTTTCGCATCGAAAAAGGCTACGCGTGGGTTCAACCCGTGTGCCTTTGGCAATACGCGTGCGTCGCCGCTTAAGGGTCGGACCCCGTACGGGGTCCGACCCTGCCTGGCCGTGCGGGTCAAAAAAAAACCCGGCGAAGGCCGGGTTGGGGTGGTTTCGATGGGCGCCGATGCCCGTTTATGGCCGTTTCGACCACATCTGGACGCTACTCGGCGATCACCACCCGGTTCTTGCCGGTCTGCTTGGCAGTGTACATCGCTTTGTCGGCCCGCTTGACCAGTTCGGTCTGCTCTTCGTTGGGGCGGCGCAACGCCACCCCGGCCGAGAACGTGATCAACACTTTCTCGTTATCGTGCAGGAAGAAGTGCTTGGTCAGTTCGCGCTGCAGGCGGGTCATCGTCGTCGCTGCCGCCTCGACCGAGGTCTCCGGCATCAGGATCAGGAATTCCTCGCCGCCGAAGCGGGCGATCACGTCCATCGAACGCAAGGTTTCCTTGACGATCTTAACCAGGTGCTTCAACGCGGCGTCGCCGGCGATGTGGCCGTAGGTGTCGTTGAGCTTTTTAAAATCGTCCAGATCGAGGATGGCAATGCACAGCGGCGTGCCACGGCGGTCGGCGCGCGCGGTCTCGCGCTCGAAGACGTCGTCCAGGCCACGGCGGTTGAGGCTGCCAGTCAGCTGGTCCTCGCGCACCAGTTCGCTCAAATGCTGCAGCTTGGCCTCGAGCGCGTGGATGCGCGATTCGGCGTCCTGCACTTCCTGGCGCGCCAAGACCATCTTGTCGCGCGCCTTGAGCGCTTCGCTCTGCACCAGGCGGGTTTCCTTGAGCACTTCGTCGAGGATGCTGTTGAGCTCGGAGATATTGTCGGCCTTGCTGATCTTTTCCGAATAGCCGCCGATCTTCTCGTGGAAGTCGCCGGTCGAGGCGGCGACCTGGCTCAGGCGGTCGATAAAGGTCATCATCATGTTCTTGACGGTGAGCTTGACGTCCGACAGGCTGTGCTTGAGCTGGCCCTGCTTGTAGATCACTTCCTTGAGGCTGCGCGTGGCTTCCTCGAGCGCGCGCACGTCGAGCGGGCCGGCGATCAGGTTTTGCACCGATTCGATCTGGCCGCGCAGCCAGCTGTCGTCGTCAAGCAGTTCGCTGACGTTCTCCAGCAGCAGTTTAAACAGGCGCAGCAGCAATTCCTGCTGCTCGCCGCTGTCGCCGCCGCGCAGTTCGATCTGGAAGCACAGTTGTTTCAGGCGCAGGCCGATCTCGGACAGCGCCTCCTCGCTGTGGGCCAGCTTGGTGGCCGCGCCCAGCGATTCGGCCTCGGCCACGAGCACCGGCGCGCCGCTCAGCAGCGACGCGACCGCGAACGTCAGCGTGCGGCTCAGCAGGTCGCGCAGCACGCGGCTTTGCTCGTTGTCGGCGTCCGCGCCGGCGAGCTCGATGCCTTTCCGGGCCACGAAATGGCGCTCGACCAGTTGCGACAGCGTCTTGGCGTAGCCTTCCCAGTCGCGCGTTTTGACGGCGCGGTTGAAGCGGCGGCCGAAGTCGGCCAGGTCGCCGGTGTTTTCGCTCAGGCGCGTGGCAAACTGGCTCAGCACCGATTCCGGACCGGCATCGACGCTGCCGAGCGGTGCCACCGCTGCCGGCGCGCTGGCGGCGGCCGCTTCGGTGATGCCGGCGATCTCGTTATATATCTCCCGGTACGCTTCCGGTGTCGGCGCGATGCGCCGCACGGCCAGCCGCTTGAACGCTTCGCGCGCGATCTCGGCCGGATTGAGCTCGGGAGTTGATGGTTTGGACATAAATGACACGCGGCCTTTTAAAAGGTTTTCTGATTACACCATGATAAGGCCGTGTCCTGTGGAGCAATGCCCGGAGCAGGGGGCGGATAATGCCTTTCATCACGGCATTAATAATGTGCAATCCGTCAACCATGCCGGGGCGCGCAGCCCTGGGTGCGGCTTATCAATCAACCACTATCTTACCCGTGCCGCCGGGGTGCCCGCGTCCGATTACTCGATCAGTTGGTTTTTGATCGCATAGTGCGTTAATTCGGCGCTGTTTTTCAGTTTCATCTTGACCAGCAGGCGCGCGCGGTACTCGCTCACGGTCTTGACCGACAGCGACAGTTCCTTGGCGATCATGCCCACCGTTTTGCCGGAGGCGATCATCGTCAGGGTCTGGTATTCGCGGTCCGATAGCGTGTCGTGGGGCGGCGCCTCGTGGTCTTCGCCGACGTGGTTGGCCAGCTCCTGCGCCAGCGCCGGGCTGATGTATTTGAGGCCGCCGGCCACCTGCCGGATCGCCGTCACCAGTTCGCGCGGCGCGCTCTGCTTGGTCAGGTAGCCGGAGGCGCCGGCCTTGAGCGAGCGGATCGCGTACTGGTCCTCGCGGTGCATCGACAGCATCAGCACCGCCAGCTCCGGCTTTTCCTTCTTGATCTGTTTGAGCACCTCGATGCCGCTGCGGTCCGGCATCGAAATGTCGAGCAGCATGACCTGGCACTCGGACTTGCGGAACAACTTGACGGCGTCAAGGCCGTTCTCGGCCTCGCCCGCCACGACGATGTCGCGCGTCTCGGCCAGGATCTGCTTCAAGCCCTCGCGCACGATGGCGTGGTCATCAGCGATGAAGACCTTGATGATGGCTTTTTCTGTCATTTTGTAATATTTCTCTACGCTTCCTGGATGCCCGCCGTGACATTATTTCACGGTAGTAATTTTTTCTCCAGCTATTGTAGTGCCGGCGGCGGCGGCGATGAGGGTTTCGCGCGCGGTATCTTGCTTAATCTTGATCGCAACAACAGTTCCGCCCCCGGCGGCGTGGCTAAGCGTTAACGTTCCGCCCAGCGCGCGGGCCCGTTCGGCCATGCCGCGCAGCCCGAACGAGGCGGCCTTGGCGCGGTCGGCCTGGCGGATGCCGCCGCCGTTGTCGGTGATCTTCAGCGACACATGGTGGCGCAGGCGCGCCAGCTTGACCGTCACCCGGGTGGCGTTGGCGTGCTTGGCGATGTTGGTCAGCGCCTCCTGGGCGATGCGGAACAGCGCCGTGGCCTGATCGTTGTCGAGCGCGATGTCGCGCTGGTTGGCGCAGAAGGTGCTCGCCACGCCGGCCTGCTTTTCGAACTCCTTGACCTGCCACTCCAGCGCCGCCACCAGGCCCAGGTCCAGCAGGGCGGGGCGCAGGTCCAGCGAAATGCGGTGCACCGCGTCGATGGTGCGGTCGACCAGCGCGTCGACGTAGTCGGTTTTTTCGCGCAGCGCCGGGTCGGCGCCGTCGAGGCGCGCCGCCAGCATGGCCAGCGCCATCTTGATCGCGGTCAGGTTGCCGCCCAGTTCATCGTGGATCTCGCGGGCGATGCGGGTGCGTTCCTGTTCCTTGACGCGGTCGGTGTGGGCGCTCAGTTCGGCCAGCCGGGCGCGCGACTGGCGCACCTCCATCTGCTCCAGTTTGCTCTCGGTGATGTTGGTCATCATGCCGTCCCAGCGCACGCCGCCGCCGGCCAGCGCGTGCGGTGTCGCGCGCAGGTTGATCCACTTGACGTCTTTCCAGGCGTCGACCCAGATGCGGCCTTCCCAGTTCCAGCTCCACAGCGCTGCGGCCGACGTCTGCATGGCGTCGCGGTACGAGCGCCGGTCGTCCGGCAGGATCATGTCGAGGAAGCGCCCGGGCTCGGCGTGCAACTCGGGCGCCGTCACGCCCAGCAGGGCCAGGCAGCCATCGCTCAGGTAGGGGAACGAGACGGCGCCGTCGGCGTGCAGCACGAACTGGTAGACCAGACCGGGGGTATTGGAGACGATGGCGTCGAAACGGGCGCGCGCCTCGGCCAGCTCGGCCGCCAGCGCGGCGCTGTCGTTGGGGATGTCGGAAGGTGCGGTCATGGGCAAAGCCGTCGGTGGGAGTGTCGGGATCATGCGCGCCAGCGCGCGCGGAAACGTTTCAGCAGGCGGCGAAAGCGCGCCGTCCAGCTGCCGGCCGTCGGCGCCGGCAGCGCTTGCCGCCAGCGGCGCAGCCCGGCCGCCAGCGCGTCGACCCGGCGCCAGGCGGCGGTGGCGCGCAGGCTGGCGATCCAGCGCTCCTTGATCGCCAGGAACCAGTGCAGCAGCCGGGCGAACCAGAGAATGGTCAGCAGCACCGGGCGCGTGAGCAGATACAGCCGGGCGACGGCCGCCGCGCCGATCAGCTTGGCCGCGACGATGACGAGCAAGCCGGTCAGCGCATGGCCGTTGCCCATCGCCCACAGCGCCAGCAGCTTGACGGGAAACAGCAGCACCGCCGGCAGCGCGAACAGCACCAGCGCGGCGTACGGCCCCAGGCGGCAGATCCACGCCTCGAGCCGGTGCAGCGGTGGCCACGCGGTGAGCTTTTCCATCAGGCGCGCGCCGAGCGTCCAGAGCCAGTCTTCCAGCAGCAGTAACACGGCGGCGAGATACACCAGCGGCGCGAACAGTCTGCGTGCGTATCGTCGGATGGGTTTCATTGTTGGTGATGTTGCTCCTCTGACAGCATGATACGTGAAGCATCGCCTATGCGGGGGAAACCCTATCGTGCGGCGCGACGGGCAGGGGTTACAATGATCCGTATGAATAAAGCATTTGTCAAAGAATCGGACGGGGACGACGACGAGGAAGCCGCCGCGCTGGCGCTGGCGATCCCGGCCGGGTCGAAGAACTACATCACCCCGGCGGGCTACCAGCGCATCAAGGATGAGCTATTGCAGCTCATCGACGTCGATCGGCCGGAGGTGGTGCGCATCGTGCACTGGGCGGCGTCGAACGGCGACCGTTCTGAAAATGGCGACTATATATATGGCAAACGGCGCTTGCGCGAGATCGACCGCCGCATACGCTTCCTCACCAAGCGCATGGATTCGGCGGCCATCGTCGATCCCAGCGTGCATCATGGCAGCGACCAGATCTTCTTTGGCGCCACCGTCACCTACTGCAACCAGAACGATGAAACCCGCACGATCACCATCGTCGGTATCGACGAGCTCGACCCGCTGAATGGCAAGATCAGCTGGGTGGCGCCCGTGGCGCGCGCGCTGACCAAGGCGCGCGAGGGCGATGTCATCACGTTCCAGGCGCCGCACGGGGTGGAGGAGCTGGAGATACTGGAAGTCAGTTACCCGGCGCCGGTGGCCGATTGACATTGCGCGCGGCGATACAATGGGCATATGAACACGGCAATTGTCATCAAGCGGAAACGGAACCGGCAACTGCCGGCATCCGCCGGACGCCTGGCCGGCCGCGCACTACTGGCGCTGGCGCTGTCGGGCTGGGCGCCGTTGGCGCACTCGCTCGATACCTACCGCGGTGATTTTGTCTTCAACAACCCCGATTACCGGGACCGCTACGCGCTGGCCGTGTTGAAGGCGGCGTTGGAGGCGTCGAGCGAGAAATATGGCCCGTTCGAGTTGACCACCTCGCCGCTGATCATGGAGCGCGACCGCCTGCTGCAGGAAATGACCAAGGGCGAGATGGTCAACCTGTCCGCGCAGGTCACCTCCGCGGACTGGGAGCGCAGGCTGGTCCCGATTCGCATCCCCATCGACAAAGGATTTTCCGGTTATCGTATTTTCCTGATCGACGGCCGCCGCCAGGCACAGTTCAGTGCAGTGCGCGGTTTGCCGCAGTTGAAGGCGTTGACGGTGGGCACCGGCCGGCAATGGGGCTCGACGCCGGTGCTTGTCCATAACGGTTTCAAAGTCGTCAGGGGCAGTTCGGTCCTCGGCCTGCAGGCCATGCTGGCGGCCGAACGTTTCATGTTTTTCCCACGTTCGGTGGAGGAGGCGGTGTACGAGCGGGACGCATACGCCCCGGGGCTTCCGACGCTGGCCATCGAGCAGGAGCTGGCCTTGTACATGCCGCTGGCGCGTTATTTTTTCATCTCGCCCGGCCAGCCGCGATTGGCGGCGCGGCTGGAATACGGGATGCGGTTGATCGTTGCCGATGGACGTCTGGATCGGATTTTTCATCTGGCCTACGATGGTCTGATCGAGCAGGTCGGATTGCGCAAGCGGCGCATTTTCAGGTTGGAGAATCCGTTCTTGCCGCCGAAGACGCCGTTGGCGAACAAGGCGTATTGGTATGATCCGGTGGTGTCGAAATAAGGCTAATGCCAGCGTGAAGAAACCCGCCGGCCTTTGGCGATAAGCGTGCGTCACCACTTAGGGGTCGTACGGGGACGCCGAGTCCCCACGCGGGGTACGACCCCGCGTGGCCGTGCGGGTTTCGCGAGGTTTGATAAAAGTCACATGCGCGCATCCTCCGGAATGATAACTTTGCGGGGTTAGCACCTGCAGGGGACAAACATGCCGCGCCGCCACCGACTTGTTCTGCCTTGTACGCCACTGCACGTCATCCAGCGTGGCCATGACAGGCAGCCATGCTTCCTGGTCGAAGACGACTATCTGCAATTTCTCAACTCGCTTCAACCGCAGGCCCGCGCGACTCGAACCCAGGTCCATGCCTATGTCCTGATGACCAATCACGTGCACCTTCTGCTTTCGGTAGCCGATGCTGAATCCCTGGCGTGCCTGATGAAATCCACAACACAAAACTACTCGCAATATTTCAACCAGCGCTATCAGCGTTGCGGCGCGGTATGGCAAGGCCGGTACAAGAGCTGCGTCGTGCAGACGGAGGATTATTTGCTTGCGTGCCAGCGGTATATCGAGATGAATCCGGTGCGCGCGGGTATGGTGGGATATCCGGGGAATTATCGATGGTCGAGCTACCGCTGCAATGCCGAAGGACGGGACGACGGACTTGTGACGCCGCACGCCTTGTATCAAAGATTGGCGATGAAACCAGCGGCGCGGCGTCAAGCCTATCTCGGGTTGTTCTCGGAGCAGATGACCGAATCGACGATCGGGCGGATTAGGTCCGCCATCAATGCCGAGCGGACGTTGTAAAGTCAAACCCGCCAGCCTTTGACGATACGCGTGCGTCACCACTTAGGGGTCGTACCCCACGGGGTACGACCCCGCGTGGCCGTGCGGGTTTCGCGAGGTTGGGTAAAAGTCACCATCAATGCCGAGCGGACGTTGCAAAGTCGAACCCGCCAGCCTTTGACGATACGCGTGCGTCACCGCTTAGGGGTCGTACGGGGACGCCGAGTCCCCGTACGGGGTACGACCCCGCGTGGCCGTGCGGGTTACAGCTAGCTACGCTCGCGCAGAATGCGGTTCACGCCCGCGACGCGGCGCACGTTGCGCAGCAGGCCGGCCAGGTGCACGCGGTCCTTGACCTGGATCGTGAAACGCAGCTGGTGCAGCACGTGTTCCTTGTCCTCGTCCATGCCGACATAGGTGATGTTGGCGTCCGATTCGCCGATCTCCGCCGCTACGCGCGCGAGGATGCCTTTTTCGTTGTTGATCAACAGTTTGATGCGGCTGTCGAAGCGGCGGTTCAATTCCGTGCCCCACTTGACGGCGATCCAGCGGTCCGGCTCCTTGATCCGCTGGCGCTTGGCCACGGTGCAGTCGTTGGTGTGCACCAGCAGGCCCTGGTCGCGCCGCAGCTGGCCGACGATCGAGTCGCCCGGGATCGGCAGGCAGCATGCCGCCAGCTGTACCGACACGCCCTCGCTGCCGCAGATGGTCACCGGATCGAGTTCGGCGGCGCTGTTGTGGTCCACCGGCGCACTGGCCGATTCGCCGCCGCGCAGCCCGAAGATGTGGCGCGCCACCAGCGCGGCCATGCGCTTGCCGATGCCGATGTCCGCATACAGCTCGTCGAGCGACTTGGCGCTCGATTCGTTGAGCAGCCGTTCGATCAGATGGTCTTCCAGGTCGGCGCTCATGCCCAGCGACGTCAGCGCCTGCGACAGCAACTGCTGGCCGAGCGTGATCGACTCCGGCAGGTTGATGGTGCGCAGATGGTGGCGGATCGCCGACCGCGCCTTGCCGGTGCGGACGAACGACAGCCACGTCGGGCTCGGGCGCGACGACGAGTCGGTGACGATTTCCACGATGTCGCCGTTGCGCAGTTCCGTGCGCAGCGAGGCCGGCTCGTTGTTGATATTGACCGACACCGTGTGGTCGCCAATGCCGGTGTGGATCGAATACGCGAAGTCGATCGGCGTGGCGCCGCGCGGCAGGGCGATGATCTTGGACTTAGGCGTGAACACGTAGACCGAATCGGGGAACAGGTCGACCTTGACGTGTTCGAGGAATTCGGCCGAGTCCCCGGTCTGCTGCTGGATGTCGAGCAGCGACTGCAGCCACGCGTGGGTGCGCTGCTGAAGATCGGTCAGGTTCGATTCGCCGTTCTTGTACAACCAGTGCGCGGCCACGCCCGATTCGGCGGTGCGGTGCATCTCCTGGGTGCGGATCTGGAACTCGACCGGCGTGCCGTATGGGCCGATCAAAGTCGTGTGCAGCGACTGATAGCCGTTCAATTTGCGGATCGCGATGTAGTCCTTGAACTTGCCCGGCATCGGCTTGTACAGCGAGTGCAGGGTGCCCAGCGCGACATAGCAGTTCGGGAAGCTGTCGACCACCACGCGGAAGCCGTAGACGTCGAGCACCTGCGAGAACGACAGGTGCTTGCTGCGCATCTTCTTGTAGATGCCGTACAGGGTTTTCTCGCGGCCGTAGACTTCGGCCTCGATGTCGGCGATCTGCAAGGTGGACTTGACCGAGTCGAGGATCTTCGACACGACTTCGCGGCGGTTGCCGCGCGCCGCCTTCACGGCCTTGGCCAGGGTGCGGTAGCGCAGCGGGTACAGATGCGAAAACGACAGGTCCTGCAGCTCGCGGTAGATGTTGTTCAGGCCGAGGCGGTGCGCGATCGGCACGTACACTTCCATCGTCTCGCTGGAGATGCGCGCCTTTTTGGCCGGCGCCATCACTTCCATCGTGCGCATATTGTGCAGACGGTCGGCCAGCTTGATGAGGATCACGCGCACGTCCGACGCCATCGCCAGCAGCATCTTGCGGAAGTTTTCCGCCTGCGCCTCGATCTGGCTCTGGAACTCGATTTTTTCCAGCTTCGACAGGCCGTCCACCAGGTTGGCGACCGGCGCGCCGAAGCGTTCGATCAACTCGTCCTTTTTGACGTCCTGGTCTTCCATCACATCGTGCAGCAGCGCGGCCATGATGGCTTGCGCGTCGAGCTTCCAGTCGGCGCAGATCTCGGCCACCGCGATCGGGTGCGAGATGTAAGGCTCGCCCGATTTGCGCACCTGCCCAAGGTGCATCTCGTCCGAGAAACGGTACGCTTCCTTGACCTTTTTGAGGTCGGCAGGGGTCATGTACTCGGCCAGTTTTTCGGTCAGATGCGTGACGGAGGCGACGCCGGCGGTCAGGGTGGGCGTGGCCAGGGGCGACGAGGAAATCACTGGTTGAGCGGGGGCTGGTGCGGAGGAGGCGATGGTGGAGACAGTGCTGTCGCCCGCGTTGGCGCCCGACGTGGCTACGGCCGGCGCTTTGGCCGGCTGTTTCGCCGGTTGCTTGGACCGGGGCTTGCCGCTTAGTGTCGGATCGGCGGGGATCAGATTCATACGTGTGCGTTCCGTCGTAATGAGAATATCAATGTAAATACTACCCGATGGCGTGCGCTATTGCTTAACCGCTGCTAACCACATCATTCACATTGTTCGGGAACGCGGGTCCCAACTTACATTGGGACCTTTTTCAACATTTCCAGACCGACCTTGCCGGCGGCGATTTCGCGCAGCGCGACGACGGTCGGCTTGTCCTTGGCTTCCACCTTCGGGGTGTGGCCTTGCAACAGTTGACGGGCGCGGTAGGTCGCGGCCAGGGTCAGCTGGAAACGGTTCGGAATGGTTTTGAGACAATCTTCAATAGTAATACGGGCCATGATAACTCCTAAAATCTTGTGTATTTATTCAGCGTGGATACCCAGTTGGGCAAATAGCGAGATGTTGCGTGCCGCTTGTTGCGCAAACCGGCAACGGGCCGCTCTGACAATCGCCGTCAATTCGGACAAGGCGACCGCGAATTCTTCATTGATAATAGCATACTCGAACTCGGGAGCGTGGGCGATTTCGCCGCCGGCCGCGAGCATGCGGCGGGTGATCACGTGCGCCTCGTCGGTGGCGCGTTTCTTGAGCCGTTGTTCGAGCGCCTCAATCGACGGCGGCAGGATGAAAATGCCGGCCGCCTGCGGGAACTGCTTCTTGACCTGGCGCGCGCCCTGCCAGTCGATTTCGAGCAAAATGTCGGTGCCGGTCTTCATCTGCTGCTCGACCATGATGCGCGAGGTGCCGTAGTAATTGCCATGCACTTCGGCCCACTCGAGGAACTCGCCGGCGTCGGCGCGCGCGACGAAATCCTCGGCGTTGGTAAAGTAGTATTCCTTGCCGTGGGTTTCACCCGGACGCGGCGGACGCGTGGTGGTCGAAATCGACAGCTTGATGGTCGGTTCCTGCGCCAGCAGCGCGTTGACCAGCGTCGACTTGCCGGCGCCCGATGGCGCCACCACCATGAACAGGCTACCGGCGAATGCGTTGGATGAGCTCATGTGATTTAACTTTCAAATGCGTATGCGGGCAGCGCCCAAAGACGTATTTTACCAAGAGCAACGGCCGGCTTTCAATTCGGGCTTCAATTCGCGTGCAATCGGCCCGCGATTACAGCAGGCCGATCAAATGCTGGGCCGCTGCCGGCGCCCGTTCCTTGGCGCCGTTGATGAAGTAGACGAACACCGCGCGCTTCTTGGCGGCGGCCTTGGCGGCCGGCGGCGGCGCCGCATAAGGCAGTTGCGGCGGCAGCGCGCCGGCCTGCCATTGCTGCGCGAGCGCCGCCCATTTCTTCAGCGCCGGCTTGGTGTAGCCTGTCACTTGCTCGCTGCGGGCGTCCATCAGGCGGGCGTAGACAAAGTCGCTGGTGACGTCGGCGTAGGAGGGGAATTTGGGCGAGTCGGTGAACACCGTGGCGACCTTGTATTTGCGCGCCAGCTTGACGTAGTCGGCGCACATGAAGCTGTCGTGGCGCGTGTCGAGCACGTGGCGCAGCTTGCGCGTGCCCAGTTTCGCCGGCAGCAGTTTGAAGAACGCTTCCAGGTCGTCCGGATCGAACTGCTTGGTCGGCGCCAGTTGCCATAGCAGGGGCCCGAGCTTGTCGCCCAGTTCCGTCAGGCCGCTGCCGATGAAGCGCTCGATCGATTCGCCCGCCTCGCCGAGCACCTTGCGGTTGGTGGCGTAGCGGCTGGCCTTGACGGAGAAGACGAAATCGTCCGGCGTTTGGGCGTGCCACGAGGCGAAGTGTTCGGGCTTGGCGGTGCGGTAAAAGGTGCCGTTGATCTCGATGCTGGTGACGTGCCGGCTGGCGTATTCAAGCGCCTTCTTTTGCGGTACGTCCTTGGGATAGAATGTCTCGCGCCATGGTGCGAAGTCCCAGCCGCCTATCCCTACGCGTATCATAGATGCCGCCATGCTCGCTCCCCCGGAAGTTGTTGCACCGATGATAGCGGATTTCACCTGGCCGGCCTTTTCGTTTCGCAATCCGACCCAATAGGAGGGTCTCCCACGTTCACAGGATAAAACATGTCAGATTTGATTGTCGTCGCCACCATCACCGCCCATTCGGGTTCCGAATTGCTGGTGCGTTCCGCGCTGGACCAGATCGTGCCGCCAAGCCGCGCCGAAACGGGCTGCATCCGCTACGACCTGCATCAGGATCTGGGCGATCCCGCGACCTTCGTCATGCTCGAAGCGTGGGACGACGCCGAAGCGCACGCGCTGCACGAAACGACGCCGCATTTCCAGGAGCTGGTCAAGACCATCGGCGGCGTGGCCGACATCAAGGTCACCAAGCTCAATCAATTGCTGTAATGTTGATGGGCGATCGGCGGAGCCTTGGCGGATTACGCCGTTCCGGCTAATCCGCCCAACGTGGCCCCGTGGTTTGCGGACAATGCCATCACCGCATGCTTCGCAACCGTATGCGACTGTCTGAATCACGTAGGGCGGATTAGCGCAGCGTAATCGGCCAGGCTCCGCCGGCGGCGCCTGCGTCAGGTCCAAAAAGAAAGGGAGCCGAAGCTCCCTTTTTTGCATCACTCCAGGTTTTGCACCTGCTCGCGCATCTGCTCGATGAGCAGCTTGAGCTCCATCGAGGCGTCGGCCAGTTCCTTGACGGAGGCCTTGGCGCCCAGCGTGTTCGCTTCGCGGTTCAGTTCCTGCATCATGAAGTCCAGGCGCTTGCCGACCTGGCCGCCCTTTTTCAAAATGTGGCGGGTCTCGGTCAGGTGCGCCGACAACCGGCCCAACTCCTCGGCGACGTCGATGCGGATGCCGTACAAAATCACTTCCTGGCGGATGCGCTCAAGCGCATCCTGGCGCGACAGCGCCGAATTCGAGCCTTGGCAGGCCAGGCCCAGCGCGTCCTGCATGCGTTCGACGGCTTTTTGCTGGAACGCGGCCACCACCTGCGGAATCAGCGGCGTGATGCGCTTGACGATCACCTCCATCGCCTCGATGCGCGAGGTCAGCATCGCTTCGAGCGCGGCGCCTTCGCGCTGGCGGCTGACGACGAATGCCTTCACGGTGGTGGCGGTCAGCGCGGCGACATCGGCCTGCAGCGACTCCTGGCCGATCTGGGCTTCCTCGATGACGCCCGGCCAGCGCAGCAATTCGGCCACGGACATGGTCGGCGCGGCGGGGAAATGGGCTCCGACTTCTTGTTGCAGTCGTTGCAACTCCGTCAATAGCGGCAGGTTGAGCGCCTGCGTGCCGGTCGTGGCCGCCTTGCGGCCGAAACTCAGTCTCAGCTCAACCTTGCCGCGCGTGATGGCGGCCATGACCGCCGAGCGTAAATCGGGTTCGAGCGCGCGCAAATCGTCGTTTATTCGAAACTGAAGGTCGAGAAAGCGCGAGTTCACGCTCTTGATTTCGATCGTCAGTGTGCCCGCCGCGCTTTCACTGGTGGCGACCGCGTAGCCCGTCATGCTGGAAATGCTCAATGGATATCCCCGATTTAATCTTTACAAAACAGTGATTTATCCACACAATCCGGTTGTTGAGGCGAGGAAACCTATGGCTGCACAAAACAACGCCCCGTTACCAGATGGTCTGGAAATTGCTGGATATCGCATTGTAAAGAAAATTGCGTCCGGTGGGTTCAGTATTGTTTACCTCGCGTACGACCCGGACGGGGTCGCCGTCGCCATCAAGGAGTATTTGCCCAGTTCGCTTGCGCTGCGCCGTGACGGCGAGCTGGCGCCGACCGTGCCGCGCGCCAACCTGCCGGTTTTCCGGATCGGCTTGAAATGCTTTTTCGAGGAGGGCCGGGCGCTGGCCCGCATCTCCCATCCCAACGTGGTCAGCGTGCTTAACTTCTTCCGCGCCCACGATACGGTGTATATGGTCATGGCCTACGAATCGGGTCATTCGCTGCAGGAGCATATCCAGAGCCAGCGCGCCAAAGGCGGCAAAGTGGGCGAGGCCTTCATCCGGACGATCTTTATTCAGGTGCTCAAGGGCCTGCGCGAGGTGCACGCCAACAAGCTGCTGCACCTGGACCTGAAACCGGCCAATATCTACTTGCGCACCGACGGCACGCCGATGCTGTTAGACTTCGGCGCGGCACGCCAGACCGTCAACAACGACATGCCGACCCTGGCGCCAATGTACACGCCCGGCTTCGCGCCGCCGGAGCTGTATGCAAAAACCGGCGGCCTGGGGCCGTGGTCGGACGTCTACAGCATCGGCGCGTCGATGTTCGCCTGCATGGTCGGTTCGCCGCCGCAGCCGGCCGACCAGCGCAAGACCGACGACAAAATGGCCGGCCACTTTGAAAAGCTCGCCGACAGCTACACGCCCGAGCTGGTGCGGCTGGTGCGCTGGTGCCTGATGGTCGATCCGCTGGAGCGGCCGCAAAGCCTGTTCGCGCTGCAAAAAGTGCTGCAGGCGGCGGTGGCGTCGGCGCCGGAACGCCAGCCGGCGGCGTCGGGACAGGCACGCGGGGGTATCATCGAAAAGCTGGGCGGCGGCTTGCGCGGCCTGATCGGACGCCTGGGCGGCGCGGCCAGACCGAAGGCCAAGGCCGGACCGGATACGCTGGTCTGAGCCGGACCGAATGCAAGACCGACTGCGAAGGCAAACAATGCAATTCTCCGTGTATCAGGAAAGCCACATCGGCGGGCGCCAGGTCAATCAGGACCGCATGGGCTACAGCTTCACGCGCGACGCCTTGCTGCTGGTGCTGGCCGACGGCATGGGCGGCCACCTGCGCGGGGAGATCGCCGCCGCCGTCGCGCTGCACACCATTTCGGCCATGTTCCAGCAGCAGGCCACGCCGTATGTGAAAAAGCCGCAGCGCTTCCTCGAGGAGGCCTTCCTGGCCGCGCACCAGGAGATCCACGCCTACCGCAAGGCCCACGCCATGCCGGAGACGCCGCGCACCACCATCGTCGCCTGCCTGATCCAGCACAACACCGCGACCTGGGCGCACTGCGGCGACTCGCGCCTGTACTGGCTGCGCGACGGCGAGATCCTGGCGCGCACGCGCGATCATTCGCATATCGAAAGCCTGATCGCCAAGGGGCTGGTGCCGGCATCGGCGCGCGCCACCCACCCGGACCGTAACAAGCTGTATAACTGTCTGGGAGCGGAGAGCTTGCCGAAGGTGGAGGTGTCGAGCCGCGGCGGCTTGCTGCCGGGCGACCAGGTGTTGTTGTGCTCCGACGGTTTGTGGTCTATGCTGCCGGACGACGACATGGCGCGGCGCCTGCATGCGCACGCGGTGGAGCGGGCCGTGCCGGACCTGCTGCGCGCGGCGCTGGCCGCCGCCGGCGATGGCAGCGACAACGTCACCGCGCTGGCCATCACGTGGCAGGGCAGCTCGCTGGCCGACGGCATCGGCGCGACGACGGCGTCCGGAGCGTCGACCGCGATCGCAACGGTGATCTCGACCGAGGCGCTGCCGCAGGACCTGCACAGCACCACCATCCAGGGCGGGCCGGTTCAGGATCTTGACGCCGCCTTCAATGACGACGAGATTGAAAAAGCGATCGCCGAGATACGCGGCGCGATCGAAAAATCCTCCCGGATTCTCAAATAATCACCACTCAATTCACAAGGACACCGTATGACCTCAGTAACATCCACCTTTGCCCGTCCCAGCGGCCGCCCTGTCGACGCCCTGCGCACCTTGCGCCTGACCCGCGACTACACCAAACATGCGGAGGGCTCGGTGCTGATCGAATGCGGCGACACCAAGGTGATTTGCACCGCCAGCATCGAGGACAAAGTGCCTGGTTTCCTGAAGGGCAAGGGGCAGGGCTGGATGACGGCCGAATACGGCATGCTGCCGCGTTCGACGCACACGCGCATGGACCGCGAGGCCGCGCGCGGCAAGCAGTCCGGCCGCACGCAGGAGATCCAGCGCCTGATCGGCCGCTCGCTGCGCGCCGCGTTCGATCTGCAGGCGTTCGGCGAGCGTACCTTGCATCTGGACTGCGACGTGATCCAGGCCGATGGCGGCACCCGCACCGCGTCCATCACCGGCGCCATGGTGGCCGCGCATGACGCGTTCTCCAAATTGGTCGCGCGCGGCGCGGTGCCGGCCATTCCGCTCAACGGCTTCGTGGCGGCGATTTCGGTGGGCGTGTACCAGGGCGTGCCGGTGCTGGACCTGGACTATGTCGAGGATTCCAACTGCGACACCGACATGAACGTGGTGATGAACGACGCCGGCCACTTCATCGAGGTGCAGGGCACGGCCGAGGGCGCGGCCTTCGACCGGGCCGGCATGAACCGCCTGCTCGATCTGGCGCAGGGCGGCATCGCAGATTTGATCAAGCTGCAGAAGCAGGTGCTGGGCGTGGTTTAATGGACCTACGTAGGGCGGATTAGCGAAGCGTAATCCGCCATGCATGGGCCGCTGACGGCTCATGGATTGGCGGATTACGGCGTTCCGCCTAATCCGCCCTACGTGGTTCCGTAGCCTGGCGACCGCCCTGGTGGAGGAGACATTCATGAAAAAGTGGCCGTTTGCGCTGCTGTTGTGGGCGATCTTTCTTTCGGGCTGGCCGCTTGCGGCATTGTCCAGGGATCTTAATATCATATTCATCCCGAAGTCGCGCGACCAGGACTTCTGGACCTTCATGCGCCAGGGCGTCGACAAGGCGGTGCGCGAGGAGGGCGGCGTCAAGCTGACCTGGCGCGGCCCCGCCTACAACGACGATGTCGATTCGCAGATCGACATCCTGCGCCTGTACTCCCGGTCCGACGTGGACGCCGTCATCATCGTGCCGACCGACCGCGTGCGCCTGATGGAACCGGTCCGCAAGGCGGCGGCGATGGGCGTGAAGATCGTCGTCGTCGATTCGGCGCTGGGCGGCGCCTGGCACACCAACTTCGTCGGCACCGACAACCGCGCCGCCGGCCGGCTCGCCGCCGAGCGGCTGGCGTCGCTGCTGAACGGTCAGGGCACCGTGCTGGTGATGCGCACCGTCGCCGGCAGCGCCTCGACCGATGACCGCGCCAACGGCTTCGTCAACCACCTCGCCAAACATGCGCCCCACATCACTGTCATGGACGAATACGGCGGTGGCACGCGCGGCAAGATCGCCCGCGCCGGCCTGGCGGCGCTGACAAAATACAAGCAGATCGACGGCATCTTCGCGGTCAACGAATCGGCCAGCGACGGCATGCTGCGCTCCTTGCGCCAGACGGGGGCGGCCGGCAAGATAAAGCTGATCGG
>Ga0308163_10000645_pt1 | contig 53426 bp, 45 predicted proteins | sample PhyTR1_FD_201037 | JGI IMG/M metagenome (GOLD analysis project Ga0308163, IMG submission 201037) | Phyllosphere microbial communities from UC Gill Tract Community Farm, Albany, California, United States - DLSLT.R1 | ecosystem: Host-associated > Plants > Phyllosphere > Unclassified | place: USA...
AGTCGGCTCTTCGACCACGACGGCGTCTTCGACGACCTCGGTGGCGTCGGAGGTCTGGGTGGCTTCGGTTTCGGAGTTCGCGGACTCGTCGGAAGGAGCCGCGGCGTCGGGCTCTGCCGTGTCGGGAACGGCGCTCGCATCGGCCTCGGCTGCGCGGCGCGCGGCCTCTTCGTTCACCTTCGCCGCGTCCTGCCGGTCTTTCTTGGGCATGGTGCGCTCGAGTTCGCGCAGCTGGCGCCGTGTCAGCGGCTGCTCGTCGGGAGACAACGTCATTCAAAACTCCGATATAGATGGTGCTTGGTGATGTACTGTACGACACCGTCGGGTACCAAGTACCACACCGGAAAACCCCGGCCCACCCGGCCGCGTATGTCAGTGGACGATATCGCTAGAGCCGGAACTTCCAAATAGCTTACGTCTTCATGCGGCAAAGCGGAAATGGACAGCGGATGTCCGGGCCGGGAGACGGCCACGAAGTGGGCGAGTGACCAGAGTTCGTCGGCGTTCTTCCACCCCAGGATCTGAGCGATGGCGTCGGCACCCGAGATGAAGAACAGGTCGGCGTCGGGGCGCTGTTCGTGCAGATCGCGCAGGGTGTCGATCGTGTAGGTGTCGCCGACGCGGTCGATGTCGACGCGGCTCACGGTGAACCGCGGATTGGACGCCGTGGCGATGACCGTCATGAGATAGCGGTGTTCGGCCGGCGTGACGACCTTCTTCTGCCAGGGCTGTCCGGTGGGGACGAACACCACTTCGTCGAGGTCGAACGACTGGGCCACCTCGCTGGCGGCCACGAGGTGTCCGTGGTGGATGGGGTCGAAGGTTCCACCCATCACACCGATCCGGGCACGCCTGCCGCTGGCGGAGGTCACGTTCGTCGGTGCCTAGTGGTCGGCGCCGGTGCGGTCTGCGTGTCCGTGAGGATCGTGGCTGGCGGCGTAGGCGGCGGACTTGCGCGGGTGGCGGTTGGCAACGTCACGGTAGCTCCACATGACGGCGGCCAGAGCGGCGAAGATCACGAAGGCGATGAGTCCGAAGACGATGGCCGGGAACGGCAATTCGACGTGGGCCTCAGCTTCGGCCAACAGGCTGGTCACAACTGACATGGTTCTCTTTCGTCGTCGGCGGCGCGCAGAAAATAACGCGGTCGGTCAAGGATACCGCTACGCGCGCACCTGTCCTGTTCCCCGCACCAGCCACTTCGTGCTCGTGAGCTCGGGAAGTCCCATCGGGCCACGCGCGTGCAGCTTCTGGGTGGAGATGCCCACCTCGGCTCCGAAGCCGAATTCGCCTCCGTCGGTGAAGCGCGTCGAGGCGTTCACCATGACGGCCGCAGAGTCGACCTCGCGCAGAAACCGTTCGGCATTCGACAGATCGTTGGTGATGATCGACTCGGTGTGGTGCGTCGAGTAGTGGCGGATGTGATCCATCGCCTCGTCGAGATCGGCGACGACCCGCACGGCGAGGTCGAGCGTCATGTACTCGGTCGCCCAGTCGTCGTCGGTCGCCTCGACCGCGTCGGGGAACACAGCGAGCGTGCGGGCATCGCCGTGAATCGTAACGCCGGATGCGCGGAGCGCACCGAGCACACCGGGAAGCAGACGCTCCGTGGCGCTCTCGTGCACCAGCAGCGTCTCGAGCGCGTTGCACACGCTCGGCCGCTGCACCTTGGAGTTGTGCACGATGGCGGTGGCCATCTCGAGGTCTGCGCTCGAATCGAGGAAGATGTGCACGATACCGGCTCCCGTTTCGATGACGGGAACGGTCGACTCGCTGACGACGGTGTTGATGAGGGCGGCGCTGCCGCGGGGAATCAGCACGTCGACGTACCCTCGCGCGGTCATCAGAGCGGTAGCGCCCTCGCGTCCGAATTCGTCGATGGTCTGCGCGGCCTCTCGTGGAAGACCGACCGACTCGAGCGCGCTCTGAATCAGGTCGACGAGCACCCCGTTCGTCTTCTCGGCAGCGGAGCCTCCCCGAAGAACGACGGCGTTGCCGCTCTTGATGGCGAGCGCCGCGATGTCGATGGTGACGTTCGGACGGGCCTCGTAGATGGCGCCCACGACACCGAAGGGCACACGGACCTGCTCGATGCGCACGCCATTGGGCAGCGATCGCCCGCGCACGGTCTCCCCCACGGGATCGACGAGGCCCACGAGGTCGAGAGTCGCCGACGCGAGAGCCTCGATGCGGGCGTCGTTCAGGGTGAGCCGATCGAGCAGCCCCGCAGCGAGCCCGTTCTCTCGCCCGTTGGCCAGGTCGAGGGCGTTGGCCTCGCTGATGCGCGAGACGTTCGACCTCAGCTGCTCCGCGATGGCCGAGAGCGCGTCGTTCTTGACGTCGGTCGTGGCCTGGGCGAGGCGGCGCGCAGACGTGCGCGCGGCATCCAGTTTCTCGGTGAACGTGCTGGAGGCCAGTGTCGAAAGGGGCATGGCGCCCAGTTTACGACGAGGGGGCCGCGTCGAACCAGGTTCCGACGGTCTCACCGGCGAGCGCTTGAGCGGCCTGCGGAGTCGAGGTCAGGATGACCGCCGTGCCGTTGCTCGCGGCGTAGCGCGCGGCCGACACCTTGGTCGTGGCACCGCCCGTGCCGAGCCCTGTTCCGACGTCGCCGACGACGACACCGTCGAGCTCGTCGCCGTAGGGCACATGCGAGATCAGGATGGCGCCGGGTTCAAGGGGCGGCCGGGTGTAGAGGGCGTCGACGTCGGAGAGCAACACCAGCAGGTCGGCCTGCACGAGCTCGGCCACGAGCGAGGCGAGGCGGTCGTTGTCGCCGAAGCGGATCTCATGCGTGGCGACCGTGTCGTTCTCGTTCACGATGGGCAGGATGCGCAGACCGAGCAGACGCTCCATGGCTCGCTGAGCGTTCGAACGCGGCGTGGGGTTCTCGAGGTCACCGGCCGTGAGGAGCACCTGGCCCGCCACGATGTCGAAGCGGTCGAGGCTGTCTTGATAGCGGTAGATGAGCACGTTCTGCCCCACCGCTGCCGCAGCCTGCTGGGTGGCCAGGTCCGTAGGACGGGAGTCGAGCTGCAGATACGGCATGCCCGTGGCGATTGCGCCTGACGAGACCAGCATGATCTCGACACCGCGACCATGGGCCGTGGCCAGCGCGTCGACGAGTGGCGCTATCTGGCCCGCGTTGTCACCGGAGATCGACGACGAGCCGACCTTCACGACGATGCGTCTCGCGCGCTCGATGTCGCTGCGGTCGGCCAGCCGGACGCGGGTCACTCCTCGTCCGTGCTGTCTTCGCGCCAGAGTCCCGCCTCTTTCTCGCGCACGAGCTCTGCGCGGGCCTCGGCCTTGGCGTCCATGCGCTCGAAGTACTCCTCGCGGCGCTGGTTGCTCGTGCGTCGGCCGTCTTTGAGCAGGCGTGGGTCGAGACCGCGCGGCGCGGTGACCAACTCGGCCGTCGACGTCATCGTGGGCTCCCAGTCGAACACCACGCCGTTGTCGAGGCCGATGATGACCGTCGAACCGGCCTGAGCGCCCTTCTTGAAGAGCTGGTCTTCGACGCCCAGCTTCGCCAGACGGTCGGCGAGGAAGCCGATGGCCTCTTCGTTCGTGAAGTCGGTCTGCTGCACCCAGCGCTCGGGCTTCGTGCCGAGTACCCGGTAGATGTTTCCGCCCGATCCACCCTCGACGCGCACGGTGAAGCCGGCCTCGTCGACGGCGCGGGGGCGCATGACCAGGCGAGGCTTCGGCGGAGCGTCGATGAGCGCCTGCCGGCCCTCTTCGACGAGCTGGGCGAGAGCGAACGACAGCGGCTTCAGGCCCTCGTGGCTGACCGTGGAGATCTCGAACACGCGGTATCCCCGACCCTCGAGTTCGGCGGTGACGAAGTCGGCGAGTTCGCGGCCTTCCGGCACGTCGATCTTGTTCAGAGCGATGAGCTGCGGTCGCTCGATCAGCGGGATCTGGCCCTCGGGAACCGGGTACGCGGCCAGCTCGGCAAGAATGATGTCGAGGTCGGAGATGGGATCGCGGCCGGGTTCGAGGGTCGCGCAGTCGAGCACGTGCAACAGCGCGGTGCACCGCTCGACGTGGCGAAGGAATTCGAGGCCCAGACCCTTGCCCTCGCTAGCGCCCTCGATGAGGCCGGGAACGTCGGCGATCGTGTAGCGGGTCTCCCCCGCCTGAACGACGCCCAGGTTGGGGTGGAGCGTGGTGAAGGGATAGTCGGCGATCTTCGGCTTAGCGGCGGAGAGTGCCGCGACGAGGCTCGACTTGCCCGCCGAGGGGTAGCCGACGAGCGCGACGTCGGCGACGACCTTCAGCTCGAGCCGGATGTCGCCCTCGAAACCGAGCGTTCCGAGCAGCGCGAAGCCCGGAGCCTTGCGCTTCGTGTTGGCCAGAGCTGCGTTTCCGAGCCCGCCCTGTCCGGCCTCGGCGACGACGACGCGCATGCCGGCGTCTGTCATGTCGGCGAGCTCGGTGCCGTCGGCGTCTTTCACGAGCGTTCCGATGGGCACGCTCAGGACGAGTTCGTCGGCGTTGGTTCCGCTGCGGTGATCGCCCATGCCGGGGCCGCCGTTCTCACTGCGACGATGCGGTGAGCGGTGGAATCCGAGCAGTGTGGTGACGCCCGGGTCGGCGACGAGCACGATGTCGCCACCGTTGCCGCCGGTTCCGCCGTCGGGGCCCGCGAGGGGCTTGAACTTCTCGCGCTTCACCGACACGCAGCCGTTGCCGCCATTGCCTGCGCGGAGGTGGAGTGTCACATGGTCAACAAACGTCGCCATCTGCTCTCCTAACGTTGGTGTTTCAGTGAAAAACGAAGAATGGCAGGAACGGGCCGAAGCCCGCCCCTGCCATCTGTGCCTGCGAGGTGGTGCTACTCGCCTGCCACGATGTTGATGACCTTGCGGCCGCCCTTGTGTCCGAACTCGACCGAACCAGCGGCCAGTGCGAACAGGGTGTCGTCGCCGCCACGGCCGACGTTCACGCCGGGGTGGAAGTGGGTGCCGCGCTGGCGGACGATGATCTCGCCCGCTCCGACGACCTGGCCACCGAAGCGCTTGACGCCCAGACGCTGTGCGTTGGAGTCACGACCGTTGCGAGTGGAACTCGCGCCCTTTTTATGTGCCATTAGCTCTTCCTGCCCTACTTGATTCCGGTGACCTTGACGCGGGTCAGGTCTTGACGGTGACCCTGGCGCTTCTTGTACCCGGTCTTGTTCTTGAACTTCTGGATGACGATCTTCGGGCCACGGAGGTCTTCGAGGACCTCGGCGGTGACGGTGACCTTGGCGAGCGATGCGGCGTCGAAGGTGATCTTGTCACCGTCGACGAGCAGCACGGCGGCCAACTCGATGTTGCCGTCTTTGTCGGCCTTGATGCGGTCGAGGGTGACGATCGTGCCGACCTCTACCTTTTCTTGCCGACCACCGGCGCGCACAACTGCGTAAACCACTTCAGTACCTATTCTCTAGAGAGCGAATGCCCACAAAACTCGATTGACACGCGGGCTGAGCCAAGCGCGCGCCAACGGACAACTTTACTTCAAGCTCGCGCTCCGGTCAAACCCGGAGCACGTTGATGAGCGCCTTCCCCCGAGGGTTCGGTCGAGGTCTTTGCGCTCTCGACAGCATAACAGCCTCTGATGCCGGCTACGGCCAGGTGAGGCGGAGGCCCGCCAGCGTGCGCACCGCCGCCCCGCTCGACCGGTCGACGAGAGAGGTCGCGATCTCGGCGCCGGGGCGTGGCTGCACGGCGATCGCGAGGTACTGGGTGTTCGGCGACTGCGTGACCGAGACGATGCGGGCATCCGCCGATGCCGTGTCGAAGACGACCGTCGCCCCGCTCGTGTCGCTTCGGACCACGACCTGCCGCGTGACGCCATCGACACCGGCGACGTTCACCACGGAGACGGTGGTCGACCCGTCCGGGCCCAGGAGTGGAGGACCGACAGCGGTCGCGCCCTCCGGGAGGATCGGCGTGAGCGGCGACACCTGACCGGAGAGGAGATCGAGCATGTGGAAGGTGCCCTGGCCACTGATCACCGATTGCGTTCCTGTCGGAGCGACCTCTCCGAGACCGTCGTAGTCGCCGATCACGGCCCCCTGCTGCAGCGCGGAGTCGTAGATCGACATCACTCCGCCGGCGGTCGTCTCGATGAGCGTGCTGTCGGGAATGAATCGCCACTGGTCCACCTCGAGCGGCTCACCGATCACGGTGCCGGGCAGCGTGAACGAGGTGTGCTTGGCGAGCAGGTCGAACAGCAGCAGAGTATTCGAGTAGCCGGCGGCAGGGTCGGCGCTGGTGAAGCGGAACCCCAGCATCGCCTGTTTCACCGAGGAGCCGAGCTGCGTGATCGTCCCCCGCGTCGGCAGAGGCAGGGTCTCGACGGCGCTCTGTCCGGGCGCTACCAGCACGAGCTGCGACATGCCGTCGTCGGTCTCGGTCACGATCGCGAGGCTCGAACCGACGACGGCGAAGTCCTGGATGCGCGGGGCCGAGTACACGACGTCTCTCGCGGCTCCGGAGACCGTGGTTCGCACGATGGCGTCGTCGGCGCCCGCCGCCGCATCCGGCCCGCCTTTCTGCAGGTAGTAGAGCGGCGGCGATCCCGTCGTGAAGGAGTAGTCGAACGTCGACCCGGCCTCCTGGAACGGGCTTGTGACCCCGGATACGGACACCACGTAGTCGGTGCCGTACAACAGGCGCTGCTCGAAGGTGATCGAGAGCGTGCTGCCGTCGGTGGCGACCTTCAGGGGAATGCTCGGCGTGACGCTCACCTGCTCGACATCGATCTCGGCGAGCGGCTCGTTCGAGTGCATCAGCAGGCGTTGCTGGGTGAGCTGAACGACGCTCTCGGTATCGATGTCGGAGCGCACGAGCCGCGGGCCCTGCCCCAGGGTCAGCACGGCGAGACCGGTGCAGAGCACGACCAAGACGGCGATCATCGCTGCGAGCGTGCGGCGGAACGATCGTCGAGGCCCGAGCGCGGTGCTTCGCGGCTCAGTAGACATAGGGGTCACTCGGCTCGTCGACCGAACTCACCTGCTGTGGCACGATCACCATCGACTGGCGGCTCTTGACGCTCGGGTTTAGGTCGAAGGCGCCCGTCACCTCGACCCAGTCGTCGAGCTCGAGCGACGACTTCCAGTCTGGCTGGTACACCGGAACCCCGACCGGCTGGGCATCGGCGGCGCAGCAGGTCACGAAGAAGCGGGTGACGAAGAAGACGTTGTCCGGGTCGTCGGGGTCGGCGCTGATGAAGCCCGTCAGTGTCGCAGGTTTGCCCGCGATGCCCTGCAGATCTGTGCTCTGACGAAGGGCGGTCGCCCACTCCTTGACGCCGTAGTCCGCGGTGTCACCGGCGGGCTGCTGCGACCCTGACCCCACGACCGTGCCGCTGTTCACGCTGCGCTGGTCGGCGGTGGCCGAGGTGAGCGTCGCAGGGGGCAGAACGATCAGTGAGCCGACGCCGAACAGGCTCGCGATCACCACGGCTATCGACAGGCCACGCCGCCACACGCGCCGCGCCGGGCTGGCATCCGTCGCGTCGTCGCTCGGCACCCGCACCACGAAACTGGCGACGACCAGCACGATGCCGCAGGCGGCCGCGATGACGGTGAAGGCGAAGTAGCGGGGATGCACGTAGAGGCCCAGGTCGCCGTTGAGCCAGAGCCACACGGTCGCCACGCAGGCGACCAGCGTCAGAGCGACGCCGATCCATCGTTGTCTTGCACCGTCAAACAAGAACGTTCACCGCCAACCCCAGTGCCGCGGCCATCAGCCCGACAAGCACAGACACCTGCACGAGAGTCTTGGTCGTGAACGTGGTGCGCATCAGCGCCAGCATCTTCACGTCGATCATGGGTCCGAAGGTCAGGAACGACACGATGGCACCCGTCGAGAAGATGCCGCCGAACGACAGGATGAAGAAGGCGTCGACGTTCGAGCAGACCGACACGACGAAGGCGAGGACCATCAAGGCCAGCACAGACCACACCGGGTTGCTGCCCAGCGCGACCAGCACGTCGCGCGGCACGATCGTCTGGATGCCGCCGGCCACGAGCGAGCCGATGATCAACGCGGGCATGATCCCCGTGGTCTCCCGAACGAACATGGCCAGGCTGCGCACGAGTCGTGACCCGGACTCGTCGTGGGCGATCGCGCACTCGCGAACGAACCCCGGCGTCAACAGCGCATCGGGGTCGGAGTGCTTCGAGTAGAGCCATCCGATCGTGTTCGCGATGACGAATCCGCCCACGAGTCGTGCGATGAGGATGATCGGGTCTCCTCCGAACGCCTGCTGGGTCGTGATGATGGTGATCGGGTTGAGGATGGGCGCCGCGAGCAGAAACGTCAGTGACTCGGGCACGGTGAAGCCACGGATGATCAGCCCGCGCGCAAGAGGCACGTTGCCGCACTCGCACACGGGCAGGAGCATGCCGATGAGCGAGATGCAGGCTCGCCGGGCCACGGGGTTCTTGGGCAGAATGCGGTCGAAGAATCCCGCGGGAAGCCAGACCTGCACGATCACCGCGAGCACGATACCCAGCAGCACGAAAGGCAGCGACTCGACGATGACGCTGATCGAGAGCGTGATGAAGTCCTGCATGCGGTTGGGCAGGCTCCACCCGAGACCGGGGATGAGGGCGCGGACCGCGAACAGGAGAGCGACTGCGCCGACGCCCACTCCGATGCGCACGAGCAGCTGACGCCCCGTCACCGACGCCGAGTGCGTATGGCCCTCGTGCTCGTCGTGACCCGCGTGATCAGCATGACGATCGAGCGTGGGCCGGGTGGAAGACATCGGGCACAAGAGTACAAGCCGGCGGCAGGCGGGAGGCTGAGAAGCGCCGTGCGGCCGTACACTCGTGAGGACTATGACCGTGCTCATCGATTGGCCCATCTGGCCCGCTCACGGCACCGTCTGGGGCCACCTCGTCAGCGACTCCTCGCTCGATGAGCTTCACGAATTCGCACGAGCGGTCGGTCTGCCCGCGCGGAGCTTCGACCTCGATCACTACGACGTGCCCATCGCGCGGCACGACGACCTCGTGGCGGCCGGCGCGCTGCCTGTGAGCTACCGCGACCTGGTGCGCCGACTGGAGCGGAGCGGGTTACGCGTCAAAGGCCGCGACCGCCCCGGTGCGGGGCGGTAGCGGCCTCTGACGAGTGCTGCGGTCTGTCTGCTACTACTGCTGTTCCTCGGGCGTCGGAGCCGAGAGGGCTGCCGTACTCACCCGACGGCTGCGTGAGCGTCCCTGACCGGGCTGCTTGGGCTCAGGAAGAGCGCCGAGCACTGAATCGAGTAGCACCTCGGCGTCTCTGTTCGAGATGCGGCGCTGGGCTGCCGGCGCCTTCGCTACGGGAATGTCGAGGATATCGATGGCCGGAAGCTCCGCGGCGACGGGCGCCTCGGCGGCATCCGCGGTCGCCTGAGGTGCCTCGGTAGCCGAAGACGACTCGGGGCTCTCGACATCGACCACGGGCTTCGACTGGCGCGCGCGGCGGTTGCCCTTGCGACGTGACGATGTCGGCGCATCCGAGCCCGACGCATCCGGAGCCGCCTGAGCGTTCTCAGAGACCGGCGCGGCCTCGACGGGCGCGTCGGCGGCGGGAGCCGACGCGGCCTTCGCTGCCTCGGACTGCTCCTGGGTGATGATGTTCACCGCACCCGTGTGGGTCGAGATGGTCGACGCGGCGATCTTGGCGAGCGCGTTCTTCGCGTCGTCGGTGATGCCGTGCGGCTTGGTGGCAGGCACGCTGTGCGACGACGATCCGTTCGAGGATCCGTTGCCGTTCGACGAGCCGTTTGCACCGTTTCCGTTGCCGTTGCCGTTGCCACGACCCGAGCGGCGACGCTCCTGCTGGGGCGCGCCCGACGATGCGGGAGCGTTGCCCGGTCCGCGGTGCTTCACGACGGGGTCGTGATGCACGATGACTCCGCGCCCGGCGCAGACCTCGCAGGCCTCGCTGAACGATTCGAGCAGCCCGAGGCCCAGCTTCTTTCGGGTCATCTGCACGAGACCGAGCGACGTAACCTCGGCCACTTGGTGCTTGGTGCGGTCGCGGCTGAGGCACTCGACCATGCGTCGCAGAACCAGATCGCGATTCGACTCGAGAACCATGTCGATGAAGTCGACGACGATGATGCCGCCGATGTCGCGCAGCCGTAGCTGACGCACGATCTCTTCGGCGGCCTCGAGGTTGTTCTTGGTGACGGTCTCCTCGAGGTTTCCGCCCGAGCCCACGAACTTGCCGGTATTGACGTCGACGACGGTCATGGCTTCGGTGCGGTCGATCACGAGCGATCCACCCGACGGCAGCCAGACCTTGCGGTCGAGCGCCTTCTCGATCTGTTCAGAGATGCGGAACTCGTCGAACGCGTCGCGGTCGCCCTCGTAACGCTCGACCCGGTCGAGCAGATCGGGAGCGACCTGACCCAGGTACGTCTCGATCGTCGAGCGAGCGTCGTCGCCTGAGATGACGAGGCGCTGGAAATCTTCGTTGAACACGTCGCGCACGATCTTGATCAGCAGATCGGGCTCCGAGTGGAGAAGGGCCGGTGACTGCTGCTTCTGCACCGCGGTCGAGATCTCGGCCCACTGCTTGGTGAGACGGCTCACGTCGAGGGTCAGCTGCTCCTCGGTAGCGCCCTCTGATGCGGTACGCACGATCACCCCGACGTTCTCGGGAAGCACCTCTTTGAGGATCTTCTTGAGGCGTGAGCGCTCGACATCGGGGAGCTTTCGCGAGATGCCGTTCATCGAGCCATTGGGCACGTACACGAGGTAGCGGCCCGGGAGCGAGATCTGGCTCGTCAGGCGAGCGCCCTTGTGGCCGACCGGATCTTTCGTGACCTGCACCAGAACGGTTGCACCCGGCTTGAGGGCAAGTTCGATCTTGCGTGCCTGGTTGCCGCCGTTGGGGTTCTCCGCCGCCGCGGCATCCCAGTCGACCTCACCCGAGTAGAGCACGGCGTTACGGCCGCGTCCGATGTCGACGAACGCCGCCTCCATGCTGGGCAGCACGTTCTGTACCTTGCCGAGATAGACGTTGCCGATGAGCGAGGCGTCCTGCGCTTTGGCGACGTAATGCTCGACCAGTACGCCGTCTTCGAGCACGCCGATCTGGATCTTATTGTCTTTGGCCCGCACGACCATGACACGGTCGACGGACTCGCGGCGGGCCAGGAACTCGGCCTCGGTCACGACGGGACGACGGCGACCCGCGTCCCGACCGTCGCGGCGGCGCTGCTTCTTGGCCTCGAGACGGGTCGAGCCCTTGATGCGCTGGGGCTCGGTGATGAGTTCGGGCTCTGGCCGCGGGGCGCGCACCTTGACGACGGTGTTGGCCGGGTCGTTGTCTCCCGGCCGATTGTCTTCGCCCGAACGGCGGCGCGAGCGGCGACGCACCGAGGTGTCGGGACGATCGTCGTCGTCGCCCTCATCGTCGTCGCGCGGAGGCAACGGCCGGATGTCGGGCGCCTGGAAGATCAGCGACGTGGTCGGGCGCACGACGGGCGTCTGTGCAGGCGCGTCGGCCGTCGCAGCAGGCTCGAGCGGCGCGAGTCCCGGGTGCTCCTCGTCGAAGCCGGCCGCGACCTCGGGCGGCGTCTCCGGCGCCTGCTTCGGCGCGTCTGGCACCACCGGGGGCGCGACGGGGGCCTCGAGCGCGGGAGCCTCGACGGCCTTCTTGGCCGACTTCCGGCCTCCGAAGAGGCGCTTGCGCGGTGCTGATTCTGTGTTCGATGAACCGTGGTTGTTGTTGTCTTCCACCATTGCTGGTGCACTCCTTGCCGAACCGGTGGCCGCGCCACCCGTCGGTACTCTCTAGAGCGAGCCCGCCGCCTGAGCGACACCCTCGCCAATCCTTTACACGGACAGCCGGCGACATAGGCTCTGGCTGCCTTTACGTGTACTTCTTTTGTGACTGTACATCTGTGTTCGGATGAGGCGGGCGACCGATGAGGTTGCGCCTGCTTTCGTTCCGACAAGCCTTCTTTGGCGTCTTCCCGGACGCGGCCAGGAAGACTGACGCCAATTATCGCACGCATTCTCAGAATGCGTATTTTGCCCTGTGCGATAATCCGACCGTGGCGAAAACGACGACCAAGACGAGAAGGCCCTTCATTTTCGCGATCTTCCTGATCGTGGCCGGAGTGATCGGATGGATCGCCGCCTTCGACCTCACTCTCGAGAAGATCGAGACTCTCGTCGATCCCTCCCACACCCCGAGCTGCGACATCTCGCCGCTCGTGCAGTGTGGGGTGAACATGTCGAGCGCTCAGGGATCGGTGTTCGGTTTCCCCAACCCCATCATCGGAGTGGCGGCCTTTATGGCCCCGATCTTCGTCGGCTTCGCGATTCTCGCCGGCGCACGCTTCGCCTCATGGTTCTGGATCACGTTCAACGCGGGCCTGCTGGCCGGAATCGTGTTCGTGGCCTGGCTCGTCTCCCAGAGCATCTTCGTTCTGGGAACCCTCTGCCCCTATTGCATGGTGGTGTGGAGCGTGATGATCCCGATGTTCTTCTACGTGACCGTCTTCAACCTCAAAGAGGGCCATTTCGGCAACTCGGGCGCGTCGCGCCGGGTCTTCGCCCGCATCTACCCGTTCACGTGGATTCTCGTGCTTCTCGGGTATCTGGCGATCGTCGTGATGGCGCAGCTGAGGCTCGACGCCATCACGACGATCATCTTGTATAGCTGATCTAGCCGAACCAGATGGCCAGTTCGCGCTGCGCCGACTCGGGCGAGTCGCTGCCGTGCACGAGGTTCTGCTGAACCTTCAGGCCCCAGTCGCGGCCCAGGTCGCCACGGATCGTGCCGGGAGCAGCCGTGGTCGGATCGGTGGTGCCGGCCAGCGAACGGAACCCCTCGATGACCCGGTTGCCGGCGATGCGGATCGCGACGATCGGACCCGACTCCATGAACTCGAGGAGCGGTTCGTAGAACGGCTTGCCCTCGTGCTCGGCGTAGTGGGCGGCGAGCAGGCTGCGCTCCGGCTCGATGAGCTTGATGTCGACGAGCTGGTAGCCCTTGCTCTCGATGCGGGAGAGGATCTCCCCCGTGAGGTTGCGGGCGACGCCGTCGGGCTTGATGAGAACGAGGGATTCTTCGCTCGAGATGGTCACAGGGATGTCCTTCCAGACAATGGGAAAACGTACCGTTTCACTGTAGCGAGGGTCGCCGACCGATCAGGGCTGACCGGCGGCGGCAGCGGCTTTCTCTCGGTCGATCCTTGCCCCGACGACCATGCAGTACGTCCACAGCCCCACGAAGAGCACTCCGACGATCCACATGACGGGCACGAGGAAAGCGGATGCGATGATCGCGGCCTGCAGCACCCAGCCGAAGGCGTAGCCCCAGCGGAAGCGCAGCAGCCCGGCCCCGGCCACCAGCGCAACGCACAGCAGTGCACCGCCTCCGAGGGCGGGCAACGCGGGCAGCGCTTTGAGCCCGAACGCCACGAGGGCGGCGAGGAACATCACGACACTCTCGAAGCCGAGCACGATCGAGCCGAGCGACCGGCGCACTGACGCGGCTCGGGCGGGCCGAGCCGGCCCGGTTCCGTCTGCCGGGGGCTGGATGTCTGTCACGGCTTCCATTTCTCGGCCGCGGCCAGGGTGATGGCCTCGCCGACCAGCGTGATCGAACCGGTGACCAGCACGGCACCTCGTTCGGCTTCCTCCGCGCTGTCGCGTGCGACCTCCATGGCTCGCTCGAACCCGGGCTCGACCGTGACGCGGTCGCGCCCGACGATGCCAACAACGATCGCCGCCAGCGAATCCGCGTCGACGGCACGATCGCTGGGCGCATCCGTCACGACGAACTCGGTGACGACGGGCTCGAGCGCCCGTACGATGCCCTCGACGTCTTTGTCGGCGAGAACGCCGAGAACGGCGACCACCTTGTCGAAGGTGAAGTACTCGGTGATGGCCACGGCCAGCACCTCGGCTCCGCCGGGGTTGTGCGCGGCGTCGACGAGCACGGTGGGTTCGATGCCCACCAGCTGCAGGCGCCCGGGTGACGTGACGGTGGCGAAGCCCTCATTCACGACATCGGATGCGAGTTCGTGCGTTCCGCCGCCGAGGAACGACTCGACTGCGGCGACGGCCACGGCCGCGTTCTGTGCCTGGTGCGCTCCGTAGAGCGGAAGAAAGAGATCGGAGTACGTTCCGGCGAGGCCCTTGATCGAGACGACCTGGCCTCCGACACCGACTGCGCTGGAGATCAGCTGGAACTGCTCTCCCTGAACCGCGAGGGTCGACTCGGTCAGCTCCGCTGCACGCTGCAGCTCCGCCAATGCGCCCTCGGGCTGGAGGGCCGAGACGACATGGGACACGGGCTTGATGATTCCCGACTTGGTTCGGGCGATCTCCTCGACCGTGTTGCCGAGGCGCGACGTGTGATCGAGCGAGATCGGCGTGATCACGGCGACCTGCCCATCGGCGACGTTCGTGGAATCCCATTCGCCGCCCATGCCGACCTCGATCACGGCCACGTCGACCGGGGCATCGGCGAACGAGGCGAAGGCCAGAACCGACAGCGCCTCGAAGAAGGTGATGCGGGGCTCCCCGGCCGTCTCGAGTTCGCCGTCGACGATCTGCAGGAACGGCTCGATGTCTGCCCAGTTCGCCGCCAGCGCCTCGTTGCTGATCGGTTCGCCGTCGACGACGATGCGTTCGTTGAGCCGCTCGAGGTGCGGGCTCGTGAAGAGTCCCGTTCGAAGGCCGTACGCCCTCAGGATGCTCTCGGTGATGCGGCTGGTGCTCGTCTTTCCGTTCGTTCCCGTGATGTGGATCACGGGGTACGCCCGCTGCGGGTCGCCGAGCAGCTCGACGACCCGACGGGTGGCGGAGAGCCTGGGTTGAGGCGCGGCTTCTCCGAGCCTTTCGAGGAGGGCCGCGTAGACCGCGTCCCCCGCGGCGACGAACTCGTCGGGATCGGTATCGTCGAGCGGACCGATGTACCCGGATTTCTCTGGATCGGGTGACTCGTGATCAGACATTGCGGATTCCTGACTGTCGGCTCACCGCGACGATGACGTCGTCGGTGTTCGCGTACTTGGCGCCGCCGATGCGAACGACGTGCTCGGGTGCGGTGGTGACCGCGTTGCCGATCCACTCGGTGACCAGATCTCCACGGTACCCGTCGAGACCGGGGGTGTCACGGGGGCCCGAGATGGTGAACTCCGTGGCGAGGGTCTCTGCTGCGACGTCGACCGCCGAGGCGTGACGCAGAGCGTCGGCATCCGCATCGGAGAAGAAGACGAGGTCGAGCACGATCCTGTCGCTCACCTCGAAACCCGCTGACTTCCGTGCGTCCTGCACGGCACGGATCATGTCGCGCGCGAGACCCTCCGCCTCGAGTTCGGGAGTCGTCGCCGTGTCGAGCAGGGCGAATCCGCCACCCGCGAGCAGCGCGAGGGCCGTGTGGGCGCCCTCACCGGCATCCTGCGTCTCGAGCACGAGCTCGTATTCGCCGTCGACGAGGTCGATGCCTCCCGCGGTCACGACGCCGTTGCTCTCAGACCAGTCGCCTCCGCGGGCGGCCTTGATGACCTGCTGCACCTGCTTTCCGAGGCGGGGACCCGCGGCGCGGGCGTTCACGGTGAGCTTCGACGTGATGCCGAACTCGAGAGCGCTGTTCTGCTGCTGCTCGACCAGCGTGACGTTCTTCACGTTGAGCTCGTCGGCGAGGATGCCCTCGAAGGGACGCAGAGCCTCGACGTTCGAGCTCACGATCGTGAGATTCGCGAGCGGAAGACGCACGCGGAGACCGTTCTGCTTGCGCAGCGAGAGAACTGTCGACGAGATCTCGCGCACCTGATCCATGGCGTGCACGAGTGCCGGATCGGCCGGGAAGCGGTTCTCGTCCGGCCAGTCGGTGAGGTGAACGCTCCGACCTCCGGTGAGACCCTTCCAGATGCGCTCGGAGACGAGCGGCAGAAGCGGGGCGGCCACGCGGGTGACGGTCTCCAGCACGGTGAAGAGGGTGTCGAACGCCGCCGTGTCGGTTCCCGACCAGAAGCGGTCGCGGCTGCGGCGCACGTACCAGTTGGTGAGCACGTCGGCGAAGTCACGCAGCTTGGCGGTAGCCAGCGTCGAGTCGTAGGCGTCGAGGTCTGACGCCACGTCGTGGATCAGCTCACGGGTCTTGGCCAGCAGGTAGCGGTCGAGCACGTCGGTGGAGTCGGTGCGCAGCTGGGCGTCGTAGCCCGACTCCCCCGCGGTGTTGGCGTAGAGCGTGAAGAAGTAGTAGGTGCTCCACAGCGGCAGCAGTACCTGGCGCGTCGCCTCGCGGATCGCCTCCTCTGTCACGACGAGGTTGCCGCCGCGCAGAACCGGCGAGCTCATGAGGAACCAGCGCATCGCATCCGAGCCGTCGCGGTCGAGCACCTCGGAGACATCGGGGTAGTTGCGCAGGCTCTTCGACATCTTCTGCCCGTCGCTGCCGAGCACGATGCCGTGACTGACGACGTTGCGGAACGCCGGGCGGTCGAAGAGCGCGGTCGAGAGGGTGTGCAGGGTGTAGAACCATCCGCGGGTCTGCCCGATGTACTCCACGATGAAGTCGGCCGGGTTGTGGCTGTCGAACCAGTCCTGATTCTCGAAGGGGTAGTGCACCTGGGCGAACGGCATCGATCCCGAGTCGAACCAGACATCCAGAACGTCTTCGATGCGGCGCATCGTCGACTGCCCGGTGGGGTCGTCGGGGTTGGGGCGCGTGAGTTCGTCGATATACGGGCGGTGCAGATCGGTCGGACGCACGCCGAAATCGGCCTCGAGCTCGTCGAGCGAGCCGTAGACGTCGACCCGCGGGTATTCCGGGTTGTCGCTCTTCCACACGGGGATGGGCGATCCCCAGTAGCGGTTGCGGGAGATCGACCAGTCGCGGGCGTTCGACACCCACTTTCCGAACTGGCCGTCTTTCACGTTCTCGGGGATCCAGTTGATCTCCTGGTTGAGCGTCTCCATGCGGTCGCGGAACTCGGTGACGCGCACGAACCAGCTCGACACCGCCTTGTAGATCAGCGGGTTACGGCAGCGCCAGCAGTGCGGGTAGGAGTGCTCGTAGCTGGCCTGGCGCAGCAGGCGTCCGTTGGCGCGCAGGAGCTGGGTGAGCGGCTTGTTCGCCTCGAAGACCTGCAGACCCACGACGTCGGAGACGCTGGGCAGGAACCGCGCGCCCTCGTCGACCGAGATCACGACGGGGATGCCCGCGGCCTCGCAGATCTTCTGGTCTTCCTCACCATAGGCGGGCGCCTGGTGCACGATTCCGGTTCCATCGGTGGTCGACACGTAGTCGGCGACGAGGATGCGCCACGCGTTCTGCGTTCCCCACGTGTCGGTGTCGGCGTAGTAGTCCCAGAGCCGGTCGTAGGTGATGCCCTCGAGCTCGGCGCCCAGGTGGGTGCGCGAGACGGCGGCGATGGCGTCGTCGGCCGACTCGTAGCCCAGATCTTTCGCGTAATTGCCCACGAGATCGCTCGCGATCAGGTATTCGTGCGACTCGCCCTCGACCCTGTCTTCGTGCACGTCGGCGGCGCCCAGCGGGCCACCTGGCAGCACGGCGTATTGGATGCCCGGGCCGACCGCGAGCGCCAGGTTCGTCGGCAGGGTCCACGGTGTCGTGGTCCACGCCAGGGCACGAACGGCGGTGAGGCCGAGAGCCTCCGCCTTCGCGCCGGTCAGAGGGAAGGTGACCGTGACCGTCTGGTCCTGGCGCATCTTGTAGACGTCGTCGTCCATGCGCAGCTCGTGGTTCGACAGCGGCGTCTCGTCGTGCCAGCAGTACGGAAGAACCCGGAAGCCCTCGTAGGCGAGACCCTTCGTGTGCAGCTGCTTGAACGCCCAGATGACGCTCTCCATGAAGGTGATGTCGAGGGTCTTGTAGTCGTTCTCGAAGTCGACCCAGCGGGCCTGGCGGGTGACGTACTCCTGCCATTCACCGGTGTAACGCAGAACGGAGTCTCGGGAGGCCTGGTTGAAGACGCCGATACCCATCTCCTCGATCTGGCTCTTCTCGGTGATTCCGAGCTGGCGCATCGCCTCGAGCTCGGCCGGCAGGCCGTGGGTGTCCCACCCGAAGCGGCGCTCCACCTTCTTTCCCCGCATGGTCTGGAACCGCGGGAACAGGTCTTTGGCGTATCCAGTGAGGAGGTGGCCGTAGTGCGGCAGTCCGTTCGCGAAGGGCGGGCCGTCGTAGAAGACCCACTCGTCGGCATCCGCTCGATTCTCGATCGACGCGCGGAAGGTGTCGTCGGCCTTCCAGAAGCCGAGGACCTCTTCTTCGATGGCCGGGAAGTTCGGGCTCGGCGTGATGGCGGGCGCCGCGTGGCGGTGCTGCTCGCCGGGGGTCTCTTCGGATTTGGGGTACGACATGCTTCTCCTGGACGGGCTTTCTCGTTGCCTGTTCCACGAGGACGCCTGGCCGGAAACGCTCCGACCCGCGTGGTACCACCTCGCTTGCCCACCATGACTCGGTCGGCCTCTCGTTCATTGGCTGTGACGGGCCAGACCCGTTCGGTTCTACTCGGCCCGCTCGCGCGTGCCTTTCTTCCGAAGACTCACCGGTGATAGCCGGATCACTGTCATCTGACACCCATGTTATCCGACATCGGCACGGTATGGCCTCTTTGCACCCGTACCCTGGTCTGATGCCCGGATCCACTCAGACAACCGCCTCCGTCAACCGATGGGTCTTCTGGCCCGCCGCCGTGATCGTCGTCGCGTTCGCCGCATTCGCCATGATCCTGCCCGATGCCGCGGAGGCCGCCTTCTCGGCCGTGCAGTCGAGCATCGTCAAGAACTTCAACTGGTACTACGTGCTCATCGCCGCGTTCTTCGTTGTGTTCTGCCTGTTTCTGGGCTTCAGCCGCTACGGCGACATCAAGCTCGGAAAAGACGATGACGAACCCGAGTTCTCGGTCGGTTCGTGGCTCTCACTGCTGTTCGCAGCCGGCATGGGCATCGGACTCGTGTTCTATGGGGTCAGCGAGCCGCTGAGTCACTTCGCGAATCCCCGCCCCGGCGTCACGGGAACGGAGAACGAACTCGCTCAGCAGGCGATCTCGCAGACCTATCTGCACTGGGGCATCCACGCGTGGTCGATCTACGTCGTCATCGGGCTCGCCCTCGCCTACGCGATCCATCGCCGCAACCGACCCGTCTCCATCCGCTGGACCCTCGAGCCGTTGCTCGGCCGCCGCGTTCGCGGGGGCTGGGGCAATGCCGTCGACGTCGTCGCCCTGGTCGGCACCCTGTTCGGTGTCGCGACCTCCTTGGGTCTCGGAGTTCTGCAGATCAGTGCCGGACTCGAGTCGGCGGGACTGCTCGATTCTTCGACGATGATCAACGTCATCATCATCGTCGTGATCACCGGGTTCGTCCTGTTCTCCGTGCTGTCCGGCGTGGGGCGCGGCATGAAGTGGCTGTCGAACATCAACCTGATGCTCGCCGCTCTGCTCGTCATCTTCATACTGATCGTCGGGCCCACACAGTTCCTCCTCCGCGACTTCGTGCAGTCGCTCGGAAACTACGTGCAGAACTTCGTGGGTATGTCGTTCGCCGTCAACGCCTACACGGGCGAGGCCGGCGAGGCGTGGCAGGCCAGCTGGACGACGTTCTATTGGGGATGGTGGATCTCGTGGGCGCCGTTCGTCGGCATCTTCATCGCGCGGATCTCGCGCGGCCGCACCGTGCGGCAGTTCGTGATCGGCGTCATCCTCGTTCCCACCCTCATCACCTTCCTCTGGTTCTCCGTGCTCGGGGGAACCGCCCTGTACATGCAACTGTCGGGGCAGGCCGATCTGATCGGAGCAGACAAGACCGTCGATGTCGAGGGTGCGCTCTTCGCCATGCTCGGCAATCTGCCCGGCGGGGCAGTTCTCACCATCGGTGCGATCCTGCTCATCGCCGTCTTCTTCATCACCTCGGCGGACTCCGGATCGCTCGTCATGAGCATGATCGCGTCGGGCGGCCAGGTGGAGCCTCGCCGCTGGGTACGGGTCTTCTTCGCGTGCGTCACCTCGCTCCTCGCTATCGCCCTCCTGCTCTCCGGCGGGCTCGAGGCGCTGAAGACGGCGGCGATCATCATCGCGCTTCCGTTCTCCGTCGTCATGCTGCTGATCTGCTGGTCGACGATCATCGCATTCTCGAGGGAGCGACGGGCGTACGACAAGGCGCGGCGCGCTGCCTTCGTGGAGCACATCGGCGACTTCTATGGACTCGAGGTCGACGAACCCGACGAGCGAGAACCCGAGAGCGGCTGGCGCTCGCTCTTCCGGCGCCGCGGCAGCCGCTCGGCCGCTCCGATGGAGACGTCGACGGAAACTCTCGTCGCTTCTACGGCCGAGGCAGCGCCCGGCGAGGAGATCACCGAGGAACAGCTGACGAAGGCGTCGACGACTCCCGAGTGATCTGAGGGCTGCGAGACGGCACGCTCCACACGATGGGCACGTCGCGCATCACGAGCACGCTGTCGAGCCGGGCGCTGCCCTCGGGTAGCGCGTCGAAGAACGACGATTCGACGTTGAGGAGCCGGCCCGGCTCGACAGCCCAGTGATCGGTCCCGAGGCTCAACCCGTCGAGCTCTTCGGAGCCTCGCCGCGGCGACCATCCGGTCGAACCCGCGCGAAAGAACTCCGATGCATCGTCGACGGTCGGAAAGAGACGGCTTCTCCATTCGGAGACCACGGCGACATCGGCCGACACCCTCAGATCAGACGCGGAGAGTTCGACCCGGATACGGTTGGGCGTCTCAGAACCGGTGAAGCGCGCGTGCCGATGAACGCCAGGGAAGAGTCGCCCTCCGACCGCGACCGGAACCCAGGACGCGCTGTGCCGCACGGGAATATAGACGCCCCGCTGCGTGCCGCCCTCGTCGTCCCACTTCACGGCGATGCGGTGGGCCGCATTCTCGGCGCCCCACCCGAGCGCCCGCGGCATCCACGGCGTTCGCATGTCGCCGAGCCTGATCAGACAGACCCCGGCCACGGCGGAGCCGTTGACGAGCTGAGGCCGGAGGCCCCCGGGGAGCAGCTCGGCGGCGACCGAGGGATCGAGGGCGTAGTTGATGAGCAGCCGGCGTTCGATCGTGGCCGTCAGTGACGGAAGAAAATAGCTCATGCGCGCGCCTCGTTCGTGTGCGTCGGTGTGGCTTTCTGGATGCCTCGGAGAACGATCTGCTCGGGACAGACGGCGGAGAGAAAGTCGCCGACCGACAGCGCGAGTCTGTCGCCGACGAGCGAGTAGAGGATGCGGTTCGCATCTCGCCTCTCTGTCACGAGGCCGGCCCCCTTCAGCACGGAGAGGTGCCGGGAGATCGTCGGACCCGAGACCGGGAAACGACCGGCGATATCGCCCGCGGCGAGCTCGCCGTCTCGCAACTCCTGCAAGATCTGCCGACGGATCGGAGAGCTCAGTGCGGTGAAGACGTCAGACGTCGATTCATCGTTTCGCATGTTTGCAATATAGCACTAATGCTAATTAGCTCGATAGCTATTCACCGAGAAAACCGGACACTGTACGTCACGGCATGCGCGGCATAGCGGCGACCAGCGCGCGGGTGAATGGATGCTCGGGGTGCCGGAAGACCCGCTCGGTAGCGCCGCCCTCGACAACGCGGCCGTCTTTCATCACGACGACCTCGTCGCACAGCTGAGCGACCACGGCGAGGTCGTGCGAGACGAAGACGAGTGCGACGCCGAGGTCGCGACGCAGCGCGTTCAGCAGGTCGATGATCGTCGCCTGAATAGACACGTCGAGGGCCGATACGGGCTCATCGCAGACGAGAATTCGAGGCTCAGACGCGAGGGCACGCGCGATGGCGACACGCTGCCTCTGCCCGCCCGACAACTCGTGCGGTCGCCGACTCTCGAGCGAGGCGTCGAGGCCGACACTGTCGAGCAACTGCCGGATGCGCGCGGCCCGGTCGCCGGGAGACGTGCGGCGCGCGTCACCTCGCAGCCCTTCGGCGACGATGCGAGCGACCGTGTATCGAGGATCGAAGGAGCCGAGCGGGTCCTGACTGATGAGCTGAATGTCGCCCCGCCTCGACCGGCGCCGCCGCTCGGGCACCCCGCTCCACTCGACCCCCTCGAGCGAGACCGATCCGCGGTTCGGATCGTCGAAGGCGAGCAGCAGCCGGGCGAGCGTGGTCTTTCCCGAGCCGGACTCCCCCACGACGCCGATCGACGCCCCCGCGCGCACGACCAACGACACATCGTCGACCGCCGAGCGCAGGCTGCCGTCGGGACGCCGGAAGTCACGTCCGAGGCCGGTGGCGTGCAGCAGGGGCATTGACTCCCGCTGATCGAGTAGGCCGCCCGCGGCCGTATCGAGAGCACCGGGAGTGATCTCGATACTCGGGCTCCTTCGTCGCGCCGCTACTCGATCGGCGAAGGGTCCGTCACCGAGGCGCGGGGCCGCCGCCAGAAGCATCTGCGTGTACGGGTGCTGCGGGCGCGAGAGGACCTCGTCTGTGACGCCCTCCTCGACGATGCGACCGTCTTTCATCACGGCGACTCGGTCTGCGAGACCCGAGACGACGGCGAGATCATGACTGATCACGACGATGCCCAGTCCGTCGCGTCGCAGACCGGCGAGAAGGTCGAGCACCTGGGCCTGCACGGTGACGTCGAGCGCGGTCGTCGGTTCGTCGGCGATGAGGATGCCGGGCTCCCCCGCAAGCGCCGAGGCGATCAGTGCTCGCTGTCTCAGCCCTCCAGACAGCTCGTGCGGATACTGCCGTGCCCGCTCGGCCGGCTCAGGCACGGCGACCCGAGCCAGCATCCCGGTGACGGTGTCGGCGATCCCGGCCCGAGGCATCCGCTCGCCCGAGCCGGGGGCACCGTGGATCTCGATCACCTCGGCGACCTCGGCGCCGACGCGGCGCAGCGGGTCAAGCGAGACGAGGGCGTCCTGGCTGACCAGGCCGACGCGGGCGCCGCGGATGCGCCGCCAGTCGCGTTGCGAGTAGCGCCGGGCGTCGACGCCGTCGATCACGAGTTCGTCGACGGCGACCGAGGCGCCGTCGGGAAGCAGCCCGAGAAGCGCCCTCGCTGTCAGGGTCTTGCCGGAGCCGGACTCCCCTACGATGGCGAGGCACTCCGCTGCCGCCACGGAGAGTGAGACGGAGTCGACGACGACCGTCTGGCCGAAACGCACCGTCAGCCCCGAGATCCGCACGACCTCACGATTCTCGATCATGCTCGCCCCTCACCGGCCCTACGCAGGCGTCGACCCACGACGGTGGCCGATACGACGGTCAGCGTGATCAGTACGCCGGGGAAGAACGCGACCCACCAGGCCTGGCCGAGGAGGTTGCGGCCTCCCGAGAGGAGGAGCCCCCACTCGGGTGTCGGGTCCTGCGGGCCGAGGCCGAGAAAACTGAGGCCGGCCGCGGCCACGATGGTGGTTCCGATTCCGATCGTGGCGATGACCCCCAGCGGGCGCAGTGTGTTCGGCACGATGTGTGCCACGGCGACGCGCAGCGGGTGCACTCCGAGACCCCTTGCGGCCTCCACGTAGCCGGAGCGGCGAACGACGAGGGTCTCCGCGCGCGCGACCCTGATGTAGGCGGGCACCGCCGCGACTCCGACGGCCGTGGCGACGTTCACGGGCCCCGGGCCGAGTACCGCGATCGCGAAGAGCGCGATGAGAAACTCGGGGAACGCGAGGAGGATCTCGACGCCACGCATCGCCACGCTGTCGATCACGCGCGGAGCGAGGCCAGCCAGCGTACCCACGATGATTCCGACGACCAGCGCGGCGGCGGTCGCGCCGGCACCCACGCCGAGCGAGTACGAGGCTCCGTAGACCACGCGGGTGAACACATCGCGACCGGTCTGGTCGGTGCCGAACGGACGCCCCCAGGCTGGTGGCTGCAGCACCTGGGAGGTGTCGGTCGCCAGCGGGTCGAGAGGAGTGAAGATCCACGGCGCCACGGCCATCGCCGCGACGACGACAAGAAGGAGTGCCGCAGCGATCAGGCCGACCCGCCCCCGCAGCCGACCCGTCAGCCCGCCGCTCATCGCGCACCTCGGATGGCGGTCGTGGGCGTGTGGATGCGCGGATCGATGGCCCGGTAAGCGAGGTCGACGAGAAGATTGACGAGCACGAAGACGATGGCCGTGAAGACGATGATGCCCATGACCACGGGCAGGTCGCGATTCGTGATGGCCGAGAGAGCGACGCGCCCCAGACCAGGGCGGGCGAAGACCGACTCGACGACGACGGCTCCGCCCAGAAGCGATCCCACGATGTAGCCGGCCAGCGTGAGCGCGGGAATCGCCGCGTGCCGCAGAGTATGTCTCAGCACCAGGCGCGCGGGTCCGGCCCCGCGCGCCCTGGCGCTGGTGACGAAAGGCTGCTCCTCGGCGTCTTCGAGGCCCGTCCGCAGCACCTGGCCGAGAATTCCCGCGACCGGCAGCGCGATGGTCAGCGCGGGCAGAATAAGGCTCTGGATGCCGTCTGCGCCGGCCACCGGAAACCAGCCGAGCCCGAACGCGAAGACGCTCAGAAGAACGAGGCCGATCCAGAACGGAGGCGAACTGATGGCCAGCAGTTCGAGCACCGAGAACACTCCGCGCGCGGCCCGTCCGTGCACGAGCACCGCGCCGACGAGGGCGATGACCAGCGCGATCGCCAACGAGGCCGCCGCCAGCTGCAGCGTGTATCCGAGCTGCTGCCCGATCACCTCGGTCACCGGCAGCCGCAGCTGATAGCTGGTGCCGAAATCGCCCCGCACCAGCCGGGAGAGATACGACAGATACTGAACGGCCAAGGGCTGATCGAGGCCGAGCTCCACGCGGATCGACTGCTTGAGCTCGGGCGACGCCTGCGCCGAAACGCCGAGCATGACATCGACCGGGTCTCCGGGAACGAGCTTCAGAACCAGGAACGCCGCGGTGGCCGCGCCCCACACGACCACGAGCATCCCCGCGACGCGCGCGAGGATGCGCCGAAGTACCATGCCTCGCACTCTATGTCAGCCCGGACTACTTCGTGAGCGAGGCCCCGGAGAAGAGCGGCCACCCGTGGATGTCGACCTCGATGCCGCTCACCTTGTCGCTCGAGGCGAGGATGTACTCGGGCACGTACAGCGGCACGATCACGGCGTTCTCCGCGTTCCACTGCTGCAGCTTCGTGTACAGCTCCGCGCGCGTGGAGCCATCCGTCGTGGCGACGGCCGAGGCGAGCGTCGCATCGATCTCGGGATCGCTGAGGTGCGACGCGTTCTGGTAACCGCCCGTTCCGAGGTGGCTGCGCAGGACATCCGCGTCGGCCGACAGGAATCCCCAGTCGGTGAGGTCGTAGTCGCCCGCGAGGTAGGCGTCGAGGTAGGCGCCGGGCTCGAGCTGGTCGTGCACGACCTCGAAGCCGATCTTCTTCAGTCCGTCTTGAATCAGGTTGGCGAGGTTGGCGTTGTCCTCGTTGACCGGAGTGTAGGAGATCCACCGGGCGCTCAGGCGCTTGCCGTCTTTCGTTCGGTAGCCGTCGGAGTCGCGCTCCGACCAGCCCGCGGCATCCAGTGCGTCGTTCGCCGCGTCGGCGTCGAACGACGCGCTCTTCTCGAGGGCTGCGTCGTAGGAGTCGGGCGTCGTCGGCCCGAGAATCGAATAGGCGCGCTGATAGCTGTCGTTGAAGACGGCCTTGACCGCCGCATCGAGGTCGAACCCACCCGCGAAGGCCTTGCGGACGGTGACGTCGGAGAAGACCGGACGCGTGACGTTGAGGTAGAGCGAGTACGGCACACCGGGCGACTCGGTCGACGTGACCGTGAAGTTGTCGCCGATCTGGCTGAGACTCGACGGCGCGGTGTCGCCGATCACGTCAACCTGCCCCGAGGTGAGCGCGCTCGTGCGAACCGAGCTCTCGGGCAGGATCTTCACGTCGAGCTCGTCGATGGTCGCCGGCCCCTGCGCCGTCGCACCCTCGGGCGCCCAGTTGTAATCGGGGTTCTTCGTATAGACGAGCTCGCTGCCCGGGGTGTACTTCGAGAGGATGAACGGACCCGAACCGACGGAGATACCCGGGCCGCCGGCCTTCAACTCGCTGGCATGCTCGGCCAGCACCTTCGGCGAGTAGAAGCCGAGCTGCACCGACGCGGCGTTGGCGAGGAACGGAGCGTACGGCTGCGAGAAGCTGACCCGAACGGTCGTCGGGTCGATCACCTCGGTGCCGGCGTAGTACTCGCCGCCGATGAGGCTGGATGCCTGGGCCGACTCGGTGGCCGGGTCGACGATGTGGTCGAAGTTCGCCTTGACCGCAGCAGCATCGAACTTCTCTCCGTCGGAGAATGTGACGTCGTCGCGCAGGGTGAAGGTGTACTGCAACTGGTCGTCGGACACCTGCCACTTCGTCGCCAGCCACGGAACGATCGTGCCGTCGGCCTTCTGCGACACGAGCGAATCGAAGACAGGCCGCTGCAGGATCGCGTTGATGTCGAGTTGCGACGAGTGCACGTCGAGGTGACCCACCGGGTCGACATCGACGCCGAACGAGATGGTGCCTCCCTCGACCTTCTCACCCGTGCCCGCAGACGCGGAGCATCCGGCCAACACCAGAGCGGCACTGACGACGAGCGCGAGGGAACCTGCGATTCGGAACGATCCGGGGCGCGAAAACATGATGAACTTCTCTCGGGTGGGGATGCCTCGATCGCGAGACGCACCTTCTAGCCTAGGCCGTTTTAAATAGACTCAGCCCAATAAAGCGAAGACGAGAGAGGATGCGCCCGTGACGGATGCGCCGCGTGCCATGAGGGGGCGACCCCGCGTCGGGTCTCCGTCGCTTCTCGAAGAGGCTGCCTTCGAACTCTTTCTCGAGAACGGCTACGCCGGCACGACCGTCGAGCAGATCAGCACCCGGGCGGGCGTGAGCCGCAACACCTTCTTCAACTACTTCGCGGCCAAGAGCGACGTGTTCTGGGTCGGGCTCGACGCGAGCATCGATCGCATGGCGGCAGTGCTCGACGCCGCGAGCGCCGATACCGATCACGGAGTGACGCCGATCGAACTCCTGCGCGACGCTCTTCTCGACGTCGCCGACCGCCTCGGCCCGTCTGACGTGCCCTGGGTGCTCACCCACTTCGAGCTCATCGGCAGCACCCACGAGGTGATGGCGTCAGCCATCGGTCGGGCGACGCGCCTGTCGAACGTCATCGAGCGAGCCCTCGGCGACTCCGCACCCGCGGCCGTCTCCCGCAGCCTGTCATTCGCCTGCGTGGCCGCCGTCATCGCGGCGATGACGAGCTGGGCAGAAGCCGGCCCCGACAGAGGATCGCTCGCAGCTCACCTCGAACGTGCGCTCTCGCCCGTTCTGGCGGGATTCACTGCGCTATAGCGCCGCCAGTCAGGTCGCGGAGTGCGACTCGAGGAACTCGTAGACCTCGAGCGTGTCGACGCCCGGGAACTCTCCCTGCGGCAGCGGCGACAGAATGTGGGCGTGCAGCCTCGCGCTGGGCCAGGCCCTGTCTCTCCACCGCGCCGCGAGGTCGTCGTCCGGCCGACGGCAACACGACTCGTCGGGGCAGCGGGACTGCGCCCGCACCGTCGTGTCTCTGCCCCGAAACCACTTCGCCTCGGCGAACGGCACGCCGACGCTGATCGAGAACTCACCGGCGTCGGTCTTGCCCGTCTGCGTCGCGCACCAGAACGTTCCGCCCGGGGTGTCGGTGTACTGGTAGAACTCCGTCGTGCGATTCGTGCGGTGCAGGGCCGCGCGTGACGCCCAGAAGCGGCACACGAGCTGACCCTCGATCGCGCCCGTCACATCCATCGGCAGAACGAGACCGTCGTTCTCGTAGGCCTTCTGAATAGCTCCGTCGTCGGCGACGCGCAAGAAGTGCATCGAGAGTCCGAGCTGCTCCGTGCTCAGATTCGTGAGCCGCAGCGCCGCCGCCTCGTGAGTCACCCCGAAGGCGTCGCGGAAGTCCTCCACAGACAGGTCACGGCGCTCCTTCGCCGCGCGCAGGAACCGCACCGAGGCGTCGTGTGGCATCAGGCATGCGGCCGCGAAGTAGTTGATCTCGAGCCGCTGCTGCAGAAACTCGGCGTAGCTCTCGGGCGGCTGGTGCCCGAGGAGCCTGTGCGCCATCGCCTGCAACGCCATCGAGCGAAGACCGTGGCCTCCGGGAATCGATGCCGGCGGCAGGTAGATGCGCCCGTTCTCGAGGTCGATGACGGATCGTGCCGAGTGGGGCAGGTCGTCGACGTGGATGAGGCTGAATCCGAGACTCTCGGCGAGCAGGCTCACGCTGCGATGGGTCAAGGCTCCCCCGACGTGACCGACCTTCGCGAGCGCCTCCGAGGCGATCTTCTCGATCTCGGGCAGGTAGTTGTTGCGCTCACGCATCCTGAGTCGCAGCTCGGTGTTCGCTCGGCGCGCCTCCTCGGGTGTGGCGACCGCTCGATTAGCGCGGCGGATGAGTTCGCGGTGGAGGCCCACCAACGACTCGAGGGTCTCGGTGGGCAGGCTACGCGACGCGGGAACGACCGGCAGCCCGAGCGAGGCGTAGAGCGGACCTCGCTGAGCCCGCGACAGTTCGATCTCGAGGGCTGTGCGGGCATCCGGAGCATCGCCCGAAAGCAGGTCGGTCAGCGGAACGCCGAGCTCGCTCGCGATGTTCTGCAGCAAAACGAGCCGAGGCTCCCTGCGGCCGTTCTCGACGAGCGAGAGCTGACTGCCCACGACGCCCACCCGCGCACCCAGTTGGTCGAGCGTGAACCCGGCCTTCTTGCGATGGTGCCGGATGCGTCGGCCCAGCGTGATCAGATCGGTTTCGGCGGCCACATTGCCCTCCTGTCAAGATCGGCTCTTCTTTGCGCGCGATCTTCTCAAATCTACGCCGCTAATAGCTCAGTGTGGAGATACCGAAGGATTTTCTTCCTCGCAACCAGACCGACGCATCTATTCACAGGAGAATCATGACGCTGCTCGCACCGAGGACCACATCGCCCCGCTCTCACTCCAACCCCGAGATCGCCGACTGGGTCGACGACATCGCTCGGCTCACCACGCCCGACGAGGTCGTCTGGGTCGACGGGTCGACCGCGGAATGGGATCGACTGACCAAAGAGATGGTCGCGCAGGGAACGCTGATCCGACTGAACCCCGAATGGCGACCGAACAGCTTCTTGGCGCGCAGCGACCCGGCCGACGTGGCCCGGGTCGAGGATCGCACATTCATCTGCTCTGCGGATCCCGATGATGCGGGCCCCACCAACAACTGGCGCGCTCCCTCGATCATGCGACTCGAGCTGACGAACCTCTTCGCGCAGAGCATGAGGGGCCGCACCATGTACGTGATCCCCTTCTCGATGGGACCCGTCGGAGGCGCACTGTCGCAGTTCGGTGTGCAGATCACCGACTCGCCCTACGTCGTCGCGAGCATGGCTCTGATGACTCGCGTCGGAGACGAGGCGCTCGAGGCGATTACACCGGGAACGCCGTGGGTACCCGCCCTGCACAGCGTCGGCGTACCCCTGATCGACGACGCCGGAGTGCGCCACGACGACTCGCCCTGGCCGCACAACGAGACCAAGTACATCTGCCACTTTCCCGAGACCCGTGAGATCTGGTCGTTCGGCTCGGGCTACGGCGGCAACGCGCTGCTCGGAAAGAAGTGCTTCGCGCTGCGTATCGCGAGCGTGATGGCCCGCGACGAGGGCTGGATGGCCGAGCACATGCTGATCGTGCGCGTCACCTCGCCGGAGAACAGGGTGTTCCACCTGGCCGCCGCCTTTCCCTCGGCCTGCGGCAAGACCAACCTGGCCATGCTGGCACCGACGATTCCGGGCTGGAAGGTCGAGACCATCGGCGACGACATCGCCTGGATGCGACCCGGCCCAGATGGGAGACTTCGCGCGATCAACCCGGAGCGCGGCTTCTTCGGCGTCGCGCCTGGAACAGGACCGTCGACCAACCCGACCGCGACGCAGACGATCTGGGGCAACACGATCTTCACGAATGTCGCCCTGCGTGACGACGGAGACGTGTGGTGGGAGGGTCTGACCGATGCGCCTCCCGCCCACGCGACCGACTGGGAGGGGAACGACTGGACCCCCGCATCCGGAACCCGCGCAGCACACCCGAACGGCCGATTCACGGTGACCGCCGACCAGTGCCCCTCGATCGCCGACGAGTGGAACTCGCCAGACGGAGTCGTGATCGACGCGATCCTGTTCGGAGGGCGCCGCCCGAGCACCGTGCCCCTCGTGTCGCAGGCACGTTCGTGGCAGCAGGGCGTCTTCATGGGCGCGACGATGGCGTCAGAGACGACCGCGGCCGCCACCGGCGAGGTCGGTCGCCTGCGCCACGATCCGTTCGCGATGCTGCCCTTCGCCGGCTACAACATGGCGGACTACTTCGCGCACTGGATCGCGATGGGCGAGCATCTCGGGGAGAAGGCACCGCAGATCTTCTCCGTGAACTGGTTCCGCACCGATGCCGACGGCCGATTCATCTGGCCGGGATTCTCGGAGAACGCCCGGGTCATCGAGTGGATCGTGGGCCGGCTCGAAGGCGATCTGGCCGCGCGATCCACACCCATCGGAGGTCTTCCGCTGGCGCACGAGCTGAACCTCGACGGACTCTCGCTCGGCGTCGACGAGATCCAGGCGATCATCGATCTCGACAAGACGGCATGGCGGCGAGAAGCGGCGGCGATCGCCGAGTACTTCGACGCTTTCGATGAGAACCGGTTCCCGGTCGAGTTGCGACGGGAGCTCGAGCGGCTGACGCGCGACCTCGGCCCCGAGGTGACGCCGAACTGAGGCGGCGGCGGGGAGGGTATCCTGGGAAACTGACATTCAGGCACCTCACCATCGACACGGTGCCGCCCATAACAAAGGACTCCCCGCCGTGACCGACTCCCTGCCCTCGTCCATTCCTGCCAAGCCCGTGCTCGAAGGGCTCGAAGAGAAGTGGGCCGAGACCTGGGAGTCCCAGGGCACCTATCTCTTCGACCGAGATGCGGCCACCCGCGAGGGTGTCTACTCCATCGACACTCCCCCGCCCACGGCGTCTGGTTCTCTGCACATCGGTCACGTCTTCTCGTATACCCACACCGACGTGATCGCGCGCTTTCAGCGCATGCGCGGCAAGAGCGTCTTCTACCCCATCGGCTGGGACGACAACGGTCTGCCCACCGAGCGCCGCGTGCAGAACTACTACGGCGTGCGCTGTGACCCGTCGCTGCCGTACGAGGCCGACTTCACCCCGCCCTTCGAGGGCGGCGACAACAAGAGTTCCAAGGCGGCAGATCAGAAGCCGGTCTCGCGCCGCAACTTCATCGAACTGTGCGAACGCCTGACGGTCGAAGACGAGAAGCAGTTCGAGATCCTCTGGCGCGAACTCGGCCTGTCGGTCGACTGGACGCAGACGTACCGCACCATCGGCGACGAGTCTCTCCGAGCCAGCCAGCTCGCTTTTCTCGGCAACGTCGAGCGCGGCGAGGCCTACCAGGCCATGGCGCCGACCCTGTGGGACGTGACGTTCCGCACCGCGGTCGCCCAGGCCGAGCTCGAAGACAAGGAGCAGCCGGGCGCGTATCACCGGCTCGCCTTCCACGGCCCCGCCGGCGACATCTTCATCGAGACGACCCGTCCCGAACTGCTTCCCGCCTGCGTGGCTCTCGTCGCGCATCCAGACGACCCCCGATACGCCGATCTCGTCGGCACGACCGTTCGCTCGCCCCTCTTCGATGTCGAGATCCCCGTGGTCGCCCACCACCTCGCACAACAGGACAAGGGCTCGGGCATCGCCATGATCTGCACGTTCGGCGACCTCACCGACGTCATCTGGTGGCGCGACCTCGACCTGCCCATCCGCGCGGTGATCGGCTTCGACGGTCGTCTCATCTCGGATGCGCCGCTGGCGATCACGTCCGAGGCCGGCAAGGCGGCTTACGCCCAGCTCGCCGGCAAGACGGTCTTCTCCGCCAAGCAGACGATCGTCGAGTTGCTCCGCGAGTCCGGAGAGATGATCGGCGACCCGAAGCCCATCACTCACCCCGTGAAGTTCTTCGAGAAGGGCGACAAGCCCCTCGAGATCGTGTCGACCCGTCAGTGGTACATCACGAACGGCGCGCGCAACGAGGAGTTGCGCTCCCGGCTGCTCGAGCTCGGCAACGAGATCTCGTGGCACCCCGAATTCATGAAGGTGCGGTTCGACAACTGGGTCGGCGGCCTCACCGGAGACTGGCTGATCTCGCGCCAGCGCTTCTTCGGCGTGCCCCTGCCCGTCTGGTACCCCCTCGACGCCGACGGCAACCCCGTGTTCGACCAGCCCATCTTCCCCGACGCGTCGTCGCTGCCCGTCGACCCGTCGTCGGATGCCGCTCCCGGCTACGACGAGAGCCAGCGCGGCGTCGCGGGCGGGTTCCAGGGCGAGGTCGATGTGATGGACACGTGGGCCACCTCGTCGCTCACCCCGCAACTCGCGGGTGGCTGGAAGCGCGACGAAGACCTCTTCGAGCGCGTCTACCCCTTCGACCTGCGCCCTCAGGGCCAGGACATCATCCGCACGTGGCTGTTCTCCACGCTGCTTCGCGCCACCCTCGAAGACAACGAGAAGCCGTGGAAGCACGCAGCGGTCTCGGGATTCATCGTCGACCCCGACCGCAAGAAGATGTCGAAGTCGAAGGGCAACGTCGTCACCCCCGCAGACGTGCTGAAGCAGCACGGCTCCGACGCGGTGCGGTACTGGGCTGCCTCGAGCCGCCTCGGAACCGACGCCGCCTTCGACCCGCAGAACCCGACCCAGATCAAGATCGGGCGTCGCCTCGCCATCAAGATCTTGAATGCGGCCAAGTTCGTCTACGGATTCGAGCTGCCCGCGGGCGAGCACGAGGTCACGCACCCCATCGACCTGTCGATGCTGAGCTCGCTCGACGCCGTCATCGCCACGGCGACGGAGGCGTTCGCGAACTACGACCACGCCCGGGCGCTCGAGACCACCGAGTCGTTCTTCTGGACGTTCTGCGACGACTACCTCGAGCTCGTCAAGGAGCGCGCCTACAGCGAGGCGACCGAACCCGCCGCCCGCGCATCCGCCGTCCTCGCCCTGCGCGCGGCGACCGATGTGATGCTGCGACTCTTCGCGCCGTTCCTGCCGTTCGCAACCGAGGAGGTCTGGTCGTGGACGCACGAGGGATCGGTGCACGTCGCATCCTGGCCAACGACCACCCGTGACGCCGCGGGCGTTCCGGCCGACAGCATCCCCTCGAACGAGAGCCTGCTGCACCTCGCCGGCCAGACGCTGATCGGCATACGCCGGGCCAAGACCGATGCGAAAGCGTCGCAGAAGACCCCCGTCGCGTCGGCCGTCATCGCTGCGCCCGCCGACGCCCTCGAGGTACTCGAGAGGGCATCCGACGATCTGCGCGCCGTGGGAAAGATCGAGAATCTTACCTTCCGTGTCGGCACTGAGCTTGTCGTCGAAGAGATCGTCTTCGCGCCCGATAGTCTCAGCTGAGACAGCGTTGTCGCACACCCTAGGAGCACCAGTGGCATTCACCATCAGACCCGTTGTAGACCGTGATTTCTTCGCCTGGCACGAGCTGTTCGAAGGCTACTGCGACTTCTACGAGACACCTCTGAACGACGAGAAGGCCGTGCGTGCGTGGTCGTGGTTCACGTCGGAGCGGCGGCTCGCCGAGGCCATGGTCGCCGTCGACGACGAGACCGGCCAGTTGCTCGGACTCGCTCACTTCCGCGAGTTCGTCGACGCCCTCGCCGGCGGCACCGGGCTCTACCTCGATGATCTCTATGTGCGTCCGGAGGCGCGCGGGCAGGGCATCGGGGCGGCTTTGATCGAGCGACTGCGCGAGATCGGTGTCGAACGACGCTCCTTCGTCGTACGGTGGATCACGGCGGAGAACAACGAGGACGCCCGCCGCCTCTACGACAAGATCGCCCAGAAGACCGAATGGGTCACCTACGACCTGAAGGCGTAAGCCTGCACAACCGAGAGAGTCGACGCCCGTGAAGAAGACAGTTCTGCTTGCAGCGACGGTCCTCCTCACGGCGCTCTCGCTCACGGCGTGCTCTTCGGTCGGCGACGCACCCGCGGCGACACCGACATCGTCGGGCGACCTTCAGGGCGGCACCCAACCCGTTTCTACGGTTCCGATCGTGGAATTCCCCGACTCCGACGAACTCGCCGCCTGGTGCCCGCTCGACGTCGAGGCCGTGCATCTCCATCAGCTGGAGACGACCGTGCAGAGTGCTGCCGTCTGCTCGACCTCCCTGGGTAGCGACGGCTTCACCACCACCACGGTGAGTGCGGTGAGCGGCACACTCGACGAGCTCCTCGCCGCCTATGCCGAGCCGAACGCGGCCGTCGATCCGTCGGTCGTGTGCACGCTGCAGATCGAAGATCCGCTACTCGTCTGGCTGACCTACCCCGGCGAACGCAGTTACCCTGTCTACGCACCGGTTGGCCCCTGCGGCTTCCCCACAGACGAGGCGAAGGCAGCGTTCTCCGCCCTCGAGCTCACCCCCGTCGTCTCGTTCATGGAGACACCGACAGGTGTGACCACCACTGACATCGGCCTCGGCACTCCCGGGGCCCCGGCCAAGGAGACCACATGATCCAGCTCGGAACCCGTTGGGCCGTCGGCGACGAGACCCCGTCACGACTCCCTCAGGTCGTCTCCGATGCGATCGAGGGGGTCGAAGCGGCCCTCGCGGAGGCGGGCACCGACACCTCGGGCTGGAACTGGACACTCACCTGGCTCGAAGGCAAGCCAGTCTGCGAACTCGATGACGGAACGCTCGTCGAATACGACCCTGACGCAGACGAGGCGATCGTCACTCCCTACGACGACGAGGACTGATTCTGTTCGCCCAGTCCCCCACGTCTCCGTTTCATCTGCACACGGTTCGGGTCGGCAGAGTCACTGACCTCTCGCCCAGCTTTCGGCGATTCACCCTGACGGGCGATCGCCTCGACTCCTTCGCCGACAACGGCTTCGACCAGCGCATCAAACTGATCCTGCCGATCGAGCGTCATGGTCTCAGCACGATGCCGAGGACCGACGACTGGTATGCCCTCTGGCGCGAGTTGCCGCAGGAGCATCGCAATCCCATCCGCACGTACACGGTGCGCGAGGTGCGCGCCGAGCTGCGGGAGATCGATGTCGACGTGGTGGTGCATCCCGTCGACGGGCCCGCCTCTGCGTGGGCCGAGTCCGCCGTGATCGGCGACGAGCTCATCGTGCTCGGGCCGAACGCGCATCACGACGGTGTACACGGCGGGGTCGATTTTCTCCCTCCGCCTCACGCCGAACGCATCCTGCTCGCGGGCGATGAGACTGCTCTGCCTGCCATCGCCGCGATCCTCGAACGCCTTCCTGCGGAGGCATCCGGACACGCCATCGTCGAGGTTCCGCACTCCGACGACGCCGTCTGCATGACATCTCATCCCGGCTTCACAGTCGAGGTACTCGCGCGCGACCACCGCGCGCGAGGCGAGTTGCTCGTGCCGGCGGTGCAGGCCGCGGCGCCGAACCTGCTTCGCTCGGAGGGCACGGCGACGACGCAGCGTGCCGAACTGAGCGACGTCGATGTCGACGTCGAGATGCTGTGGGAGGTGCCATCCGACGATCACGGAGGCCCCGCGCAGCAGGATGCCCCGCTCTATGCCTGGCTTGCGGGCGAGGCCGGAGTGATCAAGACCCTGCGGCGCCATCTTGTGAGCGAGCTCGGCATCGACCGCAAGAGCGTGGCCTTTATGGGCTACTGGCGTCTCGGTCGAGCTGAGGGCTGACCCGCGACCGACCGACCGTGGTCACGATCATGACGACCGCCCCCACGAGCAGGCCCCAGAAGGCCGAGCCGATGCCGATGATCGACACCCCTGAGGCTGTGACGAGAAAGGTGGCGATCGCGGGAATGCGCCGGTCGACGGCCTCGAGCGCACTCACGATGCTGGTCACGAGCGCTCCGAGCAGTGCGAGACCGGCGACCGCCGTGATGAGGATGGGCGGCGCGGCCGAGATGAGCGTCGTCGCGACGCCGGCCGCGAGGCCGAAGAGCACGTAGAGAACACCGGCGGTGACGGACGCGGGCCAGCGCTTGCGTAGATCTGGATGCGCGTCAGGGCCGGCCATGATGGCCGCGGTGATCGCGGCGAGGTTGATGGCGTGGCCGCCGAAGAGCGCTGCAAGCATAGAGCCCGCACCCGACGCGACGAGAGCCGGTCGCGGCGGTACCGTGTAGCCGAACGTCGACATCACCGCGAACCCTGGCACGTTCTGGCCGGCCATCGTGACGATGAACAGGGGCAGGCCGAGGCTCACGATTACGGCGGGATCGAACGACGGAACGACGAACTGCAGCGTCGGAGCGAGCGAGGCCCCCGCGAACATCGAGCTGCCCGCCGTGATGGCGATGCCAACAGCGGCCACGAGCATGGCTGCGGGCACCGCCCACCGGGGGGCGAGTCGGAAGAGCACGAGCCACGTGATGATCACGGGCAGGGCCAGCCACGGCAACTGCACGGCCGCCGTGATGGGAGCGAGGCAGATGGGGAAGAGGATGCCTGCCAACATGGCGCTGGCGATCGGACGCGGGATGCTGGTGATGGCCCGACCCAGCGCGGGCCAGAGGCCGCAAAGCACGATCAGGGCGCCGCACACCAGAAAGGCTCCCACAGCGGCACCGAAGTCGTCGGTCACCGCGGCCGCCGCGACCAAGAGGGCGGCGCCCGGTGTCGACCACGCGAAAGAGATCGGCATTCTGAAGCGCCAGGCGAGCAGGATGCAGCACAGCCCGCTCAGCACACAGACGGCGAGAAGCCCCGACGAAGCCTGTGCCTCGCTCGCCCCGACGGCCCGGAGACCCGCCACCACGAGCACGAACGAGCTCGCGAAGCCCGTGATCGCCGAAACGATGCCCGCCGAGACGGGCTGGATCAGCCCAACGGCGTCGGCGTCGTTACGCCGACTTCTCGGCACGAACGGGCTTGCGCGGAACGATGGTGGGTGCGGCGTTGTTGTTCACGGATTCGCGCGTGACGACGACGCGTGCCACCTCGTCGGTGGAGGGAACCTCGAACATGATCGGCCCGAGCACCTCTTCCATGATGGAACGAAGGCCACGTGCACCCGTCTTGCGCAGAACCGCCAGATCGGCGATGGCCTCGAGAGCTTCACGGTCGAACTCGAGCTCGACGCCGTCGAGCTCGAACATGCGCTGATACTGCTTGACGATGGCGTTGCGCGGTTCGGTGAGAATCTGCATGAGGGCGGTCTGGTCGAGCGGTGTCACCGTGGTGACGACGGGCAGTCGACCGATGAACTCGGGAATCAGACCGAACTTGTGCAGGTCTTCGGGCAGAACGTCGGAGAAGAAGTTGACGTCTTCGCGCTTGGAATGCAGGGGTGCATTGAAGCCGATGCCCCGTTTGCCAGCCCGTTCGGCGATGATCTCTTCGAGCCCGGCGAACGCGCCGGCCACGATGAAGAGGACATTCGTCGTGTCGATCTGGATGAACTCCTGGTGCGGGTGCTTGCGCCCGCCCTGCGGCGGCACGGAGGCGACGGTGCCCTCGAGGATCTTGAGCAGCGCCTGCTGGACACCCTCGCCGGACACGTCGCGCGTGATCGACGGGTTCTCGGCCTTGCGGGCGATCTTGTCGACCTCGTCGATGTAGATGATGCCCGTCTCGGCGCGCTTGACGTCGTAGTCGGCCGCCTGGATCAGCTTCAGGAGGATGTTCTCGACGTCTTCGCCCACGTAGCCGGCCTCGGTGAGTGCGGTGGCGTCGGCTACTGCGAACGGCACGTTGAGCCGCTTAGCGAGAGTTTGTGCGAGGTAGGTCTTGCCACAGCCGGTGGGTCCGATGAGCAGGATGTTGCTCTTGGCCAATTCGATCTGGTCGCCCTGCGTCTCTGCCGGGCCGATGGTGGTGCGTGCCTTGGTGCGCTTGTAGTGGTTGTAGACGGCGACGGACAGCGCCTTCTTCGCGGCCTCCTGGCCGATCACATACTCTTCGAGAAAATTGAAGATCTCTTTGGGCTTCGGCAGCTCGAACTCACCGGTGGCTTCATCGCCCGCCTCTGAGAGTCGCTCCTCGATGATCTCGTTGCACAGCTCGACACACTCGTCGCAGATGTAGACCCCGGGGCCGGCGATGAGTTGCTGCACCTGCTTCTGGCTCTTTCCGCAGAACGAACACTTGAGCAGGTCGGCGCTTTCTCCGATGCGAGCCATGCCAGCCTCCTGTCGATGACGATTGATTCGAGCCTAGCCCGTGCCGCGGACATCCGGGGCAGACCATGATCGAGAGTCGCGTTAGTCGTAACAAAAAGGCCCTTCGGCGGGCCGGGGAACGGATCTCCCGTTCCCCGAGCCGCTCGAAGGGCCCCTAGGGATTGTGCGCTTACTTGACGAGCGCAGGCAGGTTCTTGCGCGAGGTCAGAACCTGGTCGATCAGTCCGTACTCGAGGGCGTCGGCCGCACTCATGATGTTGTCGCGATCGATGTCCTTGTTGACCTGCTCCGCGGTCTTGCCGGAGTGGTGTGCCAGGGTCTCCTCGAGCCACGTGCGCATGCGCAGGATCTCGGCGGCCTGGATCTCGATGTCGGACGCCTGACCGCCACCCTCTCCGCCACCGGCGGAGGGCTGGTGGATGAGGATGCGGGCGTTCGGCAGCGCGAGGCGCTTGCCGGGCGAACCGGCGGCGAGCAGCACGGCAGCAGCCGAGGCGGCCTGGCCGAGGCAGACGGTCTGGATCTGCGGACGGATGTACTGCATCGTGTCGTAGATCGCCGTCATAGCGGTGAACGATCCACCGGGCGAGTTGATGTACATCTCGATGTCGCGGTCGGGGTCCTGGCTCTCGAGAACGAGGAGCTGGGCCATGATGTCGTCGGCGGACGCGTCGTCGACCTGCACACCGAGGAAGATGATGCGGTCTTCGAAGAGCTTCGCGTACGGGTCCTGGCGCTTGTAGCCGTAGGCCGTGCGCTCCTCGAACGTGGGCAGGATGTAGCGGTTGGACGGCGAGGTGCCGTTACCGTAGGGCGAGCTGTAAGCAGCGCCGAAAGCGGGAGTATTCATTCTTCTTCTCTGTTCGTCTGGTCTCGGCGGAACTTAGTTGGACTCGCTGGGCACGGCGTCGGCTTCTTCGGTGCCGCCGCCGCCGGCGACGTCGGACGCGAACTCGCGGACGTGGTCGACGAAGCCGTACTCGAGGGCCTCCTGCGCGGTGAACCAGTTGTCGCGGTCACCGTCTTTGATGACCTGCTCGACGGTCTTGCCGGTCTGCTCGCTGGTGAGCTCCGCCATGCGGCGCTTCATATCGAGGATCAACTTGGCCTGGGTCTGGATGTCGGCGCTCGTGCCGCCGAAGCCGCCGGAGGGCTGGTGGAGCAGCACGCGGGCGTTGGGCGTGATGTAGCGCTTGCCCTTGGTTCCCGACGAGAGCAGGAACTGTCCCATCGAGGCGGCCATGCCGATTCCGACGGTGACGATGTCGTTCGAGACGAACTTCATCGTGTCGTAGATGGCCATTCCCGCGGTGATCGATCCACCGGGAGAGTTGATGTAGAGGTAGATGTCGCGATCGGGGTCTTCTGCTGCGAGCAGAAGGATCTTCGCGCAGATCTCGTTCGCATTGTCGTCGCGGACGGCACTGCCCAACCAGATGATGCGGTCCTTGAGTAGTCGGTCAAAAACACTGGATACCAGAGCCGGTTCGGCCATGTGATTGCTCCTCTATTACTTGCGTGATCTCGAATCTACTGGAGGCTGACTCGGCAGGTGCCGTTGTTCGCCGTAGGCAAAGATGGCGTTGCCGCCGTAGGCAAAGATCGGCGCAGCTTGCCGCCTTACGATGAACCCATGGCCACCTCGCTCGACGCGCCCGTCGCATCCACAACCCTGCTCTCACCGCGCGACCTCGAGAAGCTGGCGGCGCTGCGTGGCATGAAGCGTCTGGCCACCGGTCTGCTGGTGATCATGGCGGTGATCTTCGTCGTGGCGTTCGCCTTGCAGGAGAAGTACGAGTGGCTGCAATACGTGCGCGCCGCGGCAGAGGGCGGAATGGTCGGCGCCCTCGCCGACTGGTTCGCGGTGACCGCGCTGTTCCGGCACCCGCTCGGCCTGCGCATCCCGCACACGGCCATCATCCCGACGGAGAAGGACCGCATCGGCGTGACCCTCGGCGAGTTCGTCGAGACGAACTTCCTCTCGCGTGAGGTCATCACGACCAAGCTCCGCTCGCTGGGCGTCTCGCGCGCGGTGGGAACATGGCTCATCGATCCGGCCCACGCCGAGAGGCTCACCACGGAGGCTGCCAACGCGGCGCGTGGATTCCTCTCTCTCGCCGACGACGACACGATGCGCGAGGTCATCGAGGAGATCGGGCGTCGACAGCTCATCGATCCGGCCTGGGGGCCTCCGCTCGGACGTATGACCTCGACCTTCGTCGAGGGTGGGCATCAGGGACAGGTCGTCGACCTGCTAGTCGAACGCCTGCATGAATGGCTCGAGCGAAACCCGGATGCGTTCGGTCAGGCCGTGAGCGAGCGCCTGCCCAGCTGGATGCCGTCGTTCGTCGATCGCGTCGTCGACGACCGCGCGCATCGAGAGGCCCTGAAGTTCATCTCGGCGGTGCGAAAAGACCCGAACCACCAGTTGCGCGTCGCGATCGACGAGTACCTCCGCAAGCTCAGCGACGACCTGCAGCACGACGGCGCGACACAGGCCAAGGTCGAAGAACTCAAGGGTCAGGTGTTCGACAGCCCGCAGGTGCGCGATCTCGCGGGCCAGGCATGGAACGCGGCCCGGACTGCGCTGCTGTCGTCGCTCGAGAACGCCGACAGCGAGCTGCGCACACGCCTCACCCAGGCGGTCACGCAGTTCGGCCACGCCCTCCTCGAAGACGCCGTGCTGGGCGCGAAGGTCGACCGCTGGGTCGAGGATGCCGCCGGCTACCTCGTCGAGACCTATCGCCACGACCTCGCGGCGATCATCTCAGACACCGTGCGCGGCTGGAACGCCGAGGACACAGGACGAAAGATCGAGGTCGAGGTGGGGCGTGATCTGCAGTTCATCCGCATCAACGGCACCGTCGTCGGCTCACTCGCCGGGCTCGCGATCTTCACCGTCGCCCACGCCGTCTTCGGCGGCTGACCTGCGCCGTCACGCTCCCCGCATCCCGCGCGGTATTACAGGACAACGACGTGTGTCTTGGGCGTGTCGTCCGAGCAGAAGCGGCGTTTCGCAAGATCGTCCTGTCGAACGAGAACGACCACTCTCAGGTGGCGGCCCAGAGGGCACGGTAGTACTCGATGCGCTCGTCGTCGCGGGCGACTCCGTATGCGTCGAGCAGTTCCGACTCGAGAAGCTCTCCCCCGGCGTAATTCCACTGCAGGCTCCACGTCGCGACAGCGAGGTCGGCCCAACGATCGGCGACACCCAACGACCCCAGGTCGACGTGGCCGACGAACGCTCCGTCGTCGGCGAGGAGGGTGTTCGGCGCGCACGCGTCGCCGTGACAGACGACGAGCCGGTCTATGGATGGCGGGTTCTCGAGCGACTCGGCCACCATAAGGCCCTCCGCCCGGGCTCGCGCGATGCGCTGCGGCACCGACCAGGTGTAGGGGCATCGGTCCACGGGCAAGGCGTCGTGCATGCGGCGGAGTACGGCGCCAATGGCGCGAGCCGCAACGCGTTCGGCCTCAGGGCCTGACGCGAACCGCGCATCGACCGCACTGTGACCCGGGATGCCGGCCGTCAGCATCCACGAGCCGTCGTCGTCTGAGCCCGACGCGAGCACGCGAGGAACCTCGATGAAGGGAGCAGCCCAGGCCAGGCGCACGACCTCCGGGGCCAAGACGGGAGCGCCGCCAGGCATCCACTTGATGAAGCGCGCCCGCTCGCCGTCGCCCAGCCGAAACGTCAGCCCGCCGCGGGTGTTGCGCCACACGGCAACAGGTGTATCGCCGCCCGCGTGCTTCGTCACGATCGATGGCACCCCGATCGGGCCCTCGGGCAGGGCGGCGATCAACATACCCTCAGTGTCGCTTAACGACGAAGGGCCCGGCACGCGCGTGCATGCCGAGCCCCCCGAACGAAGCGACTAGTGCGAGTGACCCTCGTGGTCGTGACCCTCGTGCTCGTCGATGGCGTCCTCGGGCTCCGAGACGACAGCGGCGAACTCCTTGAGGTCGACCGTCTTGCCGTCGGTGTCGACGACCTTGGCCTTGCCGAGCAGGATCGCGAGAGCCTTGTTGCGGGCGACCTCGCCGACCATGGCGGGGATCTGGCCGCTCTGGTCGAGAGCCTGAACGAACTCGTTCGGCTCCATGCCGTACTGGGCTGCACTCTGCACGAGGTACTGCGTCAGCTCGTCCTGGCCGACCTTGACCTGCTCCTTCTCGGCGACGGCGTCGAGAAGGATCTGGGTGCGGAAGGTGTTCTCGCTCGAGGTGGTGACCTCGGCGCGGTGCTCGTCGTCTTCGAGGCGGTTCTCGCCCTCGAGGTGACGGTGCACCTCGTCTTCGATCAGGGCGGGCGGCACGGCCACGTCGACCTTCTCGAGGAGCGTCTCGACCAGCTTGGTGCGAGCGGCGGATGCCTGGCCGAACGCCTTCTGCTTGGCGACGGTGTTCTTGAGGTCGGCCTTCAGCTCGTCGAGCGTGTCGAACTCGCTGGCGATCTGAGCGAAGTCGTCGTCGGCCTCGGGAAGCTCGCGCTCCTTGACGGCGAGCAGCGACACCGAGACAAGCGCGTCGGAACCGGCGTGGTCTCCGCCGAGCAGCGGCGCCTCGAAGGTGGTGGATTCACCGGCAGAGAGCGAGTCGAGCGCCTCGTCGATGCCCTCGAGCAGCTCGCCCGATCCGACCTCGTAGGAGATGCCCGTGGCCTTGTCGACCTCGGCACCGTCGATGGTGGCGACCAGGTCGAGCTGGGCGAAGTCGCCCGTCTTGGCCGGGCGGTCGACGGTCACGAGCGTGCCGAAGCGGCTGCGCAGGTTCTCGAGCTCGGTGGCGATGTCCTCGTCGGACACCTCGACCGCGTCGACGGTGACCTCGAGGTCGTTGTAGTCGGGAAGGGTGATCTCGGGGCGCACATCGACCTCGATGGCGAGCTCGAGGTCTCCGGAGAAGTCCTTGTTGCTGGGCCACTCGACGATGTCTGCGCTCGGCTTGCCGAGGGGGCGGAGCTCGTTCTCGGTGATGGCCTGGCGGTAGAACCCGTCGAGTCCGTCGTTGACGGCGTGCTCGAGCACGGCCTCTTTGCCGACGCGCTGGTCGATGAGGGGCGGCGGAACCTTGCCCTTGCGGAAGCCGGGGATGTTGATCGACTCGGCGATGTGGCCGTATGCGTGATCAATGCTGGGCTTCAGCTCGTCGGGGGTGACCGAGATGGCGATCTTCACGCGTGTCGGGCTGAGCTGTTCGACCGTGGTCTTCACGTTTGGCTTCTCCTGAGGGTTAGTACTGTGCTGCACCGTTTGGCTGGATCAAAGTGGTACCTGGGGGAACTCGCTGTGGTCGGGGCGACAGGATTCGAACCTGCGACCTCCCGCCCCCAAAACGGGCGCTCTAGCCAAGCTGAGCTACGCCCCGGTTCTCGTCACAAGTCCCGTGAGGCCAGTCACCGGGTAACGCACAGGGCGCATGGCACGAGGGTAGTGCCGGGCGAATTGGCCTCGGCAAGTCTACTGCACAGTCTGGAGGGCCGCTGAGCATATTTCCGCCGTCGGTTACGCGGTGGGGGAAACTGTGTACTACGATGTTCCAGTGCCGCTTGCGGCGCACACCTCCCATTTCGGGGCTGTAGCTTAGTGGTAAAGCCTCTGTCTTCCAAACAGATGATGCGAGTTCGATTCTCGTCAGCCCCTCGCTTGTGAATCAAGGCCCCCGTGAGTCTCTCCGGGGGCCTTTTCTCATCCACAGATCGAACGCTTCTGCCGCCGGGTGCCTGCCGCGTCTGACACGCTGTGACTATGACAGACCCCGCGCCCGCCATCGTTCCTCCTTCGGGGGCAGCATGGCCTGCGACACCTGAGGCCTTCGCCGACACCGCTCTCTGCCCGCGCTGCTTCGCTGTTCTCCGCAGTAGTCACTGCCATGTGTGCGGCCTCGAGTTGGCCGTGCCGCTGGCCGCAGAACTCATCGCCTCGTCGCACACACTCGTCGATGCCGAACGCCGCCGACGCGAGCTGATCCAGCGCATGTGGAACGAGCAACTCGCCGCTCAGGCGATTGAGACAGAGACGCAACCGGCGCCCGCAGACGTTCCGGATGCCGCGGGCGCGTCCGCCGCGACGGTCGCCGCTCCCCCGTTCCCGACATTCCCAGCCGTCCCCTCTGCTCCGAGCGCCGTTCAGACTGCTCCGACCGCCGTGCCGCACGCCCCGAGCGCCGCTGCGTCTGCGAGCGTCGCTGCGGCTTCCCCCGTTCAGCCCGCGCTCGAACCGGTCGATTCGCGCCCTCGACGTTCCGGTGTGCAGGTCTTTCTGCTGGTGACGGGCATCGTGCTCCTCTCCGTCTTCGCGCTGTTCTTCGTGACGGTCGCGTACCTGTTCGCCACGGTCGAGGTACGCGTCGCCGTCACAGCTCTCGCCGGAGTGGTCGTCTTCGGAATCGCCTGGTTGCTGAAGCGCCGTCATCTGCCCGCCACGGCGGAAGGCGTCGGTGTGACGGGTGCGGTCATCCTGATCGGGGTACTCGAGTTCGTTCGAGGCGCCGAATTGTTCGGTTCCGCCTCGATAGCGCCCGCCCTCTACTCCGGAGTCGGCTTCCTCCTTCTTTCCGCTCTCCTCGAGGGGCTTCATCGCATCTCAAGGCTTCGCTTCGCACGACTCGGCAGCGTACTTCTCGCCCCGACAGGGGTCGCGCTCGTCGTGATCGGCGCGCTCGGCACTCTCGACTCCGGCCTGGCCTGGTGGGCCGGCCTGGCTTCCGCGGGCGCCTCGACCATCGTTCTGCCCCAGGTCAGACAGCGGTCGGCCGAAGCCAGCCTCGTTCGCTGGATTGCGCTCGTTTGCCTGACCGCAGCGCTCGTCCCCGCCGCCTTGCTCCTGCCCGAGGTCCCTGGCTCATCTGCCCTCTCTTACTCGGTCACGGCTGTCGTCTGGGGTGCGGTGATCCTCCGGCTCCGCACAGGGCCCCACGCACTCATCTGGATCAGGGCGGCAGCGGTGCTGCTGGGCTTGTCTGCGTCGCTTGCCCCGACAGTGGCGATAGTCAGGCACGCTTCCACCGAGTGGAACCTGTGGGCGCCCGGCACGGCCGCAGGAATCATCGCCGTCGCCTTCGTGGTCGGGGCGCGCGCCTCGACGGAACAGCTCACGAGTCGTACCTGCCGAGACGCTCAGATCCCAGCCCTCGTCGTCGCCGCCCTCGGCCTGCTGCCGGGCCTCGGCCTCGCCGCTCTTCACGTTCTCAGCTCGGTCGTGCCGCGTTACCTTCTCTGGCAGGCGAATCCGGGCGACACTGCCGGGTTCCTCTCCGAGATGGGAGCATGGGCCGCCGTGCTCGCACCGGGCGCCGCTGCCGCCCTCGGAGCCATAGGCATCCGTATCGCGCGTCCGCCGAAGGCCGTCGGTGCGATCGTGGGCGGCCTCGCGGCGCTGGCATTGCTCGCCGCCGCCAGCCACGCGGGCACCGTCTTGCTGGCGCTCGTCGCCTTCGCGGTCGTCGCCGCGACCGGACTCGCTGGTCTTCTCGTGACACGGGGGCAACGCGCGCCGGCCGTGCGCATCCCCTCCGTGGTCCTGCTCGGCGTGGCCGGGTTCGCCGTCGTCGTCCTCTCGCACGCGAGCGCGCCGCTGTGGCTCCCGGGCGCCCTCACGGTCGCCGCCCTCATCGTCGCATCGCGCTTCGCCGTCGCGCCAGAGACTCGGGCCGCGTCGGTCGTTCGACCACTGCTCACGGGCCTCGCCGTCGGTTTCGGGTTCGTCGAGACGACACTCCTGATGCCGTGGATCTCCGGCTGGCGCCCGTCGTCCTCGCTCATGAGCTCGTCGTTTCCCAGTGCTACAGATCTCGTCGCTCTTCCCGGCGCCGCCGCCGTGCTCCTTCTGTGTGTGGTGCCGCTGGTTCTACGCACTCACGCGGGCCTCGCGCCGCGAGGCACCTGGGATCTGCGAGCGGCAGCCATCGTCGCCTTGCTCACGGCGTTCCTCAGTTCGCTTGTCCTGTTCGCGACGAGCAGCGTCTCCACCGTCGACCACGTCGCGCGTATCGCCATCCCGCTTGGTCTCGCGGTCGCGGCAATCGTGTGGCAGGTTCGCGGCTCCGTAGCTCACACCGCCGAACGCATGGTGCTCGCGGGCCTGGCGCCGCTCGCGCTGGCAGCAACCCTCTCCGCCATCGCCGACGCGGCTACAGCCGCGTCAGCGGCGACAGCGTCGTCAGCGGCACTCATCGTCGATCTTGCGGCCCCGGTCGCCGCGATCCTGGCGGCCGCCCTCGGGGCGATTCTGTTCACCCGAGCCTCGTCCGGCCCGCGCCGAGCGGCGCGCATCGCCTGGGAGAGCGCGATCGCCCTCGTCGTCTTCGTGAGCGTGGTCAGCTGTATAGCGCCGGCCGGCGAGAGCACCTGGCTGGTCCTCCTTCTGCTCGCGGTCACGCCACTCATCGTCGGGTTCGCCGACGGCAACCCGTTCACGAACCGGTCGCCGCGGCGCTTCGGCGGCACGCTCTCGTGCGTCCTCGCCGCCGCGGCGCTCTGGCAGTTCCTCGGCTTCCGAGGCGTCGCCGACGTCGAACCGTACACGCTGCCATTGGCCGGCTTGCTTCTCGGTCTCACGGCCGCCATCGCCCTGTTCAGCGCGCAGACGGCTACTGTGGAGGCCGTCCGGTCGACCCTGTTCGCGGCCTCTCTCGTGATCGCACTCGTACCCTCTGCACTGGTGTCGATCGGCGACGAACGCCCCGTTCGCGCAGTCGTCATTCTCGTGACGGCAGCAGCACTGATGACTGCTGCGCTCCTCGTCCCCCGCGTCGTACGCGGCGTCCTCGTGCGCGACAGTGCACTGTATTCGGGCATCGCCGTGCTCGCCGCAGTGGGCCTCGCGCGTGCCGTGCGCGACGCCCTCGTCTCCGACACCGGACTGCTCTTTCCCGAGATCTGGGTGCTGCCCGCTGTGATCGCTCTGGTCGTAACCTCCGTCGTGTGGACGAGACGCCGCGCCCTGCCGTTCCGAGTCGCCCAGTTCGGCGTTCCCGCCGCGGTCACTCTCGTCGCCGTCAGCGTCGTCGTATGTCTCATCGCGCTTCCCGAGACGACCTCGTCGATTCGCCTGACTGCCGCGAACACGACGTTCGTCGGCGTCGCCGTCGCAGCCGCCCTGCGCCGCCGGGTGCCGCTCGACCGCGTCTCACAGCTCGCGGCGCTCTGCGCTCTGGTCGTCGTCGGCGCGACCGGCCTCGTGACAGGCGCGGCGCATCCATTCGAACTGTCGACGACGCCCGTCGCCCTCGCGTTGATCGTCTCGGGCCTCATCACGTTGCGTCGCGACGCAGCCGCCCGCACCTGGCCGAATCTCGGCTTGGGCATCGCGGTGCTTCTTGTTCCGTCACTCCTGGCCGACTTCGGCGGCACCGAACTCTGGCGCGTTATCGCACTCGGCGTCCTCTCGGTCGCGCTCGTCGTGGCATCCATCGTCGTTCGCTGGCAGGCCCCGTTGATCGTCAGCGGGGTCGTGCTTCTCGTCCACGCCGTCGCCCAATCCTGGCCCTGGATCCAGGGACTCTATTCGGTCGTTCCGTGGTGGATCTGGTTGGGCATCGGCGGGGTGATTCTCGTCGCCGTTGCCGCGCGATACGAGCACCGCGTGCGAAACCTCAGATCCTTCGTCGGCACGATCTCGTCGCTGCGCTGACACGCCGCCACGCTCCTGAGTTCACGATGCTTGCAGCCAGGCGAGCACGGCCAGAACGCGGCGATGGTCGGTGCCGGAGTCATCGAGCCCGAGCTTCGAGAAGATGCTCGAGACGTGCTTCTCGACGGCGCCCGTTCCCACGACGAGCTGCGCGGCGATGCCCGCGTTCGTTCGCCCCTCTGCCATCAGGGCGATCACGTCGCGCTCCCGCGCCGTGAGCGTCGCCAGCGGGTCACGGCGCCGACCGAGCAGATGCCGCACGACCTGCTCGTCGAGAACCGTGCCGCCGCCGGCGATGCGGGTCACGGCATCCCGCAGTTCGTCGAGAGACGCCAGCCGGTCTTTCAGCAGGTAACCGACGCCGCTCTCGCCGGCCGCCAGAAGCTCGACCGCGTAGGTCTCCTCGACGTACTGACTCAGCAGCAGAATGCCGATCTCCGGATGTCGCCGACGCAGATCGAGCGCCGCGCGCACGCCCTCGTCGCGGAACGTCGGCGGCATCCGGACGTCGAGTATCGCCACGTCGGGAGAGGTCGAGGCGACGTCGGCAAGCAGCGCCTCGGCGTCGCCGTAGGCCGCCACCGTCTCGAACCCCGCCTCGGCGAAGAGCCGAACGAGGCCCTCGCGCAACAGAAGCGAGTCCTCAGCGAGAACGAGACGGATTCCGCCGGCCGACCGGGGCTTCTCGTCTCGCTCGCTCACTCCCTCAGGATAGAGGGATGCGGGTTGCGATCATCGTCGGACCGCCCTCCGGCGACGTGATCGAGATCTCTCCACGCAACCCGCTCACCCTCTCGGCGAGTCCGGCCAGCCCGTGGCCCGCGACCTCGGCCGCCGACCCCATGCCGTCATCGAAGACGGTGAGCTCGAGCACGGACTCCCCGGTCTCGGATTCGCGCGTAGACGCCGTGACCGTGGCCATGGTCGCTGCGGAGTGCTTCGCCACGTTGGCCAGAAGCTCAGCCGCAATGAAGTAGACGCTGCGCTCCACCTCGGGCGCGATCTCCGACTGCCCCAACGACAGCCGGATGCTCGTGGGCACGATGCTGCGAACGGCGAGCGACTCGAGGGCGGCCGCAAGGCCGCGGTCCTGCAGGAGGGGCGGCGCGAAGCCCCGCGACAGGTCACGCAGTTCCTCGAGCGCATCACGCGACTGCTCTCTGGCGCCTTCGAGCAGAGCTCGGGCGGCGGCGGGATCGGAGTCGAGAGCGCGCTCGGCGCTGGCGAGGTCGAATTGCAGCCGCACGAGACGCTGCTGGGGTCCGTCGTGGATGTCTCGCTCGAGGCGGCGCAGGCTGTGATCCTCGGCCGAGACGGCTGCGTCGCGGGACGCGCCGAGGGCGGCGACTTCACGCTTGAGATCGTCGGAGGCGAAGCGACCGAGCATGCCGCGGGCGATTCCCTGGTGGATTCTTACGAGACCGTGCGTGACGAAGGGCAGCGTCGCGAGCATTGCGAGACCGAGCACCGTGTAGAGGATCGTCTCGTTGCGCTGAAGAACATCAGGATCATCTCCGAGCTGCAGGCCAGGCACGACGAACTCGATGACGACCTTGTTGATCCACAGGTTGCCCGCTTCGTGAGGGGGAAGGAATCGTGACCAGATGCCGAAGGTCAGACCGCCGAGGCCGGTGACGAGCCAGGTGATCGCCACACACCAGGTAGCGACGCCCACGGCGAAGTTCACGACTCCCCCGTGCAGCAAGTACAACCAGTAGTGCCCGTCGCCCAGGTAGTGCCTGAGCCAGCCCACGATGCCGGGGCGGCGCTCGACGTTCCACAACGGGCGAGCGATGGGCGGCATCCCCGCCGCTTCGAGACGAGCGAGCTCGACGGCTCCGGACCAGCGCGCCGTCACCATGGCGGCGGCCAGAACGAAGACGCCGCCGACGAGAACGACGGTCGAGACGCCGAGCGAGAACAATGTCACGAGAACGATGAAGACGACCGTCACCACAGGAAGCGTGGCGAGAAGAAATCCCAGTTCTCGAGGCACCCTGGCCCAGCGTCGACGGAATCGGCTCTGCACCGGTGCGGGTCCGTCGGTGTCGATCATCGTGCCCAGCGTGGCAGAGTCCAGCTGCTGTGTCATGTCGAGAGTGTGTGTTGTCATGCCTCAACCCTGACCGTCACGCCGCCTCGTCGACATACGACGAGCATCCGGTATCGCCCGGGGGTTAACCCCCGGTCAGCCCTGGGTTAGCCCAGCCTCAGCTTGCTTGCGGAACAATCTGTGCTGAGTACGGTTATACGAGTCAGACACGATAGGAGTCACACAATGACCAACACAACCGTCACCGTTCCCACCAGCTCGACGAGCCCCGACGTCGCTGCCGCTACGGCCCAGTTCCTCGCCCCGATCGTCGTCGACCTCCAGGCCCTCGCCATCAACGGCAAGCAGGCGCACTGGCACGTGCGCGGCGCCAACTTCATCGGCGTTCACGAGCTGCTCGACAACGTCGTGAGCCACGCCCAGGACTGGGCCGACCTTGCCGCTGAGCGCGTCGTCGCCCTCGGTCTTCCGCTCGACGCTCGTATCGAGACCGTCGCCGCCAAGACCGTCATCCCCACCATGGAGCCCGGTTTCCAGCGCTCCGAGTACATGATCGCCGCGATGGTCGCACAGATCGACGCCACGCTGGTGGGCATCCGCAAGGCCATCACCGAGCTCAACGACATCGACCTCACCAGCCAGGACGTCGTTCTCGAGATCGCCCGCGGCCTCGAGAAGTCGCGTTGGTTCCTCGCGGCGCACATCGCCGAGTAATCGCAGCTTTAACGACGGCCCTCCGGTGAGTCCACCGGAGGGCCGTCGTGGTTAACCCGGCGTCCACCCCACGGCCACCGACCGGATGCCTCCGGCGGCTAGCGTCAGGCCCATGACGCAGCTCGTGAGCCACTACGCACTCCCGCCCGATCTCGACGACGTCTCGGGCTACACGGTGTTCGATGAGGACGACGACGATCCCGTACTCATCTCGCGGGACGGCACTCGCATCGATACGTGGCGCGAGGGATATCCGTACGCCGAGCGTATGGACAGAAACGAGTACGAGCTCTCGAAACGCCTGCTGCAGATCGAGCTGCTGAAGCTGCAGAACTGGATCAAGGCATCCGATCGCCGCCTCGTCGTTGTCTTCGAGGGCCGCGACGCCGCCGGTAAGGGCGGAACGATCAAGCGTTTCACCGAGCACCTCAATCCGCGCGGGGCACGAACGGTCGCCCTCGAGAAACCGTCAGAGCGGGAAAGCGGCCAGTGGTACTTCCAGCGTTATGTGAAGCACCTCCCGGCTTCAGGAGAGATCGTGCTCTTCGATCGCTCCTGGTACAACCGCGCCGGCGTCGAGCGGGTCATGGGGTTCTGCACCCCCGCCCAGTACGACGAGTTCATGCGCCAGACGCCGAGGTTCGAGGAGATGCTCGTGGGTGACGGCATCGACCTGGTCAAGTTCTGGTTCTCGGTCTCTGCAGACGAACAGCGCACGCGCTTCGCCATTCGGCAGGTCGACCCGGTGAGGCAGTGGAAACTGTCGCCCATGGATATCGCGTCGCTCGACAAGTGGGGTGACTACACGGCGGCGAAAGAGGCCATGTTCGCCCACACAGACACGTTGAACGCCCCCTGGACCGTGGTGAAGAGCAACGACAAGAAGCGTGCGCGCCTCGAGGCGATGCGCCACGTGCTGAGTCTGTTCGACTACGACAACAAGGACCACGAGATCGTCGGGCAGCCCGACGGAAACATCGTGGGTTCGGCCGCTCGAATCTACGAACGCGGGGAGAACGCCAACATCGTCGCGTAGCCTTGTTGGGTGGAAAAAGATCTTCTTGCTCTATCGCAGCTCCGGCAGGAGGCCCGTGACGTTCTGGATGCGGGCATCGAAGCCCGCTGCCGCGAGGGCGAAGATCCGTGGGAGTTTCTCCCCGACCTGCCCACGGTCGACCAGTGCGTCGTCATCGGACTCCGCACCGCGCACGTCGAGGCGCGCCGCCCCGGTGATCCGCATCAGTCGAACTTCGAGATCCTGCGCGGCATCGCCTTCGATTACCCCGAGCTGCGGCGCGCGGCGTGGTCACTCGTGACCCGCCGCTGATCTCTGCGCTCATCGGGAGAGGGCTGCGCTGGTCGAGTAGGCCGCGTCCCGCACTGGTCGAGCAGGCAGCTCCCGCGTTGGTCGAGTAGGCCGCCCGCGGCCGTATCGAGACCTGGCCGCGTTGGTCGAGCAGGCCGCCCGCGGCCGTATCGAGACCCACATGCGTTGGTCGAGTAGGCCGCCCGCGGCCGTATCGAGACCCGTCCCCTTCCCTGAGCCTGTCGAAGGGGAAGGGAGGCCGCGTCTACTCCTCCACAAGGCATCCATTCGGGTAGTTATCCACAGCGAGATTCCCTGATCAAGCGTCAAATATGAGTTCCACCCCAGTGTCGGTGGTTCCTGTTTGACTTCACGTATGACATCCACGATCCCGCTCCTCGAGCCCGACCCATACGTGGTCGCGCTCGAGGAGGTCGCCGCCCTCGATCAGCAGATAGCCCGACTGTCAGCGGTCAGGGCCAGACGCGTCACCGACGCGAGAAACCACCTGCACGGGCAGGCACCATCAGATACCTCTTCCGGTGGGCCTGTGTGGTCGACGGCCCGGGTCGAGAGGGTCGAGTTGTTCACCGAACTCGCCCAGCTCACCCGCCGCACCGAGTACCGGGCCGCGACCCTGATCGACACCAGCACTGCTCTCGTGGATCGTCTCCCCGCCACACTCGCTGCACTGGCTGCGGGGGCTGCGTCGTGGGAGCACGCCGAGGTCATCGCGAAACACGCCGACGGCCTCGACGGCGACGCCTTGGTGTTGTACGACACGAGGCTCGCGGCGCTGGCGGCGGAGGTGAACCCGAAGCAACTCGACCGCAAGGCCCGCCACGAGGTCGAACTCGCCCAACCCGCCACCGCGGTCGAACGGGCGGAGAAGGCCGCGGCCACCCGCCGTATCTACGTCGATCCGGCAGCGGATGGCATGGCGTATCTGACGCTGTTCGCTCCGGCACCGGAGATCCACGCGATTGCCGACAGGGCGACTCGATTGGCAGCAGGTCTCAGGGCGGGAGGTGACCCGCGGAGTAGGACGCACCTGAAACTCGATGTCCTCACCGATTTGATGCTCAACGGTGAAACCTCGATTCCGGGTGCGACTCGGGGCGTCCGGGGCAGGGTGCACGTCATGGTTCCCGCGATGACGTTGCTCGGAATAGGTGAGGAGGCAGCAATTCTCCGCGGGTACGGGCCGATCGACCCGGCCACCGCCGCGCAGTTGACGGCGGAGGCGACCTCCTGGCGGCGGATCCTCACCGACCCGATGACGGGGCGCATCCTGACGACGGACCCGAGGGATTACCGGCCGACAGCCCGGATGATCGACCACGCGAGGTTGGTGCACCCGACGTGTGTGTTCCCGGGATGCACGGTTCCGTCGGAACAGGCCGATGTCGACCACACCGAAGACCACGCCTTCGGAGGGGACACGATCCCGGAGAACCTCGCACCGCTCAGTCAAGGGCATCACAAGGTGAAGCACCACACGAGGTGGCAGATCGTGCAAAACGGAGACGACACC